>ERZ772874.1677-NODE-1677-length-11324-cov-18.027243_pt1 | contig 11324 bp, 9 predicted proteins | sample MGYA00580586_ERZ772874 | MGnify/ENA primary metagenome ERZ772874 (study PRJEB29015, sample SAMEA2737952) | human oral metagenome | biome: human oral; feature: human-associated habitat; material: dental | place: China | collected 2154 ... | reverse complement strand
GGGCCTGGAGGGGGTGTCACACCCTGCCCCAAGGCCCACAAACCACCGTGCCTGCGGCCGACCCCTGGCGGGGCGTCCCGATCTGATCGAAAGGGACTTCACGGCTGATGCTCCGGCCCGGATGCTGGTGGGTGACATCACCTATGTTCACACCCGGGAAGGATTCGTGTGCCTGGCAGGCCGTGAGGGGGCCGTCTGCTCGAAAAGGATCGTTGGCTACGCCACGGCAGGGACGCATGCGAATCGAATTGGTTCAAAACGCCCCGGAGAAGTGGCGGTTCGGAACTGCCAGCCCGTCAAGGGTGTGACGATTTTTCATGTCGAGTCCGGGGATCGCAGTACACGTCCGCCGAGTACACCGCCACCATGAACAAATATGGTTTCCTCGCTTCGGTGGGAAGAACCGGCGTGTGCCACGTACAGCGCCGCAGCAGATATCATTCAACGCCACCCGCGCAGGAAAGAACTCGTCAACCAGGAGGATCTACCACACCAGAAGAAAAGCAATCAAAGAGGTGACATCATGGATTGAACACTGACTGCGATCAAACCAGGTTTCATTCCGCGATCGGGTACCGCACCCCGAACGAAGTCCATCAGGAATGGAGGAAAACCGAGACAGCAGCCTAAACCATGATCCAAGTTTTTACTGCCGTCCACAAAACCCATGGCAGTCCACTGCCATTCGGCCATCGCGATATCGTAGGAGTCGCCAACACTCCCGATCGACGACAGCTCCTGGCTATGAAGAACTGGGCAACCTACTGTTATCTGCGCCGGGGCCACTAGCGCCGACCGCAGATGCCTGGGTGGATCCAATCGAAAACTAGCGCACCCCTGCTCAAAACGGCATAGCTTGGCATGCCTTCATGAAATGGTTAATCACTGGTCGTGGTCGCCGTATTGAAATATCTAGTCCGCGTTCCGTCGCTCGACGTGGCGAATGGTCAGCTCATTCTGGATTCTTTCGGGGTGTCAAGTGTGAAGTATCTGAATTGTGAATGGGGATGCGGGCTTCTACCACCCACTGATCGCCGCGAAGTCCAGATGAGTAGCTGCCGTTCACTGCGATGACTCTTTCGTGGAGAGAGGCCAATCCATATCCTTCCAGCCTCTGGTGAGCGACGATCTTGGGATGGGAATTTATGATTTTGACCTGCACCTCTGTCGCCTTGACGGCCAGAGTGATGGAGCAGGCCGCTCCCGCGTGCGCGTGTTTGACGATATTAGTGACTGATTCCTGTATCAGGCGCGCGCATGTGTTTCTGAGCGAGAACGGAAGTGATTCTACCCGTGGGTCAGTGTTCATTGAGGTTATGGTAAAGCCCAATCCTCTTAGTGATTCTATATGCCGGTCAATCTGTTCGTTTATGTTGGGGGTGCTGTTTATCTGTTCGGCGAAAGCTTTGGAATCCTTGGCCTCTCCTGTCCGTAGGACGTCTAGTAGTGCTCTTAACTCAGTGAGTGCTTCGCGAGCGGAGTCATCAATGATGCCTAAAACGTCCTGGAGTAGATCAGGGTCTCGGGATTTCCGGTGAGCCATGACGTTCATCGTGATGACAGTTATGTGGTGAGCCACCACATCGTGAAGCTCCCGCGCCAGATGCTGACGTTCTTCGCGACGCACCTCTTCTTGGCGGGCTCTGACGGCAACCAGTTGTCGGCGCATCTTGACCGTCCTTACCACAAGGTACCGGAGAGCTAGGCCGATCAGACTGGCGCCGCAGAGCACCGAGATAGATCCCCACCAGAAAGCTATTGTGCTGCCGACTCCCCTGAGCTCCACGAGCCAAGTCGTCAAGATGAGCCATGCAAAGCTCAGGCCCCAGTGAATGACCATTACGTGATGTCGGGACAGTGTGCATACCACCAGCATGATTACCGTCGCCGCTATCATGGGGAAGAAGGGAAGGTGGGTGGCAAACGTCGTTCCCATGGCCACTGCGCAGAGGATGAGCGATGCCTGTATTGAAATCAGACACAAGCCAATGGCTGCATACGATAAAATAAACTGGATTATAATCCAGAGATTTGCGGGCGTCCAGGGAGTGGAAGTGACGTCGCTAGCCAGTCCCACCAGAGCTGCCAGGAGTAGTCCTAGGCGAAGCCACCATGGGATGAGGGAGGCGTAGTCTGACCCCTGCCGCTTCCAGGTTTTCTTGGGTATCCAGTCCATTTTAGGGATGCGGGAACTCACTGTAGTGCACTCAGAGGCCGCAGAAGATAGGGAAGATGTGGCACAGATACTCCGGGGAAGATGAGCTGGTGAGTTGTGTGACTTCGACTGTTTGAGGTATGTTGGAAGTCTCGGCCTGGGGTGCTAAAGCCAGTGTGGCTGCGGTAACCGCAATCAGTTTTCGAATGAACATTTTCTCTCCTGAAGAGTTGAGCTCGGATGAGCTGAGTGGCTGATGTTTCTACTAAATTGTTGGTTGATGCTTTCTTCTCGGGAGTGTGCTGGAATCTGATTGGATAATGATGTGATACCTACCTTCCTTGCCGGTGATGCTGGTGCAGATGCCGGGAGATAGCTGATCCGGCGTGCCGCTGCCAGGAATCCAGTGCTATCTCAATGCTAGGGGAAACCGTGTGGGAATCACAGTGGACCAGGGTCCTTGCGACTTTTGGCCTGCTGAGGGTGTCCTCGTTCAGGTTGCTCAACCCTGGCGCTCGTCACACGTGGCGCAGCCACTGCCTGGGCGCAAGGCGCCCAGGAGCCAGGTAGGTCTATCTCGTAGCGCCGGGGTGGTTGCGGATGGGTCATCAACTCAGGAGCGTCGTCTACCGCCTGCTTGGCCCGTCGCGGCAGTGCATCGAGAGTCTTTCCGGCCAGCGGTGTGGGAGCCGTGACCGTCGCCGACATGAACCTGCCTGAGGTGGGCATCACATCGAATGAGTCCCGGTCTGCCATGTTCCAAACTGTTTCGCAGTACTCCATGACTGTGGGGTCGTGGCTCACCATGACCATGGTGACGTCTCGGTAACGCTCTCCGCGGATCACATGCTTGTAGATGTGGCGACGGTTGTCCTCATCGAGACTACTGACGGCTTCATCGAGGAACAGGAATTGCCGTCCTCGCACCAGTGCGCGAGCCAGCAGGAGCCGTTGTGCCTGTCCAGTTGAGAAATTACGGCCACCCGCCTGGACACGTGAATCCAGCTTGGCCGGAAGGCGGTTCACGGTTTGATCTAGGTTGACATCCGCCAAGATGTCTAACAGGTCTGCATCGTTGACATCATGGTCGTACCCCAACATCAGGTTTTCGCGTATGGTTCCCTCCACCAAGGTCATCTTGGGAAAGACCACGCCGGTAGTTTCCCGGAAATGGGCATCGCCCACCTTCAGGGTGCCAGAGAAGTCATTGAGCCCCAGCAGTACGCACAGCAGGGTGGATTTTCCGGCTCCTGATGGTCCAAATACGGCAATTTTCTCGCCAGGCGCGGCCTGGAGGTCGATCCCGTTGCATACCAAAGCGCTTCCCGGGTAGCCGAAGGCGAGTGACCTGGCCTCGATCCTGCCGGGTTCATCCGCGGGTATCAATTCCCCGAAGCAGGGTGAGGCATGGAAGAGATCGGCTTGCTTGTCCTGGTAAACAGCGACGTTGGCGATCTGCTGCACCACGCCTTGAGCTTCGGATACCGCGCCGGTGAATAACGCCATGCCCGTCTGGAATAGGATGATGTCGGCGATACTGGCTTGCCCGCTGCCGACCAGCCAGAGGCCTGTGGCCACGATGAGCACCAGCATGCTGGTGGTGTAACCGGTCTGTACGCCTGCTGTCAGGGTGCTCCACCGGATGACACGGTTGTACTCCATATTGACTCGTTGGTTCATTGAAATCCAGCGCCGCAGGTGATGCTCCTCGGTGCCAGTCGCCTTCACAGCGTCGATGTTCGTCAGGGTCGCTTGGGTCTCCCCGCTCATCTGCACCTGTGCCTGCACCTGGGTCTGGCTGGCTTCCATCTGCCGGCGTGTTAGGAACAGGCTCACCAGGAAATAGAGGGTAGAGCCAGCCACCAGCAGGCTGGCCAGAGGTGGGGACACCAAGACTAGGTAGGTCAGTGTGAGAAGCAGCGAAAGGACCGAGAGCACCGACGGAAGGATCGTCATGACCAAGGCGTTTTTGAGGATGAATCTCAAGCCGATCTTCTCGGTGATTGCTCCGACCGACTGGGTGGTGAAGTAAGACAAACGTTGTGCGAACACTCCAGAGAAGAGCCGCTTGGTGTACGTGCTTTCGAAGTGGTTGGAGCCGCGTTGCAGTCCAAGGGAGCGGATGGTGAATGAGGCGGCTGTCAGTGTTGCTGTCAGCGCTAGGCTTCCGAGAACCAGGATGGGTGCCGGAGGACCTAGGTGGACTAGCTGCCGGGTTCCGGCAGTGACACCCAGTGTCACGAGCTGCGCCAGAATGATGCTCAGGGTTAGTAGGGCACCGGCGCTTGCAGGGAACAGCGCACGCAAGGGTTGATGAAGTGATGACGCTGAATGGTGTCGCTTGAAGTCATCGGAGGGTTTCAAGAACACCAGAGCATCGGTGAACATAACCCAGAAATCCTGGTACGTTATCCGCAGACGTCCCAGAGCAGGATCGATCACGCTGACATGCCGACGTCCGAACTTTTCGATGACTACGAAGTGATGCCCCTCCCAATGGGCGATCACGGGGGTGGTGAGTCTGCGCAGGCTGTCATCGGAAACCTGGTTCCGGTCTACCTTGCGGGCGCTCATCGTCAACCCGTATTCGGAATTGAGAAGGCGTAAGAATCCGACGCTCAAGCCGTCAGGGGGCAGGGGTTTCCAGTCACGCAGTTCCCCGGGCGAAACCCGCGAGCCCATGCTGCTGAGAACCATCGAGTAGCAAGCCAACAGACAGTCCTGCTCGCTCTGTTGCAGCACAATCCTCATGCCGTGCCTCCAATTGGAATTGGTCCCATGGTGGGTAGCAGCGGCCCGAGACCCTCATGCGGACTGCGGATGAAACTGCGTGCGAGGATTAGACCGCCCGGCCCGGTCATGATGCCGAAGTCACGCACGTCGTGCTTGCCCCACGTGCGGGGAGAGCGAGAAAGTGTGGCGCCGGCGCGGGTGACGAGGTCGTCAGCCACCTTGCGCCAGTCCTGCCGGTCGCGCAGTCGCCCTGCGGCGTCGAGCACCATGGCACCGCCCGCGATGCCGTGACACAGGCTGGGGGATCCACAATCATGCAGGGCACGCATGAGAATCCCAGAAGCCTCGTCGAGTTCACTGCGGATCTGGGCGATCTCGCTGGCTGAGACTACCTTCTCGAGGAAAGCACTGCCATGAATGGTCTGCAGCCAGACGATGCGTGCCAGAGCAATCCCGGCCAGGCCATGACACCAGTTCGTTGAGTATGTCGTCTCCGGGTAGCGTGCATCGTCCCAGCCCTCATCAAGTTTGAAGGTATTCTCAAACTCCCAGGCGCCACGCCAGCCATCAACCATTTCCGGGTCTTCTGCCAGACCGGCCGCAATGAGCAGCGCGGTGCCCACACCTCCGGAATCGTGCGCGAAACTGGCATTCCGGCTCCAGGGGAAGGCCTCCTTCGAGTCCCATCCGCTGGAGGTCATCGCCAACAGCTGATGGCCGAGGCGACGACAGACTGCTCGAGCGTGCTGGCTTGGCTGATTCCGCAGGGCGACGATGTGCCCTGCCGGCCCCTCAAGCAGATCCAGTGAACGCGAGGAATCGGCCTCGCACAAGGTACTGAGGAGTTTTTCGAAGTAGGGCCGCAGCCAGGGGGCAGCAAGGTTGAAAGCTAAACTCAGCCGTCCTGCCGCAGCGAGTTGGCTCGCTGGGCCGTGATAATAGGCTTGGGTTGTTTCGGTGAGAGACGATTCGATTTCAAGCCGTAGAGTGTTGAGCAGCGACTCGGCCAGCTGGTGCCAGGTTTCCCCTGGAGGACAAGTGATGGCCAGGAGTTCCGCCACCCCAGAGACACCCCGGTATAGCCCACCGGTCAAGGGCTGGATCAACAGTTGGCCCGCCTCATCAATGGTCAAGGTAGGCCAGTTAACGCTGCCGTCCCGGCCAACGACGGCTTGGGCGCGTAGGGCGTCGAAGTAGCAGGTCGCGAAATTTTCGAAAGAGCCCTCCCCGAGCTGGGTAAGTCCACCGTGCAAGGGGAGCGCAACCTGCTCCATGTCTTGGAGAGCTAACCGGATGAGCGAGACCTGATACTCGATATCCGTCTCCGTGAGCGAGGTGATCTTTGCGATAGTCCGGGCAGCCGGGGCGACTCTGAGCTGACCCACGTCCTTACCCCAGGGGTCCCGAATCGCCGTGGAATCTGCGGTGGTCCAGAAGTGAGGCACCGCCCATTGGCGCAGTTGAGCTTCCTCCGAAGCCACCAGAGGCTCGGCAAGCCCAGAAGCGGTTCGGCGCAGCACGTCGAAAAGCGCCTCGGGGGAGGTGGTGCGTCCCACCCGGGACAGACCGGCCAACAGCGCTGAGTAATGATTGGTCATGCGAGCCAGCACTCGCACGTGCAAGTTGGGTGAGCGCTTCCGGATGAAAACAGCTAGTTCATCGCGATATTTCAGTGCGATGTGCAGGGTCGTGGTGAAACCTTCGACGATGTCATCAACGTACCCTGCTGCCGGTACCGGGATGCCGCTCAGCTTGGGACGGTTCGTATCAGGAGTGAACTCTAAGCTGGCGCGCACGTAGCGCATATCGGAACGACCTTGCCGGTCGAGAATCCGCCGGAACGCCCGGAGAGTACCGGCCGCGAAACCGCTGATGTCGCCACCCAGCTCCTTCACGGTGGTGCCGAGCGGCAGGAGACCTGGGGATGCAGCGGAGGAAGCCGTCTGTTTCAGAACAGCTTCGGTGGCATCGGGAAGACCATCCGGAGTGCGAGGCAACACACTCATGATCGTCTCTACATCCACTGGAACCGGCTGGGCTGCCGTGGCGACGATGTTCTCGTGATGTAGGTCGGTGAGATTTACCAGATAGGCAAGCCCGAGCAGCTGGCCGGCGCGACGGTAATAGTAAATAGCAGCGTCACGGTGGGGGAGGGGCTCTGGCCGTACAGGGGCTACCCACGCGTGATCACCGCGGTCGATGACCTCCGGAAAATGGAGAGCTAGCCACGGGCGATACCCGGCTCGTTCGGACATCCACCTGTCAAGAGCAGCAAGGAAGAGCTCATTCCCACCAGGACGCGGCTTGTGGTAGACCACACCTGCTGAAGTGACCACCTCACACACAACCCCTTGAGGGTGGACGTCACCGAGCGGTTTGATGGCCTTGACAGTGGGATACCCATCTGTGTGAAGAAGCCTTGAGATGGCTGGCATATCTTCAGTGACATGGCGCAAGATCACCCTCAGTGATTCACTTAGGTGGGCGCTGATCTCGACCCAGCGTGCCCAGTGCTCCGGGAAACGCTCCTGCAATGCGCTCAGAGCCCCGGGTATGTCTTCCGCAAACCGCAGGTATTGTTCTTCAGGAGTCTCTCCAGCGAGATTTCCCTGCAGACGGCGTTCATTCATAAGGTAGACCAGCGGGGTTTCCAGCGCATGAAAAGCATATCCTTTCAGTGTTTCCTCGGGAACCAGCGGGTGGAGCGTCTGGTCGAAGACGGTGCCAAGCGCTGAATCAATGATCCCAGGAAAGGGTATGGCCGGTGTAGAATGAGTTGTCGTCATGGGTGGCTCTCCTCAAGAAGAGTTGTGTAATCTGGTTGTAATCGGCTTATTCCGGGCTCTCGAAGCCGTGAGTTGCGCCAGGATTAACCAGGGCCAGTTGTGTTTGATGCGACTTCAACTAAGAGCCGGGAAAAGATGTACTGTGGTCTTGGTCAGAGGCTGGTCCGGGCCTTCGATGCGGTCCTGCATACAGGATGGTAATTATGTGTAGGTGTTCAACGGTAAGCGGCCGCCTGCATAATGGCCAAGGGCTTCACCATTCTCGATGCTTGATCGTCAGGCACATCAGGCCGGTGCTGATGGCCACCCATGCCAGAGACACTGCGGCTGTGCCGATGATGGCGATAGGCGAGGCCAACTCGGAAAAGTCTTGGCCGACCAAGCCCTGGGCGATGAGGCCATAGGGATAAACGGTGGTGATTGCCGGGAACAGAACAGACATTCCCATGCCGAGTATCACGGCCGCGACGCCAACGGTGGCGATGACCGCGAACGACCGGAAGTATGTGCCAATCAGCAGGGTGACAGAGCTGAGAGCCCATGCCCCGAGCGCCCCGCAACCAGCACGTAGGATGTAGGGGGGCAGTTCACTGGGGTCGAACCCGAGGGCCAGGCCGCTCACGATGGTGGCGACGGTGTAGATGACGAGACCAAACACCGCGATTTCGAGAGCCGCCAGTTGCTTGCCGAACACAGCTGGCACAGCGCGGTTTAGCGAGGCCAGGCGTTGCCAGCCTCGTGTCTGGTACTCAAGTCCCGCGGCTTGACTGATGATCACGACGTAGAGGAGGGGCAGGAAAATCTTGGTGACAAGGACAGCGCCCTCTCCCCAGATCGCGAGCCAGGTAATGTTCTGCTCAACGAACGTTGCCTGATGATTTTGGTAGTTTGACACGCCGAGGAGCTGGGCGAAAGATCCAAGCCCCACAGCTCCAACAAAGAACCAGAAGCGACGGATTTTGAGTCGTTCATTCCGCCAAACCGTCAAGAGGTTGATCTGGTTGCGTCTTGCAGGAGGCCGAATTGTATTCATAGTGGCAGTGGTCATGATTTCTCCTCCAAGTGTGCCGTGAACCAGGCTGCGATAGCTGTCCAAATGATGGCAACGATGAGCGCGATACCTGCTAAGAGGCCGGGGTTCCTTACCAAGAGAAAATCAGAATTGCCTTCGAATTGGCGTGCTTCCGGCAGGTACGGCGTGGCTGCGGTGGTTAGTCCCCAAGGTAGTGCCCAGGCGAGTGCGGGGATATTCAAAAAGGGTGTGAACGTGGCCACCAACGATCCCGCTATACCCACAACAACACCGGCCGAGGGTTGATCAAATATACTAGCCAAAGCCAACTGGACTGCACTGACCGCGAGTGTAGCTGCCAGCGTCAGGGCGACGACAGGCCAGCAGGACGCGCCGTATGAAGGAGCGCCCCCTAGGCCGGCATGCGCCCCCACCGTGATCCCGACGAGCAGCATGCTGAAGTTCACAAAGCCCGCGAGAATCGTCAGCAGCGTCAGCTTGATCAAGAACTGTTGAAGAGGCGATTGCCCGAGTGCCCGATAGAACTGGCCCATGCGTTCCTCTTGATCCACGCCAGCCACCCGCCCGGCGAGTATCGCGACGGCTGGTCCCATGAGTAGCGTGATGAGGCCGATAAAATTGTAGAGGGCCATTGTCAGTGTGGTTTGTGGACCGGGGACAGCGCGGGCCGCCCCGATGATGACCAGAATCGCCAGCCAGAGAGATAGGAAACCGGCCAGGCCCAGGACCACATATGACAGGCGGCTGTTCTGGTACTTGCGGATCTCCAGGGTGAAGGCGGTCATGCTCGGCTCCTCTGGGTTCTGGATGGCTGAGGCCTTGCGATGACAGTGGAAGCCTCCGTCAGTTCGAGGAAAGCTTCCTCAAGGCTCTTGCGTCGAAGTTCGACTCGGGCAATGCGCACTCCTGAAGTGACGAGCTGGCTCACGGCCTCAGCGATCAGGTCATCGCTCAGGAGTGGCAGACTGATCTCGTTTCCCGCAATCTGTGGCTGCAGTCCCAGTGCTTTGAGATGAGCGGCGGCGGCGTTGACTGGAGCGGTCTTCAGCACAAGATGCCCTTGGTCGCGCAGGTTCTCCAAGGTGCCTTGGTAGCGGAGATGGCCTGCCTGGATGATCCCGACCACATCAGCCATCTGTTCGATCTCCGACAGCAGATGGGATGAGACCATGACGGTGATGCCGCGCTCGCGTGCAAGGTTGATGATCAGGGAACGGATCTCGGCCACTCCGGCAGGGTCAAGGCCGTTGGTCGGTTCATCCAGCAGCAACAACTCGGGATCAGAGATCAGTGCCATCGCGATGCCGAGGCGTTGTTTCATGCCCAAGGAGTACTGGCGGGCTGGTTTTTCGGCGCTGTTGGTGAGATCGACGATGTCAAGTGCTGCCTCGACGGACTCTTTGGGGCAGGACAGATAGTCGGCCACAAGGCGTAGATTCTGAACCCCGCTGAGATGCGGGTAGAAGGCGGGGCCTTCAATGAGGGAGCCGATCCTGGGCAGGATCTCTGCCTTGCTGGAAGGCAGGTCGCGACCGAAGATGCGGATCTCACCGCTGGTTGGCTTGGTCAGTCCCAGGAGCATCTTCATGGTGGTGGACTTACCCGCGCCATTCGGGCCCAGGAAACCATAGATCCTACCCTGTGGAATAGCGATATTGAGGTTGCTGACCACGGTTTGGTTTCCGTACTTTTTGGTGATCCCTTGGGTTTTGATGGCGAATGGAGGTGTTTGAGAATCAGCCGCTGAAGCAATACTCGCTGAACTCTGTGAAATTTGAGCGAACATCACGTGATGCTCCTTTGATGTGTAGCGGGGTCCCGGCTCTAATCTGACTTAATTGAGGCCTTGGGGGCCAGGAACGCAGTGTGGCCCTAACCCCCAAGGATGACCATTACTCAGCAGCAGCCCCACCAGCGTCCAAGAGTGCCCGTGTTGCAGTCGAGGGTCAAGGTGCAGACAATTCCACATCCTGCGCCCAGCAGGTCCTCGATCTCGGCGTCGCTCATCTCGGCGAGGTCGTCGATGATCTCTTCGTTGTACCTCTTGTACATTTCCTTCTCCTTTGAGGATTGGTTGATTTCTTGACACTTCTCGCGCGCTGAAGATGTCTCCACGCTAAGTGCCCGGAAGTCATGGTGCAAGTACCTCAACCAAGCTTTCTAGAATAGTGGATGGGTTTCATGGCCAAAAGTGCATTCCTTCTCCCGTCGATTGGGTCGAGCGTGACTCGCAGAGGTCGACGACATCACTTGTCGCTGGTGTGGCATACCGATGAACCCCAGGCCAAGGAGAGGTTGGGATGTGCGGACCTGTCTCTTGGCTCAGGGCAAGGTGTGATGTTGGGAAGCCCGGTCTTGAGCGGCCATGGGTAGAGGTGTTCTCGGCGGCAGCGGACAGGGCGAAGAGGGGGTCTCAGCATCTGCTGCCTGCGTCGGGGTGCCGGGCAAGAGCGGCGGGGGCGGCCGGTGGTTTGATTCAGGGTGTTACACGGCCAGACGTAATCTGTCAGCTACCCAGAACGACCCTCGCTGCGTCAGGACGTGAACAGCGAGAAGTGGAACGAGTACAGGCTCGGGCGGTAGACGTGCTGGCCGAACTCGACCACCCGCCCGTCGG
>ERZ772874.1672-NODE-1672-length-11362-cov-5.962855_pt1 | contig 11362 bp, 10 predicted proteins | sample MGYA00580586_ERZ772874 | MGnify/ENA primary metagenome ERZ772874 (study PRJEB29015, sample SAMEA2737952) | human oral metagenome | biome: human oral; feature: human-associated habitat; material: dental | place: China | collected 2154 ... | reverse complement strand
AGCCAAACTGGTCACGCTGAAAGACGACACGAAAAACCCTTGCTCGTTTACAACCGCAAAAAATCGCCACGCAGCAGGCACCGGTGATTTTTTTAAATGATGTGGCGACCGGCTTAATCAGCCATTTAGCTGCGGCTATCAGTGGTGGCAGTTTGTATCGTAAAGCCAGTTTCTTATTGGATCACCTTGGCAAACAAGTATTGCCTGATTGGTTTCACATTAGTGAAAAACCGCATTTACTCGGTCGCCTTGCCTCAACGCCATTTGATAGCGAAGGCGTCAGAACGCAGGATTTGGAGATTATTCGTCAAGGGATTTTGCAAACTTATTTGCTCACCAGTTATAGCGGTCGCAAGTTGGGTATGCAAAGCACGGGACACGCCGGTGGCATTCACAACTGGTTGGTCCAGCCCAATTCATCTGGAAAACTGACCGCACTTTTACGTGAAATGGGACGCGGGTTATTGGTAACAGAAGTGATGGGGCAAGGGGTAAATTTGGTTACCGGTGATTACTCACGTGGCGCCGCCGGATTCTGGGTGGAAAACGGTGAAATTCAATATCCGGTGGCTGAAATCACCATTGCTGGCAGATTACAGGATATGTTACGTAATATTGTGGCAGTTGGGGATGATATTGAACATCGTTCAAATATCCAGACCGGTTCGATCCTATTGGAAAATCTGAAAATTTCCGGAAATTAGATCTTATTTTATTAAATGATAATAATTCTTATTGACAAAAATGAGATCTCTGATACAATGCATCCCATCTGTTAAGTATTGCAGTTAAGGTGATTGGTTTCATTTTAAAGTTTGCATCATGCTCCATAACAGGTAGAGTAAAAAGTAAATTCGTTAGGGTATTCAAAAGACTGAAGTTTAAACTTCAGTCTTTTTTTTGCTAAAATACCCGCACTTCACTCCCATTAAAAAGGCGATTATTTCATGAAAAAACATCACGTTGACATTCTTATTTCCGAACAGGATGTGCGCAGTCGCATTGCGGAATTAGGCCAAGAAATTACCAATTTTTATCAACATAAAAATATCCATACGCCATTGGTTGTTGTCGGTTTGTTACGTGGTTCTTTCATGTTTATGGCAGATTTGGTGCGCGAAATTCACTTGCCTGTAGAAATCGATTTTATGACCACATCCAGTTACGGTAATGCCATGAATTCCAATCATGATGTGCGTATCAGCAAAGATCTTGATGGCGACATTAAAGGCAAACATGTGCTGATCGTGGAAGATATTATCGATACAGGCCGTACTTTAAAACACGTGGTTGAATTATTAAAACACCGCCAAGCAGCAAGCGTTAAAGTGGTGACTTTATTAGATAAACCTGAACGTCGTGAAGAAGCAATCGAAGCTGATTATGTTGGTGTTCAAGTGCCAAATAAATTCGTAGTAGGATACGGATTAGACTTTAAACAATTCTACCGTAACTTACCATGTATCGGTGTTTTAAAACCTGAATTCTATGAAGATTAAGAATGAGTAAAACTATTCGTCAATAAAAGTCAAATATGTTATGATAGAACGGTAGTGAATAAAACTATCGTTCTTCTTTTATAAGAAGATGGGGAGGTACAATGAATAATAATAATAATCGATCAATATTTAGATCTAGCTTACTATATATCTTGATTTTCGGTGCTATTGTCATTTTTGTTGGAATGTTTAACGGGGATTCAAAAGGTCCTATTGCAGATATTTCATATACAGAATTTATGCAAAGTCTGAAAAGTGGCGAAGTCAAAGAAATCAAAATGCAATATTCGAATTCTGTGTATACCATTACTGGGGAATATACAAATCCGAAAGAGCAAACAACGCAAGAAGCTAAAAATCAAAAGGGGTTATCTATTTTTGATAACCGTACAACAAAGAGTACAAACTTCAGAACAACAGTCTTACCTAATGACTCAACGATTAAAGAAATCAATGAAGCGGCTCAATCCAAAAATACAAAAGTTGAATCTTTACCAGAAAGCTCAACAGGCGTATGGATTTCCGTTTTATTACAAGTCGTATTACCACTTGGCGTATTAGGGTTCTTACTCTATACAATGTTTATGAGCCAAGGAGGCCAAGGTGGACGTAACAATCCAATGAACTTCGGTAAGAGTCGTGCAACAAATCAGAAGAAACAAAATGTAAAAGTGCGCTTCTCTGATGTTGCGGGTGCCGAAGAAGAAAAACAAGAGCTTGTAGAAGTGGTAGAATTCTTAAAAGACCCACGTAAATTTACAGCGCTTGGTGCTCGCATTCCTGCCGGAGTACTTCTTGAGGGCCCTCCAGGAACAGGGAAAACCCTTCTTGCAAAAGCCGTTGCCGGTGAAGCAAACGTACCTTTCTTCTCGATTTCAGGTTCTGAATTCGTAGAAATGTTCGTAGGGGTTGGGGCAAGCCGTGTTCGTGACTTATTCGAAAACGCGAAGAAAAATGCTCCAGCAATTATCTTTATCGATGAAATCGATGCCGTTGGTCGTCAACGTGGTGCCGGAATGGGTGGCGGACACGACGAACGTGAACAAACATTAAACCAATTGCTCGTTGAAATGGACGGATTTGAAGGAACAGAGGGAATTATCGTGATTGCCGCAACGAACCGTTCAGATGTATTAGACCCAGCCTTACTTCGTCCAGGACGTTTTGACCGTCAAATCTTAGTAGGTCGTCCAGATGTGAAAGGCCGTGAAGCGATTCTAAAAGTACACGCACGCAATAAGAAACTTGCAAAAGACGTGGACTTAAAAGTGATTGCGCAACAAACTCCAGGATTCTCTGGTGCTGAACTTGAAAACTTATTAAACGAAGCAGCTTTAGTAGCCGCTCGTCGTGATAAAACAGCTATCGACGCATTAGACGTGGATGAAGCACATGACCGTGTGATTGCAGGTCCTGCCAAAAAAGACCGTGCCATCAGCAAGAAAGAACGTGAAATGGTGGCTTACCACGAAGCAGGGCATACAATTGTTGGTATGGTCTTAAGCGATGCACGTGTGGTTCATAAAGTAACGATTGTCCCTCGTGGACGTGCTGGCGGATATGCCATCATGCTTCCAAAAGAAGATCGTTTCTTAATGACAAAAGAAGAACTGTTCGAACAAGTAGTTGGACTGCTCGGTGGTCGTGCTGCTGAAGAATTTATCTTTGGCGTGAAGACTACTGGAGCAAGTAACGACTTTGAACAAGCAACAGCTATCGTTCGTAGCATGATTACAGAGTACGGAATGGTGGACGAATTAGGAACGGTTCAATACGAAGGAAATCATCAAGTATTTATCGGACGTGACTATGGTCAAACAAAAGGTTACTCAGATCAAGTGGCGTTTGAAATCGACAATGCAGTACGTCGTATCATGAAAGAAGCGCATGAAAAAGCTCTTCAAATTCTTGAAGAACATAAAGACCAATTAGAATTAATTGCTCAAAAACTTCTAGAATTAGAAACATTAGATGAACGTACAATCAAATCACTTTTTGAAACAGGTGAAATGCCAGCTACAATCGTGGAAGATGAATATCCAAGCGAATCAGAAGCGGCAAGTTTTGAAGAAACAAAAAAAGCCTTAGCAAAACGTGATGCAGAACAAGCAGAAGGTAAAGAAGATCCAAAAGAGGACGAGGAAGTGGAAGTAGCAGATGTTACGCCAGCTCCAAGCGAACTTGAGGATGAAAACAAAGAAGAATAATAGAAAGAAAAAGAGAGCTGAGGCTGTTGTCACAGCTCTTTTCTTTTAAAAAAGGAGAAACAAATGGCAGATTCATTATTAAAAGTATTAGCATTCAATGATGAGGTTAAAGCCGTTGCTATGGTAGCAACAGATGCAATTGCAGAGGCCCAACTCAGACACGACACTTGGAGTTCTGCAACAGCAGCGCTTGGACGTACGATCATCGGAACGCAATTATTAGCAAGCAGTTTAAAAGGCGACGAACGCATCACGGTTCAAGTGAATGGGGATGGCCCTGGTGGAAAAATCATGGCCGATGCGAATGGTCGCGGGGAAATGCGTGGTTATATCACGAATCCTCATGTCAGCCTTGAGTTAAACGACAAAGGAAAATTAGATGTCCGTGGGGTTGTTGGAACAAATGGAACCATTACCGTTATCAAAGACTTAAACATGAGAGAACCGTTTTCTGGTCAAGTGCCCATTGTGGACGGGGAACTCGGAATGGACTTTACGTATTACTTAGCAGTTTCAGAACAAATAAATGGAGCTGTTGGGGTATCCGTTCTTGTCAATCCAGATGAAACGGTTCGTGCAGCAGGTGGCTTTATGATTCAATTATTGCCAGGAGCTAGTGAAGCGACGATTTCAGAAATTGAACGTCGTATTAGCGAAATTCCAATGGTCTCAAAATTGATTGACCAACAAGAACAACCGCGCGATATTTTAAATCGATTATTAGGTTCGGAAAACATTCGTGAATTAGAAGAAATGCCTGTGAAGTTCCATTGCGGCTGTACGCGTGAACGTTTCAGTGCAGGATTGATGTCGATTGGAGTAGATGACCTACAACATCTCATTGACGAAGATCACGGTGCAGAAGTGGTGTGTCATTTCTGTGGCGAAAAATATCATTTCGAAGAAGCTGAACTACAAAGCTTAATTGATGAGATTAAATCTCAACGCGAGAAATAAGGATTAAAGCTTTAAACACTGCTTGGGTGTTTAGAGCTTTTTTGGTTTATCTGGCTGTATGAATTCTTGATTTTTCTGCTGTTTTAAAGTGCAACTGAAGGTGCAACCATTAGTTGACAAAAAGGTTAGTAGGCTGTATTTTCAAGTTGAGATAAAATTGTTAGGATTAGAATAGAATAAAGGAGGATGAAATGATGAAACTCGCTGAAAAAATATATCATCTTAGAAAAGAAAAAGGATGGTCACAAGAAACGCTAGCGGAACAAATTAAAGTTTCTCGTCAAAGCATTTCTAAATGGGAATCCGGTCAAGCTCTTCCAGAAATCGAGAAGATTATTGAGTTAAGTACTATCTTTCAAGTAACGACAGATTACTTGCTCTTAGAAGAAAATACGACTAAAAGTCAAAAAATCGAACTGACTGAAGATGAAAAAGACAGATATTATAAAGAAGTGAAGTCTTTTGGTCGCTGGCAGGTCATTTATATTTTTGTAGTTGCTTTGGCAATCTATCTTGTTTTTGCTGGGGCCAGCTTCCCTGCTGAATTTACCACATGGATTTGGTTAACCTTCATTCTTTTAATCGCTTCTGCACTTGCCATTCGTAAAGCTTTAACGATAAAAAAACAGTACTTAGATAAAGTGATTGGGAATGAAGAAGATCCCAATCAAAACAACGCTACAACTGAATAGAACGATTTGAAGGCTGCATCTCGGGGGATTATCTTAGAGGGCAGCCTCTTTCATTACAGCGATAGAGTATATTATCAGATGTTTTTTTACTTCTTTTGATTTATAATGGGCTGGACAGTTTATTTTTGAATCATTTGTTTCCTATCCATAGAAATACTCATCATTCAGTCTGTATAGGAACAAGCATAAGGAAGTGGAAATAGTAGTGCATAAAGGATATTTAAGAAGAACGTGGGGATTATGGATATTTATTTTATTCATGGCTTTTGTTAGCTTTTTTTTATTTCTCATGGGGATGAGGTCGTATCAAAGTGCAGAAACCCTCTACCAATCGGACGCCATTTATGAGATGAAAGATACCTCTACTTCAGTGGCCATCAAGGTACTGGATATTGATCCAAAACCAATCACGATTGGAGAGCGTAAGTTTTATTTTGTAAAACACGATTATGGAGTCAGTATATTAGAAGTAAAATCAGAAGAAATACAGACCATTCTTGATTTTAAAGAATCACTAGCTAATCAGCAAAATGCTTTGGAACAATCTAATTTTTATCTAAGTGTTCGCGTGACACCAGAGATTACAAAAGGGAGTAAAGGGAAAAAAACTGTTCATATTACTCCAGAAATGAAAGCAAAATTTTATGCGAATTTCTTTATCAGCCTTTTTTATAAGGAAGCGCCAAGACCTGTCTTTGATGAAGTCCATATATTAAGCTTGACGGATAATGGAGCTCGAATCGGGGATAGTTTTATGATTCTCTTGGCAGTAATCATTTTGCTAATATGTTTATTCATTCAAATTCTTCGTATTAGAAAATTGAAAAAGAATTACCGTAGTTTTGATGAGCTTTTCCCAGAATATGCTCACGAAATGAAATATTTAATGGAGCGTGCAGATTATCATAATCCTTCCATAAAGGTTCTCGTCAAAAATAATATTCTGATTCATTATGGGAATAACTTTGTAGTCATCCAATTGTCCAAAGTAAAACATGCCTTCATCTATAAGACTGTTCAAAAAGGAGTGTCTTATTATTCCTTAGAACTTTTCTATAAGGATAAGAAGCAAGAGAAGCTTTCGTTCAAAGAAAAACTTTCTGAAGTAAAAGCTTTAGGGGATTATTTGAAGAACGAACGTCATGTAAAAATTTCAAATCAATTGTAAGAATAACCCCGGTCTATAGGAATAGATAGACTGGGGTTTCTCCATCATATAAAAGTTGAAAAGTTAACAAATGATAACCATAAAAAGAGTCGAATGTTCATTGTTTAGTGATAGAATGAACATATCAAATCAAAGGACGTGATTTTATGGATTTCACAGGTAAAGTTGCCATTGTCACTGGTGGTGCAAATGGTATTGGTAAAGAAATCGTTCGTGGTATCGTTGACGGCGGTGGTTATGTTGTGATTGCAGATATTAATGAAGCTGCAGCAAACAAAACCGTTGAAGAATTTGGACCAGAACACACAAGCTTCAAATACATGGATTTAGGAAATCATGAATCTATCGTAAAAAGCATGAACGAGATTTTAGCAGAACGCAAAGTCGATATCTTAGTGAACTGTGCAGGGGTGATTAGTGCTAAACCATTCGACCAATTAACATACGAAGAATGGGAAAGAACAATCCGCATCAATCTTTCAGGATGCTTCTCAACAATCAGCACCATTTTCCCACACTTTATCGAAAATAAAGGTGGACGTATCGTAAACGTATCTTCAGTGGCTGCTAAACTTGGTGGTGGACTTTTAGGGACTGCTGCTTATGCTTCTTCTAAAGCTGGTTTAAACGGTTTAACAAAAGCCGTTGCTAAAGAAGGCGGTAAATACAATATCGCATGTAACGCTGTATGTCCTTCATTCACTCGTACAGATATGACAACAGTATTATCAGAAGATAAAGAAAAGAGCCAAAAAGTAATCAGTATGATTCCTCTTGGACGTCGTGCAGAACCAGTTGAAATTGCTCAAATGATTCTCTTCTTTGCAAGCGACCTTGCAAGCTTTGTAACAGGGGAAATCGGTGACTGCGATGGCGGTATCACATTAGATGGCTGATTTTAGCTAGAGTCTTATTCCAAATCAGAGAAGGATTGTGAACAGTATGAAAAAGATTAAAATTCCTGGGGATACAATTATTATTCCAATGTTTATTGGATGTGTGATTAATACATTTTTCCCTCAAATATTACAAATTGGTGGATTTACCACTCCAATCGTGAAAGGTGCTGGACCACTTGTTGGGGCATTCCTCTTCATTATCGGGGGTACCATTTCTCTTAAAAACACACCAAAAGCCGTTGGACGTGGGGCAGCGATTATTTTAGCGAAAATTGCGGTATCTGTAGTCTTAGGGTTATTGGTTGCAAAAGTATTCAATGACAACTTCCTCGGACTTAGTGCTGTTGCCGTTATCGGTGCTATTTCAGTAGCCAATAATGCCATGTATGCGGGGATTGTAGATGTATACGGGGACGAAATCGATGCTGGGGCTGTTGGGATTACAACATTAAGCGTTGGACCAATGGTAACAATGGCCGTATTAAGTAGTGCCGGTCTTGCAAACATCTCGATTTGGAACTTAGTCGGAACGGTATTACCACTTGTGTTAGGGATTGCGTTAGGAAATGCCTTCCCTTACATGAAAAAAGTACTCTCAAACGGGATTACAGCCATTATTATCGTTGTTGGTTTCTGTTTAGGGGCTAACATGAGCTTTGGCCAAATCCTTGAAGGGGGGCTACCTGGTATTTTGCTAGGGGTGATTACTACTTTTGTTGGTGGGGCTGCTGCGATTGCTGCAGACCGCTTAACAGGTGGGAATGGTGTTGCTGGTGCTGCCATTTCAAGTACAGCAGCAAGTGCTATTGCCACACCAGCTGCACTTTCAGCAGTGGATGCAACGTTCAAAGGGATCGAAGCAACCGCAACGACTCAAATTACAGCTTCAGTAATCGTAACAGCTATTTTAACGCCAATCTTAACAGCCTATATCGCTAAGAAATTTGGAAACAAAAAAGAAGCTGAAACACAAGAAGCTTAATCGTATTTAAATAGTGAAACCACCTCGTTTTTCCGAGGTGGTTTTTGTTTTACCTTGAGTGTAACAATAATGTTACGTAACAAAAATGTTACATCAAAAAGTTAGGATGTATCAAAAATGATTTGTATCAATTTTGATACAACAGAGTAGAGTGTATCATACATGATACATCTCTAGTAGGTCTTTCAATAGGAGTTAAAATACAAAAAGAGTCTCAGATACGAAATTGAAATTCGTTTCTGAGACTCTTCTATTATTTTTTAGAATGAATTAAGCTTCGCCGAAAATTCCTGTTGAAAGGTAACGTTCACCTGTATCTGGTAATAGAACCACAACAGATTTGCCTTTTCCTAAGCGTTTTGCCACACGTAGAGCGGCAGTTACAGCAGCTCCAGAAGAAATACCAGCAAGGATTCCTTCTTTAGCGGCTAAGATTTTTGCTGTTTCAATCGCATCGTCACTTGTCACAAGTTCAAAGCCGTCGATGACTTCGCGGTCGATAATGCTTGGTTCAAAACCAGCAGAAATTCCTTGGATGCGGTGTTTTCCTTTTTGTCCTTTAGAAATGAATGGTGCTTCTTCAGGTTCAACCCCGATAATTTCCACGTCTTTGTTCACTTCTTTTAACGCACGACCAACACCTGTAATCGTACCCCCAGTACCGATACCGCTAATATAAGCATCGGGTGTTTTACCGTCGAAGGCGTTAATAATTTCTTGACCAGTTGTTTGATAGTGGATAGCTGGATTTGCTTCGTTGTCGAATTGACGTGCCCAGAAGTAGCCAGGTTGTGCCGCTAATTCTTCTGCTTTAGCAACGGCAGCTCCGAATCCATCGGCAGCAGGTGTTAATAATACTTCTGTACCGTATGCTTTCATGAGTTGACGGCGTTCGATAGACATGGATTCAGGCATGATTGTAATGACCTTGTATCCTTTGGCAGCACCGATTAATGAAAGTCCTACCCCTGTATTTCCACTTGTTGCTTCGATAATGGTGTCGCCAGGGTTAAGCGAGCCATCTTTCTCAGCTGTTTCGATGATGTTTAAAGCGATACGATCTTTCACAGATCCACCGGCGTTAAACGACTCGACTTTTACATATACATCTGCAGAATCATCTGAAACTAAACGGCTTAGTTTCACAAGGGGAGTGTTCCCGATTAGTTCTGTGATAGTTTCTACTGATTTGACCATAAATGATCCCTCCATAAAGTTAGACTGGGCAACTTTAAGGGTTGCTTGTGTCTAATTGTAATAGGGAATGAGTGGGTGTACAATAGTTTTTTATAAAAAAACAAAAAAAGTATAGAAAATTCATTTTAGTTATGATACACTACCATCTAGCAAGGGCTTTTAAACTCATCCAGAGAGGTGAGAAAGGCTAACCATCAAGTTGAATTAGACTGGCCCTATGCATAAAAAAACATAGGGCTTTTTGTGTGCGCAAAAACGCCCGGAAAAGAGGGGAAAATGGAGTTACAAACTTCAAAAGTCGATCTGTTGTTGGATGTGGATCAAAAACCGGAGCTCGTGCCTGGACTGTTCTTGAGTTTGCAGCACGTGTTTGCGATGTTTGGTGCCACTGTTTTAGTGCCGTTAATATTGGGGATGCCAGTATCGGTTGCTTTATTTGCGTCAGGATTAGGAACGCTAATCTATATGGTAGCGACGCAATTTAAAGTACCGGTTTACTTGGGATCCTCTTTTGCTTTTATTACGGCCATGCAATTTGCGATGGCGCAAATGGACGGGAAACCAGATGCAGCTCAGACAGGGGTAGTTTTAGTCGGATTACTATATGTGGTAGTAGCAATTTTAGTAAAATTATTAGGAACGGGATGGATTAACCGAATTTTACCACCGATTGTAATTGGACCGATGATTATCGTAATAGGGCTAGGTCTTGCAAATAGTGCGGTAACGAACGCAGGATTTGTAAAAGATGGAGACTGGAAACCAATGTTCGTTGCGGTAGTGACCTTCCTCATTACAGCATTTATTAATACAAAAGCAAAAGGTTTCTTGAAAATTATCCCATTCCTATTCGGGATTATCGGTGGGTATATTGTAGCTATCTGCTTTGGTCTAGTAGATTTCACAAAAGTAATAGAAGCTCAATGGATTGCCTTACCTGAGTTATACTTACCGTTCGATACAAACGGGCTCTTCAATCAGTATCATTTATACTTCGGTCCGGAAACATGGACGCTTCTACCAGTAGCTGTTGTGACGATTGCGGAACATATTGGAGACCATACCGTCCTCAGTCAAATTTGTGGGAAGCAATTCTTGAGTAATCCAGGCTTACACCGTACCTTAATCGGGGATGGCGTAGCAACTGCTGTATCTGCCTTTCTAGGAGGGCCAGCCAATACAACTTATGGTGAAAATACTGGGGTTGTGGGCCTAACACGTATTGCTTCTGTATCAGTCATTCGTAATGCAGCAATCATTGCAATCCTCCTCAGTTTCTTTGGTAAATTCACCGCTTTAGTTCGTACGATTCCAAATGCGGTACTTGGAGGAATGGCAATTCTCCTTTATGGGGTTATTGCTTCCAATGGATTGAAAGTGTTAATTGAAAAGCAAGTAGACTTCCGTCAAGTCCGTAACTTAATTATTGCAAGTTCCATGTTAGTACTAGGATTGGGTTCTGCAGTATTACAATTAGGACCAGTAACGTTATCAGGTACAGCTCTTTGTGCCATTGCTGGAATTCTTCTCAATCTCATTTTGCCTCACGAAAAAGTAGAAGATAACGAATAATAATCATTAAAAACATATCAAGAAAAGCACTGAAGACATGAGTCGGTAATGTCTTAAGTGCTTTTTTTGACGGTTCAGTTCAAAAAAACAAGATTTATATAAAAAAATTAATAAAAAATCTGACTAATCCAAAAGGATGTAAAGTTTTTCTTGGTAATTTTATTGATTAATAAGCTTAAATTACTTGCG
>ERZ772874.1671-NODE-1671-length-11365-cov-4.512290_pt1 | contig 11365 bp, 15 predicted proteins | sample MGYA00580586_ERZ772874 | MGnify/ENA primary metagenome ERZ772874 (study PRJEB29015, sample SAMEA2737952) | human oral metagenome | biome: human oral; feature: human-associated habitat; material: dental | place: China | collected 2154 ... | reverse complement strand
TAAAACATGGAATTCCAGCTCGACCTAAATCAGACCGTCGTCAATTAATGGATACGTATGGCACATTTCTCCCATTTATTGACCGTAAAGGTAATGATTTATTTACCTATGATAATTTCTCATTAGGTGGTATTCATGGTGCGGAAATCAATCGCAAACAATTAGAGCGTGACAGACAATTAATCAAGGAATTAAAAGAGAAATACAAAGTTATTTCAGCTATTCCTCGAAAAGCTGTATCAGCCCAATTATTAAATCTAATTAAATTTCAATCACGGACTTCTTATAAAGGTTATCCAAAATATTTATCTCATGAAATTCCATTATTTGTAAAAAATACAGAAATGGTAGATGAGATTGTAGACCCAGAAGATTTTACACCTTATCAATATGATAAAACAAAAGGTACTGAAACCCTGATTAAACGGTATAAATATACGTCTACAGGCCCTTCAGTTCACCAAGATTTCGCGGGTTATTACCCCATGCGTGCGACACGTTTGCTATTGAAAAGATAGCACATTTACGAAAGTAAATAGAACTGATTATTTGAAGAGTAGAATGACGGGGTAACGCCCTGAAATGCTCTGTTTGATACTCCGAATAGCATTGAGCTAGTGTAAAACTCAGTGTTATAAGCTCGGTGAAGTCGGGCGAGAGTCACCGTAACTCCAAATGGAAACGAAAGCAAGATAGAGGTATCTTATGTGACCTATAGCTCGGAACTCTATAAAATATCTATGGTTAGAATGAACTCAAGTTCTGACGAATTCCCGAATGTAAGGGTCTACAGGTAGACTTGTTCGAAAGGACATGGCAACAAACGTTGCGTTTGTGCGGTAAAGTAAGATTGCATTGTATGAAATACCGTATAGCATTATAGGTGCTATCAAGCAAACAGGCTCAAAGGGAAAACCTAAGGATATATGCACAGATAGAATAATCGGAACGTGGAAAACTGATAATGTGGAGCTTTACACAAGCTATGAAACATTCTGTTGGAAGACATAACAACAGTTTATATCAGTGAGAGCGCTGGCACAGTACCGATGACGCTAACGAAAGTTAGTTGAGGGATAGCCAGTAGTCAATACGAAGTATTGATGGAACGCCGTGTGAGGTGAAAGTCTCACGCACGGTGTGGAGCGGGGGAAAATCTGGAGATAATATCAAAGGATTACCTATCGCTATTTTTAATTAACTTGGGTGCCTTTTATGACGGAAATGGTGTGGATAATTACGCAGATGTGTATAAATTCCGTATTTCTGTTAAAGGTAAATTGAAACATTTGAAATTTAATTCACCTGAATGGATTATCACGAACATTGAGCAAGAAGGTTATAAACTAATCTTGAACTCTGCATCTGGTGTACTAGACGGAAGTTTTGATACTAATTTACGTGCGAACAATAAAGCCATGTCCATGCGTATTATCGGTCAATTAATGACATATATTATTGGACAAAGATTAGCTTTAGAATCTGCACGAATTCCTTCATCTAACACTGATGGTATTTATGTCTTTGATATTGAAGAAGATTTAAACAAAAAATTAGTAGATGAAGAATTGAAACACCTTTATGTGCAAATTGACCCAGAACCTGTTTATTTCGTATCGAAAGACAGTAACAACCGGCTTGAACTCGAAGTTGAACCTGATGGTAGTTATAAAGTTGTGTCAGCTCGTGGTGGAACATTAACATCATGGGGCGGAGCTCGCGTGGACAATCGTTTAAATCACCCAGCAATCGTTGATTTAACGCTTACAAAATATTTACAAAATGACCATATTGTCGATAAACATATCGATAAAACATTGATACGTAAAGCTTTGGACGAATCATTAGAGTCTATTTTGAAAGACCCTGAAGGCGGTTATCGTAAAGCTGTAATTATGGCTTCATGGGTAATGCGAAGCACCTCAGGAAGTATCTTTATTGATAACAATGATGCAATTTATCCAGGTACAATTCGCACATGGTTAACAACTGATGGTGTTCAATTAGAACGATATGGTACAAGAACAACTAAAGTCACAAAAAGTGTAGAAGAATTTAGTAAGCAATTATTCCCAGACACGAAATTAGGTGACCCAGACCTTGTTAGTTATTTAACTAATTTAAAAGTTCTTGATAAATATTTTAGTCACGCAGCCGACGCAAGAGATGCAGCTCAATATAAAGCTACAGGTCAATCATTAAAGGTTGTTGCTAAAATCAAAATTAACAGTTTACCAGAAACCGCAAAATTACACATCAATAATGCTTCATTATTAACAATGAGCGAAGCTGATTTGAAAGAAATTTACAACAAATTAGATTTCGATAGGTATGTAGACCTAATCGCAGACTACGCCGATGTATGGCATAATAAAATGGTAAGTTAGAGGTTGAATATGTATATCACAGCGACAGAAGAGCAAAATGTTATTGCTTTGAATGAAGAACAAAAATTTGGTAATAGAAACATCCAAGGTATGCAATACAAGGATGTTATTAGTCTGGACAAAAAGCATCTTTTTGTAAAATTAGATGAATTAAATCCTACTATTAACGGTAAATGGGATAACCGATTTGATTATCAATATTCTTCTGTATCTGAAGCTGTGGTATCTTGTTTAACACGTCATATTCAAGATGAAAATTTTTATTCTGTAGACTATAAATTCAGAATATTTACTCATCTTGATACTGTTATGACCGGTACAATTTCTGAAATCTTTTTGAAAGAAAATGAAGTTGAGCAGATTTTATCTACTGGGCATACAAATAATCCTAATACAAGTATTGATATCAATACCTATGCTACAGAGATTGCAGATAAACCGGTTCATGAAAGTTACAAGGCCTTATTACACGCTTTTGTAGACAATGGTGTTCCAGAAGATGAGGCTAAAGATTTTTTAATGAAACAAGCCGCATTTGATATTATTGTAGGTAATGAAGACCGTATGACAAATCCAAGCAACTTTGTATCCGCTTATAATATCAAAACTAAAACATCACGACCCATCAATCTAGACTATGGTCGAGCTTTACAAATTCCTATTTGGACAAGAACTACAGAACAGAATTATCAGTTTGATGAATGGTTTGATGAAGACATTCAAGGCTTTACCGACTCTGTATTACAGAAAAACACGTCATTATTATATGGATTAAACAATAAAGAAAGTCTTGAATTTTTAAAAGACAACGGGTTTAAACCATTTTCAATTAACCTGGATGCTGTCCATAAGGATTTAGATGACTTGTATGATTTGTTTGACAGAGGTCCTGTAGCTAAATTTGGAAAAGTAAAAATCGAGTTAATGAAATCAATTTTAGAACATCCATTAGTTAAAGAACTTTATATTGATACGTCAAATATTCTGACCTATGATGACTTGACAGATTTAGATACACAACAACAAGTGAGCTAAGCTGAGCTCACTATTAAGGAATCAATATGTTATTAACCTTTTATATATCACAAGAACCTTTAATTGAATTTGAAGTAAATCATAATAACCGTACACTTAAATGTTTGGCTTTTTATGATGAAAAAGCGCTTGAACCAATTTTTGCAAGAAGTCAAATTAGTTATAACGGTGTTGAAGAGCGTCTACAATATATGTTAGACACTAATAAGACATTTGCTCAGATTACAGAGCAAATCGCAGAAAAAGGATTATGCGTACCATTTCAAATCAATTTGAAGGCTACAGTCACCGAATAAATACTTTAAGGAGAAACAATGAAAGTTAAATTTAATAAAGATGATTTCGATGATGATGAATTGTATGATAATGAATATGATGAAGAATCACAAGATGACGATGAAGAAGACTATGAGTATGAATCACCATGGTATGTAAAATTTGGTAAAATTGCAGGTATTATTGCTCTTGTATTAGTTGTCCTAATTGGTATCCGTATTTTCACTGGTGGCGGTTCAACTAAATCAGCAAAAACTGAATTCTTAACAACGCTTCAAAAACAATTTGTGACAGATAAACTTGCTAAGAAATATGAAGTAATTATGACACAAGATGATGAAAAATATAAGGCATCTGGTGAAATCATGGTTGCTGATAAACAAGCAAATATCATCTTTAAGACTGAAGACAAAGAACATGTTGTAACAGTCGATGGTGACAAAGTTTATCAAAACAAAAAGCTTCTAAAAACAGAAGATAAAGTTTCGACCAAATCTACAAAAAAAGAAACAACTTCAACCTTAGAAGACTTCTTGAAAAACTTAGATGAAAAGAAATTCACGAAAACAGATGATGGTTATGATTTAACCTTGTCTACAGATGAAACTAAAGAATTATTTTCATTGATTGAAACAAATGAATTAAAACAATTTAAACTTTATAAAAACCATATCAAGCCTGCTAAAAAACTTGAAACAAAGATTTCATTAACAGAAAAAGATACTAAAATTAAAGTTGATTATAAAGCTAAGCAAGCATTTAAATTGAGCATTGCTGTATCTGATACAAAGTTTAAGAAAATAAAAACAGTTTCTTCAGAAATGAAAGAATCAAGCAAAGATGAGAAGAGCTCCGTAGATATTTCTAGCATTACTAAATCTAGTTCAAAATCTACCGCTCAATCAACAGAGCCTGCAAAACCTGATACTGAAACAGAATCACAAGCTATTAAAGATTTGCGTGAATATTTCACCAATGATGCTGATGGATTCACAGAAGAAGACCAAAAAGTTATTGACCATCAAAAAGAATTAGAAAAACAAGCTCAATAGTTTGTTTTTCTTTTTTGCAAAAAAGACTTGACAAAAAGTTTAATTTTTGATATAATTAATACATAAGTTAAGCAAACAACGTATTACATACCTTAAAAGGGTTGTGTTTGGGAGCTAAGCCATACATGTAAAACAATATTAGTAAAAAAATTTTTAAGGAAAAAGGTAAACACACAATGGTAGAATTACAACTGAAAAACAAAGAGATTTCTATTTTCACAACAGACGGACTTAATGGCGGAAAATCTCGCCGACTATTCATCACGATTGATGATATTACACAAGTTCCAGCAGAACTCTTTGCAGTTAAAATCTCTCAATCACAAAAACCTGAAAAGGCTGGACGTGTAGTATTTACATATCTGTCATTTAAACATGTTGGTGATGAACATCCATGGCAAGATTTTGCACCAAAAGATGTGACAACTGCAACTCCAGTTGAAGAAATTAAAGCTAAATTGGTAAATTTTGTTACTACTAATAATCTTGTATTGCAATATCAAGTAGCTGTAAACTTGAATGGTAAATTTACTAATATTTCAACACCTGAAGGTCGTTTCACCCTGTTTGATGATGACCAATTCAGTTCAACTGATGGTAATCCAGGATATTATTTGAAACGTGGTACTGTAGCTGATATCACACTTAAAGAAGCTATGAGTAAATATAATAAGACATACTTCCAAGTTTCATTATCAACTAATTTGGCACCAAACGATATTTTCCAAAAATCAGGACGTGCTAAAGTTTGGGGACAAGATGAAGACGAAGCTGAATCATTTGACCCACAAACAGAGTTGGATGACGCATCTACTGATAACATTTGGGGTTAATCTCATAAGGTGCGACAACTTTGTCGCACCTTACTTTTTATAGGAATAATATGTTAGAACAATCAAATCTAAATGGTGTAGTATATAAGTCCGTTCACCAAGGTAAAACTTTAGCGACCACAAAAGTAAATATTACAGACGTGAAATTTGGCAAACCGATTGAGGTAATTATTCACCGTAATCCGCATACAACATCTACTTTGATTGAAGATGTTGCAACAAAAACAGGTTATATTTACGATGAATTAGGTTCTTTTGTAAAAACAGTTCCTGCTGTTACTAGTCCTGATGATGTTTGTCAAGCTTACAAATACGGAATAGCTGAAGTTGATGGTGAAAAACATAATTATCTTATTCAGAATAATCCCCCTATAAGTATTGATGACCTGCCGGATTTATTAAAATTTGAGATGCCACCAACAATGATTGGGTATCCTTACAGCGAAACTTTTACATATTCTGATGACTTAATTAATATATTAGGAGATGTACGTGCTACATATGTTGATAGCTATAAACGTCCATTAAATCCTTATATAATCAATTCAAGAATTTTTTTACCGATTGGAATAGATAAAGTAACAACAACATTTAAAGAGGTTGTTAATAAACATTCACATTTTCCAATTGTTTGCGAATTAACCGATACAGAATTTGCTGTTATTGATTTAGAGCCAGGTTACACGGATGAGGATTATCAACTAGCTGAATCATATCCAGCTTTATATAAAGAAATAACACCAAGAGGTGGTATTCATTATTTAATACGCACCAATTCAAAAGCTTTTAAATTTCGTCATACGCCTAAATTAGAAATTATTGTAAATTCTATGGTTACTTTTTACGGCACAGGTCAAGTTATAAATAAAAAAGCTGAACTTGTAACAGATTTTCATGAGGCCGATGAGATGGGTAAACAACATATCGAAGTTGCTCAAGCATCACAGGACGTGAAAGAACTGGTAGACCGTATTCAAGAATACAGTAATCATGAAGGTTGGCTAGGCGAAGAGGCTGTACGCTTAGAATATACCCACAATTTTGACTTATCACATGCCGATTTTATGGCATCAATCAATTTGTACAAACATAATGTAAAGCCATATATTTCAAACCATATAAATACAAATATACAAAAAGAAGACTTACCGTGGATATTAGCTGAATATATGAGTCGTCTTATTGAATTCCGATTAAAACATAATCGAACAATACAAGGCGTACCGTATTTAGTATATATTGCCACTAAAGTAGTCAATTATTATACTTAAATTTACGAATGGATGAAATATGTATCAAGTAATACAAACACGACCGTTTACACTAAAAGAAGCATCTCTAGCACGAATGATGCAACCTTTTGAACTAGCCGGTCTTGTAACACAATTAGACACTACTGAAAAGATTTTAGAATTTGTCATAATGATTACAAAACACCATTCAAACGGATGTAAGAATTATGAACAATATTTAACCAAGTCTTATAACGACTTATCACCAAAGAAATTATTTAACTTGTTAGCAGATAATGATAAAGCAATTCCAACCGTTTTTTTAGCCATTTTGGATGATGAAACAGGTGAGTATAATTATATTACTAAGCCTGAAACCCAGGCATTACAATCATTTGTACATGCTGCTAATATGAAAGGTTTTATTTCTGCTGATTATTTACGAACAGAGGAATATAAAAACTAGGTATTGCATAAAGACTTTATATAAACAATCTAGAACATCAAATGAAAGTAGTTAGTAATAACAAGTAATTGTTATTACAACAAAATCAGATGGGATGAAGCAGAAAAGATTTCTAAGTTATATAGAAAGGGTCATAGGATATATATTTTAGTATGTTTTATGTAGCAGGAATATAAATGAGTCGTAAAAAAGCACCAAAACGACACGTAACGGACCTTTATAAATTCTTAAAAACACCATCACGTATTCGTTCATTAAATAAACAAGTTGAAAAAGAATCATATGAAAATGTTTTCAAACTTCTAGATTTACGGATTCCAACATGTCCAATAACCCATATGCCTGAAGATATTATTATTGAAACAGGAGATATTTTATCTCAAATGATTTATGAAGATGTTGATTTTACGGATTATAAACCAACAGTATTCATTGATTATTTGGAAATGACTTTAGATTATTTACGTAAACAACAAGATTTATATCATAAACGATATAAAGAAGCTCAACAAGTTTTAGCTAAACGTTGTCACGAAGAATCAAAAGGTCATATTGATGTTTATTATACACGAGAACATCGTAAAGAAGCTGGATATACACCTGAAATGATAGATACCGTTCTTGATAAATTAACTTTAGAGTATAATTATATTCAATATGATGAAGGGTATTATCGTAAAAAATATTTAATGAATAATTGGTTATGTGAGCAAATAGGCAAGACAATTGCACTTTTAAAGGAAGATTTAGAAAATGACTAAACAAGAACAATATAAAGATTTATTAACTAAAGCATTGAAGACTTTAGTTACTTATGCAAAAACAGATGATGTCGATAGCAAGACTGTAATGGTTCAAGCTGTTGACAAAACTGATAAATTACAATCAGTATCATACATGTTTGGGGACATCGATGTCGCGGCATCATTAATTCAACACGCAATCATGTCTTTACCTGACGAACAACTTATTATGTTGTTAGGTGGATTAGTAGATGATTATAAAGAAGTTTTACGCATTATGATTGAATCACATGATAACGGAGATTTAGATGACATTGATTAAACCAACAGATAAACCAGAAATCACTTTAGTATACACAACAAATAATTGTCCAAAATGTAAGATGACTAAACGACAATTAGATGCTAAGAATATTCCATACGAAACTATCAATATTCAAGATGGAGACCATGAACAAGAATATATTGATATGTTGAAAAATGGTCAAGAGATTCGTATGGCTATGCCTTTTGTATTCCCCGCGCAATCTACAGGATTAGCGAGCTGGAATGATTTTAGAAACGATAAAATTAAGGAACTTATTGCTGCACTAGAGGCTTAACAGCCTCTTTTTAATGAATTTATTGGAAAAGATATGGATACATCGTATAAAGAAAAAGTTTTAGTGCCCGCCCCACAATTATTCACAGACGTTTATTATCATAATGATGACACAATTCGATACATGAAATCTAAAGATGTTATAGATAGTTTAATGAAACTAATTAATAAATCAACATATGATTCTTTAAGTATCGAACTACATAGTTATCCTTCATAGAAAGTAGGTTATAATGGATATAGGTTCAGGTACAGGATACCCATCATCAGCATTATCAAATTTTGCACCACATAGTTTCGTATTTGATGGTATTGAATGCGCCTCAATGGAAGGTTTCCTACAATCATTAAAATTTCAAGACCCTGAGATGCAAAAACATGTTTGTACCTTAGTTGGTAGAAAAGCCAAATTTAAGGGTAAACGCAAAAAATGGTTTAAAACTCAGACCTTATATTGGCAAGGTGAAGAAATACCTCGTGACTCTGACCGATATCAAGAACTTTTAGACCAAGCTTTTGAGGCTTTAAGTCAAAATGAAGGTTTTAGACGTGCCTTATTAGCTACACAAAATGCGACCTTAACCCATAGTATTGGTAAAAACAAGAAGTCTGAAACAATTTTAACTAAAAATGAATTCACATCTCGTTTGACTAAGCTACGTAAGCGTTTACAAGAAATGGAGCAATGATGTATTTATTAACGGAATCTGTAGAACGCGCTATTTCCATGAGAACGTCTGATAATCATGTCCAATTAATTAAACATGTGATTGACGAGTTCAACGGACTTTCTTATCAAGAACGAAACGAGTTATATACGAGTGCGTTAAAAGCTTTAGCTGCGCACAAGCCATTATCAATTGAATGCGATAACTATGGACTTTATATTCATCCAAGTGGCGAATATATGGATGCATGGTCTAATGGAACATTCGATTACGATGCAGTCATTGTCCATGTAAACAGGTTAATTCCTTATGAATAAGCATTGACAAAATAAGCAAATCATGGTATAATAAAAATGACAAAGGCAGACGATATTTTTTACAATAATATTCAGAATATTCTGACACATGGTGTTAAATCTGGTCAAGCCCGACCTAAATACGCTGATGGTTCTACAGCTCATTCACTTTATGTAACAGGTAGTTTTGCTGAATATGATTTATCAAAAGGTGAATTTCCCATTACATCTTTAAGACCTATAGCTGTAACATCAGCGATTAAAGAGTTATTATGGATTTATCAAGATGCAAGTAATTCATTAGACATATTGGAAAATAAATATGGCGTAAAATATTGGTCAGATTGGGAAGTTGACCATAATCGAACAATTGGACATCGATATGGCTATGTTGTACAAAAACACAATATTATTGGTAAGCTTTTAAAAAATTTAGAAGAGAATCCTTGGAATCGACGTAACGTAATTTCTTTATGGGATTATGAAGCCTTTGAAGAAACTCCTGGATTATTGCCTTGTGCCTACAATGTTATGTTCGATGTGAGAGAAATTGATGATAAAATTTATCTTGATTGCACATTAACTCAAAGGTCTAATGACATGCTTGTAGCTCATCATATAAACGCTATGCAATATGTAGCCTTACAAATGATGATTGCATGTCATTTTGGTTGGGAAATTGGTAAATTTTTCTATTTTGTAAACAATTTACATATTTATGATAATCAATTAGAACAAGCTCATGAGCTATTGAAACGATATGAGCAAAATGATATTACAACAAATCCGAAATTAATTTTGACTGCACCATCAGGAACAAATTTTTATGATATACGTGCAGAAGATTTTAAATTAGTCGACTATACTCCAATCAAACCTCAATTGAAGTTTGATTTAGCTATTTGAAAGGTGTTATATATGTTAACATTTAAAATTCACGGTGAAAACATTGTTGTTACAGAAGCTATTCGTAGTTCTCTTGAAGAAAAATTGGAAGTTTTACGCAAGTATACAACAAAACCGACAGTTATTTCAATTAATGTGAGAACTTATCCTAATGGTGAAGCTAAGGTTGAAGTAACTGTTCCTTTCAAAGAAACATTGCATGCAGAAGACCGTTCTCGTGATTTATATAACTCAATCGATAATGTTGTTGAAAAATTAGATAAGCAAGCTCGTCGTATGAAAACGAAAACAATTAATCAACAACAAGACCATACACCTTTGAAAAAATTATTTAACTAGGATAAATTATGAATATAAAACCCATTACATTTCTACTAATGATATCTAATATCGCAGTAAGTCTTTGGATGCTAATCAAATTTGGAACAATAACTGATAGCACAGTTTTAATTCAAAATGGCGCCATGTATGCTCCTGTAGCAACATGGACTACATTTATTACTGCTAATTTCATCCATGTAGGATTTACGCATTTAATATCTAATATGGTATCCTTGTATATCTTCGGTAATCTTGTAGAACAATTAGTGGGTTGGTGGAGATATCTATTAATTTATTTTGCATCTGCATTAGCTGGTACAACAGCTGTATATATCTTTAATCCTAATACCATTACAGTAGGAGCATCAACTGCCATATTTGGTCTAATGGGTGCATTATTAGTATTAATTTTCAAACATGGAAATTTATTACGTGATTCATCACTTTGGATTATTCTTGTCACTGCTTATAATTTATATGAAACATTTACAAAACCCGGCATAAGTATTCCTGGGCACATTGGTGGACTTATTGCGGGCATAGTAATTA
>ERZ772874.1670-NODE-1670-length-11365-cov-10.131653_pt1 | contig 11365 bp, 14 predicted proteins | sample MGYA00580586_ERZ772874 | MGnify/ENA primary metagenome ERZ772874 (study PRJEB29015, sample SAMEA2737952) | human oral metagenome | biome: human oral; feature: human-associated habitat; material: dental | place: China | collected 2154 ... | reverse complement strand
GCAGGCGATCGACGGCTCCCTCCAGCTGGGCTCGCAGATGCTGCAGATCAGCCTCATCGTCTTCCTCATCGCCCGTTTCGTCATGACCGCCGTCATCGCGCGCATCCGGGCCACCAAGGTCATGGCGGTCCTGGGTACGCTCGCCGTCGCCCTGTGCATCTACGCGGCCCTCCGTCCGGACATCACCGGGGTCATCGCCGTCATCGCGATCTCCCTGTGCCTGTCCCTCATGTTCCCCACGATCTACGGCGTCGCCCTCGCGGGGCTCGGAGAGGCGACCAAGTTCGGCGCCGCGGGCCTCGTCATGGCGATCGTCGGAGGGGCGATCATGCCGATGATCCAAGGAAAGGTGATGGACTCCACGAGCGCGGCCACCTCGTTCATCGTCCCGGCGCTCTGCTTCGCCATGGTCACTCTCTACGCGATCTACGACCTGCGCACGCCCACCCCGCGACTAATAGCCACAACCTCATCGGAGAGGAAGGCCAAGTGATGACCACGCCGAGCATCCTGAGAACCTTGAGAACGCGGGGAGCATCGAGAGCGTCGGGCACATCGAGCACGCTGGGAGCCCCGCGAGTCCTGAGTGCCCTGAGTGCCCTGAGGCGGCGCGTCGTCGCCGTTCTGACCGCTCTGACCGCGGTGACGACCGCTCTGGCCCTGACCGCCTGCTCGGGCTCGACGCCCGCCGACTCGTCCACCGCGCCCCAGTCCTACGCGAAGGGCCAGCTCCCCACGCTCACTGAGGGCAAGCTCACGGTCGCCACCTCCGACCCGGCCTACTCGCCGTGGATCCTCGACAACGACCCCGCCTCGGGCGAGGGCTACGAGTCCGCCGTCGTCTACGCCCTGGCTGAGGAGCTCGGCTACACGCAGGACAACGTCGTGTGGACCCGCGCCACCTTCGAGTCCTCGATCACCCCCGGCGCCAAGGACTGGGACATCAACATCCAGCAGTTCTCCATCACCGACGAGCGCAAGAACGCCGTCGACTTCTCCACCCCGTACTACACGACCTCCGAGGCCATCATCACGAAGGAGGGCAGCCCCGCCGCGGGCGCCACCTCCGTCGCCGACCTCAAGGACGTGCTCATCGGCGTTCAGGCGGGCACCACTTCCCAGCAGTTCGTCTCCGAGAAACTCGAATCCGGCCTCACCCAGAAGCCCCAGCAGTTCAACTCCTCCGACGACACGGTCCTGGCGCTGCAGACCGGCCGCGTCGACGCGATCGTCGTCGACCTGCCGACCGCGTTCAACATGGTGGCGACCCAGATCGACAACGGCGTGGTGGTCGGCCAGTTCGCCGACGCCGCGGACGGCGAGAACTACGGGATCGTCCTGCCCAAGGGCTCGAAACTCACCGCATCGGTCTCCGAGGCGATGGACCGCCTGCGGGACAACGGCACCCTGGCCCAGTTGCAGGAGAAGTGGCTCAACGAGGCCACGAACGTGCCCGTCCTCCACTGACGCCGACCCCGATTGGCACCCCATGAGTTCCCATCAGCCCGATCCCTTGGAACTGGCCGGGCTCCCCGTCTCGGACGTGGAGCTCGGCCGCCGGGCCATGCGCCGCGCCAAGGCCAAGCGCTCCATCCTCATCTCGGTGGCCTCCACCCTGTTCGTCGCGGCCGCCGTCGTCCTCGCGGTCGGCACGTCGCAGGGCTGGCCGCGCACGCAGGAGACGTTCTTCTCCGGCAGGCACTTCGCCGCCTCCCTGCCCCAAGTCGCGGCCGGCCTGTGGCTCAACGTGCGGATCCTCGTCATCGCGGTCCTCGGCGTCGCCGTGTTCGCCACCCTCCTGGCGGCCGCGCGCACCCTGGGCGGCCCCGTGTTCTTCCCGATCCGCTTCCTGGCCGCGGCGTACACGGACGTCTTCCGGGGCGTCCCCTTCCTGGTGGTCCTCTACCTGGTCGGCTTCGGGATCCCCGCCCTCAACCCTGAGCTGCGCATACCCACCGCCGTCCTGGGCACCATCGCCCTCGTCCTCACCTACTCCTCCTACGTGGCGGAGGTCCTGCGCGCGGGCCTGGAGTCCATCCACCCCTCGCAGCGCTACGCCGCCCGCTCCCTGGGCCTCACCCACGGGCAGACCCTGCGGATGATCATCGTTCCCCAGGCGATCCGCAAGGTGACGCCGGCCCTCATGAACGACTTCATCTCCATGCAGAAGGACGTCGGCCTCATCTCCGTCCTCGGCGCGGTCGACGCCATCCGCGCCGCCCAGCAGTACCAGGCGAAGACCTACAACATGACCTCCTACGTGGTCGCGGGAGTCCTCTTCATCATCATGTCCTTCCCCTTCATCCGCCTCTCCGACTGGTACACCGCGAAACTGCGCAAGCGCGAGCAGATGGGGGGCACGGTCTGATGGCACCGGTGCTCTCCGCCAAGCGGGTCGTCAAGCGCTTCGGCGACAACGTGGTCCTGCGCGGCCTCGACCTGGACGTCGCCCCCCACGAGGTCGTCGTCCTGCTGGGCGCCTCGGGCTCGGGCAAGTCGACGCTGCTACGCTGCGCGAACCTGCTCGAGCGCGTCGACGACGGGCAGATCTTCCTCTCGGGGGAGGACATCACCGACCCCCGCGTCAACGCCGACAGGATCCGGGCCCGCATCGGCGTCGTCTTCCAGCACTACAACCTCTTCCCCCACTTGTCCGTGCTCGACAACGTCACCCTGGCGCTGCGCAAGGTGAAGACCTGGCGCCCCGGGCCCGCCAACGAGCGCGGGATGGAGCTGCTGGAACGCATCGGACTGGCCGCGAAGGCCCAGGAGTACCCCGACCGCCTCTCCGGCGGGCAGCAGCAGCGCGTCGCCATCGTCCGGGCCATGGCGACCAACCCCGAGCTGCTGCTCCTCGACGAGATCACCTCGGCCCTGGACCCCGTACTGGTGGGCGAGGTCCTCGACCTCGTCCGGGAGGTCAAGGACCAGGGCTCCACGATCCTCATGGCCACCCACGAGATCGGGTTCGCCCGCAACGCCGCCGACCGCGTCGTCTTCCTGGAGCACGGCCGGATCGTCGAGCAGGGCCCGCCCGAGCAGGTCATCGACAACCCGCGCGAGCAGGCAACCCGGGACTTCCTGGCGCGCATCTTGCACTGATTTATCTGGAAGCTAAGGGGAGCGGTCAACTCATCGTTGGTCGCTCCCCCTTCTCATCCACTCGCAACGTGGTCCATTCCCGCAGGGATCCCATGGGAAAGAGGTAGCCCACTCGAACCTCAGATGCTAGGGTGTCTATACGTACGGATAATGTCCGTACGAGCGAAAGAGGAACTGACATGAGTAGTGCAAAGACACGGCGTCTGGAACTGCGCCTCACCGAGGAGCAGAACATTCTTATTCGCAGCGCCGCCACATACACATCGCGCAGCATCAGCGAGTTCGTCCTCTCTGCAGCCACATTGGAGGCGCAGCGGCGTCTCGCCGACCAGCGCTTCTTCATCCTGAACGAAGAGGATCACGCCCGCTTCGAAGAAATCCTTGAGGCCTCGCCGACGGACGATCCCAAGCTGCGCAAACTCTTTGATCGCCCCTCACCCTTCGGCACTCACATCGACCTGAACACACCGAACACCTCCGAGAACTGATGTACGTATCAGTCCTGCAAGAGCCGCGGCCTCTCGAACGGAGGGACGACCGGTCGCGCTTCCAATCGGGCAACACTGAGATAGACGATTGGTTCCACCGATTTGCGTGGCAGAACCACCGAGCCCGAAACGCGCGCGTCTTCGTCACAACGCAGGAACCAGAGACACTGGGCTTCTATGCCCTGGCCATGGGGGCTGTATCACGGAGCGACCTCCCAGAGGCTCTCAAACCGGGACGACGCCCGGACCCATGCCCAGTTCTCCTCCTCGCGCGACTCGCCGTCGATCAGCGCGCGCATGGACGAGGCATCGGCGCAGCCCTGCTCAAAGATGCACTCTTGCGAGCCTACAAGCTCAGTCATGAGGTGGGATTCGCTGCCCTCCTGGTCCACTGTGCCAACGACCACGCGCGCGACTTCTACCTCAACCAGTCCTCGAGCTTTGTTCCCTGCCCGGGAGCGGAGAACCACCTGGTGTTGCCGCTGCACGCCCTGCGGGAGTTTATCGACACTCTGTAGCATCCAGCACCCAGCTGCCGAAACACAACGCAAAGGGCCCAGGATCAGCAGATCCTGGGCCCTCAGCGTTGTCAGTATGGAATCAGTTGGCACCCTCGGTGATGGTCACCTTGAAGTCGGTCGTGATGCCGTCCGGATCGGTCAGGGTCACGGTGATCGGGTCGTCGTCCTCGCCCAGTGCACGCAGCGGGTGCAGGGTGACGACGTTCTTCTCGGACTTGCCGACCTCGAGGGCCGTGGGGTCAGAGACCTCGATCGTCCACTTGGCGGCCTTGTCGGAGTCGGCCAGCTTGATCTTCAGGTCGCGCTTCTCGGGGACCTTGATGCCACTGTCGTCGATCTGAGCGATGGGACGCTCGACCGTCTTGACGTCCTTCGGGGTCACGTAGGAGTGAGCGGAATCGGTGGCACAGCCGGTCAGGGCGGAGATGCCCAGGCCGAGCGCCAGCACTGCTGTGAGGATGGAACGCTTGTTCATAAACACCATACTAAGCACCCATACTCACACGCACTCGCCACAAAGCGCGATTTTGGGACGATGTCACACCCTCCCGCATCACATGGACCAGACCAGCGCCCCCGACTCCACGGCAGCCCAGAACGAGGTGGCAAACTCCGCCCACTGGCGCGGGAACTGCAGCTGCGGGCTGTGCGTGCCCCCTCGGATGATGCTCTCACGGGCACCCAGGTCGGCGGCCTCCTCCGTGTACCACGACGGCGGCCAGATCTCATCCTGGTCCCCGTACAGCACGTGCACGGGCACGCCCGTGGCCGCGAGCGCCGGGGTGTCGGGGCGCAGCTGGGAGAGGATGCGGGCGATGCCCACCAGGTTTTCCGAGGCCGTGTCCAGCGCGCGGATACGTTGGAATTCCGCCCATCCGACGCCCGGCTCGTCGAACTTCATGTCCGGGAAGTAGGTGCGCAGCACGTGCTCGCGCGCGCCCGGACCCGTGGGCAGGGGGTCGAGGATCGGCAGGGTGTTCATCCAGTCGTAGACGGCGCGCCCCGAGCAGAAGAGGGTCACGGAGGCGAAGAGGTCGGGCCGCGCGATGACGGCCGCACGCGCGACGATGCCGCCGAAGGAGTGGCCCACGAGGTGCACGCGGCCCGAGATCCCGGCCCAGGCCTCGGCGACGGAGATGAGGTCACCGACAAAGTCGCTCATCCCGTACGCGCCCAGGCCGGCGGGGGCAGCGGACCCGCCCTGGCCTCGTTGCGAATAGGCGAGGACGTCCCAGCCCGCATCGCCCAGGAAGGGCAGGACGGGCGCGTAGTCCTCCTTGGAGCCCGTGTAGCCGGGGACGAGGAGCGCGCGGTTCTCTCCCGCCGCGTCCGGTGAGGAGGCCGCGGAAATCGTGGCGGTTCCATCGACGAGGGCGGGGGCGCTCGGGCCGGTCAGCAGGCCGCTCAGCTCGCCGGCCGGAGAGGGGACAACGACGGGGATGACGTTTGCTGCCAGCGCAAAAGGACCGAAAGGCTCAATTCTCTTCACGCTCCCAATCGTAGAATGAACCCATGACAAACGATACGATTGCGAGCCAGCTCGCCCACCGCACGATCCGCGCCTACAAGGACCAGCCCCTCACCGAGGACGAGGTCACCACGCTCATGGAGGTTGCCCGCCACACGGCCACCGCCTCCTACCTGCAGGGGTACACGGTCCTACACATCACCGACCCGCAGGTGCGCGAGAAGATCTACGCCGCCTCCGGGCAGCCCTACGTGGGAGGCACGAAGGGGGACATGTTCATCTTCGTCGTCGACCTGTACCGCAACAGCCGCATCCGCGCCGAGCAGGGCGTCTCCTCGGAGGCCCTGTCCTCGATGAACCTGTTCCTCACGGGGGCCGAGGACGCGCTGCTGGCCGCGCAGAACGTGGTGGTGGCCGCCGAGTCGATGGGCCTGGGCACCGTCTACCTCGGCTCGATCCTGGCGGATCCGCGGCTCGTCGTGGACGCCCTCGAGCTTCCCGAGCTGACCTTCCCGATCCTGGGCCTGCTGGTGGGACACCCGGACCAGGAGCCGGAACAGAAGCCGCGTCTTCCCCTGTCCGTCCTGACCGCCGAGAACACCTACCCGCGCGTCGAGTCCTACACCGAGGCGCTCGCCGACTACGACCGCGAGGTCACGCAGTACTACGACCTGCGCTCGGGCTCGCGCTTGGAGTCCTTCACGCACCTGGTCGCCAACGGCATCGGCGTGGGTGGCGCGCACGTGTCCCCCATCCTGGAGGTGCTCCACGAGCAGGGGCTGTGCCTGCGCTGACGCCCACTCGTTGACGAGGCCGTGGCCCGCCCTCGGGTCGCCTGTCTGGGGACTCGGGTCGCCTGTCTGGGGAGGGGGGCTGCGGCCTCGTCGTATCGTCAGGCGTGCACCCGTACAATGAGCGCATGGCTGAGCTTGGTTTCCCCACCTACGTCTTCATCGAGCGCATCGCCGCGAACGCCGCCGCGCTGCACCCCTTCCCGGAGCACAACGTCGCGCTCGTGCGGGACGCGCTGGCCGACGCGGGCTTCGAGATCTCGCTGCTGGGTCCGGACGCGCCCGAGGTCGGCGAGGGCGTGTACTTCCAGCCCGAGCCCTTCGGGGACGAGGTCATGGGGCTTCTCGCGGACGCCCTGACCCTGCGGGGAATCGGGGCCTACGCTTACGCGCTCGTGGATTCGTCGCTGGGCGGGGACCTTGCCGACATCGCCCTGTTTACGCGCGTGGGCGACATGTTCCCGCGCTGGGGGCGCCGCATCCTCATGACGCGCATGTACATTCACCGAACCCCCACGGGCTCGGGCAACAAGGCGGTGACCTGGGCGTTCGGCTGCCCCGCGGACCTGGAGGAGGCCAACGCGCTCCTGTCGGAGAGGTTCGAGACCGAGCCGGTGACGGACCCGCGCGGCATGGCCGCGATCGAGATCCGCCACCCGGAGTTCGCGGCGGGCACCGCCGAGCCGATGGTCCTCCTCGACGAGATCTTCCAGGTTCTAGGGGCCGCCGGCTTCCAGGGGATCACGATGTGCAACGATCCGGGCCAGCCTCCGCAAGGCTGACACGAATCGCGTGGCCGGCCAAGACCACCCTTACCTCGCCGAGGGTTCCAGGGACTGTCTTCTTGTCCCCGGCAACCCGAAGCAAGCGAGTAAACCACAGCATGTAACGCCGCGTCGTGATGCACCACATATACACCTCGTTGACATTCTGACATGCCAGAGATATGCTTATGTCATCAACACCGGTTCCGCCGTAAGGTCCAGGGCCGGTTTTCTTCTATGCAAGGGCGCATAACAATGGAAAAGCCATTTTTGACTATTGATCAACAGATCGACCTACTTCGATCACGGGGTATGACCATCGACGATAGTCAAATAGCGAAGCAAACACTCGAGACGATCAGCTACTACAGGCTTTCTGGTTACTATTACCCCTTTCGTGAATACAATGACATAACACAGACGCGCTCTGATCATTTTTCTCCCAACACGAAGCTAGAACAGGTTCTTTCCCTCTACAGATTTGACGAGAAACTTCGTTCGGAAACTTTTCGCGAACTCTCCCGGATCGAAGTAGGATTACGAGCATTCATCGGCTACACGCTCGGAGAAGAGCATCCCTATCTCCACCTTGCGTCTTCACGGTTAGGTCCATCAGGTTTCGATAAGGAAAACAAGCACGAAACCAAGGAATATAGGAAATGGATATATTCTTACGAGAAAAGCCTCAAACGATCGCAGGAAGATTTCATTCGTCACTACCGAGATGAATACAATGGAAAACTACCCGTATGGGTAGCAGTGCACATTCTCGAGTGGGGAAAGCTCGCCCAGCTATTCAAAATGTCACCTATTCATTGCCAAGATACTATCGCAGCTTCACTCCATTTGACTCGATCACAGGTCAATTCATGGCTCGAAAACCTTAGAATTCTGCGAAACATTTGCGCACACCAGGGACGACTATTTAATCGCACACTGCGACAAGTGAAGCTTCCACAAGATGCGGAACGCCTCGGCATAAAGAACCTGTCCCCGATGAGAAACAAGTGCTTCGACCAGCTCACGCTCGTCCAATACCTCACCCGCACGATGGGTCTGGGAGATGGGACCGCTCTCCCCTCAGTCCTCGCCGCGTTCCCTGCGACCGATGTCGTCCCCCTACGAGCGACTGGCACTCCAGATAACTGGCAGTCACTCCCCTTGTGGGCGTGCGACACACTGAGGAGAATCGACGCGCCAGATGCGCCATCAGACGGACAATTGACCTGCTGTTAGGCGTGCGCCTACGATTGGTGTCGCGCACCCGGCCCCGGCCTCGTGCCGACTCCCGAGGTTGGACACGCGAACCCGGTGCCCCGCTTACGGGCACCCGCCGTGCCACTCGTCATCACATCAACCTTTGGAGGAGATCATGGACATTGTCCCGATCTACACACTAATCGCATTGGTTGTGACCGCCATCGCTGGCTACAGGTCCGCAGACGCCTACGTGACAGTGCGCGCCTGCCTGGGTCAGCGCCCATCCACCTACACCTACGATCACCTCAACCAGCTGGCCCAGCAAGCGCTGACTGAGGCGCACGGCGATCGCAAGGCCGCCGCCCGCGCGCTACACCGCAAGGTCCAACTCCCCAAGCGTTCGATCGACACCCTCATCTCCCTCCAGGGGTAACGCCATGCACATCTCCGTCGAGGTGATGATCCAGCTCATGATCATCATCCTGCTTCCCTTCTTTACCCTCGCCTACTGGCTCGGCCTCAAGCTCATTCGACAGAGGCGGACCCGCATGATCCTGGCCGAGCAGCGCTTCCAGGCCATGCAGGAGTACGGCTACGACCTCGCCCGCATCCGGCAAGCCAACCCCCTACTGATGGCGCACATCCGCCAACTTGCAGCAAGCAAGGGAATCCACGCCGCCATCACCTACGCCACGGAGCTCACGCCCCTCCCCGAAGACATCGTGCAAGTCCTCGTCCGCAGCGAAGCGTGCGCGCTCGGCATCCACCAGAACCAGCAGTCCCAGCCACTACAGCAGCCCCACCACCAGCCCACGCCCCGCTAACGGGCGCCCGCCGAACCCGGCCACGGCCTCGTGCCGGCTCAAGGAGGCTGGACACTCGAACCCTGCTCCCGCTATGATGGGAGACGCAACCAAGCACCGCTGATGCGCCGAGGCGCAGGAAGGACACCATGGTTGCGCTAGTTAGCTTTCTCGGCGGCGCAATGAGCATGGTCCTCATCGGATGCGCCTGCTCAATCATAGTTTTGCTGATCCTAGCACGGCCAATATTGAGATACGAAGCGTTCCTCAAGAAGTACAGCTACGCCCAGTTGCAGCAGCTGACACGCGACACACTCCGGGAGGCCAACGGTGATCGGTCGGTTGCCCGGCGCCGGATTCGACAAGCTACCCACCTCCCCAACTCCGTTATCAACACGCTCCTGTCCCTCCACTGAAGCTATGGAATCATCCTACCTGATCGTCCTCCTCATCTTTTTCGGCGTCCTATTGTTTTTTATCTACTTCCGCGTTATCATGCAGGCTTACCGTAAAATGCAAACGTCGCAGCTCTTCCAGCGCCGCCAGCACGTGCGGATACTCTACGGCTATAGCGTCGAGCGCATCCGCCGGCAGGAGCCCGAACTGATGGTGCACATCCGTCAGCTCATCACAACGATCGGGATCGGCGAAACCATCGGCTACGTCGAATCGGCCGCGGGCCTGCCGCACGACATCGCAGAACTCCTGGTGTGCTCAGAGGCGAACGCGCCGACCACCCGGCAGCCCCAGCCGCTACAGCAGCCCCACCCCCAGCCCACGCCCCGCTAGCGGGCGCCCACCGACCCGGCCACGGCCTCGTGTCACAACCAACGACAAGGACGGCCATGCCCTTCCTTGCCGCAATGCACCGCTCCCTCGGAACACTTGTCAAACACGAATGCGCGAGCACTTCCCGGGTTATAGGACACTACGTGTTGTTGGTAGGGTAACTTTTCGGCTTTCTGGTGCGGGAAAGTCGGTGTTTTAGTTGGTTGGGACCAACGATGAGGATGGACAAATCGTGTTGCTGGTAGGATGACTTTTCGGCTTTGTCGCGCGGGAAAGTTACTGCTCTGGTTGGTCGTGTTTGCCTCGTTCCTGTGAGTACTGCGTTGTGCCCTGTGTGTGGTTGTCCCATGATCCCTCACGGTAGGACTTCATCAGGTCGTCAGCGCTGGCGGTGTAAACCCTGCCAGATCACGACGCTGAACAAAATAGAGTCCACGGCCAAGCATCTTGATGAGTTCTTGGCGTGGCTCCTGGGTAGGCGTCGTCAGGCGGATGTGCCTGGCGGGGGCCGTTCGTTTCGCAGGCGTTGTGAGCCGTTGTGGCAGTTATGGCCATTGGAACCCGATCGTCGATGAGGTTCATGACCTCATCTTCGTCGATGGTATCCACCTGGGCCGAGGCGCCGTGGTTCTCATCGCTCAAACGCCCGATCATGTGCTGGGTTGGTAGGCGGCTAGGAGTGAGAACTCCCGGGCCTGGGAAGCGCTCATGAGCCGGATCGCGCCACCGGCCCTGGTCGTCACTGACGGGGGCAGTGGCTTCGCGAAAGCTTGTAAGAGAATGTGGCCGACCACGGGTGTTCAACGCTGCACCTTCCACGCGTATTGCCGCATTCGCCAACCCGCCACAACGCGCCCCAAACTGCATGCCTCGCAGCGCTTATGCGCTCTTGGACAACAACTCTTGCACGTGGCAGACCGAGAAGATGCTCAAGAATGGATAGGCGCCTACCAAGCCTGGTGCGCGCGTTGGAAGGACTTCCTGGAGGAGAAAACACGAAGGCCTGACGCAGGATGGGAATACACCCACGAGAGGCTTGTTCGGGCTCGTCACAGCCTCAACAAGCTCATCAGGCAAGGCCCGTTGTTCACGTACCTGGACCCCACCTGGTCCCAGCAGATGCCCGCGATGACCAACCAGATCGAAAGCACGAACGCGCGCCTACCCCAGATGCTGCGCACAGCGCACCATGCGCCTGACCCGACGCATGAAAGCCGTGTTGTGGTGGTGCTACACCCACTCTCCTCACCCTGAACCAGCAGCGACAATCCTGGCCACCATCCCCACCGACGCAGCCCTCGAAAACGCCTGGCAACGGGCCACACCAACCTGCTGCCGCCACAACACCAGGGGGGAAAGCCCCCGGCCAACGCGTCGTGTCCTGTCTAGGTTCTAGTGGTGGTTGCAACGGATCTTGGTGAAGGAGTTCGTTGTGGCTG
>ERZ772874.1665-NODE-1665-length-11373-cov-11.599488_pt1 | contig 11373 bp, 8 predicted proteins | sample MGYA00580586_ERZ772874 | MGnify/ENA primary metagenome ERZ772874 (study PRJEB29015, sample SAMEA2737952) | human oral metagenome | biome: human oral; feature: human-associated habitat; material: dental | place: China | collected 2154 ... | reverse complement strand
GTTGATAAGGTTTACCTCTCCGTTTTCGCCGTCGGATGCGGTTGAGACGCATCCGGTGAGGACGAGGGGTGCGAGCGCGAGGAGCGCGAGGGACTTTTTGAGGTTGGGTTTTGCGGTGAAAATCGACATGGTGTGCTCCGTGTGTAGAAAATTTTGATGTTTTCCATTGTGCACCTGTGCGATAAAGAATGCAAGTATACCTATAAATATTCATTATTTTTCTGAGGAAATGAAGAATTATGTATGCATAGTATGTATAAAACCAGGAATGCTGTCGCGCCGTGGCGGACGGCGGGAGAAGCGTGCTGCACGTGTGCAACACCGGGCACAAGAGGGCATATTTTCGTGAGTTAAAGTGTTCGCCACCTCAGATGACGTATCAAGGGGTGCTCAACTACCCCACGGGCGGCAGAACATGCCACAATTGAAGGCGTGAGCAACGTAGAGAAAAATGTTCAGGGTACCCGCGCAACCCTTGACAAGAAGACCGGCGATATCGCCGCCATGTTTGACACCGTCGCGAAGCGCTACGACCTGATGAACGGCATCTTGTCGCTGGGACGGCATATCTACTGGCGCAAGCAGACCGTCGCTGCTGTGGATGCGCATCCCGGGCAGAAGGTTCTCGACGTTGCCGCCGGTACTGGAACCTCATCCGAGCCTTTCGCCGACGCCGGGGTTGATGTTATCGCCGCAGACCTTTCCGAAGGGATGCTGGAGGTCGGGCGCAAACGCCGCCCCGATATGACCTTCGTGCGGGCGGATGTTACCGACCTTCCCTTCGAGGACGACAGCTTCGATGCCGTCACCATGTCTTACGGTTTGCGTAACGTTGCGGATTACCCCCGTGCGCTGAGCGAACTGTACCGGGTTACTAAGCCCGGCGGGCGCATCGTGGTGCTGGAATTCTCGACCCCAACCTTCGCCCCTTTCGGTAAGGTGTATAAGGAATACATTATGAAGGCGATACCGCCCGTAGCGCGCGCGATCTCCTCAAACCCGGAATCCTATGTATATTTGGCGGAGTCGATTATCGATTGGCCGGATCAGAGAACCCTTGCCCACAAGTTCGCGCAGGCGGGCTGGCAGGACGTCAAATATCGTAATCTCAGCGGCGGAATTGTTGCCATTCACCGTGGCTTCAAACCCCAAAACTAACACTCAGCACATCATCATTGAGCAACACACAGCATGCAGCTACGCACCAACACACCGAAGAAGGCATCGTGAGCACCTCAGAGCAATCCATTGCAGCCACCGATTTGATGGCAGGACTCGATTTCAACCTGCCCGCAGGGTTTGAGCTCATTGCGTCCGACCCGCAGCTTGGCCCCCAGATTCTTACATCACTGGCGCGGATTGAAGAGCGGCTTGCCGAGGCTATCAGCTACACCGATAAGCTCGCCGATGTTGCCGCCCGACACTTACTGCTCGCCGGTGGAAAGCGCGTGCGTCCCCTCCTGACTCTGCTTGCCGCCGCCGTGGACGGGCAGATTAACGACGACGTGATTGAGGCTGCGGTGGTCGTCGAACTCACCCATCTGGCGACCCTCTACCACGACGATGTGATGGACGATGCGCCCAAACGCCGCGGCGTCGATACCGCTCAGACCATTTGGGGAAATTCCGTCGCCATCCTAACGGGCGACCTCATTTTCTCCCGTGCCTCGCTGCTGGTCTCCGATCTGGGCACGCGACCCATGAAAATTCAGGCGCAAACCTTCGAGCGCCTGGTGTTGGGGCAGCTCTTCGAAACAACCGGTGTACGCGAAAACCAGGATATTCTCGATCACTATATTGCCGTGATCGAAGGGAAAACCGGCTCGCTGATCGCGGCAGCGGGGGAGTACGGCTCACTCTTGGCGGGCGCCTCCGAAGAGGTTATTCAGATGCTCGCCACCTACGGGGAACTCGTGGGCGTGGCATTCCAGCTCGCCGATGACGTGATCGATATTGTCAGCGATGGTGCATCTTCCGGGAAAACCCAGGGCACCGATCTGCGTGAGGGTGTGCCGACCCTGCCGACTATTCTGCTCAACCGTGCCGCAGAGGCCGGGGACGAATCAGCCCGTCAGGTTCGAACACTCATTGAGGCAGACCTGAGCTCTGACGAGGCGCTTGCCGCCGCTGTATCCGCGCTCGCCGCGCATCCGGTCACGCAGGAAGCGTGGCAGATAGCCTATGATTGGGCGGATCGCGCGATTGCAGCCATTGCACCGCTGCCGGATTCTACCGCGAAGGCGGCGCTGGAATCCTTCGCGCACGCCGTGGTGCATCGCGAGAGCTAAACCGCGTGATACGGTTGCTTCAGGAAGACTTCTTCACGAGAATGCGCATATTGATGCAGCGTAGTGTGTGAAGAACGCCCAGGTGGAGCTGAACTCGATAGAGTTCTTTAAGGGAAACTATGGCCCACAAAACCGTTACCGCATATCAATCTGCCGCAATATTCTTCAGCTCGGTTATAGCGGCTGCGGCAACGTTTGCTATATCGGTTATTGCTGCGTACTTTTTATCGCACAGTGAGTTTAGGCAGTTTCAGTCAGCATTCTGGCCCCTCGTGTTCGGAATTTACGGCATAACCGGCGCTATTCAGCAGGAAACAACGCGGGCAGTCGGGGCGTCCCTTCTGCAGAACCCGGAATCACGAACACACACTAATAGACTTTCATATTCCGCTGTGGCAGCCCTGTTAGGACTGAGTATTGCCGCGATCGTCGTCATGACCTCACCACTGTGGTCCTCCGCTTTCCCCACCTACCCGCAGATGAGTGTTGTACTGATAGCGTTTGGCGTCGTAATGTACGCCGTCTACGCTGCTGTTAGCGGCGCATCCGCCGGGCGGGATTCCTGGTATTTTTACGCCGCTTTAGGCAGCGGTGAGGCAGTGATACGTTTGGCGGCAACACTGGCGGCGGTGGTGTTGTCGTGGCATCTGCTCGGATTTGAGACCGCCGTTGTCGTTGCCTCGCTGATCTGGCTTCCGTGCGTCGTATTTTCACGTACCGGGCGGCGCGTCTGGAACGCGAGCATTGATGTTAGTTCGCGGCGGTATGCACGAAATATTGTGATGCTCATGCTTTCATCCGCCGGTGCATCGATTCTTATGACGGCGTTTCCCTTTTTCTTACAGTTCACAACGCAGGATCAAAGCGCACAGTTCAATGCCTTGGTGGCCGCTATTGGTGTTACACGTTCGCCGATTATGATGCCGCTTCAGGCCTTTCAAGGGGTCGCCATATCGGCTTTCTTAAAGCACCAAGATCACCCACTGCGCGCTTTAGCACGCCCGTGTCTGTGGGTTCTGGGAATCGGCGGTTTCGGCGCACTGCTTGCCTATCTCATCGGGCCTTTTCTCTTTGATATTTTTTACTCTAAATATGCCGGTCTTGCACCCGGAATAATGCTTGCTATTTTGACCCTCGAATCCGCGATTATCGCCGTGCTCGTGCTTGCTGGAAATCTGGCTATTGCTTTGAATATGCATCGTTTATATGTGAGCGGTTGGGTTTGTGCGGCTGCGTTGGCCTTGCTCCTGCTGCACGTGCCGCTGGATGTGGTGAGCCGTACCGAGCTCGCCCTCGGGGCTGCTCCGCTGTGCGGATTCACGGTAATTCTGGTGGGAATCTTGAGGAGCCTAAAGGCAGAGAGCCGTAAAAGTACCGATAAATCCGGTCTCTTCCAGGATGCACCTGCCACTCGGCACGAGAGGTCGTGAGGGCTGAAGATCGAGAAGCGTTAGTTTAAGAATGCTTGTGTTTATCTGTTACATTCCCCTCATAAATCCCACAGAATCCCACATGATGGGCTATCATTGACCAAATAGCCTACATCAGGTAAATCTAAAGAACGTCTGTGCCCACACACCATTGAGAGCACAGAGCACCCGGAGAATCGCGCCCAAACCCTAGCGTGCCTCCGTTCACAACGACATGCCCTGTCTACCCTTAAAGGCGCATCGTCGTGTGACGTGCATACATGAACATCTAGACCGAGGTAACCACTATCATGGGTACAAAACCCGCCAAGACCCCGGCGAAGCGTGAAGGCTTCTCCAGCCGCAGGGTCTTCCTTTTTGCCGCCATCGGCTCAGCTGTTGGTCTGGGAAATATTTGGCGTTTCCCCGCTGTTGCTTACGAGAACGGCGGCGGCGCCTTCATGATCCCGTACATCGTGGCGTTGCTGACCGCAGGCCTCACCTTCCTCTTCTTCGACTACGCGATTGGCCACCGCGGGCGCGCATCGTCCCCGCTGGCATTCCGCCGCCTCAACCGCAAAACCGAGTTCATCGGTTGGTGGCATATGGGTATTAGCGCGGTTATCGCCATCTACTATGCCGCGATTATCGCCTGGTCGGTGCGGTACATGATTTTCTCGTTCAACCAGGAATGGGGCAGCGACGCGAAATCCTTCTTCATGAAGGACTTCCTGAAAGTGGGGGATCCAAAGCTTTCCTTTGACTTTAACCCCGGCATTCTTATTCCGCTCGTGCTGGTATGGATTTCCCTGATCGTCATTATGGCGTTGGGCGTACAAAAAGGCGTGGGTGCCGCCAATGTGGTGTTTATGCCCCTGCTGATCTTTATGTTCGTAGGTCTGGTTGCGTACTCGCTCACCCTGCCCGGCGCGATGAACGGTCTGAACACCCTGTTTACTCCCAACTGGGGTGCGCTAACTAATGGCGAGGTGTGGGTCGCCGCCTACGGACAGATCTTCTTCTCGCTCTCCCTCGGTTTCGGCATTATGGTGACTTACGCATCCTATCTGAAGCCCAAGACCGACCTGACCGGCTCGGGCACCGTCGTGGGTTTCGCCAACTCCGGATTTGAGCTGCTGGCGGGTATTGGTGTGTTCGCGGCGCTGGGCTTCATGGCTCAGGCACAGGGCATCGCCGTAGGCGAAGTCGTCGAAAAAGGCACCGGCCTGGCGTTCATCGCCTTCCCCACCATTATTTCGCAGGCGCCGGCTGGTGCGCTCATCGGAGTCCTGTTCTTCGGTTCGCTCCTCTTCGCAGGATTCACTTCGCTCATCTCGGTTCTTGAAGTCATTGTCGCTGGTGTGCAGGATAAGGCTGGGACCTCACGCCTGACCTCAACCATGATCGTAATTATCCCGCTGGCGATTATCTCGACCCTGCTAATGCCCACCGCATCCGGCCTGTACGTGCTGGATATCCTCGATAACTTCGTGAATAGCTTCGGTATTCTGGCGGCCGGTCTGACCTCCATTGTTGTGGTTGTCTACTGCTTGCGGGCCCTGCCGACCCTGCGGGATCATCTGAATTCTGTCTCCTCCTTGAAGGTGGGCTGGCTCTGGATGATTCTCTTGGCGGGCGTTACCCCGTTGATCCTGGGGTACAGCCTGATCTCCACGCTCGTGAAGACCATTAATAAACCCTACGAAGGCTACCCAGCAGATCTGCTCGGCATCTTCGGCTGGGGCATGGTGGCATTCCTGATTCTTGGCTCCATCGTGATTTCATTCCTGCCGTGGTCGCATAAGTCACGCGCCGCCGAGGAACCTCCGGCACCGCCCGTTATCGGCGGTAAACTCGCCCACACACATGTGGACGATGCCGCGCTGAAAGCACATGCAAAAGCACAGGGTGAGGAGGCATAATGAGTGGTGCAGCTATCGCTATGATGATCGTGGCAATCCTCATTATCTGGGGCGGCCTGGTGTTTGCCCTCGTAAACCTGAGCAGGCACCCCGAAGAACCTGAGGATGATGCTGTCGAGCAGGCAGCCACCGAATAATACCGTTTACGCGCGCGGGCAGGTCTGCGGACTGTGCCCGGTACGTAGAAATATAGAATACTCGCGCACTCGGCGCGAATAAAAAGTGTTGGCATGAGAACTCTGACCGGTTCTCGTGCCAACACTTTTATGCATGTACGGCAAGGGCTCAGGATTTGTCGGGGTCGTTCACCGCTGGATCTTTGGGGGAGAGCTGAACCGCATCCAGAAGATAGTTCTGTTCACGGTCATCGCCGCCCTCAGAGGACTGAGAAATCTGCACAATAGGAATCATGCCGGTCTCGACCGCCGTAAGCTTCGACGGGCGCGAAGTGCGTGAGGCGCGCACCGCATCCACCGTGAAAATTATGAGAGCCACCCAAATCAGAGATAAGCCAATCCACTTATCCGGGGTAATCCTATCGTGCAGCACGAAGAGCGCCAGGAAGAACTGAATAGTCGGCCCCATATACTGCACCATGCCGATCACTGACAGAGGCAGCGCCCGCGCCGCCGCTGAGAAAAGAACCAGCGGAGTTACCGTGACAATGCCGGTGGAAGCAAGCAGCCAGAAATGTCCGGGGCCTTGCGAAAATAGTGTGAGCTGCCCCTGCGTATTCATCCACCACAGCACCACGAGCGCCACCGGAAGCAAAATAAAAGTCTCAAGCGATAGCGACACCACCGGATGCACACTTGACCCCACCCGCGCCTTGAGCAGCCCGTACGTTCCGAAGGTGAAGGCAACACCCAAACCCAGCCACGGAATCTGCCCGTACACCACGCTCATAATCAGTACCGCCACGGTCGAAATCCCGATGGCGACCCACTGAATTTTTCGCAGCCGCTCGTGCAGGAACACGACTCCCAACACCACGGAGACCAGCGGGTTAATAAAATACCCCAGCGACATGTCGATCGTATGCCCGTGCGTGGTGGAGTACACATAGATCATCCAGTTCGCGCCGATCAGCAAGGACGCGACCGTCAAAATACCCATAGTGCGCGGAGTACGCACCGCCTGGTTAAACGGCTTGGTCAACCGGAAAATAGGGAGCAGAACCGCGCAGAATGCCAGTGAAAAAATCACACGCGAGAGCACAATCTCCAGCGCAGACGAAGACGCCATGAGATAGAAATACAGCGGCAGCATACCCCAGATCGCGTAGGTGGTAAAAAGGCAGATGAAACCATTGCGAGTCTGTGCAGCGTGTGCCGCCGTGCCTGATGCGGGTGCTGTAGCGCTGTGAGCGTTCTGCGCCATAGTGTGAGGGATCCTCCCTACCTGTGAACGAAAGATGAGATGTGAACTTCTAACAACTCTACTCTTCACCGCACTCTTGCACGAGTGTGAGGCGCCGACTGGCGGAGGCGAGTCGCCTATTAAACGCCGATGGGGCGCAACATAATACAGCGTTGCACCCCACCGGAATGATGAAATTCCTAGGTCAGGATAATATGCCGCAGGCACGGGGTAAAGACCCTGTACACCTGCTGATACAGCGTTGTCTACAGACCGAAGAACCGCGAGAAGAAACCCTTCTTCTTGCCGGTCTCCTGAGTCTGCTCCTGCTCCTCGTGCTGATCAGCCTTCTGCTCGGCGGGCTTGATCACCGGAATTGCAGTTGCCGGGGTGTTCTCGGTCTGCGGTGCGGATGCGCCGGTACCTGAAGCGGCAGGTTTGGGTGCCTGCTGCGGCTGCTGCTGGGCACCTGCCGCTGCGGGCTTCTGTGCGCCGGGCTGAGGTGCTTCCTGTCCCTGACCTGCGCTTGCGCCGGGTTTGCCAGCTGTGCGCGGAGTGATCGATGTGCGGGACTTCGAGGCATCGGAGGCACCGGGCTTCGCCGCCTTAGCCTGACCCGCAGATGTGCCGGTCTGTGCCGCGGCAGCGCCAGCGTTCGGAACAACATCGCCTGGGAGGGTATTGACCGTTACGCGACCATGCTCGGAATCCTCGCGCGGATCCTGATCGAAAGGGGCCTCGGTATCCGGGTAGAGGTTCTCGGTCGTGCGCACACCCGCCACCGGTTTCTGCGATGCGCCAGCGGGTACAGCGCGCTTTGCGGCCGCCGCGGGAGCCTGAGGCTGAGCCGGTGCTGCTTCTTCCGGCTGTGCATTTTCCTGTGCGGGGGCGCTCTTTGCTGCCTGTGCGTCCTTAGGCGTCTGGGCTTCCTCGGGTTCCTGAACGGCGGGTGCCTGCTCGGCTTCGGCACGTGCCGCCGCACGCTCTGCCGACTGCTGTTCGCGCAGGGCCACCTGCTCTGCAGCCTCGGCAGCGGCAGCCTGCTCAACTTCGGTGCGTTCAGCCGCCAATTCCGCACGGTACTGCTCAGCCTCTGCGGCAAGCTGCGCAAGTTCTTGGGCGGTAACCTCGGGCTTCGCGCGCTCGATACCGCTGATGCGCCCCTCATCGAACCATAGCCGCAGGGCGCCGTCGGTCATGGTGAGTACCACGGTGGCCTCGGTATCCCAAGCGGTATGGAACCCGCGCTGACGCGCATAAGAATTAACGGCGAGTGGATGATCGTGAATATCTTCGCTTTGCAGAGCCTTCGCAATCACACGCCCTACACCTTTGTACGTGGGCGCATCCAGGGTCAGTTCGGGGCTGTCGATCAGGCTCCATGCCCGCACAGACCCCGAAGGCAGGGGATAGTGGGCGTACAAACCGGTCACCGTTTTCGTTGCCAAAGTCAGGCGACGCGCCAATCCCTCTGAGAGCGGAATTTCGTCGGTACTCAGCTCCAGCACTGAGTCGCGTTCACCGGCATCTCGCGCCTGCAGCGCCGCTGAGACTACCGCATTTGGAAAATATCCCAATTGCTGCCACGACCAAATCCAGGTTCCACGGTTTTCAGATTCGGTACCGAGCAGGTAGGGTTGAAAAGACACCGGATCGGCGGCCTTGAACGTGAGGGACTGTTCGGCGAAGTTTACGTCGTAGTCAGCAGACCCAATAAGTTCAGCCAACCGCGCCTGGTATTCGGTCGAGATAAAGATTGATGCGTCAATAAGATCCTGCAAAGAATTCGTCATAGGTTAAGGGTAACAACCTTTTTGGTGTGAGTACCCACAAACTGCACCAATTTTGTGGGTCGGATGGAGAAAAAATTTGAACAAGAGACAACTTGGTAACCGATGCTAGAACACACACGCAAAAGTGTGTTCCCTAACCTATCATGACGTTATAAATCGGCGTGACGGCGGATGCTTCGCTAAAATCAATAGAGTAGCGGGTAGCTTCCCGCCGGGACCTAAGATGCAAGCTGACGATAAAGGAATGGAAAACCATGACGGATACCCGACGTTCTGAACCGACGAGTAGAGCCGCCCGAACCCAGGATGCGCTCAACCGTATCGGTAGCTGGCTTCTTGATGTCGTCAAGGCTGAGCCCGGGTGGAGCGAGATGATCCTCGACGTAAAACCCCTCGCCGGGCAGGTCTATATTCGCGTGCGTGAATTCCGTGACGGCGAAGAGTACATCGGTTCGGTGGGCCCCCTCAAGGAAGATTCGCCCGTACTGCCCGATCTTCGCAAGCTCCAGCGCGCCGCCTACGACGGCAACCGCGGCACCTGGTTTACCGCATCTGTGGTGGTGGCGGCCAATAACTGGCCCGAACCGAAGTTCAGTGTGGGGGCATCTTATAACCGCGACGAAGAACCGGAGAACTGGGGTACTGAAGGAACCCTGAGTGCTTCGGATGTGCGCGAGCATCTGCACATGTTCCCGCGCGATTCCGAGCGTATTCCCGCTTGGGCAACCGAACGTATGCACGGTCGAGCTCGTGATGTTTCGGGCTTGCATAAAGAAACCGATTACGAGGTTCCCAATCCCTACCTCGCCGCTGCACTCGAAGCTTTCAAGAAGGACGTCAAAGAACGAACCCTCATTAACGTAGTGCGCACCATGCTCGGCGGCGATTTGCTCGTGGATGCTTCCGGCTCAACTATTGTTCCCGCAGGGCACCTTGATATTGGTCCCGAATCGCAGCTGCGCTACCAGGTTATTCGCCTTGAAAACGGGATGCAGGCGCTATGCGTATTCTCGTCGGCAGAGTATGTTTCGAAGAGCTACATGCGTGAAAACTCCGACGATGACGAGCTGATTCTGCGTGAACCGGCCGTCAAGATTTTCATGGATTTCTTGAGCAACCCCGACCTTGATCTGATTGCGATAGATCCGGGTTCCAACCACGAATGCTATATTGAGCGCGCCCAGGTGCAATGGGTTGTGAACTCGCCCCGCAACGACGGCGCGAAAATGGCTCTTATCAACGACAATATGCAGCAGCTTCTCGGTTCGTTGGTGGCACCAAACTCTATTCTGGTGGTGGCTATCGACCCCAAGAGTAAGGTACAGGGACCGGCATTCGTCCCCGATGATGAAGGCAACCCCACGAACATGTTGGCGTTCACCTCGCCGATTGAAGTTGCCGCTATTGATCCTGCAATTGAGGTGCGCGTAGCACACGCGATTGAGGTACTGACCCTCGCGGAACAGCTCAACGCCCCGGGTATTCAGATCAACTACTTCAACCCTAGCGCTGTGCTCGACATCAAGCAGATCCGCGAGCTCCTCGATATTGTGCGTGAACAGGAAGCGGTCTTCGGCGCTTCTCCCGCTGGTGCTAGTGCACCCGCATAGTTCATAAAAGCCGTCACGCTAAAATCGCCCGGAAGAAACACCCATACGGTGTTATCTCTTCCGGGTGATTTTGTGTTTGGAGAGGGTTGTAAAATCCTGCAAACGGGTTAAAAATATGGGGTCGGTGACTCCACCTCACTGAAAGTCACCGGCCCCATGTTGCAGCCGTGCGTCATGTTCTCGAATCTACAGGGGAACAGACGCTGCCGTATCTTATAAACCAGATGCGGCGGCTGCCACGGCCTCGCGGACGCGAGAACCGAGCTCAGGGTGAACGTTGTCCCAGTATTGGAACGCGCGTTCACGAATCTCGTCGGAACGAACAGCACCTACGTGACCAGAGATGTTGCTGATCAGGCGTTCACGTTCTTCGTCGTTCATGGTTACCTCGTAGAGGGTGCGCGCCTGCGAGAAATCATCGTCATCCGGGCGCAGAGTGTAGGCGGTGCGTACCAACTCGCCATCAGACTCCCAGCTACCTTCGCCAGCGCGTGCCGCATCCGCATGCGGACCGCCCAGGCTGTTTGGTGCGTAAGTGGGAACGGAGGGGTCGTTGAAGTTGTAGCGCATTGAGCCATCATGTGAATAGTTGTTCACCGGCGCCGCGTGGGGTGCGTTCACCGGCAGCTGCGCGAAGTTGGTGCCGATGCGGTAGCGATGCGCATCCGGGTAGGAGAAGATACGACCGAGCAGCATCTTATCGGGCGAAGCCGCGATACCGGGTACAAAGTTCGAGGGGGAGAAGGCAGCCTGCTCGATCTCGGCGAAGAAGTTCTGAGGGTTGCGATCCAGCACCATGCGGCCCACCTTGATCAGCGGGTAATCCGAATGCGGCCAAATCTTCGTCAGATCGAAGGGGTTAATACGGTAGGTCTTCGCATCCTCGTAAGGCATAATCTGCACATAGAGCGTCCAGGCGGGGTAGTCGCCACGCTCAATAGCCTCGCGCAGGTCGCGGCGGTGGAAGTCAGCATCCTTGCCCGCCATTTCAT
>ERZ772874.1663-NODE-1663-length-11375-cov-6.107597_pt1 | contig 11375 bp, 8 predicted proteins | sample MGYA00580586_ERZ772874 | MGnify/ENA primary metagenome ERZ772874 (study PRJEB29015, sample SAMEA2737952) | human oral metagenome | biome: human oral; feature: human-associated habitat; material: dental | place: China | collected 2154 ... | reverse complement strand
AGTCCCTTGCGGGATATGTACCGCCATAGATCAACTGCTGTCCTCATCGTCCGCCTCGATCTCCTTTTCTGTAAACAATTCCGGCGTGTATTCGGATAGTTCTGAAAGGCGCTCCTCCAGTTCGCGTGTCATAAACTCATAAATCTGTTCTCTCGGCTTCCCTTCCAGCTGTGGCGCGAGTTTCGACGGCATCCCGAGAAGCTGCGTGCGCAAGTTGGATAACATCTCCGTCAGAACAAGTTCAACGGTCTTGGCGTCATAGGCGCGGTTTTCCATTTTCGCAAGGCGCAACTCTGCGATTTCGCGCTTTGTCTTTTCGTGCTTGGCGCGTTCCCGCGTCAAGTCCAGTTCCGCCTCAATGCTGACCTCTTCGTTTTTCTGCCCCGACCAATAACGCTTCACACTTTCGTAGAGCAGAACTGCACCGCCCTCAACCCCGTAGTGGGCGCTGATGATCCCGCACGCGATCTGCAGCAGGAACAGCCCTGCGACCACGAAGAAGTACTTCAGGGTGGCCCGCTGTGACGGGGTCGACTGGTAGCCGGCCAGCGGGTCCTGCTGCGGCGCGGCGGCCGGCTCCTCCTCTGGCTGGCGGGAGTGGAAGAAGACCATGCCTCCGATCGCGGCCAGCAGCAGCACGAAGCTCAGAATGCTCCACAGGATCGCGGTCGGAGTAGGGGTGTTGTCGATCAGCGGCTCGTGCGGCCAGTTCCGGGTGTACGTGGCGTCGCCGCCGGGGACGTTGGTGGACGCCGCCCAGCTCGACCACCAGAAGAAGGCGTTGACCTTGTGCATCGCGACCGGGTCGGTGAGGGTGCCGGGCGGGATCGCGTACGGCTCGTTGCCCTGCGCGAAGATCGCCGCGTAGTGCTCGCTGTTGGCCTGGTACGCGGCGACCCGGTCGGCGGAGATGGTGATGGTGGCGCTGCTCGCCTCGTACGTGTTGGTGCGCAGCACCTGCTTCAGCCGGGCCTTGGCCGCCGCCTGCTGGTCTGGTGGCAGGGCGTCGTAGCCGGCGGCGCCCTGCTCGCGGGCCATCCGGTCGAGGATGAAGACTGACTCCCGGTGCAGCCAGTCAGCGGTCCAGTCCGGAGCCACGTACGCGCCGTGCCCCCACACCGAGCCGATCTGCTGCCCGCCGAGGGACTGCCACACCTGCTGCCCGGCCATGATGTCGTCTCCGGTCATGAGTACCTGGCCGGAGCCGTCAACGACCCGGGCCGGGATCGGCGGCTTGGCCTGGTTGATCTGGTGCCCCATCCACAGCAGCACGGAGAACGACCCCACGAGGAGGACGAGGAGTGCGATCCACCAGCGGCGGTGACGACCGGTGAAGACAGCGGTGCTCTGGTCGGCGGCGGTGCTCATCAATACCTCCCTGAGGGTTAGTACAGGCCGATGTGGACAAACCTGTCACAGTGAGATGATCTCGTCTAGTGAGGCTTGCCTAACCTGCCCTGGTGGAGTGGGTCGCTGGAACCCGGCGCTCCACGCTCCAGCACCGAGGCTGGAGGGGCGAGGCCGAGGCTCCACGCTCAAGCACCGAGGCTGGGAGGGGCGAGGCCGAGGCGGCTCATCGTGGAGCGTCCGGTAGAGGGTCGGCCGGGAGCGGGCCCCAGTGACCCGTACGCGCTAGGGAGTCGGCTCAGACGGGCTGTGCTGCCGGGTCAGCTCATTGAGGCGGTCCTGAGGCAGCGGCCTGCCGTCGCCGAGCTCGGCCGGGTTGAGCGGCGGCACGTGGACCCGGTTGATCATCGGGTGCGAGGTCGGCTCCAGGTGCTCGTCGGCCGAGCTCAGCACCTCGTGCAGCTTCTCACCCTCGCGCAGGCCGGTGAAGACGATCTCGATGTCCTTGCCGGAGCGGGCGATCAGGCCCTCGGCGACCTCCAGGATCTTGACCGGCTCACCCATGTCGAGCACCAGCACATCGCCCGGCTCGCCGATCGCGGCGGCCTGGATGACCAGCTCACAGGCCTCCGGGATCGTCATGAAGTACCTGGTCACGTGCGGGTCGGTGACGGTGACTGGGCCGCCGGCCTCGATCTGGGCGGTGAACGTGAACAGCATTGAGCCGCGCGAGCCGAGCACGTTGCCGAACCGTACGGACAGGTAGCGGGCGTCGTCGTCGGCGTGCCAGGCGGTCAGCTCCTCGGCCAGCCGCTTCGTCTTGCCGAGCACCGTGGTCGCGTCGGCTGCCTTGTCGGTGGAGATGTTCACGAACCGGCCGACCCCGTACCGCTGCGCCGTCCGCAGCAGGTTCAGCGAGCCCAGCACGTTCGTCTTCCAGCCCTCGTCGGGGTACTGCTGCAGCATCGGGACGTGCTTCAGCGCGGCCGCGTGGAAGACCACGTCGGGGCGGTGGGCCGCGAAGACCTGGTCGAGGGCCTCGGCGTCGCGGATGTCGCAGAGCACCATGTTCGGGGTGTCGAGCATCCCGTGGCCGTAGATCGACAGCTGGGTGGAGTGCAGACCCGACTCGTCGCGGTCCAGCATCACCAGCTCGCTCGGGTCAAACCGGCTGACCTGGCGGGCGATCTCCGACCCGATCGAGCCGCCGGCGCCGGTCACCAGGACCACCTTGCCGCGCAGGTACCCGGCGATCGCAGCGATGTCGGTGGTGATCGGGCGCCGCCCCAGCAGGTCGGCCACGTCGATCCGGTGCAGCTGGGCCAGGTTCACCCGGCCGCCGACGATGTCCTTCGTGCCCGGCATCACCAGCAGCTGCAGGCCCTCGCGGTCGGTGATCCGCGACACCTCCCGCAGCAGCTGCCGGGTCGCGGTCGGCATCGCCATCACAATCGTCTGCACCTGGTGCTTGGTGGCCAGCGCCACCAGGTCCTGGCGGCTGCCGAGCACCTTGTACGCGCCGAGGTGCAGGTTCTGCTTGGTGGGGTCGTCGTCGATGTAGCCGACGATCTCGTACGGGGCGTCCTTGTCCGACGCGATCAGCCGGCCGAACTGCTGCCCGGCGTTGCCCGCCCCGTACACGAGGACCGGGATCGCGTCGTCGGCGGCGGAGTCGCGCAGGTGCCGGGTGAAGTACGCCCGGGCCGCGAACCGGCCGGCGCCCTCCAGCATCAGCGCCCCCACCGGGACGGTCAGCATCACGAACAGCGGGAACCCGGCCGGGGCCAGGGTCACGGAGCCGAGGATCAGCGCCACGGCGATCCCGGTCACCAGCAGCCCGAGGGTGAGCGCCTCGTCGAACGAGCCGACGTGGTGGCGGCCCCGGTAGAGCTTCGTCACGTACCCGCCCGTGAGCTGCCCGACGACCGCGGCAGTGACGAAGACCCAGATGTACAGCCACTCGCCGTCGGTCAGAACAAAGCCCTCGCCAGGGCGGTAGTGCCTAGCCAGCGTGAACAAGGCGGCCGCCAGCAGCCAGCTGATCACGTCCCAGGCGGCGAGGCTCGCCCGCTGCCAGGTCACCCGCAGCTGCTGCGCCATGCCCCTCCACCTTCCGCCGGTCCGACGGCCCATTCTAGGGACGCTCGTACGGGTCGCGGAGCCGCCCTCAGCGGCTGGTCCGACGGCTTCGGCTGCAGCCCCGGGCGCACTGTGCGGCACCGCCAGGACCCGCTTCTTCGAGGCGGGTTCTGGGTCTGCCCCGGCCGCTGCGGCCTACGTGCCGGGCGCGTACACGGGGACTACGTACCCGGTCGCCTCCAGCTTCGACAGGTCGAGCGTGGAGCCGTGCGGACGCGGCGCGATCCCCTCCTTGCCGGCGTAGTACTGCTCGGTGCTGACCGGGGTGACGTCGTCGGCGGAGCGCCCGCTCGCCTCGTACACGGCCTTCGCGATGTCGGCCCAGCTCACCGGCTCGCCGCCGTCGGTGCAGTTGTACGTGCCGTACGGCGCCCGGCTGCGGACCAGGTGCGCGATCGCCGCGGCCAGGTTCGAGGTGTGGGTGAGCCGACCGACCTGGTCGTCGACGACGCTCGGGGAGACCCCGCGCTCGGCGAGGCTGGCCATGGTGGCGATGAAGTTCTTGCCGTCGCCGACGACCCACGAGGTCCGGACCAGGTAGTGCCGCGGGGTGACCGAGACGGCCAGGTCACCGGCTGCCTTCGACTGCCCGTACACCGACAGCGGGGCCAGGTCGTCGGTCTCCGCCCAGCCCTGCTTCGTCCCGTCAAAGACGTAGTCAGAAGACACATGGACGAGGGTCTGGCGGTGCTGGGAGGCGATCTGGGCCAAGACCGCGGGCACGGTCGCGTTGGCCTTCCACGCGGCCCGGCGGCCCTCGGCAGACTCGGCGCCGTCGACGTTGGTCCAGGCGGCGGCGTTCAGCACCAGCCCGTACGAGGCCCAGGGCCAGGCGGCGACCTGGGCGGGGTCGGTCAGGTCCAGCTCGTCGAGGTCGACCTGGTCAGCGTCGGGGAACTCCTTCGCCAGGGCCCGGCCGAGCTGGCCCAGGCTGCCCAGGATCAAGGTCTTGCGGGCGGGGACCTGCACGGCGTCGGCCAGGCGCGGGTGCTGGCGGTCCTTGTCGCTGATCTGGACCTGGTCCAGCGGGATCGGCCACTCGATGGCGAGGGTCTCGTCGGCCAGGTTCACGTACGCGTACTCGCTGACCTTGTCGGCCGACCAGTGGTCGTTGACCAGGTACGAGTAGGTGACCCCCGGGGTCAGGGTCTGGTACGCGTTGCCGACCCCGCGCGGCACGTACACGGCGACCGACTCGTCGACCTCGCAGGTGAAGGTGGTCCCGAAGCCCGGGCCCTGCCGCAGGTCGACCCAGACCCCGAAGTAGCGCCCGTGCGCCGAGGAGACGAACTTGTCCCAGGGCTCGGCGTGGATCCCGCGGGTGGTGCCGACCTCGTCGTTGTACGACATGTTGTTCTGCACCGGCTCGAAGTCCGGCAGCCCCAGGGCGACCATCTTCTCCCGCTGCCAGTTCTCCTTGAACCAGCCCCGGTTGTCGCCCCTGACGTCGAGTGTCACGACGAGGAGCCCGTCGATCGGCGTCGTCTGGATGCTCAGGTCTGCCACGGTCTGCTCCCTCGGCCTCGGTACCTCCCCCGCAGCCTAGTGGTCAGGCAGTGCGAGAGGCAGCCCTGGTACGGGTCGACCAGCATCATGAGGAACCTGGACCCTTCCTACTAAGTCGGGCAGGGTCCAGCGGGCAGGGCGTCCGCTGACCGAGCCCGACGGACGGCGCGGCTAGGGCCGGCGGCTGACAGGGCAGCCCCGTTCATGGGCGGACCGGAAGAGCCGCAGGCAGTCGTGGTCGCTTCCGGGGACCCAGCCATGAAACAGGGTGTGCGGATGCAACTGAAGGGGCCTACAGTTGTATCTGATACGGAGATGGGAGGCGGGATGCAGACCGAGAGGATCCTGACTACGGCACGGGACGCGGAGGCTGCCGAGGCCGTCGTCACCCTCATGGGGGATGGTCGGCTCGCGGTTGAGCGCGAGGGCGAGCAGACGGTCGTCCTGCCGCCGGAGCTCGGTCAGATCCTGCGCCAAGTGCTGTTCGTGATCGCCCGTGGCGGCGCAGTCGAGGTCGCCGCGCTCCCGACCGAGCTGACGACTACTACTGCTGCTGGCCTACTGGGGATCTCCCGACCGACCCTGATGAAGATGATCCGCAACGGCGAGATCCCGTCCCACCTGGTCGGTACCCACCACCGCCTCAAGCTCGACGACGTGTACGCGGCCCGTCGAGCCCGCCAAGAGCGGCAGCGTCAGGCGATGCGGGAACTGATGGATCTGGAGGGCGATGACTTCTGACACGGTGGGATAGCATGCCTCTATGGCACTGCCTCCCACGCCCCGAGTCTTTGTTGATGCCTGTGTCTTCTGGAGTCGGACCTTGCGGGACTGGCTGGGTATGCTCTATACCGAAGGCGGCTACCCGTTCGAGGTGTTGTGGACGGAAGACATCATGGCGGAGGTCCTGCATTCCCTGAGGCGACAGCACCCACACTGGGACGGTCGTCGCATCAGTGAAGTTCATGATCGACTGACCGAGATATTCAGCCACGGGAGAGTGAATGAGTACGAAACGGCGGGTTATCTCGGTTCAGACCCCATGGACGCGCATGTTCACGGAGCCGCGGTCGCCTGTCGTGCAGATTACTTGCTGACCCTTAATGTGAGAGACTTTGCGGATGCTGATGATGTGAGCTACGAGGTGATGCATCCGGATCACTTTCTGGTTCTGGTTGACGACAGTGTTCCCGGTCTGGTCTATGCCGTGGCTCTGGCCATGGTCCGCTACTGGCTCGAAAGAGGAAAGAGCCCAGACCTCCCTCGTCGCCTACGAGAATGCGAGTGCCCCCAGTTCGCAGAGCGTGTGCGCAGACACCTTCAAGAGATCCCGCTGGAGATGTTGCGTCTCGACCCCTGATGTGGTGCCCGCAGCCCGGCGCACTCAAGGCGGCTTCAGTAGGGATAATGTGATGGGCTGACGGCTGCTATGAGCCCGTGTTCATGTCGGCTGCGGCGACTGTGCACCTCGGCTTGGGCTTATGCGCCGGGCGCACCGGGCGTTCTGTTGCGGAGCTCATCCGTCCGTGAGGCACCTGGACGCGATGGAGTACGCATTCCAGACCAGGGCTGAAGCCGAGGCGATCCGCCGCGGTGCTCGCATGTCCTGGATTCCAGGGAGCTGAAGGGCCACAGACAGACTGTCGATGGCGAGCGGCTCCCGCTGCTAGAGGCCAGCGGGAGAGTCAAGGAAGGAGCAAGCCCGGCGGCGTGCCCGCGCTGCATCTCCGTCCGCACCTTCCCGAAACTGTCAGAGGCTCCCCCTACGGTCGTGCTGACTGGTAACCGGACCAACGGGAGGGGTCATGATGGGGCAAGCAGCCGAGCCGCGAGCGAGGAGCATCTCCGAGCGCGACTACCGGACGTACTGGACGACACGGGATCCAGCAGGCTGGCTCCGGGTCGCTCAGGCCGAGGCCGAGCGATGGTTAAGAGACAAGGTCCATGTGGACCTCGACCTGAGTGCAGACGGAGAGGTTTCCGGGCACCCCAGACGGGCTCAGGTGCTGCACCGGTCCACGTCGACGGAGCACGGCCTGAGACTGCGGGTGTGGACCACCTACCAGGGCGTGACCTACGTCACCACCCTGATCGCTGTCGAGAACCTCCGTGGTGACGGGGGTTGGGCAGCCATCGACTGCACCTCCTCAAACCCTTACAACCGTCCCGCAGGGAAACCGGCCCTGGTGGACCGGCTGCTGGATGTGGTGGACTTTGAGGACGGCGGCGGCTCGCTGGGGAACCACGCCCGGATCATCCGGGACTGCGATGTTCCTGAGTTGGTGCAGCTGATCTCCAGCCGGGACAGACGGTTGCCTCTGATGGTGGCCGGACCATTTCGTGACGCACCGCTGGAGAGGTGGCGCAACCACATCGATGAGTGCACCAAGCGGTGCCACGGAGTAGCACACGTCGCGGTGCTGGACCCTCTGGCGGCTGAGGAGTTCTCTCAGCGGCTGCCGGAGCTGTCTCCCCGTACGGGAACCTTGCGTACCCTGCCTCCGGGCCTGGGCTCTCACGATGGCTGAGTCCCGGGACCCTGGCCGACAAGCCGTCGAAGGTGGCTGAGCGCATTGAGATCTTTGTCCGTCACTTCCAGGCTGACCAAGGAGTACCGCCACCTCGATCGGTCCGGGACTGGAGCGCCGCCTTCGACCGGATCGCCACCAAGAAACTGACCGACGCGGTCAGCGTCGCTCAGGCTCCGCTGGCAGAACGGGCTCAGGCTCGGCGAGATCGGATGCCCGACAAGCAGCCAGTGATCTCGGCGCCTCCGGGCATCACCAGTCTGATCACCGCATCTGCTCCCGTGAAGGATGCGCTCGCGATGGGCGTGAAGGTGGAGCTCAGCACTGCTGCGCCAAAGACCGACACGAGGCCGGCTGCCGCATCCGCTCTCGCGGGGGAGGTGCTCCACACCCCCGCCACCACCGCCACCATGCCCGGCCGCATCCGCTCTCGCGGGGGAGGTGCCGCAGACACCCGCAGAGCCTGCCCGGGAGCAGGAAGTCCACCGGCTGAGGGACGAGCTGGCGCAGTTGAGGGCCCAGATGGAGCGTGCGCGGGTGTACTTGGGGCTGCCTGACTGGTCAGAGGCCAGCCTGGAAGCCCTCTTGGACGCAGCCACCCGAGATGTTCCGGACGAAGGAGCGATTCAGGCACTCACTAGCGAGCTGAATACGGCGAGTGATTCGGTGGCCAGGCTTGAGGAGGAACTGGACGAGCGAGACGGCAAAGTGCGGGACCTTCACCGTGCCCTGGCAGAGGCGACGGCTGAGCGGGACCTGAATGCGCGGCGTGCAGACTGGCTGGAAAGGGAGCTGGACAAGCTCAAGCCAGGGCTGGCCCACCAGTGGGTGGACGCCCCGAACCCTCTGGGGGCACCGCCCGAGTCGTGGGATGAGCTGATCGAGTACCTTCCGGTCTTGGAGAAGGACGGCATCTTCTTCACGGGGAACCCGCGCAAGATCAAGGAGGTCGCCAGCCTCGACCAGAACCAGCAGGGGCTCGTGGCAGCGTGGGATGCTCTGGGAACCCTGGCCGACTACCACCAGGCCCGGGCAGCAGGAGCCTGGACGAAGTCCGTTCACGAGTTCTGTGAGACAGCCCCGGCTGGTTGGTTCCACGTTCTGGTGGGCAAGCACGCCCAGGATGAGAGCAAGGTCACACGAAGCAACTCCCGGCTGGCAAAGCAGCGTCTTTTCCCTGTGCCTGAGGAGGTCCAGGCGTCGGGTCAGGTGCACATGTGGGCCCACTTCAAGCCGCACACGTGGAGCGCGGGCCAGAGGCTGCGCATCCACTACTTCGACCAGGTTCAGCAGCACGACGCGATTTACATCGGGTACATCGGCCACCACCTCGACTCGGGGTCCACGGACAAGGTGAAGCGGTAGCTGTCACCTGGTTGCACCGGAGGTCTGGAGGCTCTCCGGCGCGGGGTGGCCACAAGCCCGATGCAGACCCCGGACGGAGCGGACGCTGGCCGAGTGCGGCGGGAACGCCGGGCAGGGTCTAGCCTGGTGGCTGTGTCGGCATCGGTGACAGTGTCCCTCGAGCCTGAGCTCATGCGTCGGGTGGAGAAGGTGAGCGCTGCCACTGGGTGTTCTGCTGCGGACCTGATGCGCGAGGCCCTCGTGCGGTACCTGGACGAGGCGGAGGGACGGCTCACAGGCGAGGTCCAGCAGCCCAGCATCGCGCTGGCTCTGCGAGAGGCTGCCCGGCGCGTGGGAGGGGTCGAGCTGGATATCCCGGCGCGCGATGACCAGGCGAGGGCAGCGGACTTCGCGTGAACCTGGTTCCGCGGCTACTCCAGGCTGGACTGGTCGAACCGGAGAGTCTGCGAGTTCTCCGACAGCGTACGGGCGGTGGTCTCGTCAAAGCCTGACGCGGACTCGGCGTGGATCTCCAAGGTGACCTTGACCTCGGTCCCGGCAGCGCTGAGGTGGGCCAGGACCTCGTCGTTGACCGCTTTGAAGTCGAGTGCGTACCGTCCCGCACTCAGGGTCTTCACACCGAAGTAGTGGTGCGGGCGAGGCCGCTCGGCCGGGGCTTGGGGCTCGGGCGAGTCGGCGGCCGGCGCAGGCTCCAGTTCGAAGTCGGAGGAACCAGCGGGCGGCGCCACAGCGGTCTCGGCCGTACGCTGCGCCACCGCCAGCGACGGCTTCACGATCAGGGTCTGGGTGGTCACCGGGGGGGCGTGGGGATCGTCCGGCAGCGTCAGCCCCTGGTAGCGCCCGGAGGAGTCGACCGAGTCGGCCATCGCGAAGCCGTCGCGGTCCCACAGCAGGGGCTGGTGGGTGCAGCCGTCGAGCAGGACCCCGAGGTCCCGCAGCCGGTGCAGGTACGGGTAGCGGGCGTACAGCTCCCACAGCGCCCCGACGCTGATGTGACCCGACTCCCACAGCCGGGGATAGGTGTTGAGGCTGCTGCGAATCGCGGCGGCCGCGTGCTGAGTCCGCAGCAGGTCCTCGTTGCGCAGCTTGCGGGCGACCCGCGCCGCCAGGCTCAGGTCGCTGCCGGCATCGGCCCGGTAGCAGGCCAGGCTGATCGGCTCACTCGCCTCGGGCTGCTCCGGCACCAGCACCCAGTGGTACGTGAGCGCCAGCCGGTCCAGCACCGTACGGTCGGCCTGCGCCCGGCGGTCGGTGGCCTGCTGCTGCTGGTTCCCGGTGAGATCCAGCTCGGCCGCGTTCTCCAGCACCGACGACCAGCCCAGGTAGTCGCGGACCGCGGTGTCCAGATCGGCCATCGCCGACTGGTCGGCTGCCAGGTAGACGAGCATGTTCCGGTTGGCCCGCTGTCGCGAGCCCTGGTGACTGGTGGCCTCGGTTGCGAAGGCGACAGCGCTGGAGTCGGTGGCGTTGCGCACATGGCTGAAGCGCGGGTGGATCACCACCAACCGGGCCTCGTCGAGGTCGGGGATATCGGCGCTGGTCTCGGGGCAGACATGGACCCGGGCGAACGCGTCCCGGTCCTTCTGCTGGGCGGTGAGCCGGCGCACGATCTCGGCCCAGACGTCTTCCGGGTGCAGCCGCTCGGCCTGGTCCTTGGCGCGGCGAGTGATGTTGGCGTGCAGGTCGTACCAGTGCCGACCACTGGCGCTGTAGAAGTACGTGGCTCGGTCGCCGAGGTTGGTCAAAGCCTGGTGGAAGTGTCCCGTGACATCACCGGGGGTGGCGGTGCCCAGGAACACCCGCTGCGTGTCGAGCCCCTTGTGGCTGCCGCCGAGCGTCGGGGTGGCACCGAAGAACACCGCCCGGGCCAGGCGCTTGGTCACCGACCGCTGCCCGAGCAGCGGCTTCGACTCGTCGATCCGCCAGGGCTCCGAGCCGGGGCCGTCAACATCGGCGTCGATGACCGCCTTCCAGCTGTCGGGCAGATACTGGGTGAGCTCGCTGTTGACCCGGTCGACGTGCAGCGGAACCGAGGCCGGCAGGATCAGCGCCGACTGGTCGGCACCCTGCCACAGGGCGAAGATCACCGCGTTCATCAGCCGCAGCACGCCCCGGGTGCGCTGGAACCGCTCCAGCCCCGACCAGTCCTCGTAGAGCCGGTCGAAGAGCTCGGGGTGGATCGGGTAGGTCTGGCGGATCCGCTCCTCGTACGCGGGGGACTGAGCTTCCTTGGGGAAGTCGCCGGTCTGCTGCCGGTAGAAGTCGATGAAGCCCCGGGCGGTGGCGTGGATCGCGGCCAGCGCCGCCGCGTCCGGCTCCTGGAACAGCCGCTGCCGCACGATCCGGTACGACTCGTTCGACGAGGCCGGGCGCCACTGGTCGGCGACCCGGCGGACCACGTTCTGCAGCCGGGACAAGGCTTCCAGGCCGTGGCTGCCGCCGACCTCCTCGGCGCTTCCGGCGCCGGACGCGTCGTCGTACGAGGCGGGG
>ERZ772874.1661-NODE-1661-length-11387-cov-19.410872_pt1 | contig 11387 bp, 10 predicted proteins | sample MGYA00580586_ERZ772874 | MGnify/ENA primary metagenome ERZ772874 (study PRJEB29015, sample SAMEA2737952) | human oral metagenome | biome: human oral; feature: human-associated habitat; material: dental | place: China | collected 2154 ... | reverse complement strand
GGCCGCTCGGTGTGTGCAGCACGGATGTGGCGGCCCCGGGATCGTGGGGCGCCTGGGTCGCGGGTGCGAAGGATGGGGAGGTCAAGGTTCCCTCAGGCATGACCGGGCTGATAGCCGTGCTGCTGGTGACGCTGCTGGCGTGACTGGTCGTTCCACACCGGGGTGGGTGCCGGGACCATGGCCAGTATGCGATCCACCACGTCGGTGGGAAGAACGTTGTCGGCCACCGCGTCGAAACCGAGCACGATGCGATGGGACATGACGTCGCGGGCCACCGCCTGCACGTCGGTGGGGAGCACGTAGTCGCGGCCGTTGATCAGCGCGAGGGAACGCGACGCGGCAACCAGGCCGAGCGTGGCGCGAGGGGAACAACCGATCTGAATCACCGGCTCCAGGTCCGGCATCCCGAAATCGGCAGGGTTCCGGGTGGCCAGCACGAGGCGAACGATGTACTCGCTGACCAGGTTGTGGACGAAAACCTTGGACGTCATGTCCTGCAGGTGGCGCACCAGCCCAGGGTTCAGCACCTGCTCCGCCTGCGGGGGTTTGACGCTCATGCGCCTGAGGATCTCGAACTCCTCGTTCCCCTTCGGGTAGGGCACGTCCACCTTCACGAGGAAACGGTCCCGCTGCGCCTCGGGAAGCGGGTAGACGCCCTCGGACTCGACGGGGTTCTGGGTCGCGATCACGATGAACGGTTCGGGCGCAGGGTAAGTCCTGCCGCCGATGGAAACCTGTTTCTCGGCCATCAGCTCGAGCATCGCGGACTGCACCTTCGCGGGCGCCCGGTTGATCTCGTCGGCCAACACGAAGTTCACGAAAACCGGTCCGAGCTCGATCTCGAAGGATTCGGAGCTGGCGGAGTAGATGCGGGTTCCGACGATGTCGGAGGGAACCAGGTCCGGGGTGAACTGCACTCGAGCGAAATCCCCTCCGACGACTGTCGCGAAGGAACGCACCGCCAAGGTTTTCGCCACGCCCGGTACGCCTTCGAGAAGGCAGTGGCCCTTCGCCAGAAGAGCCACCATCAACTGCTGGACCATGTGTTCCTGACCGACGATGACCCGCTGCACCTGGCTGATGGCCACGCCCAGGAGGCGAGCGGCGTCGGCGACGGTGGTGGGCAGGGGTGGCTGCGCGCTGGGGGTAGTCAACTTGGAGTCTCCTTGAAACGATCGCGCACCACGATACCGCGCCCGCCGAGCAGGACCGAGATGCGATGCCCGGAGACGGAGGACCTCGCGATGTGATGTCATAGTCCTTGATGACTCAGCCACCAGATCCCACACCCGAATACGCGGAGCACCATCCCCTTCTTCCGGAGGACCCGGTTCGCGTGGGCGATTTCTGGATCGATTCACGTCTCGCGGAGAGCCCAGCGGGTGTCGTCTACTGCGCGCACGCGGACGGCTCGGATCCGGTGATGCTGATCCACCTGCGCGACGGCGCCGCCTCGGATCCCGCTGCGCGGGCACGTTTCTCCGGTGAGATCAACGCCATGCACATCGACACCGTCGTGGCCCGCGGCGGTCAGGATCAGGACGAGGGGCGCATGGCGGTGCGTTTCCGGGACGAGGACGACGACCCGATCGTCGCCTCCCACCGCCCCCTCGCCCCGTGGGTGGCCCTGGCCTTCTCCGGTTCCCCCAAGGCCGTGGCCGAGGCACAACGGGTGCTCGCCGCCGTTGATCTCGTGCACACCCCCCAGCTCGGTTCCCCTGCAGGACCGGATTTCCAGATGCACTGGTGGCAGAACATCCGCCCGGGGACATGGCGGATGTGGCCGCTTCCCTGGCCGGGCCGCAAGGACCGGGCCGGCTGGCTCAGCCTGCTCACATCCTTCCTGCTGATGCTGCTGATCGCCTCCGTCGCGGTGCTGTTGGCGATCCTGGTGTTCCAGAACCAGCAGAAGGTGTCCCCTCCCGCCCCCGTACCGAGTTCCGCATCCGCTTCCGGTGGCGGCTCCCCCAGCCCGTCCTCCGGAGAGCCGTCCTCCGGAGAACCGTCCTCCGGAGAGTCCTCCTCCGGGGAACCCTCGGAACTGGAGAGCCGCAGCGACACCCCCTCGATGGAACAGCCCTCGGGTGACTCCTCGGGCCCGGGCAGCCCGAGCCCCGAACGCAAGTTGTAACCGGCCCTCTTCACATCTTTCGCATCCGGGGAACACAGGCAACGTACAAGTTGGCCCGGCTGAATGGTGATCGCCCTGAGGAAAGATCCTCTCCACCGATCAACAAGGCCAGCACATGCAATTCCTGCCCTACCTAGCCAACATCGTCGCGATCTGCGTTCTCGTCTTCGCCATATACCTGCCACGGCATCACCGCCGTGATCTGGCGGTCGCCTATCTGGGTGTCAACATCGGCGTCATGGCGGTTTCCATCGGGCTGCTGAACAGCGCCGTCGCGGCAGGGCTCGGCCTGGGCCTGTTCGGGGTGCTGTCGATCATCCGGCTCCGGTCCGATGAACTGGCCCAGCACGAGGTGGCCTACTATTTCAGTTCGCTCGCCCTCGGTCTGCTGGGCGGGCTCGGGGGCTCCACCACCACCTACGCGACGATGGCCCTCATCGTGGTCGTCCTGGCCTTGGCCGACTCCTCCCGGTTCCGGACGGGGGTCAAACGCGAGGTCGTCAACCTCGACCGGGCGATCACCGATCCCGAGGAACTCCGCTACGAACTGGCGACCCGTCTCGGGGGCCGGGTGCTCGGGGTGAACGTCCAGCGCCTCGACTTCGTTGCCGACACCACCCTCGTCGAGGTTCGCTACGCCCCGGGGGCCGGTCTCCCGGTCACCGAGAAGGTGGAGGTGCTGCGATGAACCTGAGCGATCTCGCCCCGGTTCACCTCGACGAACTCAACGCTGCCGCGGAGTTCATGAGCCGGGTGGACCGCAAGTATCCGCTGCACCAGCGCGCCGCCGAGGCGATACTCGATTGCCTGCCGACCGGCACCAGGGTCCTGAGCATCGGGGGAAGAACGGAGTTCGGGTACACATCCGTCTACTTCGACACCACGGAACGCGACTCCTACCTGCTGGCCGCGAGGGGCCGTCCGCACCGGTTCAAGGTGAGGGTCCGCCACTACCGGGACTCGGGCGAGGCCTTCCTGGAGGTCAAGACCCGGCGCGGCGGAAACACCGTCAAGGAACGCATCCCCCACGATCCTTCTGCACTGTTCGAGATCGCGCCCGAACAGTACGGCTTCATCAGCGGCCGCCTCGCCGCCGGGGGGATCCGCGGCGTCCGTCCGCAGTGGCTGGGACTGAGCCTGGAAACCAGTTACCTGCGCACCACGCTGCTCGCCGCCGACGGCCGGGCCCGGCTCACCCTGGACCGGGAACTCGTCTGGACGGAGAACCGCCACAGCCTGCGGGCTCCCCGGCTGGCGATCATCGAGACCAAGGCGGGGCCTGCCCCCAGCTCCGCGGACCGGACCCTCTGGTACCACGGCTACCGCCCGCAACGGATCTCCAAATACGCCACCGGCCTCGCCGCCCTGCACCCCGAACTGCCCGCGAACCGCTGGCGCCGGGTCCTGAACCGACACTTCTGACCAACGAGACCGCCAAAGGACCGACTACGAAAAAGCGAAAGCTCAAACTCGGACTCGCTTCTCTCGCAGCAGTTGCCGTCCTCGCCGGCTGCTCCTCGGCCACCGCCTCGGGCGGCGGGGTCACGGTCGACGGCTCCACCGTAACGATCACATCCGTGGGAACCTACCGCCTTGCCGGTTCCCTGACAGGGCAGGTGATCGTCAACGCCGACTCCCAGGATGTGAAGCTGATCCTGAACGGCGTCGAGCTGACCAACCCGTCGGGTTTCCCGATGGTCGTCACGGCCGCGGACGAGGTGACCCTGATCCTCGCCGACGGCACCGGGAACATGATTTCCGACGCGGACACCTCCGGCGACAACCCGCAGGGATTCACCATCACCGGCGGCGCCGTCACGATCGATTCGGAGGGCGACGGCTCGATTCCAACGCGGCCGGGACGATCTCGGGGGGCAGCGTCGTGATCCTCGGACCCACCATGGGGGAAACGGCTCGGTCGACGTGCGGTCGGGGTTGACCGTCACCGGCGGCGAGCTCTGGGCGATCGGGGCTTCCGGCATGGCCGAGTCCCCCTCAGTGAGCTCCACCCAGGCCTTCGTGTTAACGAACCTGAACGGCAGCTCCACCAGTGAGGTCTCCATCGCGGATTCCAGCGGGAACGTGATGGCCACCCAGACCTCCTCCAAGCAGTACTCCTCGGTGCTGTACTCCGGTCCCTCCATCTCGGCGGACGGCACCTACGAGATCCTTCTGGGCGGCAAATCGGCAGGCACGGTCTCCGCCAACCAGTACGCGACCGGCACGGGTTCCGGCCCGGGTGGCGGGCAGCCCGGCGTGGATCAGCAGAGCAGCCGGCCCGGCAGGTGACCCCGGTGGACGCCGGTAGTCTGATGGCATGAAACCAGCCCTGATCGCCACGGACCTGGACGGCACCTTCCTGGGTGCGAATGCCGTCCTCCTCCAGTCAAACCTGGCGGCAGCGCGACGATCCGTCGAGGAGGGTGTCGTCTTCGTGATCGCCACGGGCAGGCCCAGGCGCTGGCTCGACGCCTTGGCGGAGCTGCGTGACCTGGATCCCGTGGCGATCTCCAGCAACGGGGCGGCCGTCGGCCGGCTGACGAGGCCCCGCCCTGACTTCCTCCACCCGATCGAACCGGAACGGGTCCTGGCCTTCGCGGCGGCGCTGCCGCCGGAACTCGAGGTTTCCTTCGCGGTGGAGTACGAGTACGGCTGGGGTCGTGAACCCGGCTACCCGGTGGGGCACTTCTCCGGGGCCGACCAGGTGGCCGGCCTCCCGGAACTGCTGGTGGCCGGCCCGGTCATCAAGGTGCTCGCCCGCACCCGCCACGCAGACACCCACGCCTTCTCACCCGTGGCCGTCGCCGCCGCGGGTGAGATCCTTCAGGCCACCTTCTCCTGGCACGACGTGTGCGGCACCGTCGAGTTGTCGGCGCCGGGCGTCACCAAGGGCGCCGCCCTGGCGAGGCTGCTGGAGGAGATCGGCGTCGACCCGGCCGACGCGGTCGCGTTCGGTGACATGCACAACGACCTGGGGATGCTGGAGCTGGTGGGCCGGGGCTACGTCATGGCGGACGCCGATCCGTGCCTGCTCGGCCGAAGTTTCACCCGGATCGGCCCCAACAACGAGGGGGCCGTCGGCGAACAGATACTGCGCCTGCTGGATGCGTGAACCGCATCACCCAGCGCCCGCAGGGTGGGTGGTAATGACACCGAGGACCGCCCGCTCCCGGAACCGTCCCCGGTGTTCTCACTTCGTGGCCGCGTCGATGGCGGCCCAGTCCAGGCCTACCGGAGCGAGGGCCGCGACGCAGGCCAGCAAACCCAGGCGAGCCGCCCTCAGCCCGGGTTCCTTCGCCATCACCAGGGTGTCGTCGAAGAACCGGGCGATGGGAGCGACCAGGTCCTTCGCCGAGGTTGCGAAACCGGAGACGGATTCGCAGGGTTTCCTGTCCGCAATGGCCACGGCGAGGGCCTTCTCCGCGTCGTCGACCAAGGCCGCCGGATCGAACCCCGGGGTGGTGCCCGCGGGGAGGATGCGGTGGATCCGCACGATGGCCTCCACGATGGCCCGCCAGCCGGGTTCCCCGAGAAGGGCCTCCAGGTCGTTGGCCTTCGTCTCCGCGTCCGCCGGGTGGGTGGCCGACGGCAGGACCGCGGCCACCATGTCGGCGGAGCGCCCCTCGTCGCGCATCAGCTGGGCGTAGCGGCCGATGACGAATTCCTCGGCCGCTACGATCGCGTCCTGCGAAACCGTGATGCCCTGGGTCGTCAACGCCTCCGCTGCGGCCTCCAGGCCGTCGCGCACACCGATGCCGGTCAGCCCGGGAACCTCACGCAGCACGCGCACCACGCCCAGCGCGGCCCGCCGCAGCCCGTAGGGGTCGGAGGAACCGGAGGGTTTCGCGCCGAGGGCGAACATCGCCATCAGCAGGTCGAAGCGGTCCCCAAGGGCCAGCAGGGCGCCCGGAAGCGAAGCCGGGACCGCGTCGGCGGAGGTGTGGGGCTGTTCCATCTCGTGAAGGGCCTCGGCGACCGCGGGGGTCTCGCCCTTGCGGAGCGCGTACTCGCGGGCGACGAAACCGGCGAGACCGGTCATGTCCGTGACGAGGTTCGTCGCCAGGTCGTACTTCGCCAGCTGCCCGGCGCGTTCCAGGGTCGCGGCCTGCTCCGGGGCGAGGCCCAGCCCCTCCCCCACACTGGTGGCCACCGCGGCGATGCGGCGGGCGCGCTGCCCCACCGAACCGAGCCGGTTCTCGAAGGTCAGCTTCTCGAGGCCCGGCACGAAGACGTCGACCGATTCGACCTCGAGGTCCTGGTTCCAGAAGAACAGGGCGTCCTCGTAGCGGGCCCGCAGCACCGACTCGTTGCCCGCCGCCACCACGGTCTCGTCGCAGGCGCCGTTGGCCATGGTCACGAAATACGGCAACAGGCGCCCCTCGGCGTCGCGGACCGGCAGGTAACGCTGATGCTTTGCCATGACCGAGACCAGAATCCGGTCCGGGAGCTCCAGGTAGCGTTCGTCGAAACTGCCCAGCACCCCGACGGGTTCCTCCACCAGGTTGGTGATCTCGTCGACCAGCGCGGCATTGTCATCGAAATCGATGACGCCTCCCACACCGGCTGCCAGTTTCTCCGCCTGGTCCACGACCGCCCCTCGGCGTTCCGCGAAACCGAGCGCGATCCGTCCCTCGGCGAGCAGGCCCGGCAGGTCGTCGGCGGAGGCGAGGTCGTGGAATCCGACCGGAACGCCGTCGAGACGTTTCCCGCTCCCGGTGGATGCGGCGGTGGTGCGTTGCAGATAGGTGCTGCGCCCCGCGGCAACCTCGGAGACGCGGGCCGGGACGATCTGTTCCCCCCAGAGCGCCACCAGCCAGCGCACGGCCCGGGAGAAGGACAGCTTCGGGTCGCGCCAGCGCATGTTCTTCTCGGCGCGCAGCCCGGAAACGCAGTCCTCGACGATGCCCTTCAGCACCTCCAGGGCGTTGCGGCCCGGTGATTCGACGGCAACGCAGGCGTGTTCGGCACCGTTCACCTCGGCCTTGACGACCTGCTCCAGGGTGACTCCTTGGCCGCGCATGAAACCCTGCAACGGTTTGGTGGGGTTGCCGTCGGCATCGAAGGAAACCGCCCATTTCGGGCCTTTCCGCAGGTTCGTGGCGTCCGGTTCCCGGGCCGCAACCCCGTCGACGATTGCCACGATGCGCCTGGGGGTGCCGTCGACGCGGATCTCGCCGTGCGCCAGACGTGAGGCCGCAAGCCCGTTCGTGAGGGTCTTGTTCACCGCCTCGACGGTGGGGCCGACGACGTGCGGGGGAAGCTCCTCCAGGCCGATCTCCAGGGCGAAGGTCCGGGGCCGGTCCGTGGCGGGTTCCTCAATGGCCTCCTCTGGTGTCCCGGTTTTTCTCTCGGTTTCCTTGAGGAGCGGGAACCCGAGTTCGCCTCGCCGTTCCACCCACAGCGCTGCGGTGTCGCGCATCAGGCGGCGCATGGTGCTGAACGCCTGGGCGCGTTCCGTGGTGGAAATCGCGCCGCGGGCGTCGAGCACGTTGAAGGCATGACTGGATTTGAGGATGTAGGAGTGGGCGGGAACCGGCAGCCGTGCCTCCACCATGCGGGTGGCCTCCGAAACGTAGGCCTCGTAGAGCCGCCGGTTCGTCTCGATGTCGGCGTCGTCCAGGTAGTAGCGGCTCATCTCGTACTCCTGCTGGCCGAACGCCTCACCGTAGGTGACGATACTGCCGTCGGCCTTGCGGGCGTAGGCGATGTCCTTGAAGTGGGTGACGCGCTGCTGCGCCATCAGGATGCGTTCGATCCCGTAGGTCAGTTCCACGGGAATCGGGTCGAGGTCCTGCCCGCCGACCTGCTGGAAGTAGGTGAACTGGGTGATCTCCATGCCGTCGAGCCACACCTCCCAGCCGAGTCCCCAGGCGCCGATGGCGGGCTGCGCCCAGTTGTCCTCGACGAAACGCACGTCGTGGGCGTCGAGGTCGATCCCGAGGGCCTCCAGCGAACCCAGGTACAGCTCCTGCGGGTCGCCAGGCTCCGGCTTCAGGATCACCTGAAACTGGGTAAACGTCTGAATACGCATCGGGTTCTCGCCATAGCGGGAGTCGTCGGGACGCACGGAGGGTTCGACGTAGGCGACGTCCCACGGTTCCGGTCCGAGGACCCGCAGCACGGTGGCGGGGTTCATGGTGCCGGCCCCCACCTCCGAGTTGTAGGGCTGCCAGGTCAGGCAGCCGCGCGAGGTCCAGTAGTCGGACAGGATCCGGAGGGCGTCTTGCATCGTCAGCACCGGGCCAGACTACCCGGCCAGCACCTCGCGCAGCACGTCAAGTGGCAGCGAACCGACAGCCAGGGCGCGGTCGTGGAAGTCGCGCAGGTCGAATTCCTGCCCGGCCCGGCGGGCCGCGTCGTCGCGGATCTGCTCCCAGATCCGCTGGCCGATGCGGTAGCTGGGGGCCTGTCCCGCCCAGCTCAGGTAGCGGTGCAGCTCGAAACGCAGCTGGTTTTCCTCCATGGCGACGTTGTCGCGCAGCAGCTGCCAGCACTTGTCGTGGTCCCAGATCCCGCCACCGTAACGGTCGAAGGCGGGTTTGCCGAGGTGGATTCCCAGGTCGAGAACGACCCGGGTGGCGCGCAACCGTTGGCCGTCGAGCATCCCGAGGCGCTCCCCCGGGGTCAGGAAACCGAACTCGTCCATGAGACGTTCTGCGTACAGCGCCCAGCCCTCGCCGTGCCCGGAGACCCAGCAGACCAGCGACCTCCAGCGGTTCAGGTTCTCTGCCTGGGCGACGGCCTGTCCGATCTGCAGGTGATGGCCGGGAACGCCCTCGTGATGGACGGTGGTCTTCTCCTGCCAGGTGGTGAACTCGGTGACCCCCGCGGGAACGGACCACCACATGCGGCCGGGACGGGAGAAGTCGGCGGACGGTCCGGTGTAGTAGATGCCGCCGGTCGCCGAGGGGGCGATCATGCCCTCGATGGTGCGCACCCGAGGATCCAGGGTGAAATATTTCCCGTCGAGAGCCGCCACGGCCTCGTCGGCGGTGCGTTGCATCCATTCCCGCAGCGCCCCGGAGCCGTGCAGCTGGTTCGCCGGATCGGCGTTCAGCACGGCGATCGCGTCAGCAATGGTGGCCCCGGGCCCCGCGACCTCGCGGGCGATGGCCTCCTGCTCGGCGGTGATCCGGGCCAGCGACTCGACCCCCCACTCGTAGGTTTCATCGAGGTCGATCCGGGCGCCCAGGAACTCCCGGGAGGCCCGCTGGTAGCGTTCCCGCCCCACCGCATCAGCTTCCCGGGCGACGGGGGCCAGGTCCTGGGTGAGGAACCGGGCCAGGTCCCCGAAGGCGCCGCGGGCGAGCTCCGCTGCCCGTTGCAGCTCGGTGCCGAGTGTTCCCTCCCGCCCGGATTCGGCCGCCAGCTGGCGGAACCTCGATTTCTCCCCGGCCAGGGCGGCGGCCTGGGCCGCCACGTCGGTCACGGTGCGGCGGGCCGGGACGATGCCCCGGGCGATTCCCTCGCGCAGGGTCTCGATGTAGCCGCCGACGGCCCGGGGCATACCCGCCAGCCGGGATGCGATGTTGCTCCAGTCCTCGTCGGTCCCGGTGGGCATCAGGTCGAAGATGTCCCGCAGCCACTGGACGGGCGAGTCGATGTTGTTGACCGCGGCGAACTGGTCACCTGCCTCGATGCTCTCCAGTTCGAGGCCGAGCCGTTCCGTCATGGCCGCGGCTGTGACCTCGTCGACCGCGTCCGTTCTCGGGGTTTCCTCGATCAACCGGAGTGTGCGCCGCAGCTCATCGGCCCAGCGGCCGGTGCCCTCCGGGGAGTAGTCGGGCAGTTCGTGGTCGTGTCCCGGCAGACCGATTCCCGTTGCCTCGAGGGGGTCGTTGACCGCCAGGGCCTCGACATGGGCCTCGGCGACGGCGTCGAGTGGAGTGGATTTGCGCATGCACCCAACCTATCGGGTGATGAGCTGCCCTTTCCGGGTGCTCAGTTCCTTGTGGGTGAACACCAGGGCGCGTTGGGCGGCGAAACTGATCGCGAAGAGCGTGACCTCGGTCAGCAGCTTCGCCAACGCCAGTGGCATGACGATCGACAGGGCCCGCAGCAGCACGTAGTTGGCGGCGAGGATTCCGCAGGCGAGGAGCGCGTACCTCAGCGGGGTGCTGCGGTCGCCGTCGCGGAACACCGCGTGCCGGTTGAGCAGGTAGTTGACGGTGGCGGACAGCACCCGGGCGGCGATCACGCTGAACAGCAGGTTGTGGGTCGCGGCAACCAGGAGAAGCAGGGCCACGAAATCGACTGCGAAACCGGCCAGCGACGAGCCTGCGAAGGCCAGCAGCGGCCGGTAGACCCGCCACGAATCCCGGATGGGGCGGAAGTGGGAGCTTTTGTTGCCGTGCAGGTAGATGGTTTCGATCTCGACCTCTCGGATGCTGATGCCGGCTTTTCCGGCCTGGAGCAGCAGGGACAGCTCGTACTCGAAACGTTCCCCCGGGACGGTGCCGAGCCATTCGAGCAGGCTCGGCGGGTAGGCACGCAGCCCTGTCTGGGTGTCGCCCACCCTGATCGCGGTCAGGGTCTTGAACAGCCAGCTGGTCACCTTGTTCCCGAAGGCGCTGCGCAGCGGCACCCGGCCGGTGAACCGACGCCCCCCGAGCACCATCTCACGGGAATCGACGTCGACCTCACGGGCCACCCGCATGATGTCGGGCACCTTGTGCTGGCCGTCGGAGTCGGCACAGACGACCACCTCACCCGGGTGGTATCGCCTGGCGATGGCGAACCCGGTCTTGAGTGCATGGCCTTTTCCGCGGTTCTCCGGGTAGCGATGCACGGTGGCGCCGTGGATGCGGGCCAGGGCGAAAATCTCGTCGTGGTCGGGGCCGGAACCGTCGTCAACGACCAGGATGTTGGGAGAAGCGGGATGGGCCCGTAGCTCACGGACCAGGGCGATGAGCGAGTCGCCGGGTTCGTAGGCGGGGATGAGAACGAGCATGATGTCACCTTCCGATCCACAGGACGTCGCTGGTGCCGCGTTCCTTGTTCTTCCCGAGGGGGTTGTTTACGAGGGAGCCGTTGAAGACCATCTGTGAGGACCCGCCACCGTCGAGGTTGTAGGCGACCCGCGCCCCCAGGTCCACGAAGAGCTGGGCGAAATCGGTCATGGTGATGCCGTTGCTGTACCCGGAGGAACGGCCGTCCACCACGACGAAGACGAAATGGTTGGCGGCGATCATTCCCAGCCCCGTCCTGGGCTGGGTGCCCTGGATGGAGTGGTTGCCGAAGTTGGTGTCGATCTCGA
>ERZ772874.1658-NODE-1658-length-11398-cov-5.685797_pt1 | contig 11398 bp, 12 predicted proteins | sample MGYA00580586_ERZ772874 | MGnify/ENA primary metagenome ERZ772874 (study PRJEB29015, sample SAMEA2737952) | human oral metagenome | biome: human oral; feature: human-associated habitat; material: dental | place: China | collected 2154 ... | reverse complement strand
CCTGTGGTGGGTCGGGTGTGGGTGACTGATCCTGTTAGTGGGGTGATGGTGGGTCAGCTTAATCTGCATCAAACCACGGGTGGCGTTGTTGCTGGTGACACTGCTGACGCTGGTGGTGGTGTGTGTGGGTGGTCGCAGCACCAGGTGGATGCGGTGTTTTATGCGTTGGTGGCGGATTTGGCGGGTGCGCCGCAGGAACTTATTGACCTGGATGATGGTTCGGTGGCGGGGTGGGTGACCCAGTCGTTGTATGGTAGGCGCTGTTGGCGTGGTGTGGATTCGCCGTTGTTGTTTATTGGTCAGTATGAGGATCAAGAGTCGGGGTGGGTGTATAACCGGTTTCGGTTTTATGATCCGTGGTCTGGGGTGTATGGTTCCCAGGATCCGTTGGGGGTGGCGCCGAATCCGGCGACGCCGTATGGGTATGTGGGTAATCCGGTGTTGTGGGTTGATCCTGACGCACTCAAAGCATGCCCGAACTACCCCGAACTGATCTTGCAGATGAAAAGGACAGTTGATGAAATTCAACTCGGACGACTTGACACTGCGATAGAAGGTGTAAGGAAAGGTCTTAATGTTGCGGGTATGGTGGACATGGATGGCAACATCTACTACGCCATGGGAGCAATGAAGAATCTTGATCCTGCGGATTATCCTGGGCTAAATATTGTGGCGCCAGAATTACTTGCTCCCAATGCTGTCAATAACTACGAGAGAGTAGTAGACCATGCCGAGCAGAAGCTACTAAATTATGCGAAGGCGAATAATATTGATGTAGCAGCGATGTACACCTACCTTGACCCCTGCCCAGCAGCTCAAAGTTGGAAGAAAATGGTATTAAACGGTCTTATCCATGGTAAGAAAACCTGCGAAAAAGCTATCAAAGATGCAGGGCTGATATCCATAGGTGATGGGATGTATATAAATCCATTGGTACAACTAAAATCAGCATTCAATCTATAGCGGAGGTGACTATTTGTGTCGAGTGTAATAATTTTGACACTCGCCACGCTTAACTAAAAGAAGTTTCGAAAAAAAATCAGAAAATGCTCATGCGGCAAGTCGATATAGGATTGTGAGAAATTAATGCCTGATAATTATGAAGTCTATATCGTCAACACTGAAATCAAGAACGAAGACTGTGCCCTATCTGCGATTTCTAAAGTTTTGCAACGGGGCGATAAACGCAGATGCTTTGCATTAACCGACCCCTCTTCAAGTGAGCAGATATCTAAATGGGAGAATGACCCCAATGTCACCGTTCTTGAGGTTGTTGATATTTATCCACCAAGCGATACCCTTAGAATGAGAGCTTTTATTGAAAAAATAGGCCAGCCGATCCGTCGCTATGTTTGCTTATTAAGGTTTGAAGGTTCTTACACGATTGAGGGGCTAAAATACTTTTGGTTTGACATGGGAATTTTCTTCGGCCACGTTATCTATATAGGAAAAGATAATTCATTTCCACAGCATGCATGGAGGGAATATGTTAAAATTACTATAGAGCAGCTGTATGAAGATACAGGATATGGCGAAATTATATTTAATGATTGGGGCATACTTAGTTTTAGTCAGCTTAATAGTGAGCCTGGTGACCGATACATAACTGAAATAGTCGAATTTTCTAAAAATTCCGGTCTTGGTCGCGACTTTATCACCTGGGGACGGGCTCGCACTATTGAAGAAATAAATGCGGAAGAAGATCTGTGACCTCGAATTTAACAGATATCATTGACACAATCCTGCCAAAAGGAAAACATAATGGCTTCACAAGCATCTGACGGTGACTTCATATACTATGAACATAAAATGGAAGCAGCTGGTGAGCCCGTGACCTGACTTAGGTCATGGCCGTGTGATGTGATTTATTTTGACACTGTGGCCAGGGTTAGCGCTTGGGCGCACTTAAGAGGGTGAATGGGGGTATGTAGAATCGCCCACATGAGCCCGCACCCAGTCTGAAGTCGGGGTGGGTGTATAACCGGTTTCGGTTTTATGATCCGTGGTCTGGGGTGTATGGTTCCCAGGATCCGTTGGGGGTGGCGCCGAATCCGGCGACGCCGTATGGGTATGTGGGTAATCCGGTGTTGTGGGTGGACCCTGACGTACTCAAAGCATGTTCAGGTGTGCTATCGGATGCAATGCTCACAATGATGCGTCATGTTGACGATATTGCTGCAAATGATAGGACACTACGAAATATTTTTAATGTTGCTGGTATGGTGGACATGGATGGCAACATCTATCTGGAATCAGGCGCTGCGCATAACTTGAATCCAGCGGATTATCCTGGGCTAAATATTGTTAGTCTAGGCGATCCAAGCGTGATTAAACAGCTTCCATATGAGATGCGTTTGCCATTCCATGCCGAGCAGAAGTTATTGAACTATGCGAAGGCGAATAATATTGATGTGGCAGCGATCTACACCCACCTTGATGCCTGCCCAAATGGATGGAAGAGGAAAAAAATTGTTGACGTAGTGAAAGGGGTATATAACGGTTTTGAAACATGTGAACGTTCTATGCGCAACAGCGGACTGAGGTCCTTTTTTGATAAAAGGCTATATATATCAGAAGAAGCATTAGAACTTCTGAAAGGAGACCAGGGATTAAAAGCAAAACTCCTCAAGCTAATCAATATCTAAATAAAAGAAAGTTGGGCTGATGTGATGGTAGATACAAATTCCTCTATCGACTACTGGTATTATGAGCTATATTCACTATTGGAGTCTGTTACCACTCCTTTTTGCTATATAGTTAATTATATAAATGAACATCCTGGCACTAGATGCTTTATTTTCGCGAAAAACTGCAAAAAGGGCGATATTGATGCGTGGCTAAATGATGAGCGTGTTAAAGTATATTGGTGGGAGGATATGACCAAGACGCACGCAAATAACCCTGAAGATTTTGATGGTCTATCTGATTTTATAGAAGCCCTCAATGAGCTGATAGAGCCTGATTTTGGTGCGATAATTGAGATACTCTTACCCATTGCTGGTGAAGAATTATTCTCACTCTACTATCTTGCAGATAATCATCCAGCAGGAAAGGTGGTAATAACTAATAGTGATGGCCTGGATGTTCAAATAATTCGGCAATTTCAAGCAACGTTTGGCAACCAGGTGGACCGGGAAAATGTTCGCCCATTTTTAAAAAGCTTATACGGAGGTTGGGCGCTATTTGGATACGGCGCGAGTGGCGAAATGCGGTTAGGCTCTGATTTTAGGTGGGACTATATTACAATACCATCATACAGTGATGTCGATATTTCTTCTATCGATTGGGGGAAACAGCAGAGTTCAAGACATGTAACCTTTTAAAATTAGAAGGATTTAATTTATCTTTAGGTCTGGAACATTGTTTGTAGGGATTTAGGGAATGACAACTCTACCACCAGTTTCATCGTGTCCAATAATGTCATTAGTAGCCTGCGGTACGGAATAGACAATCATGTAAAAATTTAGTGTGGGCGTTTTTGTTTCACCGCGCACTGAATCTTGTCCACGGAGTTGTCGTATTCACTAATCGTCCCACCAGGTGGCCCATGGCGTGGGAGAAGTCACAGACACCGATTAGTCCCACCCATCAATCAGTCGGCTACTACATATATGTTCTAGTAATCCAATCTGCCGCGATGCTTTAGCGTCATGCACACACCCAAGACATAATTAATGTGCGTGATTTGGGTGTGGGTCATTGACCCTAACCAGTGGGGTAGTAATTGGCCATCTGGACCTTCATCATACCAACTACGCAGACAATATCATTGATGCTGTCGCTGACGGCGTTAATGGTGACACCGGTGCTGGTTTTTATCGCTGTTGGCGGAGTGAAGTGGGTACCCTCGCTACTAGCCGTTTTTGATATCTGTTTTTAAAATCCGTCTGATGCACAAAATGCATGGTGGAAAAAGTATGGCGCATGGTCACAAGCTATATTATCGCTTTATCAATAAAGGTAAATTTTTTCAAGTAAAGGATTCCTATTTTCATGTAACTGACGAGATAAAGAAGATACTGACTGGTGATTCGTACCTTATTTAGAAAACAGCTAAATTTATCACTCGAGGATTGAGATAAGATGGGATAATCGATGACCGTGCAAGAATCTGATGGTAAGTTCATATATTATGATTATGAGGTCGATGCCATGGGCGAGCCTGAGGTGGTGTCGTTTGATCGTCTTATCCGGTACGTGAATGATCATCCAGGAACCCAGTTTTTCATTTTTGCGAAGCGTTGTACCAAAAATGATGTTGATTCATGGTTTAGTAATGACCATGTCATGGTGCATTGGTGGAAGGATATGACACCGACGACAGGAAGAGACCCACTTTCCATATTCATTCAATCCTTTGATCCGGTAAAACCTAATTTTGGGGGAATACTTGAAATATCATCATCGATATCTCCTGAAGGACTTTGTTCATTATATAATATTGAGGATAATCGGCCAGTGGGGGAATTGATCATTGCCCGAAATTCATATCTTCCAAAAAATATTATTGAGTATTATAAAAAGACTTTTAGGCCTGGCTTCAAGCTGGCAGATCGAGAGCCTTACCTAAACGCACTATTTCGTGGTTGGGTATTAGTGCAATACGCTAAACATTTTAATGAGGATATTGGTCCACCGCATCGACCTGAATATTTGCTTCTCTATTCTGGTGGTGATCTGGATAGATCTTTTATTGATTGGGGTGAAATTATAGGCGTAGGTAGTATCGAATTTTAAATTTCTGAATCTGGTGAGCTGTGAGTCTGGTTCGGATGTGGGAAAACTACAGCATTCGAATCAAGTTCGATACATAAAATATTGCAGCATGTGACCTTTCCAGAGCAATAATGGGTAGTACATATTTTTATAGAGATTTATATCTTTTAGAAAGGTTGATAAAGTTTTTTAAAGAGGGGCAAATATTTGAAAACTCATTGCTTCATCAATATATGTTTGATAGATGGTTGATCTAATGGCGAATCTAAATTTTTCTACTGGCTACTGGTATTATGAACTATATTCACTATTGGAGTCTGTTGCCACTCCTTTTTGCTATATGGTTAATTATATGAATGAACATCCTGGCACTAGATGCTTTATTTTCGCGAAAAACTGCAAAAAGGGCGATATTGATGCGTGGCTAAATGATGAGCGTGTTAAAGTATATTGGTGGGAGGATATGACCAAGACGCACGCAAATAACCCTGAAGATTTTGATGGTCTATCTGATTTTATAGAAGCCCTCAATGAGCTGATAGAGCCTGATTTTGGTGCGATAATTGAGATACTCTTACCCATTGCTGGTGAAGAATTATTCTCACTCTACTATCTTGCAGATAATCATCCAGCAGGAAAGGTGGTAATAACTAATAGTGATGGCCTGGATGTTCAAATAATTCGGCAATTTCAAGCAACGTTTGGCAACCAGGTGGACCGGGAAAATGTTCGCCCATTTTTAAAAAGCTTATACGGAGGTTGGGCGCTATTTGGGTATAGCGCGAGTGGCGAAATACGGTTAGGCTCTGATTTTAGGTGGGACTATATCACAATACCGTCGTACAGTGATATAGATATTTCTTCTATTGATTGGGGAACGTTGCAGGGTTCAAATCATACAACCTTTTAGAAAGAGCTTGAGTCAGTGATGACACCTCCATCGCATCCACCACTACGCTCATATGAGCTTCGATCAACAGCAGATACTGGATACACTCCAATCATTGCTTCAGTGTTCATATCCACCTGTGATGTTTGATCCCCAGCTAATGTGCGATGATTGACAGTTAACTGGTAATTGTTCATCACTACACCGCAATGTTTGCCGCGCCAGATCCCGCCGATGTTGGTAGAACGTCACTGAAGGCAGCACCCATCAGCCCCGTAACCAACACGGTCGGTATGCGCTCAGATTTGCCCATCCGTATTGTCTTGCGAAAACACTCCAGCATTCACACCTATAGCGACACCATTAACATCAATGTGCTGTTGAGAATTCCTGATCACCGGCGGTGCCGCAGCTGATTCCGCCTTATTGCCTTCAAAAGCTTTGACAGTCAAGGGAAAGCCTTCCACATCGGTGAGCAACCCTACTGTGATTTGCGGTCCTAACCGGCGTTGGTTGGAAAAGCATGGTTCGCGAAACTCATCAGCACTGGCGTACACGGGCAGACGTCGCATTGGATACTTGATGAATAGTCTGGTCGAAAACAAAGTGGAAAAGGCTTCATTACCACCAGCGGCCTGTGCAAAATCAAGATCATCACAGGCGCGTTGCCCAACTTCAATGAAGTAGCCGCCTTATTCGTCAACCTAGCCTGCATTCCGGCAGGAACACCTTCACCTACCAGCTCGTAGACGGTTTGCCACACCTGTGCCGCCGGGTTGCCCCCCCCAGCGACGTTGCAGCCCTTTCAGGATGAAGAAACGGTGGATTACAGGGGCGTCGATAGGCGCCGTTTGAGAATAGGTAAAACCGCATCGCGCAGCAATGCGTGCGATGCGGTTTCTTAAGCAGAACGCCGGGTGGAGGCTAGCGGCATTGCTGTTTCAGCCAGGCTGCCGCTTCCTCGGCGGGCTTGTCGGTGGTGACGTCGGGGTTGATGGGCTCCTCAGCGAATTCCTCGCCGGTGCGGGCGACATCCTTCGCCATGGTGATGACGAGTGATGCGCCGTCAGGCATCTCGATAGGCACGTTTGCACTGGTGAAACCAGCGGTTGGTTGGCCGAATGTTCGTGCGTTGCTGAGGCCCCTAAAACTCAGCACCGTCGCCTCACCGGAGCTGGCAGTGTCTTTGTTGGTCAAGATGGCCACGGGCTTATCGGTGAACTTGCCTTTCGACGCCGCCGTGGTGTTTGTGCCCCCTCCTGTGACGGAGGAACCGTCAATCTTCACGTCTGTCGTGGTGTAGCGGTTCTTGAATTGCATCACGGTACCGTCGGGAAGCAGGGAACTCACGCCTGCGAGCATGGGACCCATGTCGCCGCCGTCATTGCCCCGGAGATCAATAATTGCGCCGCAGGATTTCGGCATGTTGTCTACCAGACCTTTTGCTGCGGTGTCGGCGTATTCCTGGCCGACAGGACCGCTCGCCAAGCTGGGAAGCTTGGCGGTCACAATGCCATCAGCGGCGGTAACCTTGGGCAATTCAGTGTTGTCCTTCGTGCCGCTAATGTTGTCTTCGGGCGGCCTGAAAGAGGAATGCTTACCACCTGCGACACGCGCGACGTCGTTAAGGACCGAATATGTGTCCTTGACGGTCTTGGCATCTTTCACCTTGACCTCAGCGTCTTTGCGTGCCTGCGCAAACTCGGGTTTATCGGCATATATGCCATAAACCTCGATGAGATCAAGCGCATATGTTGTGTATTGCTGTGGATTGTTGGGATCCTTGGGCTTTTCGGGCACCTTGGGTATTGCCTGCTGAGAAGAAAGATTGGCGGGGATGCTTTGGGCGTTGTTCAGCGGCGCGGCATTTGCGGCGGGAACCGCGATGCACAGTGCGGCAGCAGTAACGGCGGTGCTGATGGAAACGAGGGTCTTGTTCATGGTGAACTCCTAACTGAAAAGAGGTCTCCGGGTTGGCACTCCAGTGCTTCGCATAGCGCCGCCAACGTGGAAAAACGGACAGCTTTAGCGCGATTGTTTTTAAGGACTGAAAGGTTGACGGCAGTCACGCCCACTTTTTGGGCGAGTGCTGAGAGCGTGATCCCACGTTCCTCAAGAAGCTTGTCAAGGTGGCAGTAGACTTTACTCATCTAACCCACGCCCTCCTCGTTTTCTTTCACGGCGACACCATAGACGCACTACAGACACCACGCTGAATAGTAATAACTATTATAGTGAAGGCCGAGTTGAAAAATAGGCTGCAATATAGCGGTATTGAGAAGTGCAGTCTGTGTTATGCCAGTGTGCTTATGTGTCCTTTTGTGCGGATACGGTCTAGTTGCCTCCACAAAATAGCAACAAAGCTGTACTGAATATAATTGAGCTAGAGCACTCTTTGTATGACTCTTTGTGTGCCTTCCATACTGTGGGTATAACCTGTGGGCATAACGGTCCCCTTTTGCCTTATGGTTGAGCTCGGTATTAGTGTGATATGGCTTGTACGCTGCGCATATGTTCTGTACGTTCCCCGGTAGTTGCACCCCACATGGTGGCGATGGTCGAGAATATGCTGGCATTTTCGGTCAGTATGGTCATAAGCGTGATTCCGTCCGCAAGGACGAACATGAGCAGTGCTGTACTTTCTTTTTTATGGTTTTGCGGTGTGTCCACGATAGTTCCTTGTTCATCTTGCGGTTGAGGTAGATGGTTGCTTTGTGCTTCATGCGTTAAATCAACCCCTCCTGGTCCTCCTGCATCTGTATGCCGCGTTTGACTATGATTGTCATGATGATGAGGGTGATCAAGAAGAAATAGCTGACCGTGAACATGTAGTTGGGGAAGGTAAACTGGTGGGACCATTCCTGATTGAGGTGGTGCTGGTGTGATATAACGTCTGCGCCTAAAAGTTGAAGCCCGTATCCAAGAAACGTTGCTGCAACTGCAATGCACGATCGGCGAAAGAGGCAGAGAACTTTTAGGCTAAAAAATTCGTTCCGCAGTGCGCGTCGTCCGATCTGAATGAGAAAGATGGCTCCAGCAATGAGGGCAATGGATCTGATAATGAGTCCGCCCGAGAGGAGGCTAAAGCCTAAGGGGCTGGTGCCGTGAAAGTGGATTCGCCCGTTGGGGGCGGCATCGTGTCCGAGGGCGACAGCGACAGGGTGATTAATTCCCTTGTAGATGAGGCTGGTTGCTAGGTCGTAGAGGACGCATCCAATCACAAACCCGAAGGCGATGATCAGTGCCGCAAGGTCCCTGCGCTCCTTTCTTATTTTGTCGAGGCTACTCATTGCGACTCCTTACTCTGTTGGGGATGGGGGAGCGTAACGTCGATGCATCGATAGACGATAGGCTATATCGACTAACGATATGTTGCAAGTAAGAAGCATAAAAAAATCCGCCGTGATCGGCGGGGTTTGCAAAAAGGGTTCCCTTAGCTATGCAGGTCAGAGGTTAAAAGCCGCTGTGACTTCCTTGCGGCGCTTAGCTTCGATAACAAAAGATAAGAAGGGGATAGTACCCGCAAGTGCGGTAGTGATCCACTTAACCGGTTCCCAGCGCGCTTTCACACCTAGATTCAACGTGGTGATCAGGTACACCATGTAAAACAGGCCGTGCAGCTGCCCAATAATGCGCGTCCACGTGGGCATATCGATCCCCACGATGTACTCCAGCACCATGCGCGTGCACAGAATCAAAAGCCACACGCCCGTCACCCACGCGGCAATGGAGAAAAACCTCAACGCCTGCGCAACTCGGCGGGCGCGGTCAGGGCTGACAGAAGGAGTGGTCATTGTTGATCCTCATCATGCTCGGAATTAGTCTGCGCACTGTCGTTGCGCCTACGTTTGCGGGTGGGGGCATTCAGCCGGTTAAAGGTTTCGACGTCCATCGACGGACGCTCCGGCAGAAAATCCTCCGTGATTTCCGTAACGACGCCGCGACTCCGCGCCGTCTTCTGTTCACGCTCCACGGGGGATATGCCAGTCTGTTTAACCTCGTCCTCATACTCGTTGAACTTGCGGTACGCGTACACAAAAAACGCCCCGAACAGCGGCCACTGCAATGCGTATCCAAGATTCTGAAACGTGCCGCTGCCTGAGCGGAACCGTGTCCACTGCCACCATGCCAATGCGAACGTGGCCAGCACGGCGATAGTCAAAAAAATCACCGGCACTATACGACGCCGCTTGCGCCGAGGTGCACTCTGCTTTGGTCCGCTCACAATACAACAGAATATCAGCCCACGATGCAGCGTCGGCGTGTGAGCGCTAACGGTAGTTGCACGGCGTCGATAAGCTGTGAACAGGTGTTACCTTCCAGAGAGAGGACATAGGACGTGCTCGAAGTCATTCTTGCTCTCGCGGCGGCTATTCTGCTGGGGAATATACTCGCCCACAGGATTCGCGTCACGCCGGCGATCCTGCTGATCTTTCTGGGATTTGTGCTGGCGCTGCTGCCCGCCATGCACGACGTTCGCAAGGTGGGGTTACCGCCACACGTTATTCTTGAGATCTTTCTGCCCATCATGCTGTTTTGGGAAGCCCGAGGCACCTCCCTGCGCGAAGTGCGCAAAAGCTTCCGAGCCATTGTCACCTCGGGCACAACCCTGGTCGTTGTGACCGCACTGGCGATTGCCTGGGCGCTCAACAGCATTTTCGGCATCGACTGGGGAACCGCGCTCATCATCGGTGCGGCGCTCGCACCCACCGATGCGACCGCCGTGGCGACACTCAACGGCAAACTGCCCAAACGTTCAATTACCGTGCTCAAAGCCGAATCGCTAATCAACGACGGAACGACGCTGGTGATGTTCGCGCTGGCGTTGCACCTAGCTGGAGGTGCCGACGTCTCGATCCCGCTGGCCGGCGGCATGCTCGGCTTTTCCTTCCTGTGCGGCATTACTGTTGGCCTGGCGGTTGGTTGGGCGGCCAACCGGCTTCGTGCGTACATCACCAACCCCATGAACTACACCATCTTCATGATGGCCGTACCGTTTAGCGCATTCCTGCTTGCCGAAACAATCGAAATTTCGGACGGTATGAAAGGCTCCGGCGTGGTCGCCGTGGTGGTGGCCGCGTTCTACATGACCTACAACGGCATCGACACCATCGCACCCCAAAACCGCTTCTACGGTCTGCCCATCTGGGCATATGTCTCTTACCTCATGAACGGTGCGCTCTTTGTGCTGGTCGGCGTGCAGCTTCCCGAAATTTGGCGCTCCATGGAAGATATTGCGACGAAACACAATTACCCGCTTATCGGTGGGCTGTCTATTGTGCTGGTCGCGTGGTCAGTGAGCATGCTTGTCCGTTTCCTCATGATGCGGCCCAACATGATCTCCGATGTAAAGATGGATGTGAAATCGGGGGCGGGTGGTGCCGATGCTGGGGCGCGCGGTAACGCTGTTGTGCGGCACTTTGCGACCCGGTGGAAAGTACGCCGCATCCTGCGCGAACCCGAACTGCGTGGTGTAATATTCCGCGACCGCGTGGTCAGCACCATGGCGGGCTTGCGCGGCGGTGTTTCTTTGGCTGTTGCGCTTTCCGCGGATACTGCTGTGGAGCGCCGTGACTTCATCATTTTTGTGGTCGCCGCCGTGGTGTTGCTCTCCATGGTGGTGCAAGGACTGCTCCTACCAGCTGTTATTAGATGGGCGCGTATCCCCTCCGACGACACTGAGAAACGAGAAACACTGGGTGCCGTGCGCGCATTGCATGTTGAGGCATACAAAGCCCTTGACCAGATTGCCGCTGACGCGGGTGTGTGCTCGGAAGCGGTGCAGCACGTCCG
>ERZ772874.1653-NODE-1653-length-11412-cov-6.427314_pt1 | contig 11412 bp, 8 predicted proteins | sample MGYA00580586_ERZ772874 | MGnify/ENA primary metagenome ERZ772874 (study PRJEB29015, sample SAMEA2737952) | human oral metagenome | biome: human oral; feature: human-associated habitat; material: dental | place: China | collected 2154 ... | reverse complement strand
TAGTGCGGGTAGGGAACTGAAGGTGCAGCGCTTCGCCGCCAAGTAAATGTGCCACGTATCCAGGGTACCGCCACCAGCGGCTGAACGTATCCACCCCTGCATATAAGAGCACACGCCAGCCTGCTGTCTCTAGGACCGGTGGGGGCTAATATGCCCCGTGTTGGGATGCGACGAGTAAAGGTATTTTTGCTACACTTATGAGTGCCCCTGTCCCAGGCCGTAACCACGGTAACAGCGGGGGAAGATTCCGCCATGGTGTAATGGCAGCACACCGGCCTTTGGAGCCGTTTGTCTAGGTTCGAATCCTAGTGGCGGAGCGCAAAGCTAACACGCCGATTCAGCAGCGGCGCGTGGGCGGCAAACACCCCGTAAAGGAGTTAAATTAGGTGAACGCAGAGCTTGAGGGTTCCGAATACAAGGTACCGTCCGCGGTGATCGTCCTAGCAGCGGGTGCTGGTACCCGCATGAAATCCGCAACTCCCAAGGTGATGCACAGCATTGGTGGGCGCTCCATGGTGGAGCACGCCGTTGCTGCCGCCCGAGACCTCACCCCCGAACGTCTCGCTGTTGTGGTACGCCACCAGCGCGATAAAGTCGCTGAGCATGTACGCGCCTTCGACGAGCACGTCACCATCGTAGACCAAGATGACATCCCCGGAACCGGGCGGGCTGTTGAAGTGGGGCTGCTCGCACTCGATCAGCAGAGCCTTGTGGAAGGCACCGTGCTCGTCACCTACGGGGACGTGCCCCTGCTGCGGCCCGAAACCCTTCGCGAACTCATCACATTCCACGAAACCGACTCCAACGCCGTCACCGTACTCACCACCCACGTGGATGACCCCGGTGCCTATGGTCGTATTGTGCGCAACCAAGCTGGTGAGGTAACCTCCATCGTCGAAGCAAAAGACGCCACTGACGAAGAGCTCGCCATCGACGAAATTAACTCCGGTATTTACGCTTTTGACGCCACCGTGCTGCGTCAAGCCCTCGCGGAAGTAACCACCAATAACGCCCAAGGTGAGAAGTACATTACCGATGTGCTCGCTATTGCCCGTTCCAAGGGGTACCGCACCTCGGCGCTCGCTATTGAGGACCGCTGGGAAGTTGAAGGCGCCAACGACCGGGTACAGCTCGCTCAGCTGGGCCGGAAACTCAATACGCGCATCCTTGAAGCACATATGCGTAACGGGGTGAGCATCGTAGACCCGCAGAGCACCTGGATAGATGTGACCGTCACCCTTGAGAACGACGTGACCATCCTACCCGGGACCCAGCTGCATGGCGCCACTAATGTAGCCACTGGCGCGGTTATCGGCCCCGACACCACCCTCACCGACATCACCGTGAAAGAAAACGCCACCGTCACTCGCGCGCACGGGCAGGGAGCCATAATTGGTACAGGAGCCACGGTAGGCCCGTTCGCATACCTACGCCCCGGCACCGTACTCGGTGAGGACTCGAAGCTTGGCACGTTCTGTGAAGCGAAAAACTCCCAGATTGGTGACGGGGCGAAAGTACCGCACCTAACCTATGTGGGGGATGCAGAAATCGGCGACGGAGCGAACATCGGCGCCGGGTCTGTTTTCGCAAACTACAACGGGGTCACCAAGAACCGCACCGTTATTGGTGCGCACGCCCGTATGGGGTCCGGCGGTATCTACGTTGCCCCCGTGACCGTAGGCGATGGCGCCTACTCCGGTGCGGGCGCGCTTATCCGCAAGGACGTTCCAGCAGGTGCGCTCGCAATCTCTGAATTTTCCCAGCGCAATATCGAGGGCTGGGTGCTTAAAAACCGTGAGGGAACCGAACCGGCAGCGGCCGCGCAAGCCGCCAACGGGGCAGGGGATCACTGACAAGAAAGCGAAAAACCATGAGTCACGAGATTACCAATCCGGGTGTGCGTAAACTTGCGGTGGTTTCCGGGCGTGCGCACCCCAAACTCGCGGAAGAAATCGCCGCAGAGCTGGGACACCCGCTGCTACCAACCTCCGCGTACACGTTTGCTAACGGCGAGACGTACGTACGGTTTGAAGAGTCGGTGCGCGGTGCCGACGCCTTCGTCATCCAATCCCACCCGGCCCCCATTAACGAGTGGCTCATGGAGCAGATCATTATGATTGATGCGCTCAAACGCGCCTCAGCCCGCTCCGTTACCGTGGTGTCACCCTTCTACCCGTATGCTCGCCAGGACAAGAAGCACCGGGGGCGTGAGCCGATCTCGGCCCGCCTGATCGCTGACTTGTACAAGACCGCTGGTGCCGACCGCCTCATGTGTGTGGACCTGCACACCTCCCAGATTCAGGGGTTCTTCGACGGGCCGCTGGATCACCTATTCGCCATTCCTGTGCTCGCTGAGTACATTAAGAGCCGCGTGGAAAACCCCGAGAATGTGACCGTTGTTTCCCCCGACACCGGTCGTGTTCGGGTAGCCGAACACTGGGCCACCCTGCTCGGTGGCGCGCCGCTGGCATTCGTGCACAAAACCCGTGACATTAACGTGCCTAACCAGGCGGTCTCAAAGACCGTGGTGGGTGAGATTGAGGGGCGCTCCTGCGTACTGATTGACGACATGATCGACACCGGCGGAACCATCGCCGGGGCGGTCAATGTGCTTAAAGAAAAAGGCGCTAAAGAGGTCATTATCGCCGCGACCCACCCGGTATTCTCCGGGCCCGCCGTTGAACGGCTATCTGGGTGCGGTGCCTCCGAAGTGGTGGTCACGAACACCCTGCCCGTGCCGGACGATAAACGGTTTGAGAACCTCACCGTGCTGTCTATCGCCCCGCTTGTGGCGCGAGCCATCCGTGAGGTTTTCGACGAAGGGTCAGTGACCAATATTTTCAACGACCACGCCTAAGATCCAGACTGTGAAAAAGCCGCTGGCCCTGAAAGGTCGGGGCTAGCGGCTTTATCCAAAAGGGACGTCCCGTGCACCACCGGAATAGGGGTACACGGGACGTCCTTATTGCTGTATTAAAAGCCTTGGGTTACACGCGGGCCCGTACCAGCCAGGGCAGAATCACCTGAAGCGACTGCTCCACCTCATCCACCGCAACGCGGCAGGCTGTGCGTCCCCGCCGGTACGGGTCAGCGATGCTGTCGGTATCGTGCGCCGCCTCAGTATAGCCGTAAATAAACGAGATCGGCTCGGCACGGCGGCTGGCTTTCTCCCGGATACGCGCCACCTGCTTCATCAGGTGCACCTTCGTGTGGTACTGCGGCCATTCCCGCAGAATCCAGTCCGCATGATCCTGCTCAGCCACCAGCAGCAAGGTGGCCCGCTCAATCATGTCAGCGGTAAGCTGCTTGGCCCGGAATTGTGAAGGGTCATACCCGCGCCCTTCAAGTTCGTTGCCAATGTACTTATAAATAGGGGAGCCAGCCAGAGCTGCTGTCCCTGCACTGGTAAACACCCAATTATCCTCCAGCCCGTACTGTGAAGCGAGAGACTGTGCGATCACTTCGGCGCTGGCGCTGCGTGCCACATTGCCGGTGCACACGAACACGGCCTCAAGAGGGCCAGCGCCCTGTGCCGGGGCCGAGGCTCGGTTCTTCGCCTCACCTACGGACTCGGGGGATAAGCTGAACGATGCGGTGGTCACCTTACGGGGCTCCTGCTGGTCGGTGTCCTTCTCCTGGACGGGGGGCACCGGGGTAACATCAGCAGGCTCAGACTCAGCCTCAGCGGTGGTTTTGGTTTTTTCGGCTGCTGCTTTCTGCGCCGCTCGTTGAGCTTCCAGAGCCTCCCGAACGTGGATGGGGGCCAGCTCAACGGTTTCTTCTCCCGCGAGCATTTCGTACTCGCGCTCTTGTGATGAGAGCTGAGGCACCCCGGTTTGCTGCTGATGGGCTACCGCAGGCTGAGCATGCTGGCCCGAGAAATCCTGCCGGGCAGCGGAACTGTCAGCGGTTTCTGCGGGGGTTTCGGGCACATCTAAACCGTAGACGCCACGCACCAGCGCCGGATCGGGTGTATCGGTATCGTCCTTCTGACCTGCGTGTCGATTATTGGGATTGGAGGTCGCAGATGCGGTAGGGGAAGGAACGCCGCGGGTGGGAGTGTCCAGGTTCTCCCCGGCTTCCTGAGGAACGTCTATCCCATATACCCCCTGCACCAGGGTGACTTTTTCCGGGCTTTCCCCGTCCGAGGCTGCTACGGGAGTCTCAGGCGCTTTGGCAGGTATTTGTGAGGTGTAATGATTAGTTGCCATCTCAGAAGTCATCACGTGCGGGGCCCGATGAGGTGCAGCCTCCTGACCAGCAGCTTTGGCTTTAGACGCCGTATCGTCGGGAAGATCAACAGAGTCGGTATCTGTCGGGGGAACATCCAACCCGTACGCGCTAGGCACCAGAACCACCCGCTTATCGGGTTCACCGTCTTCGGTGGATGGTTCGGAGGATACTATGGCGCCCAGCACGGGAACATCGTCACCAGCAGCCGGTGCCTGATGCTGGGAATCACCCTGAGCTTTCTGAGTATTGTCCTTTGAAGAAGTCTGATGCAGGGGCTGGGCTTCGTCTGAGCTATGGTGCTGATTCTCGGACACAGCATGGGCTGGGGCATCTGCAGGCTCATCCTGCGGGGCGGGCTCTTGGTCGGCGGCGGTATTATGGTCAGCTGCGGTGGGTACGGGGGCGGTGTCACCCGTAGGTTTAACAGTCACCACCTCAATGAGGTCGGTACCAGCGGCGGTGCTTTGCTCCAGCAGGGTTTGCACATCTTCCCCGACCCTTTTCTTCGGGTTCTTCGGATCCTGCGGAGGACGATCAGGCGACGTCTCCTGGTGGAAACTTGAATCACGGATCGCTGCCAGGCGCGACACGCCGCTTTTAATAGTTGGGTCCTGCTCGTTCGCCGAGGACTCTTGCCCTTGCCGCTTCTGGGTAGACTCAGTCGGCCCATTAGACAGATACCTGTCTTTGAGCGATTTAATGTTAAAAATTCCCATGTTTGAGCCTTCCTGACCTTCCCGCGCCGGAAGTAGTGACCTTTAAGCTGATGTGTCCATCCTTTATTCTACCCACTTTACAGGGTAAACCGTGATAGTTTCGCGTACACCTTTGATGAAGAGCAACCTCACGTTTACCGTCGAAGAGCAGGGGCAAGACTCAGATACCAGCCTCCGCCTGTAACGGGGGCCTGCGTGGTAGAATCTTACACTGTCTACTATCTGTAGTTATCCGGCGCGGTATCTGTTGCGCCGTATCTTGAAAGCACATTCATGAAAATCCTCTCAGCTCTACGAACTGAACTTGGGCAACTCAGTTACTCGTTTAAGGCCCGCATCTCGGCAGAATTCTGCGGAATGTTCGCTGCAGGAGCACCCCTCAGAAGCCTTGACCGACCCCAGAACTACCTGAGGGGAGCGTCGTCATGAAAGAGGCCTACCATAAACTGAGAGTCTTCTTCCCCGGTAAGAAATTTAACCTACTAATCCTTAACGTGGTGGGTCTTTTTACAGTGTCTCTTTTCGAGATGCTGGGGGTAGCTGCAGTGTTGCCGATTGTGAACCTCGCTATGGGCGCCCCCATTGAGGGTTACCTGAAGCAAGTTGCAGAGCTTTTTGGTAATCCCGACCGCACCGCCCTCATCATTATCTTCGGTGTGGTACTTGTGCTGGCATTCATCCTTAAAGGAGCGTTCTCGCTCATTATTAAACGTTGGAGCCTGGGGTTTGTTGCAACACAGCAGAGTACCACTTCGGTTAATCTGCTGAACCGGTATATGCGTGAACCTTACCTCGCCCACCGTAAACGAGGAACCGCAAACATATTAGTTTCTGTTAATGATTATGCCCACCAGGCTTACGCCGCTTTTGTCAATGGAATCATCAACTTTATTGGTGAAATGCTCTCTATTGCGGTGCTTATGGTGATGCTTCTGGCCATTATGCCTATTCCTGCACTACTTGCTTTTTCCTACTTTGGTCTGGTCTCGTACGGTTTGCAGCATATACTTCGCAAGAAAAACCGAGAGCAAGGCGTGATTGTGGTGGAAGCAACCCGAGGCGCAACCAACGCTACTGTTGACGCTGTCGATGGGTTTCGGGAAATTCGCATGCACAACGTCACCGACCGGTATCTGTATCGGTACCAGACCAAACGTATGGATTCGGTGAACGCTAGCATGCGTAGTACTTTTTTGCAGGACTTCCCCAAGTACTCCCTTGAGATTATTTTCATTATTGGCATTGCTGGGCTACTCGCTTTTATGAGTATTACTTCGGGTACCCAGAGCGCCCCGTACCTTCTTCTTTTCTGTGGAGCGTGTATCCGTATTCTGCCCAGCTATGTTCGAATGGTCGCATCTTTGGGTAATGTTCGTGCTGGGGAGAAAGCCAGCAACGAACTTCTGCGGGAGATTTCTGAGCTGGATGAGCAAGGACGTAAACTGCAGATGCCACCTGCTCCTGTGGCCCCTAAGAACCCCGAGTATATTAATAAGACTATCGAGCCTGTGCGCATCCAGCTGGAGAATCTCACGTTCAGCTACCCAGACAGCGACTCGCCAGTGCTAAAAAATATTAACCTGGATATCCCCATGGGCACCTCCATGGCATTCGTGGGTGGCTCCGGCTCCGGGAAAACAACTCTCATAGACTTAATCCTGGGCCTCTTCGCCCCGTCAAGCGGGCGGGTTTTGCGTAACGGTAAGCCGGTGCAGGACGATCTGCCGGGGTGGTTTCAGAGTATCGGATATGTGCCGCAGGATGTTTTTATTGCGGACTCAACGGTTCTTGAGGCGGTCGCATTTGGTCTTGAACCGCACGAGATTGATGAGGAACGGGTGCGTTACTGCCTAGAGATTGCAGAGCTCACCGAAGTGGTGGAATCCCTAGATGAGGGGATTATGACCATGATCGGGCACAACGCGGTGCGGCTCTCAGGAGGACAGCGCCAGCGTTTAGGTATTGCCCGCGCCCTTTACCGCAACCCCAGTGTGCTCATTATGGACGAGGCAACCAGCGCCCTTGATAATGAGACCGAGCACAAGATCACCAAGGCGATTGAGAAGATCTCGAAAGATATTACGGTGATTATTGTGGCGCATCGCCTCTCAACTGTACGCCACGTGGACCAGCTGGTGTACCTGTCGCACGGTGAGATCGTAAGCTGCGGCACCTTTACCGAGGTGCAGCAGCAGAACGAAGAATTCGCGAACCTCGTGCGGCTGGGGCAACTGCCTGAATAATCCCAGGGAGCACTACAAGGATTAGTTTAAATTACTACACACATACATATCAGATATTTACCTCTCAGCACTCCAACCGGGGCGGTGTACGCCCCAGCAGAAAGCGGGTTTTCGTGTCTCGCACGATGAAAGTATCAGCTGTTATTCCCCACTACGGCGACCCTGCGCCCACGCTCACCCTCATTGAGGCTCTGCGCGCCCAGCAGGGTATTGCCCCAGATGAATTGGAGATAATTGTCTCAGATGATCAGTCTCCTGTGCCTTTCCCTGATACCAAGGGTGTGCGTGTGGTGCGCCGCGAAACTAACGGCGGGTTCGGCAGCGCCGTAAATTCCGGTGTTGCCGTGGCTACCGGGAAATGGTTGTTTATTCTCAATAGCGACCTGTCTATTACGGACACGTTCGTGGCCGATATGCTCTCACATATTGAGCACCGCACCCCGGCCCTGGCCAGCCCCCAGGTGGTGGGGCATGATGGTAAGCAACAGTGGGTTGCCCGCAAATTCCCCACCACCGCCCATATTGCTTGGGAATGGTTCACGCCGCTGGCCCGGTTTAAACCCTCCGGCTGGTGGCACAGGGGAGTGGGGCATGATGTTGCCGCCTGCACGTCTCGAAACACTGTGGAAACCGACTGGGTGATAGGTGCCGCCATGGTGGTTCCCCGCGACATCTACAACCGGGTTGGCGGCATGGATGAACGCTTCTATATGAACAGCGAAGAGGTGGATTTCCAACGCCGGCTAGCTGAGGCTGGTGTGCCTCGCCTCCTCGTACCCCAGGTTCGGGTAGAGCATGAAGGCGGAGGCTCATCGCCCTCGGCACGCCGCCGCCAGTGGCTCACCACAGCACGGTTCACCTACGCCGATAAGTGGGGGGATAAAACCACGCTCGGACGCACTCTTAAAGCCACCAGCTACGCTAACTTTCTCGTTAACACTGTGCGGGCTGCCCGGAATAAAGAGGTGAATGCGCAACGCACACTGCGTGAAGAGCTTGCATACGTCAAACGCGGCGAAAACGGCGAGAATTAGAGCTTTTGCGGTACGTTTCATGAAAGAAAGTATGTAGCGACACATCAACCATAAGGTGTGTTGTTCTGAGCTCTCTAGTACACTGTAAGTGCATAGGGCATACTGCGATGACCTAGCATTCACACATTCTTACGACTCCCCGGAGCCGTTATCTCTGCTCAAGCCACGCCAAAGAACCGGCGTACGGTCACAGACATGTTGTGTGGCCACACGCTGGATAGAACACGAATAAACCATATGACTAACCCTAAGCTTCTGCTCCTATCACCAGCTTTCCACGGGTACTGGAAGGCTATTGAATCCTCCTTGGAAATCAGCGGTTACCAGGTGCGTACCCACATCTATGACGCCCCTGGCGGTGTGGGCGCACGTATCCTCAATAAGCTTGCGCATGAGCTGCCTGAGCGGTTCCGCCCTGAATCTCTAGCCGCGCAGGCTACAGATAAAGCGATCGCTGTGTTTAACGATTACCAACCTGACATTGTGCTTGTGATCAAAGGTGACAAACTGGGCAGCCGCTGGTGGCAGGTTCTGGAAGAATCCGGGGTACGCTACGGCACATGGCTTTACGACGAGTTACGCCGTATGGAATATACCGACGACGATCTGCACCGGCTAGGGGCCTTGGCAAGCTACAGCCCGTTAGATGCTGAACATCTGCGGTCTAAAGGGTTTGACGTGCTAGATATGCCTAACGCTTACGACTCTCACTGCCAGGTGACTCCCACCCCAGAAGATGCTATTAGTTTTGTGGGGGCCCGCTACCCTGGGCGGGAACGAACCTTGCGGGAACTGTACGCTGCTGGTCTTCCCGTGCGCGCATACGGGCGGGCCTGGTCCCGTCATCCGTGGGACATTGCCCGTACCTACCAGTTGAAAGACCCTGGTGTGCCTTCAGCTGGCGATATTGAACGGTCTGTCGCCTACGGGGTAATGGCATCCTCACCAGCCACCCTGAATATTCATGGGGATCAGGACGGTTTCACCATGCGTACTTTTGAAGCCCCCGGTGTGGGAGCATTACAGATTATCGACCGTCCCGACGTGTCACGCTACTATGAAGTCGGTAAAGAAGTTCTCGTATATGAGAGTGTTGAAGAGCTTATCGATATTTGCACCCGCGTTTTCCGCGACCCGTGGTGGGCGCACGCTATCCGCGAAGCCGGACACCGGCGCACCCTCGCCGAGCACACCTTCGATCAGCGCGTAAAAATTCTGGAGCAGCTATGGGCCTAAACTATCCGCTAGACATTGATGCCTGGGCGGCGTGGCAAAAGAAACAGAACGCCCTGCGCTGGGCTAAAACTGAGGCTGCAGGGTTTTTCCGCAGAAACCGCGGTAATACTCAGCAGGGCCCAGCCAGCGGGCGCCTATACGTTCGAGGCTCTGTGCCGCGCGTATTGATTGTGCTCGACTCGTTCTCGCCCACCAGCTGCAGCGCCCTGCTGGAACCCCTCAAATACCTGAGTATTATCGGGCTGGCCATCTGGTGCCCGAATGCTAACGGCACACCTGCCGCACTCGCCGAATACTTAACGGATGAGTGGGAAGAGCGCAGCCTATCCGCCACCGAACTAACCAAAACTCTGCCTGGGGTGCGCATTGTGCTGTCTTTGGGACACTACCTTCAGCTGGGGCGTGCCGCCTACCAGTATGCGCATACTGTTGGTGCAGAATACTGGGTGGTTCAGCACGGGCTGCTCGTGCCTGCTGCGCCACCTCTACCCGTGGGGTGCACCCTGCTCGCTTTTAGCAACGCAGACGCCGAATTCTGGATGTCCGGACGTCGCGATGTGCGGCCCTTCATCGTCGGTTCCCAGCTGCTCTATAACGCAAACCAGAAAAGCCTCGGCGTACCCGTCGAATCCTCTGGCGCCCCCATTTTCTTAGGGCAGATGCACGGCGCAGAGTTACCGCGCTCATCATACGTTAACGTCTCCTACAGATTCATTAAAAAACACAACGCCATCTACCGGCCGCACCCCAGCGAAACCGATAAGCTCTCAACCCTCACCCATGCGCTGTGGGAGCGCCAGGGCATCCCCATTGACCGTTCCGGGGTACCCCTGAACGAGCTGCCCAATCCGGTGGTGTCGATCTTCTCAACCGGCGTGCTTGAAGCCGCGATTCGCGGTATTCCTGCCTGGGTGTACCACCCGAACCCGCCCGGCTGGCTTGAAGAATTCTGGAACCGTTACGGCATGGGCCGCTGGGGTGAAGACCGCACCCCCGCACCGCCGCAACCCGATATTGAGCCAGCTCGCCGCATTGCCGAGCTCATTATTGAACACAGTCTGGAGGCGTAATGCGTATTCTGTGCGTTATTCCCGTGCGCGGCGGATCCAAAGGCATACCGCGTAAAAACCTGCGTGAGATTGCCGGAAAACCGCTGGTCGCGTGGACTATTCTGCAGGCGCTTGCCGCCCGTGACGAGCTGGCGGGGGAGCATGAGCTTCGGGTTGTGGTATCGACTGATGACCAAGAACTCGCCGCCATCGCCCGCCAATACGGTGCCGAGGTTCCGTTTACGCGCCCCGCACATCTTGCTGAAGATACCACCGCCACCGAACCGGTGATCGAGCACGCCATCGACTTCTACACAGGGGAGGGCTGGGCACCGGAGGCGGTCATGCTGCTGCAGGCCACCAGCCCGGTGCGTCTGCCGGGCACTCTCGCGCGGGCGGTACGTCAGTTCGTTGAGAACGGCAAAGACTCAATGGTGGGGGTGATCCCCATGGGGCCGTTCGTATGGAGATGGTACCCAGATGCTGAACCCACCGCCGAATTTGAGGTGATGGCTCGCCCACGCAGGCAGGAGCTCACGAAAGAAACCTACCGTTACCGGGAGAACGGCTCCATGTATATCACCAAAACCCGTGTGTATACCGAGCATCACAACCGCTTGGCGGGGTATCCTGGAGGTAGCATTGATCTGTTTATTCTCGATGAGATTGAAGGCGTCGATATTGATGCCCCCATCGATTTCTCAGTTGCCGAGCATCAGCTGGCGCAGATTCTAGAATCTTAAAATCTAGCTCACTCAACTCACTCAAACACAACACATCGCAATTTAATAGGAACTACATACCGTGATTATCGAACGCAATATCGCGCCCTATGTGGTCTTCGCTGAAGACCCGATTCTGACTGCGCTTCACAAAATTTCTGCCAACGGTCAGCGCATTA
>ERZ772874.1651-NODE-1651-length-11428-cov-9.245142_pt1 | contig 11428 bp, 7 predicted proteins | sample MGYA00580586_ERZ772874 | MGnify/ENA primary metagenome ERZ772874 (study PRJEB29015, sample SAMEA2737952) | human oral metagenome | biome: human oral; feature: human-associated habitat; material: dental | place: China | collected 2154 ... | reverse complement strand
CGATCGGGTTCGACGAGGTCACGTACGGGTAGGTGCCGTGGTCGACGTCCAGGTGGTGCGCCTGAGCCCCCTCGAACAGCACCACCTCGCCGCGGTCGAGGGCGTCGTTGATGAACCTTCCCGAGTCGATGACGTGCGGCCGGATGCTCTCGGCGTGCGCCAGCAGCGCCTCGACGATCGCGTTGGCTTCGATGGGGCGGCGGTTGTAGACCTTTACCAGCAGCTGGTTCTTCTGGTCGAGGGCCGCCTCGACCTTCTGCCGCAGGATCGACTCGTCGAAGATGTCCTGGATGCGCACCCCCATCCGGTTGACCTTGTCGGAGTAGGCGGGACCGACACCACGTCCGGTGGTGCCGATGCGCCGCTTGCCCAGGAAACGTTCGGTGACCTTGTCGAGCACCTTGTGGTACTCGGTGATGATGTGGGCATTGGCGCTGATCAGCGGGTGCGGCACCTCGACCCCGCGGGAGACGAGGGTCTGCAGCTCCTCGGCGAACACGTCGAGGTCCACCACCACGCCGTTGCCGATCACGGTTGTGGTGCCGGGGTTGAGGATCCCGGATGGCAACAGGTGCATGACGAAGGTCTCACCCCCGACCACGAGGGTGTGGCCCGCGTTGTTGCCTCCCGAGTAACGCACACACAGGTCGACGCGGTCCCCCAGCTGATCGGTTGCTTTGCCCTTGCCCTCGTCGCCCCACTGGGCTCCGACCACGACAACACCAGGCATTGATTTCCTCCAAGACGTGAAGCAAGCCCCAGCAAAGCCGGGGCCTTACCGCCGCATCCTACCCGCACCTGCATCACAACCCCAGCTGGGAGTTGTCGCATCGAAGCCTCCTTCCCCGGCACGATCGTGCAATGTTCACGTTCTCTGCTTGAACCACGAGTGGTTTCGCGCGAGCATCAGAGGCAAAACGGTCCGCAACGAAGCAGGAGCACCCCGATGAAGAAGCTGATCAACTCGCCCGACGACGTGATAGCCGAGGCCCTCAGGGGCATCGACGCCGCCGACGAGAACGTCCGGGTCGATCACGAGAACCGCGTGATCTTCCGCGCCGAGCCCACCCGCGCCGGGAAGGTCGCGGTGATCTCGGGGGGCGGTTCCGGCCACGAACCACTGCACGGCGGTTTCGTCGGGGTCGGGATGCTGGATGCGGCCTGCGCGGGTCAGGTGTTCACCTCCCCCACCCCCGACCAGATGCTGGCCGCCACCGTCGGCACGGATGCGGGCGCGGGGGTGCTGCACGTCGTGAAGAACTACACCGGCGACGTCATGAACTTCGAGATGGCCGCGGAGCTGGCCGCCGAGCAGGGGGTGCGCGTCGAGACGGTGGTGGTGGCCGACGACGTCGCGGTGGAGGATTCGCTCTACACCGCGGGCCGCCGCGGGGTCGGGTTGACGGTGCTGCTGGAGAAGATCGTCGGAGCCGCGGCCGAGGAGGGCCGTGATCTGGACGCGGTGGTCGCGGTGGCGAACAAGGTCAACGAGAACGGCCGTTCCATGGGCATGGCGCTGACCTCCTGCACCGTCCCCGCCGCGGGAAGACCCACCTTCGACCTGCCCGAGGACCAGATGGAGATCGGCATCGGTATCCACGGTGAACCGGGCAGGCACCGCGAACCGTTGACCGGCGCGAAGGACATCGCCCGCCAGCTGGTGGAGCCGATCCTCGCGGACCACGACTTCGCCGGCTCGGAGACCATCGTCATGGTCAACGGCATGGGCGGCACCCCGCTCATCGAGCTGTACCTGATGTACGGGGAGGTCAAGGCCCTCCTCGACGCCGCCGGGGTTCGGGTGGCGCGCAACTTGGTGGGCAACTACATCACCAGCCTGGACATGGCGGGATGCTCCGTCACCGTCCTGAAGGCCGACGACGAGCTGCTGGCCCTGTGGGACGCGCCCGTCAGGACGGCGGGGCTGCGGTGGGGACTGTGATGCTAACCCACGAGCAGTGCATGGCCTGGCTGCGCGCCTTTGCTGCCCTGATCAACGACAACACGGATTTCCTCACCGACCTCGACGCGGCCATCGGCGACGCCGATCACGGAACCAACATGGCGCGCGGCGCGACGGCGGCCCTGGGCAAACTCGACCCCGCCGCCCCCCTCGGGTCGATGTTCAAGTCCGTCGGCATGGCCCTGGTCAGCACCGTCGGAGGGTCCGCCGGGCCGCTGTACGGCACCTTCTTCATGAAGTTCGGGGCGAAGCTGGGTGACGTGGAGGACGTGTCCCTGCACACCTTCGCGGCCGCCCTGAAGGCCGGACGGGACGGGGTGGTCGCGCGCGGCAAGGCGGCCGTCGGCGAGAAAACCATGATCGACGCCATGACCCCCGCGGTCGAGGCCTTCGAGTCTCACGTCGCTGACGGCCCGCTGGCGGCCGCCGAGGCCGCCCTGGTGGCAGCGCAACAGGGCCGGGACGCCACCATCCCGCTGGTGGCGAAGAAGGGGCGCGCTTCCTACCTGGGGGAGCGCTCCGCCGGGCACCAGGACCCGGGCGCCACATCCACCGCCTACCTGTTCAAGGCCCTCGTGACAGCCGTCGAGGAGGGCTGACCCGTGGCTCTGGTCGGGCTCGTCGTCGTCTCCCACTCCCGGGCTCTCGCCGAGGCCGCGGTGGAGTTGTCGCTGCAGATGGTGCACGGAACCCGGCCGGAGATCGTGGTCGCCGCCGGGACCCCGGACGGGGGGTTCGGCACGGACGCCACCCAGGTGGCGGACGCGATCCGGGCCGCCGACCTGGGCGCTGGTGTGGTGGTTCTGACGGACCTGGGCTCCGCGGTATTGAGCACCGAATTCGCCCTGGACCTGGTCCAGGACGCGAACGCGATCCTGGTCGCGGCCCCGTTCGTCGAGGGCCTGCTGGCCGCGACGGTACGATCCGCCACGGGCGGCACCATGGAGGAGGTCGCCGACGAGGCCCGTGCCGCGCTCACCCCGAAACTGACCGCGCTGGGGCCAGACCCCGGCGAATTTGACGACACCGCGGAAGAAACCGGCGAGCTGCTGTGGCTGACCGACGCGGAGAATCACATCACACTCCACAACGCGTCCGGTCTGCACGCCCGGCCTGCTGCCCTGCTGGTCGCCAAAGCCCGGGAGTTCGACGCCGAGGTGCGGCTGCGCTGCCACGGCCTGGAGGGAGGAGCGACCTCACCGATCGCACTGGCGACCCTGAACGCCAGGCAGGGCGATGAGGTGTGGATCGGGGCGCGCGGCCCACAGGCCGCCGAGGCCGTAGCGGCCCTGACCTCTCTGATCGCCGATGGTTTCGGGGAACCGTCGAGGAGCCCGAGAACGACTGCCGTGACACCGACCGGTCCGTTGGGGGTCAGTCCGGGACGCGTCGTGGGCATCGCCCGGCTGATGGCACCCCCCCTGGTCGATCCCCCGGTGGAGGCTCGGTTGCGAACCTCGCAGCTGTCCGGGGAGAAGAAACGCCTGGAGACCGCACTGGAGGAGGTCGCCGCCGACTACGAGGCGCGCGCCGACGCATCCGGGGACGATGCGGCCCAGATCATGCGGACTACCGCCACCTTGACCCGGGATCCCGAGCTGCTCCGGTCAGCCCAAGCCCTCATCGACGCCCTGCACTTGGGCGCTGCGACGGCGGTGTGGCGCACCGCCAACGACATCGTGGAGCGGCTGCACACGGCAGGCGGTCTCCTCGCGGAACGCACCACCGACATCACCGACATCCGCGACCGCGTCGTCTGCCACCTGACGGGCCGCCCCATGCCGGGTCTCCCGGACTCCGGGGAACCTTTCGTGCTGGTGGCCCACGACCTGGCGCCCTCCGACACCGCTTCCCTGGAACGGGAACGCTGTCTGGGCATCGTCACCGTGGGAGGCGGCCCCACCTCTCACACCTCGGTTCTGGCCCGAAGCATGGGCATCCCGGCGGTGGTTGGTTTCCGCGACGCGCTCGCGATTCCCGACGGGGCCGAGGTGCTGGTGGACGGGACCTCGGGTGAGGTGGTCGTCTCCCCTGATGGGACTCAGCGCGCCGGCGCCCGCACCGCACCCAGCCCCCTCGAACCGTTGAGCGCCCCCGGGAAGACCCGTGACGGTGTTTCCGTGCCGCTGCTGGCCAATGTGGGTTCCGTCGCCGAGGCCCAGGCCGCGGCGAGGGCGGGGGCCGAGGGGATAGGTCTTTTCCGCACCGAGATCTGCTTCCTCAACGCCGATGTGGAGCCGGATCCAGAACAGCAGTTCATCATCTACCGCGACGCCCTGGCGCAGTTCGCGGGACGCCGCGTTGTGGTGCGCACCTTGGACGCGGGCAGCGACAAACCGATGCCCTTCCTCACCATCCCCGGTGAGGGGAACCCGGCGCTGGGGGTGCGCGGCTACCGCACCGCCGCCCGCCGCCCCGGGGTGCTCGCCCGGCAGCTGGAGGCCATGGCCAGGGCGTCCCGGGAAAGCGGCGCCGAGACCTGGGTGATGGCGCCCATGATCTCCACCCCCGCCGAGGCCGCGGAGTTCGCGGGGCTGGCCCGCGCCGCGGGATTGGGAACGGTCGGGGTGATGGTGGAGATCCCCTCGGCCGCGCTCCAGGCGGAGGAGATCCTCTCCGAGGTGGATTTCGTCAGCATCGGCACCAATGACCTCGCCCAGTACGCGATGGCAACCGACCGTCAGGCGTCGGGGCTGGGTGGGCTCCAGGACCCGTGGCAGCCCGCCGTGCTGCGGCTCCTCGGCATGGTTGGCCGCGCGGGAAGACTCGCGGGCAAACCGGTCGGGGTCTGCGGGGAGGCCGCGGCCGATCCCGCGCTGGCGGCGGTGCTGGTCGGCTACAACTCGTACCTGGTCACCCCGGACCACTCCGACGGCATCCACCTGGGTGAGGTCTTCGTCGGGGTCTTCATCGGTGCGGTCACCTTCACCGGCTCGATCGTTGCCTTCCTCAAGCTCAGCGCCCGGATGAAGTCGGCCCCGCTGATGCTGCCCGGGCACAACCTGCTCAACCTGGGCGCGCTGGTGGTCTTCCTCGCCATGACGGTCTGGTTCGTGGTGTCCCCGTCGCTGTGGCTGCTGGTCGTGATGACCGTGATCGCGCTGGCCCTCGGCTTCCACCTGGTCGCCTCGATCGGTGGCGGTGACATGCCGGTCGTGGTGTCGATGCTGAACTCGTACTCGGGCTGGGCCGCGGCCGCGGCTGGCTTCATGCTCGGCAACGACCTGCTGATCATCACTGGCGCCCTCGTCGGCTCCTCCGGTGCGTACCTGTCCTACATCATGTGCAAGGCCATGAACCGTTCCTTCTGGTCGGTGATCGCCGGCGGCTTCGGCTCCGACGGCGCCGTCACCGGGGAGGCCAAGGACTACGGCGAGCACCGTGAGATCAGCGCCGAGCAGACCGCTGAGCTGCTGCGCGGGTCCCAGTCGGTGATCATCACCCCCGGGTACGGGATGGCGGTGGCCCAGGCCCAGTACCCGGTCGCCGACCTGACCAGCCGGCTGCTGGCCAAGGGGGTCAAGGTCCGGTTCGGGATCCACCCGGTCGCCGGCCGGCTGCCGGGGCACATGAACGTGCTGCTGGCCGAGGCCAAGGTCCCGTACGACATCGTGCTCGAGATGGACGAGATCAACGACGACTTCGAGAACACCGACGTGGTGCTGGTGATCGGGGCCAACGACACGGTCAACCCGGCCGCGCTGGACGACCCGTCCAGCCCGATTGCGGGAATGCCAGTGCTGGAGGTCTGGAACGCCCGCGACGTGATCGTCTTCAAGCGCTCCATGAACACCGGCTACGCCGGGGTGCAGAACCCGCTGTTCTTTCGGGAGAACACCCAGATGCTGTTCGGCGACGCCAAGCAGCGAGTGGATGACATCATCGCTGCGCTCTAAGGGATCCACCGGCACGGCTGGGGGCCTGTGCGCTGCTCTGGTCCGCTGTCACGGCGCGGCCCGAGCCGCATCACGAACTCGTATCGCTTTGTGGGCACGGCGGCACGGCCGAGGCCCCGAGACCTTAGGTTGTGGCCCTGCACGCGGGCGCGGCGGAGCGCCCAGCCCGGCGACCGCCGGGAACGGCACACAAGGAGGCACGTCATGCGAGCTCGCCGCTCACTCGTTGCCGCTACCGCTGTCGCGTTCGCCCTCGTGGCCAGCGCCTGTGGTGGCTCAACGTCAGAGACCACGGGCGGTGCGGCCAAGGAGGGTGGCGAGATCATCATCCGTGGCTGCACCCCGCAGAACCCGCTGATTGGCAGCATGACCGGCGAGGTCTGCGGCGGCTGGATCCTCGACTGGACCAGCTCGCGGCTGGTGCACTACAGCACCAAGACCGCGGCCCCCGAGAACGACGTCGCCGAGTCGATCACCACCGACGACTCCACCACCTTCACCGTGACCCTGAAGAAGGGCCGGACCTTCGCTGACGGCACCGAGATCAAGGCCAAGAACTTCGTCCAGGCCTGGAACATCGGCGCGTACGGGCCGAACGGGCACGAGGGCAGCCACTTCTTCGAGCCGATCAAGGGCTACGAGGACCTGCAGTGCGGCACGAGCGCCGCGGGGGAGGCTGACTGCGCCACGGCCCCGCCCAAGGCCAAGGAGATGTCAGGCCTGGTGGTCAAGGACGACTATACCTTCACCATCACCACCAGCACCCCGACCTCGAACCTGCCGGTGCGGCTGGGCTACGCCACCTTCATGCCGCAGCCGGACACCTACCTGGCCAACCCGGCCGACGAGGCGTACGGGAAGATGCCGACCGCCTCCGGCGCGTACAAGGTGGTCTCGAACACCGCGACCGAGATCGTGCTGGAGAAGAACGCCGCCTACAACGGCCCCTACAAGGGCCACGTCGACAAGGTGACCTACCGGATCTACAACGACGCGAACGCCGCCTTCACCGACGTGGTGGCCAACAACATCGACTTCACCGACGCCATTCCCACCGACCAGCTGGCCGGGGACGCCTGGAAGGCCCAGGTCGGCGAGGGCCGCTGGCTCACCCGCGAGGCCGGTGTGATCGAGGTGCTGACCTTCTCGCCGGCCGACGAGCAGCTCAAGAACAACCCGGAGCTGCGCAAGGCGATCTCGCAGGCCATCGACCGGCCGACGATCACCAAGCAGATCTTCAACGGCACCCGCACCCCGGCCCAGGGCTGGGTCTCCCCGGTGGTGGACGGCTACAAGGCCGGGGCCTGCGGTGACGCCTGCACCTATGACAAGGCCAAGGCCAAGGACGCCTACGACGCGGCCGGCGGCTACCAGGGCCAGTTCATGCTGTCGGTGAACCAGGACGGCGGGCACAAGGCCTGGGCCGACGCCGTGTGCAACAACCTCAAGAACGACCTGGGCATGGACTGCGTGGTCAACCAGACCCCGAACTTCCGGACCCTGCTCAACCAGGCCAAGGCCGGCGAGCTCAAGGGTGCCTTCCGCAACGGCTGGCAGATGGACTACCCGTCGATCGAGAACTTCCTCACCCCGATCTACGCCAAGGGCGCCGGATCCAACTACTCCCGCTACGACAGCCCGGCCTTCGAGGCCAAGCTGAAGGAGGCCGCAGCGGCCACGGACGTGGCCCAGGCCAACACCCTGTACCAGGAGGCCGAGTCGATGCTGGGCAAGGACTTCCCGACCGCACCGATGTGGTTCCGGGTCCAGCCGGGCGCGTACTCAAACAAGATCACCAACGTGCAGTACAACGCCTTCGGGGTTCCCGACATCGCCAGCATGAGCGTCAAGTAGGAGTCTGAGCGTCGGCGGCGGCCGCGCCAGGCCACGGCCTTGGGGCGGCTGCCGCCGGTGGTGCTGGGAGGGGACTGTGGGTACATACATCCTGAGACGCCTGCTGCAGATGATCCCGGTGGTCATCGGGGCTACCTTCTTCATCTTCATGCTGGTCTACGCCCTGCCGGGTGAGCCCTGGGAGGGCCGGTGCGGCGAGCGGCCCTGCTCTGACGCGTACATCGCGAAGTTCAAGCAGGACTACAACCTGGACCAGCCGGTGCTGGTGCAGTACGGGCTGTACCTGGGCAAGCTGGTCCGGGGCGACCTGGGCACCAACTACTACGGCAACCAGGTCACCGACGAGCTGCTGGTGCGCTACCCGACCACCATCAAGCTGGCGCTGGTGGCGCTCACGGTGCAGACCGTGGTCGGGATCCTGGCCGGGGTGCTGGCCGGGGTCCGCCGTGGCAGCTTCATCGACTCGCTGGTCACCGTCTCGACCCTGGTCGTGATCTCGGTCCCGGTCTTCGTGATCGGCTCGCTGGCCCAGTTCACCGTCCTCCAGCTGAACCTCAACGACATCATCCCGGTGACTGCCAGCGCCGGCACCATGAACCAGCTGGTCCTGCCCGGGATCGTGCTGGGGTCCTTGTCGGTGGCGTACGTGGCCCGCCTGACGCGGGCGAACCTGGTCGAAAACCTGCGTGCCGACTACGTCCGGACCGCGAAGGCGAAGGGACTGAGCCGGGCCCGTACGGTCGGGCTGCACACCCTGCGCAACTCACTGATCCCCGTGATCACCTTCATCGGCTACGACGTCGGCCAGCTCATGGGCGGCGCGGTGGTCACCGAGCGGATCTTCAACATCAACGGCATCGGCGGCTTCATCTTCCGCAGCATCGACCAGCTGGACGGGGTCTCGGTGGTCGGCGCGGTGACCGTGCTGGTGCTGGTCTACCTGCTGGCCAACCTGGTCGTCGACGTGCTGTACGGCGTCCTCGACCCGAGGATCTCCCATGACTGAGCCCCACGACCTGGTCACCGCCACCGAGCTGCCAGGCGACGCCGGCGACGAGCCGGTCCGCTCGCTGTGGTCGGACGCCTGGCGCGAGATGCGTCGCCGCCCGGTCTTCTGGACCGCTTCGCTGCTGATCGTGCTGGTGGTTGCGATGGCCGCCGTCCCGGGCCTGTTCACCTCCCGCGACCCGGGCTACTGCCTGCTCACCGAGGCCCGGCAGACCCCGTCGGCGGCGCACCTGTTCGGGACCGACATCCAAGGCTGCGACGTGTACGCCCGGACCATCTACGGCGCCCGCTCATCGGTCCTGGTCGGGCTGCTGACGGTCACCCTGACCACCCTTGTCGGCGGCTTCATCGGGACCGTCTCCGCCTACTACGGCGGCTGGCTGGACGCGCTGCTGTCACGGCTGGGAGAGATCTTCTTCGCCATCCCGACCCTGCTTGGCGGGATCGTCATCCTCTACTCGCTGAAGAAGCCGGGCGTCACCCCGCCGTACCTGGTGGTGGTGCTGCAGGTGGTGATGGCGATCGCGGTCCTGGGCTGGCCCAGCGTGGCCCGGATCATGCGCGGCAGCGTGCTGCAGGTGAAGCCGCAGGAGTACGTGCTGGCCGCCAAGGCCCTGGGCGCCTCCCCGTGGCGGGTGATCACCTCCCACATCCTGCCCAACTCGATCGCCGCGGTGACGGTGGTCGCGACCATCAACCTGGGCCTGTACATCGCGGTCGAGGCGACCTTGTCGTTCCTCGGGATCGGGCTGCAGGCTCCGGTGATCTCGTGGGGGATCGCGATCTCGGAGGCGTCCGGCCTGGGCTACATCCTGCAGGCGCCCCACATGCTCCTGTTCCCGTCCCTGTTCCTGTCGCTCACGGTGCTCGCCTTCATCCTGCTCGGCGAGGTGGTCCGTGACGCGCTCGACCCGAAGCTGCGGTGAGGCCGATGCCACGTTCCGAGAGCACCCTGGACCAGACCCGCTGGGAGCCGGTCGACGGCCGGCTGCTGGACGTCGAGGACCTGTACGTCGAGTTCCGGACCCGTGACGGGGTGGCGAAGGCGATCAACGGGGTCTCGTTCAGCCTCGACGAGGGGGAGACTCTGGCGATCCTGGGCGAGTCCGGGTCCGGCAAGTCGGTCACCGCGCAGGCGGTGATGGGGATCCTGGACACTCCGCCGGCCTTCATCCCGTCGGGCTCGGTGCGCTACTGCGGCACCGAGCTGCTGACGATGCCGGAGAAGCAGCGCCAGCAGGTCCGCGGCGCCCAGATCTCGATGATCTTCCAGGACGCCCTGTCGGCGCTGAACCCGGTGTTCCGGGTCGGCTGGCAGATCGCCGAGATGTTCCGTACCCACCGGGGCCTGAGCACGACCGACGCCCGCGAGCGGGCGATCGAGCTGATGGAGCGGGTCAAGATCCCGGCCGCCAGGCAGCGTTTCGACGCCTACCCGCACCAGTTCTCGGGCGGGATGCGGCAGCGGGTCATGATTGCGATGGCGATCGCGCTGGACCCGGCGGTGCTGATCGCCGACGAGCCCACGACGGCCCTCGACGTCACCGTCCAGGCCCAGATCATGCAGCTGCTGAAGGACCTGCAGGGCGAGCGGAGGATGGGCCTGATCCTGATCACCCACGACCTGGGGGTGGTGGCCGATGTCGCCGACCGGATCGCGGTGATGTACGCCGGCAAGCTGGTCGAGACCGCCGACGTGTACGACCTGTACGCCCGCCCGGCCCACCCGTACACGAAGGGCCTGCTGGACTCGATCCCGCGGCTGGACCAGAAGGGCGATCGCCTGTCCGCGATCGGTGGGCTGCCGCCGAACCTGGCCCGGATCCCCGCCGGCTGCCCGTTCCACCCGCGCTGCCGGTACGTACGCGACGTCTGCCGGGCCGGTGAGGCGCCGGCCCTGGTGGAGGTCCGGCCAGGCCGGTTCTCGACCTGCCACGTCACCGAGGAGGTGCTCGGTGAGTGAGGTGGTCCAGCACTACCCGGTCCGCGGCGGTGTGCTGCGCCGCGCCGTGGGCCAGGTCCGGGCCGTGGACGGGGTCTCGTTCGAGCTGCACAAGGGCGAGACCCTGGGCGTGGTGGGAGAGTCCGGCTGCGGCAAGTCGACCCTGGGGCGGCTGCTGATGCGGCTGGAGGAGCCCACCAGCGGCCGGCTGCTGTTCGACGGGGTCGACATGTACACCCAGCGCGGCGCGGCGATGCGGCGGCTGCGGCGTGACATCCAGATCGTCTTCCAGGACCCGTACACGTCGCTGAACCCGCGCAAGACCGTCGGCGACATCGTGGGGGAGCCGTTCGAGATCCACCCCGACGCGGTGCCGAAGGGTGGCCGGCGGCGCCGGGTGCAGGAGCTGCTGGAGCAGGTGGGTCTGAACCCGGAGCACATCAACCGCTACCCGCACCAGTTCTCCGGCGGCCAGCGGCAGCGGATCGGGATCGCCCGCGGGATCGCGCTGCGGCCCAAGGTGCTGATCTGTGACGAGCCGGTGTCGGCGCTGGACGTGTCGGTGCAGGCACAGGTGGTGAACCTGCTGGAGGACCTGCAGACCGAGCTGAGCCTCGCGTACGTGTTCATTGCCCACGACCTGGCGGTGGTCCGGCAGATCTCGGACCGGGTGGCGGTGATGTACCTGGGCAAGATCGTCGAGGTGGGTGACGTGGACACCATCTTCGAGGCCCCGGCCCACCCCTACACCCAGGCCCTGCTCTC
>ERZ772874.1646-NODE-1646-length-11447-cov-2.859463_pt1 | contig 11447 bp, 10 predicted proteins | sample MGYA00580586_ERZ772874 | MGnify/ENA primary metagenome ERZ772874 (study PRJEB29015, sample SAMEA2737952) | human oral metagenome | biome: human oral; feature: human-associated habitat; material: dental | place: China | collected 2154 ... | reverse complement strand
GGTGCGATCGGTCTTTTTATAGCTTGTATGGCGTTGTGCGTTCATTATGGTTTTCCGGCTTGCAACCTGCGGCACTATACCCGACAAGACGCGGATGGCTCAATGCCAACGGCACATTGCAAGGCATCGTATGAGGGCCGCGCGCCTTGCGAAAACCGGCGCAACACGGGCGCAGAAAACTGTTTCATTTGGTTAAATTGCGTGGAACATCGAAAATGAAGGTATTAAAATTCACCCATGTATTCACGGGCATTCGCGCGTACCCTTCATACGCTTTTGCACGCTTTTTTACCTTCTGAAACCTTCTGAAAGGAAAATCCGATGAAACCCCGGCGGTTATCCCTTCTTGCCCTGAGTTCGGCGCTATTCCTGGCGTTACCGGCCATAGCGCAGCAAGGCCCAGCGGGCGTGCCGGGCGCACCGCTGCTGGGCGCGGAAATCGCCCCCCCACCGCCGCCGCACACAGCGCAGCCTACGTTGCTGCCCAGCGCCGAAAAAACACACGCTGTTCCTCAATGCCGCAAAGCCAAGAACATCAAGCAATGCGAGGAACGCCATTTCCGCCGTGTGGCGCGTCGGGAAGCACGCGCCGCCTGCAAGGCGCAGCCACAGCACAAGCGCAAAAGTTGCGTCAATCGCTATTTGAAGAAAAGGGCAAAAAAGTAACCAGAGCGAACCAGGGCGCTGTTAAAAGCAGCCGCTCAAACGCGCATAAAAAATGCACAAAAAACGCCTCTCCTGCTAACGGGAGAGGCGTTTTTATTTTGCCCATTTCGTATCAGAGGGCGTCTGCCGGCGGCGCGTCCTTCTGATCGCCGATTCCGTTCGATTTCCCCGATAGCGCCAGCATCAGTTCATTGATGCGCTTGACGAAACCGGCCGGGTCATCGAGCGTGCCGCCTTCGGCCAGCGTCGCCTGTTCAAGCAACAGATTGGCCCAGTCATCGAAACGGGAATCCGCGCCCTCGCCTTCGTATTTCAGCCGCAGCACCGCCGGATGTTTCGGGTTAATTTCAAGAATCGGCTTCATCTCCGGTGCTTTTTGACCGGCAGCCTTAAGGATGCGCGCCAGATTGCCGCCCATATCGTGCTCGTCGGCGACAATACAGGCAGGCGAATCGGTCAGGCGATGGGTCACGCGCACATCTTTAACCTTTTCGCCCAACACCGCCTTGATTTTTTCAGTCAGCGCCTTGTATTCGCCGGCAGCTTGCTCGGCCTCCTGTTTTTCCGCCGCATCTTCCAGTCCGCCCAGATCAAGGCCGCCTTTGGCGACCGATTGCAAGGTCTTGCCGTCAAATTCGGTCAGATAGCCGACAACCCATTCATCGACACGGTCGGAGAGCAGCAACACCTCGATGCCCTTCTTGCGGAAAATTTCCAGATGCGGGCTGTTTCTAGCCGCGGTAAACGTCTCGGCGGTCACGTAATAAATCTTCTCCTGCCCATCTTTCATGCGGGCAACGTAGTCGGCAAGCGAAACGTTTTCTTCTGGCGTATCGGTATGCGTCGAAGCAAAGCGCAACAGTTTGGCGATGCGTTCCTTGTTGGCAAAATCCTCGCCGACGCCTTCTTTGAAGACACGGCCGAACTCTTGCCAGAAGCGGGCATATTTTTCCTTTTCGGCCGCCTCTTCACTGTTGGCCAATCCTTCAAGCAGGCCCAGCACTTTCTTGACGCAGCCGCCGCGAATGGCTTCGATGTCCTTCGATTCCTGCAAAATTTCGCGCGAGACGTTGAGCGGCAAATCGTTCGTATCGACGACGCCGCGCACGAAGCGCAGATACAGCGGCATCAGTTTTTCGGCATCATCCATGATGAACACGCGGCGCACGTACAGCTGGATGCCGTGGCGCGCGTTGCGGTCCCACAGGTCAAAGGGCGCGTGTTGCGGAATATAAAGCAGCTGCGTGTATTCCTGCCGCCCCTCAACCCTGGCGTGTACGTAGGCCAAGGGATCTTCAAAATCATGTGCGATGTGCTTGTAAAACGCCTGGTACTGCTCATCGCTGATTTCCGAGCGGGGCCGCGCCCAGAGCGCAGAAGCCTGATTGACCGTCTCTTCTTCGCCGGTCTCGACTTGTTCCTTTTTCTCCTCATCCCACTTTTCCTGCTTCATCAGGATCGGCAGCGTGATGTGATCGGAATACTTGCGAATGATCTGGCGCAGTTTCCAGCTGGAGAGCAGTTCATCCTCACCCTCGCGCAGGTGCAGCGTCACGTCGGTGCCGCGCCCAGTCTTTTTGACCGTCTCGACCGAAAATTCACCTTCCCCCGTCGATTCCCATTTGACCGCCTGATCCGCCGGCAACCCGGCACGGAGAGACACGACTGTGACTTTGTCGGCAACGATGTAGGAGGAATAAAAGCCGACGCCGAACTGGCCGATCAGGTGCGCATCTTTGGTCTGATCGCCCGTCAGCGCTGCAAAGAATTCGCGCGTGCCGGATTTGGCGATGGTGCCCAGATGTTCGACGGCTTCCTCGCGCGAGAGTCCGATCCCGTTATCCGAGACAGTAATCGTACGCGCCGCTTTGTCGAAGGATACGTGGATTTTCAGATCGGGATCATCGCCCAGCAGCGCCGGTTCGTTCAACGCCGCAAAACGCAGTTTGTCACAGGCATCGGACGCGTTGGAAATCAGTTCGCGCAGGAAAATTTCCTTGTTGCTGTACAGCGAATGGATCATCAGGTTGAGCAGTTGCTTGACTTCAGCCTGGAAGCCAAGCGTTTGCTTATTCTCGCTCATGCAGTCACTCCATTAATTAGGATTATTTAAATGTAGTCCGGATCTCGCCGCGATGAAGCGCTATCGCTCAAGCACATCAAACGGGCGCGCCGCCAAAAATGGCGATCGGTTTGCAAATGGGGGCAAATCCGGCGCTTTCAAGCAGAGTCGCGGATGCACCCAGTTTTCCGGCAAAGCGCGCTTTGCCTTGTAAAGAAAGAGCATTCCCCGACTCGATTATTCTTCCGCCGCGCCCGGCTGCCGCGGACTGCGTGCGCAATACAGGCTGCTGCCGATAAGCAGAGCAATGCCAGCCAGCGACCAGGCATCCGGAAAATCGTCGAAAAACAGATAACCGGCCAGCAATACCCAAACCAGCTGCGTATAGCCGAATGGCGCCAGATAGGACGCCGTTGCCAGCTTGAGTGCGCGAATCATGACCAAATGGCTGGCACCGCTGATCAGCCCGATGAGCACCAGCATGCAGAAATGCAGCAGGCCCGGTGTTACCCATTCCGGTAGAACGAGCAAGGTGTAGATGACGCTGCCGACCAGGCCGGGATAGAAAATCAGGCAATACTGGTTTTCGATGTTTGCCAAACGCCGGGTCATCACCTGATAGCAGGCAAAAAGAACCGCATTCACGAATGGCAGCAGCACCGCCCAGGTAAACAGGCTGCTGCCGGGACGAACGACGATCAGCACGCCGGCAAAAGCAATAAAGCTCGCCACCCAACTGCCAAACGGCATTTCCTCACCTAGAAAAAGCACCGCAAGCAATGCAATGAAAATCGGATTGAGGTATGCGATCGAGGTCGCCTCAGCCAGTGGCAGATATTTGAGTCCCGCCGTAAAGCAATAGGACGCGCCCGCCAGGGTGAAACCGCGCAGCAACTGCCAGCGCAGACGGCGGGTGCGGATCAGGGAAAAGCCGATGCGTGGGCCGAGAAAAACGATGAACAGGAGGGAGTGAAAGAAAAACCGTGCCCAGAGAATCAGATTGATGGGATAAAAACGCGACAGATATTTTGAGAGAACATCCATCAGCGTAAACAGCACGACCATGCCGAGCACCATGCACATACCGCGCTGCGCCGGCAACAGCCGGGAGAAAAAAGTGTTCATCGGCAAGGTTCAGGATTCGATGGCGCGGTAGGCAATTTCGACGACTTCAACCTCACGCCAGCCGAGCGGACTCTGGAAGCGCACCGTGTCGCCCTCGCGCGCCTTGAGTAGCGCGCGCGCCAGCGGCGAAATCCAGCTGATCCGGTGGCGCGAAAAATCCGTTTCATCGACGCCGACAATCTGGTAGGTCTGCGTCTCACCCGCCTCATCGTCTACTTCGCGTATCGTCACCGTCGCGCCGAAAAATACCTGGTCGGTCCCTTCCTTGCGTGCCGCCGGATCGACAACTTCCGCCAGATCCAGCCGTTTGGTCAAAAAACGGACGCGGCGATCGATTTCACGCAGACGTTTCTTGCCGTACAGATAATCGCCGTTTTCCGACCGATCGCCGTTGGAAGCCGCCCACTGCACGGTTTCGACAACGGTCGGACGCTCCGTATGCAGCAAATGATCAAGTTCATCCCTGATCCGCGCATAACCGCCGGGCGTTATGTAGTTGCGTGTGCCCGGCGGCAAGCCGGGAGCGGCGTCGAGGCCGGTTTCGTCCTCACTTTCGTCTTCGCTTTCCCGGACAAACGCTTTATTCATGCCTCTTATACCCTATCGACCCTTGCTGTGATGCGCAGCACTCCACCACCTCGCCCCCGATTCATCGGCGCAAAGTATGGCTCAAAATTGGAAATATCTACCAATCAAACCCAGACATGCCAACGACCGGCAAATCTGCGGACACGATTCTATCCTGATCTGGCCACCGTTTCACTGGCATTTTGCCCGTATCGGGTCTCTTGATCCCCCTGATTTCACATGAACGCAGGCAAAACCCCGGGCAAGGGTCAGGAAGAGAATGAAACCAGATCAGAGACGATTTCTATTTACATTGCCGCAACAATCGACGAGAATTCCGGCCAATTTTCTGGCGTATAAAAAGCAAACCACCGCGCTAGATAAACTTGGGAATCGCGCGAACTCGCCGTCGTCCAGTGCGGCAGAGCGATGCGATGTTTGTTTATTGGCTTGCGGGGAGGCAAGCCAACGAGGAAAAATATCGATGCGCTCGACGCCACTGGACTCATTTCGCTGGATACCCCTGCTGTATTTCATCCACCGCTGGTGTGGCGCGCTGTTTGGCTGGTTGCTGTTCATCATTTGCCTGACCGGCACGTTGGCCGTATTCAAACATCCGCTCAAAGTCTGGGCCAATCCCACGCTGATTTCGACGCCGGCTGCCGATCATTACGGCCCGGACAAAGCGCTTTCTATCTTCCGCACTACCTACCCAGAAATGCAACCAACACTGCTCGCGTTTCCTGTCGACGCCTATTCGGTACATCTATATTCCTATGCGTTTCGTCGCCCCTCCGGCGAAGCAACGCGCGCCTGGCTCAATCCTGCCACCGGCCGCCTGATCGAGCCATTGCCTTCCGATCTTTCCGATTTCATCCAGCGCCTGCATGCCGGGCTATGGATGGGTCGTACCGGACGCTGGATCGTCGGCGCATTGGGTCTGCTGATGGCACTGGGTCTGCTGAGCGGTCTGGCGCTGCATTGGCGACGGCTCAGGCGTGACTTGTTTCTTCAACCATTGCTGCATGCAGGACGCCGCCGATGGTCGGACATCCATAAGCTGACCGGCACATGGCTGTTATTCATGCACCTCTTGTTGGCATTGACTGGCGCCTGGTTGGGATTGGAAAGTCTGCTGCGCGCACCGGGGCCGCATCCTTTAGCCATGACAGGCGAAAAATCCAAGCCCACTGCCGAAATGGCATCGATCGCGCGCCTGCTCACGGCAGCGCAAGAGGCGCAACGGGAAACACAACCCGAATTCACGCCAACGCACATTCGTTTCGATGGATTTGGCGCTGCCGGCTCGACAGTGCGCGTACAAGGAGATTTGCCCGGATCTTCTTTGGTACAACGCGGGCAGACAATGGTCGTACTCGATGCTGAATCTGCGGTTCCACGACAAACGATCGACCGTACGCGCGAAGGCTGGGTACGACGTATTCTGGCGGCAATGCGCCCGTTGCATTACGGCTATTTCGGCGGGATCTGGAGCAAACTGTTTTATTTTTTCGTCGGCATCGGCTCCTGCCTTCTCCTCTTCTCCGGCCTGTCCATCTGGGCCGCGCGTACCAAAGCGCAAAGCGGAGCCCGGCATCGGCCTGTTCCCGCAACAGATCGCGGCAATGCCATCGAACGCGGCAACGTCGCCATCATGGGCGGCTTGATGCTCACACTCGCGTTGTTTGCGCTGCTCAACGCACTCGCGCAAATTACGCTACCGGAGAACTGGCTGGCCTTTTTGCACGATTTTCCGCTTTCGCCTCTCCGCCTGCGCTCTTTAGACCATCCTGTCACCCACTCACACAGTCTGCCGGACGAAACATGGTTCAGCCGGCAACTTTCCGCATTTATCTTCACCTGGCTGATGATTGGCGGGCTACTTGCCGCCTGCCCCATACGGACGGCTTGGCCGGCCATGCTACTGGGCTTGTCTCTCTCGCTTGCTGCGCTGCCGTTCGCTTCGGCGCAAGCTGCAGGCGGCTTCTTGTCCGACTGGCAACGCGGCAACGGTGAGGCCGCGGGCATCGCGGCGGGTTCCTGGTTTCTGGCCCTGCTGAGTGCACTGGCCTTGCGCCGGTACCAGCTTGAAAAGGTAGTTACCAGTCGAAGGCAATGAGTTTTCACCATTAATAAAGAAAGGAAAGGAAGGGTATCATGTTCAACAAGAAAATTCTCTGTATTACCCTGGCGATGTGCGGCACAAGCGCCGCACTCGGCAACGAAACGACGCGTGTATCCGCACTCCCGGTCGAAGAAGACGCACCGCGCACGCTTGGAACGGTCACGGTCATCGAACGCGCCAACACGGTGTCGTCGAATGTCGCAACTCGTCTGCCGGCCGAAGCGATGGAAACCCCATTCACCGTGCTTTCCGTGTCCGGCGATATTATCGAGGAAACGGGTGCAACCCGCCTGTCCGATGCCATGCGCTACGCAGCCACAGTTGGCGGCACCGACAATTTCGGCAATGCCGGAGAATTCTTCAGCTCGCGCGGTTTCCAGCTCAGCGCCGGCAAAAACTACTTCCGCGATGGCCTACGTTACCGCAAATACGGGCAAGTGCCGCTCTACGATATCGAGCGCATCGAAATCCTGCGCGGGCCGGCCTCCGTCCTCTATGGCGCGCTGGAGCCGGGTGGCGTCGTTAATATCGTTACCAAAAAGCCGGAAGCCATCGCCAGCCAGAAACTCAACATGCGCGTCGGAGAACAGGGTTATCGGCAAATCATCGGCGACATTACGGGTCCGCTCACGGAGCGCATTCGTTATCGCCTGCAGGCGATGCATGAGAATGGCACGAAATTCCGTGATCAGACGAAGAGCACATCTACCGGTTTTTCTGGGCAGATCGACATTGACCTTACGCCGAAAACTTTGTTGACTGCCCGCGCGAGCATCTTCCGCGACCACCGTACAGGCGACCGGGGCACGGTGTTGGCGCGTGATGCGCAAGGCAACATCAATTTCGCCGAAGTGCCGCGCTCGCGTTTTCTTGGCGAACCGTTTGCCTACAATGATTTTGATGACATCAATGCTTCAGTGTCACTGCGCCACGAAGTCAACGACAACTGGCAAGTGCGCGCCGATCTTGTGCATTCACACCAGGATGAAGACCGGACGTATATCTGGGCCATGCCGAGCGATCAGATCGTCGGCACCAACGGCCTACTCCGCCGTCAGATCGGTGACTGGCAAGCCCGTCTGCGCGGCAAACTGGGACGGCTCGAAACTACCGGGAAATTCACACTCGGACCGACTCGGCATCGTCTGCTCATCGGCGCGGAATTCGAAGATTTCGACAATCATCGCGAGAACCGCCGCTACGCTTTCCCATCGATCAACATCTACCATCCGCACTATTTGACCTCACGGCCGCGAAACGGGCGTCAAACGCTCAATTCGCCCTATGCCAGCCATTTCAACAGCCGCAGTTTCTATGTGCAGGACATCGTCAACCTGGGCGAACACTTCACGCTGCTCGCCGGCCTGCGCCACGATCACGTGCGTGAAAAAGACCCTCGCGCCAACGACAAGATTCGCCAGACCTCGGACGGACTGACGCCGCAGATCGGCCTCGTCTGGCGGCCTGTGCACTGGATTTCACCCTACGCCAGCTTTACGCGCGGCTTTGTCCCGCAAGACGGCGTCGACCGCTCCGGAAAAGCTTTTGATCCGCAGAAATCCAAGCAATACGAAGCCGGCGTCAAACTCGACCTCTCGCCTGGACGCGCGTTCTTCTCTCTCGCGGCATTCCGCCTGGAACGCTTCAACCTCAAGATGACCGATCCCGAGGATCCGGCTTTCTCGCGCCTATCAGGCCTTCAGCGCAGCAGTGGCGTCGAAATGACGCTCGACGCCAAACCCATGCGCGGTCTCAACGTCATTCTCAATTATGCCTATATGAACAAGGCGCGGATTATCGAAGACAACCGTTACGCCGGACGCACGATCGCCAACGTACCCAAGCACGCGCTTGGCCTGTTCGCCGACTACGCCTTTTCCGGTACGCTACGCGGCCTGTCGGCCAATCTGGGCGTCACCTACGTCGATCACCGTTTCATCACGCCGCAAAACAATTTCTCGCTGCCAGTTACAGCAGCATCTTCAAATACAGCGGCGACTACCTCGACATCAACGGCAAAACACTGCCGCCGGTGATGGGCAACAACTACGAAATCGGCTGGAAAGGCAGCTGGAACGATGACCGCATCAACACCACCCTCGCCTTCTTCCAGACCGAAAAACATAACGAGCCCATCGACACCTGGAAAGGCATTGACCCGGCGACCGGTGCCGTGCGCGAATGGCAGCGTGGCGATCGCAGCATCTACACCCCGGTACGCTTGCAAAGTCGCGGCATTGACGCCGAAATCGCGGGCAACCTCACGGATGACTGGCGCATCTTCGCAGGCTACACCTACAACACCCGCGAATACACCTCGACAGCGGCGACCAAAACCATCACCCGCAACGGTAAAGGCGTGGACTTCAGCCAGCACACCCCGCGCCACATCCTGCGCACCAGTACCCAATACCGCCTGCCCGGTGCGGCAAACAAATGGACGATTGGCGGCGGCGTAACCGCACAAAGCGAAACCTCCAGCCTGGCCAATGTGAAGCAGGGCGGTTATGCGCTGTTTAACGCCAATGTGCAATACAGCTTTAATGGCAACATGAAGCTCAGCCTGATTGGCAGCAACCTGACCGACCGGCGCGTGTATGAAAACCAGAAAACCCGGCAGAACGGCATCAACAACTATCTGATCGAACCGCGCAATTTCGTGTTGAAATTCGATTGGAAACTGTAATCCCGCCGCACAGGCAAAAGAAAGACCACCTGAATCTCTTCAAGTGGTCTTTGTTTGTATTGTGCAGGGCGGTTTGCCCGTTCAATTAAAATTTGCTTTTGATGTCGTTCACCAAATTTTCGGCTTTTTCTTTGGCTTCGGCGGCCAGGTGTTCGGCAGTTTCCTTGCCTTTTTCCCCATTTCTTTTAACTCCAAGAGTAACTTCTCCGCTTGTTTTTCCAAGTTGGCGGCAACTTCTTTGGCTTTGCCCACACCTTCTTGAATCAGGCCTTCAGCTTGCAGTTTGCTGTTGCCGATAGCGTCGCCGACTTCTTTTTTCACGTTGCCTACGATTTCATCGAAATTGCTCATTTTCATGCTCCTGGTTTGTGTGTTAAGGAAGTGGACACTGTAACTGTTTATATCGGCAGAGTAAAACGGTTTAACCTTTCTTTACGGCGGCAGGCTGCCTTTCACTAATGGGGCGTGCCGATAAAAAAGCAGCCTGCACTTTGAAAACGGAAGTGCAGGCTGCTTTTCAATGGCCAAACAGCAGGAGGACAGGATGAAAACATGGACAGACGTATTGGGGCAGGAAAAGCAAAAGCCGTATTTCCAGGCCGTGTTGCAGCAGGTGCGGGCAGAACGCTTGGCAGGGCAGACGGTGTATCCGCCCGAAAAAGAGGTGTTTAATGCATTCCGCTACACGCCGTGGGACAAGGTGAAGGTGGTGATTTTGGGGCAGGACCCGTATCACAACGAACATCAGGCGCACGGATTGGCGTTTTCGGTGCAGAAAGGCTGTGATATTCCGCCGTCTTTGGCGAATATATACAAAGAGTTGTCGAACGATATTGACGGTTTTCAAATACCGGCGCACGGCTGCCTGACAGATTGGGCGGAGCAGGGCGTTTTGCTGCTGAACACGGTTTTGACGGTGCGCGCGCATCAGGCGCACTCCCACGCGGGTTTGGGCTGGGAAACGTTCACGGACACGGTGATTCGTGCGCTGAACGAATACGGCAGCCATCTGGTGTTCCTATTGTGGGGCAGCCATGCGCAGAAAAAAACGGCCTGGTTGGACGAATCGCGCCATTTGGTGCTGCGTGCGCCGCATCCTTCGCCGTTGTCGGCTTATCGCGGCTTTTTCGGCTGCCGCCATTTTTCGCAGGCCAATGCGTATTTGCAGGCGCACGGCTTGACACCGATTGATTGGCAGATTCGTTGAAAATACGGTGGAAAAAGCAGCCTGCACCTTTGAACATGGGGTGCAGGCTGCTTTTTCGTGTTGGTTAGATGGAATAATCGTCTTTCAGCAAATGTTTGTAGGCATGCAGATAGGACGCGGCCACAAACGCCGTGCCGCCCGCCACGTTGCCTAAAAATACGGGAATCATGTTGGCGAAAAACTGCCCCCACGACACATTCGCGCCCGCAAAAATGCCGGCGGGAATGATGAACATATTGGCCACAAAGTGTTGCAGGCCAATCAGTACGAACGTCATCACGGGAAACCACATCGCCAGAATCCGCCCGGAAGTCTGTTTCGCGCCGAAATAAAACCAAATGCCCATGCACACCATCCAGTTGCAGGCGATGGCGGAGATGAACGAACGGCCGAAACTCATGCCGACTTTGGCTTCGGCGATGGCGATGGTTTTGGCGGCCGCCACGCCTTCGGTCAGACCCACGTAATGGCCGAGGAAATACGCCATGAACAAAGCGCCGGCCAAATTGCCGAGGCTCACAATCAGCCAGTTGCGCATCAGGTGGGAGATGTTGATTTTTTTGCCGAACCAGCCCAGCCCCATCAGCATCATGTTGCCTGTGGCCAGTTCGCCACCGCCAATCAGGATGCAAATCAGGCAGATGGGGAATACCGAAGCGCCCAGCAGGTTGCCCAGCCCCGACCATTCGGGCGGAATGCCGGTGACCACTTTTAAAAACGCCAGATAGCCGAAGCCGACGTAACCGCCGCCCAGAAAGCTTAAAATGGCCAGCGTTTTCAGGCTTGAGCCTGATTTGGCCTGCGATTTCTGTAAAGAATCCTGCAAAATTTCATGGGGATAAAAGTCGCGCAAATGCTCGGGTTTGACTGGGTTCATGGGCCGTCCTTGTGGGTGATGGTTATCGTGGATAAAAATTGCAATGATACGGCGTTGGCTCGCCTTGACGTACTATTTGTACGCCTTGCGGCTCGCCGCCTTGTCTCATTTTTATTTTAATCCACTATATTT
>ERZ772874.1645-NODE-1645-length-11447-cov-5.493416_pt1 | contig 11447 bp, 5 predicted proteins | sample MGYA00580586_ERZ772874 | MGnify/ENA primary metagenome ERZ772874 (study PRJEB29015, sample SAMEA2737952) | human oral metagenome | biome: human oral; feature: human-associated habitat; material: dental | place: China | collected 2154 ... | reverse complement strand
GCACGGCGCCCTCGTGCAGCGCGGTGCGCACGACCGCCCGCACGACGGCGTTCATTCCCTGCGCGTCGCCGCCCGATGTGAGGACGGCGATCTTCCTCGGCTCGCCCTTCGCGCCTTCGCCCGCCTGCCCCTCGGCGGGCGCGGCCGCCGTCGATTGGTCTGGCTGGCCCGTCGGCTCGCTCTTCGTTGACTGGTCCATGATGACTCCTTCTGTGCGCTTCAGGCTGTGCGCTTCTCGCGGTTTCCGCCGATTGGCCGGATTGGCGTCCACTCCCATTGTTGACGTTTTGCGGGCGAATGCCAAGAGCCGCAGGGCCCAGAAAATTCGTCGGAAGGCGGCGACCCGATGTGCGTTGAGGCCAGGCAAGACCGTCAGGCCCTCATGGCGTTGGCGTTGGCCGTGGGCAACGTCGTCTCGCTCGCTGCGCAGCCGACGGCCCGGCGTTTGGAGCCGGAGAAGCCCGATGCCGCACGGCGTCGGTGACTGATCCGCATCTGGGAACGGTCGAAGGGCCGCAGCCTGACACCCGCGACGTCGTCGGCGCCTGACGGCGGCGGGGCGTGTAGGGTACTGAGAGGAGGCAAAATAACGACGTCGTCGACAGCCGGCGTCGCTCACTGCACGCGTCACAGATGTGCCTGAAACTCAACGAAGGGGGAGCCATGGCCGAAAATGCGAACTTTGAGCCGGAGAACCGGGATTCCGACGATCCTGAAGAGGCTCGCGAGCCCTGCGCGCGCGGCGCCGCTCAGCCAAACGACGGCGCCGGTCAGTTGGAAGGCAACGCCGGTCAGCCAAACGACGGCGCCGATCGGTCAGAAGACGGCGCCGATAAGCCGGAAGGCGAGGCCGACGCTCAGGAGGCCCCCAAAACCCTCTCCGAGACGTACCAGATCTTCGGCAAGGAGTTTCGTGACAGCCAGGTCGCGGAGCTCGACGCCCTCCTTTCGAGCCTTGATGAGGACATCGAAGGGCTCCGCGAAACGAAAAAGGAGATGATAGAGGCTCTGTTGGCGATTCCCGGCAGCCTCCCGGGCACAAACTTGGAGGAGGCCGCGGAGGCGGCGGCGAAGGCAGTGGAGAAGAGACAGGAGGATTTCATCTCGCGCCTTGAGGAGCTTCGGGGCGACATCGCCGAGGAAGTGGACTTCGCGAAATGGCGGCACGAGCTCGCCGACGAACGCGACCGCAGGAAGGGCGAAGAGGACGGCGGCTCGGCATTCTCCAAGTGACGCGGCCTTCGGAGGGCGAGTTTTCAAGCAACGCGTTTCTCGGGCGACTCAGGCTTGGCCGCGATGGGGCGAAACGCATCCGTCGCCTAAACTGTTGAAATTTCACTTCTTTTTCCCTCTTGAAGTGGCGTTCGCCACTGTCTACGATTTGGTTAGGTTCGGTTTTCCCGAGCACGGAGGCGGTGCGGGCCGAACGGGAAGGAGAAGCAATGAAACACAAGATTTTCCATACGAGGGCGGGGGCTTCCTTTGCGGGGGTCTGCGCGCTGGCGGCCAGCGCCCTCGTGTCGATTCCGGCTTCTGCGGCCGATTCGGGCTTCGCCGTCGTCGGGAGCCTGCAAAACGAGGTGTCGGGCTGCCGCGACTGGGACGAAAAGTGCGCCCAGACTGAGATGACCCGCAATTCGAGGGGGGTGTACGAATACAAGGCGATTCTTCCGGCCGGGAAGTACGAGTACAAGATCGTCGGCGGGCATTCGATGGACAATTCGTGGGGCAACGGCTCAGCGAACATGCCGATCTCGGTGGCGGGAAGAACCAAGGTGACCTTCCGATTCGATCCGAGGACGCACAAGGTCGGCGTCTGGATTCCGACGAAGGGCGGGTTTTCGCCCGAAGACGCCAGGCTCGTCAAAGCCCCCGGCAAAAGGGGCAACGGCGAGAGCTTCTATTTCGTCATGACCGACCGCTTCGCCAACGGCGACCCCTCGAATGACACGGGAGGCTACGGCTCAGACCGCATGGCCTCCGGCTTCGACCCGACCCACAAGGGCTTCTATCAGGGCGGCGACATCGCGGGCCTGCGCTCGAAGCTCGACTACATCAAGGGCTTGGGGACGACGGCGATCTGGCTCACGCCGTCGTTCAAGAACCGGCCGGTGCAGGGCTCGGGCGCGAACGTCTCGGCCGGATACCACGGATACTGGATCACCGATTTCACCCAGATCGACCCGCATCTGGGCACGAACGAGGAGCTGGCCCAGCTCGTTCGGGACGCCCACGCGCGGGGAATGAAGGTCTATTTCGACATCATCGTCAACCACACGGCGGACCTCATCTCCTACGAAGGCCACCAGGGAGGGTCGGCCCCGTACGTCACGAAGGCGCAATCGCCGTACAAAGACGCGTCGGGCACGCCCTTCGACCCGTCGAAGGTCAGCACGTTCCCCGAGATGTCGGCGCAGACGTCGTTCCCCTACGTTCCCAAGCGGACGGGCAAGGTCGTCCCCGACGAGCTCAACGACGTCACCCTTTACCACAACCGCGGCGATTCGACGTGGACCGGCGAATCGGTCACCTACGGAGACTTCGTGGGGCTCGACGACGTCATGACGGAAAACCCCAAGACGGTTCGCATTTTCGCGGACGTCTACAAGAAGTGGATGGACTTCGGGATCGACGGATTCCGGATCGACACGGTCAAGCACGTCGATTTCGAGTTCTGGAAGAAGTGGACCAAAGAGATCAACGGCCACGCGAAGAAGACCAACCCGAAGTTCTTCACCTTCGGAGAGGTCTACGACGGCGCGGCCACGGCGCGTGCGCCTTACACGTGGCGCACAGGCCTCGGGGCGACCCTCGACTTCGGCTTCCAGGAGGCCGTGACCGGCTACGCGGCGGGCAAGCCGAGCAAGTCCGTCGGGGACTTCTTCGCCACGGACGACATGCTGACGACGCCGACCTCCGGCGCGGCCGACCAGCCGACTTTCCTCGGCAACCACGACATGGGCAGGGCCTCCTTCATGATCGCGGGGGCGGGCAAAGGCGACATCCAGGCCCGCACGATCCTCGCCCACAAGATGATGTTCCTCATGCGCGGCCAGCCCGTCGTCTACTACGGCGACGAGCAGGGGTTCATGGGCTCCGGAGGGGACCAGGACTCGCGCCAGTCGATGTTCGCCTCGAAGACGGCCGAGTACGTCAACCAGCCTCTGGCCGACGGCACGCGGATGGGCTCGAGGGACCGCTATTCGACGTCGGCGCCGATATACAAGGAGATCGCCTCCGTCGCGAAGCTCCGCCACGCCTGCCCCGGGCTTGAGAACGGGGCGCAGATTGAGCTGTACCGCTCCGACGACTCCCCGGTGTACGCCTTCGCCCGAGTGGACCGGAAGCAAAAGTCAGAGTACGTGGTGGCCGTCAACAATTCGACAGCCCCGGCCAAGGCGAGGTTTAAGACGATGACCCCGAAGTCGGCCTACAAGGCGCTGTACGGAGCGTCGGGGTCGGTGAGGTCCGCGCGGAACGGCGAGGTGACCGTCAAGGTTCCGCCCCTTTCGGCGGTCGTCTACAAGGCGGACAAGAAGCTGGCGAAGGGATCGGGTTCGATTGCGGTCACGCCGGATTCGGGCCAGGCTCTCGTTCGAACGACGTCGACGCTCGCCGGCCAAGACGTCACCCAGTCGCTCGTTCCGGTCTCCGCCGACCTCGGCGCCAACAGGTGGGCCGAAACGACCTTCTCCTACAGGATCGCGGGAAGCTCCAAGTGGAGTGTCCTCGGGACGGCCACCGGGCCTAAGCCTCGGGTCTTCCACGACGTCACCGACATTCCCGACGGAACGCTCGTTGAGTACCGCGCGGTTTCGGTGGACGCGAAGGGAAGGACGACGGTCGATTCGGGATTCGGCTCCGTGGGAGTCGACCAGTCCGCGGGCCGGACAGTCCGGCACGCGCGCAAGTGACGCTCCGGCACGTTCGCCGCCTGCAGGCCCCCGCCGACGAAGCGGGGGCCTGTTCCCGAATTCGCGTGTTTCCCGAGGCGCAACAAGGTAAACTGTATGCGTTCCATGAAAACCAACGAATCGCGCATGAACGATGGACACAACGGACGGGCCCGTCAAGGGCGAGGGACAAGCCATAGGTCTGTGGCTGGACGATGAGACGATAGCGTGGCCGGGCGGAGAGGGGTCGACCTACCGCCTCTACTACGCCGCACGCGGAGGGATGAAGCGCACGGGCGCAAGCGTCGCGGGCGCCGACGGCTCCGTCGAGCTCGCCGTCAAGGGAGGCGGCCTGACGGAGGGGCAGAAGCGGCGCGATCCCTACATCACGGCTTCATACACGCCTGACGGAAGGGATTACACGGCTCTGCGGCCTTCCAGGAAGATCGACGTCGCCGAGATTCTCAAGGGGCAGGCGGCCGTCATGGAAGTGGGCGCCGACGGCGCGCCGATCGCCTATTCCTCCCTCCAAACCGCCCGCGTGCTCGACTTTCTCTACGCCGCGGCCGCCAAGCGCCGCAGGCACGGGGTGTCCTTCGACGGCGGCGTGCCCACCCTCTCGCTGTGGGCGCCGACGGCGAAGTCCGTCGCCCTTCGCCTATATGCGAACGGCGACGTCGCGACGTACGAGGAGCATCCCATGGAGCGCCAATCAGACGGGTCGTGGACGGTCAAAGGAGAAGCCTCGTGGGCCGACAGGTCCTACGTCTACGACGTCGAGGTCTACATACCTCCGACGTCGGTCACGAAGGGGGACGCCTCTCAGCAGGGACTGGCGGACACCGTGGCGCACAACCTCGTCACCGACCCCAACTCGGTGGGGCTGACCACCGATTCAAAGCGCTCGGTGGTGCTCGATCTGGACGATCCGAGGTACCAGCCTGAGTCGTGGAGGGCCAATCCCGCGCCCGCGATTTCGAACCAGGCCGAAAGGTCGATCCTCGAGATGCACGTGCGCGATTTCTCGGCCACGGACGCGACCGTCCCCGAGCGGCTGCGCGGAACGTACAGCGCGTTCTCGGTCAAGGGCTCCCACGGCATGGCCTATCTTCGCGAACTTGCCCGCGCGGGGATGAACACGATCCATCTTCTGCCCACCTGCGACTTCGGCTCGGTGCCCGAGAGCCGCGCGGCGCAGGCGACGGTCGACGTGCCCGATTCGGGGGCGACGTCGCAGGAACAGCAGGCCGCCGTCGGCAAGGTCGCGGACACCGACGCCTACAACTGGGGGTACGACCCCTTCCACTACACGACTCCCGAGGGCTCCTACGCCGTCAGACAGTACGGGGGCGAGCGAACCGCGGAATACCGCGACATGGTGGGCAATCTCCACGCGGCCGGGTACCAGGTGGTCCAAGACGTCGTCTACAACCACACGTATGCCTACGGGCTGGATGAAAAGTCTGTGTTTGAGAAGATCGTCCCCGGCTACTACCACCGCCTGGGATACGAGGGCCAGACGCTCACGACGCCTTGCTGCGGAGAATTCGCCACCGAGCACGCCATGGCCGAGGAGCTCATGGTCAACTCGCTCGTGACCTGGGCGAAAGCCTACAAGGTGGACGGATTCCGCTTCGACCTCATGGAGTTCAATTCGGTCGACACAATGAAGCGAATCCGCGCCGAGCTAGATTCGCTGACGTTGGAAAAGGACGGCGTGGACGGCTCTCAAATGTACCTGTACGGGGAGGGCTGGTCTTTCGGAACCACCGCCGACGGCTCGCGATTTGCGCCGTCGGTGCAAGGGACCCTCGGCGGAACGGGGATAGGGGCGTTCAACGACAGGCTGCGCGACGCCGTCCACGGCTCCCAATCCGACGGGAAGAACGACACGCAGGGCTTCGGAAACGGCCTGTTCACCGATCCCAACGGGGTGGCGGGCGGGGACGCCGACATGCTGCGGTCGTACACCGACGTCATCCGCGTGGGGCTGGCCGGAAACATCGGCTCCATCGAAATACACGCGGCGGACGGAACCCTCAAGAAGGGGAGCGAGGTCTACTTCAACGGCCAGGTGGCCGGCTACGGCACTCAGCCGACGGAGACGGTCAATTATGTTGACGCCCACGACAACGAGACCCTCTTCGACCTCAACATGTGGAAGATGCCCGGAGGCTCGAGCATGTCCGACCGGGTGCGGATGAACACCCTGTCTCTGGCCGCGGCGACCCTCGGCCAGTCCCCGGTGTTCTGGCACGCGGGAACCGACCTTCTGCGTTCGAAGTCCATGGATCGCAACTCCTACAACTCGGGCGACTGGTTCAACGCCGTCGACTGGTCGGGAAAGAAGTCCAACTTCGGCGTGGGCCTGCCGCCCGCCAGGGACAACTCGGTCCGTTGGAAGGCGATGAGCTCCTACATGTCCAATCCTGCGAACAAACCCGGCAGCGCGGACATCGCCGCGGCCCACGCCCAGGCGCTCGACTTGCTCAAGCTGCGCGCGAGCACCCCTCTGTTCACGCTTGGGGACGCCGACTCCATCCGGGAGAAGGTCTCCTTCCCAAACTCGGGCCCCTCGGCGACTCCCGGCCTTTTGGTCATGAGCATCGACGACACGAAGGGCAAGGACCGCGACGGAAGCCTCGACGGCGTGTTGACCGTTTTCAACGCCTCGCCCAGGCCGATAACCGAGAAGATCGAGGGAATGGAAGGCAAAGCCTATGAGCTCTCCGAGGTGCAGGCGAAGGGCTCCGACGACGTCGTCAAGGCCACCGCATGGGATCGCGCGACGGGAACCGTCACGATTCCCGCGCGCACTGTCGCGGTGCTCACGCTCGCTCAGGCAGCCGAGGCCGACGTCTAGGCGTCCGAGGGAAGGGGCTTAAAGCCTGAAGGGTCAGCGTCTAAGATTGGGCCCAAGAAGAAGGATTTTCCCGAGCGCGGTTCGCCGGGCGAGAGGGAGCCAACGAAAGGAACGAAACGTGAACGCACCCGTCGATCCGACCCAGACGGCGGCATGGGCGAAACTCGCCCGGGCCGCCTCCGCCTATGACCCCGATTTCCGGCGCGCATTCGCCGAGGACCCGCAGCGCGCCGAGCGCTACTCCCGCCGGGCCGCCGACCTCTTCGTCGACCTGTCGAAGGACTACCTGGACGAGGACGTCCTGGCAGCTCTGCTCGAACTCGCCGAGGAGACCGGCGTCGCCGCGCGTCGCGACGCCATGTACGCAGGCGAACACATCAACGTCACCGAAGACCGCGCGGTTCTCCACACCGCGCTGCGCAGGCCGGCAACCGACGAACTGACGGTCGACGGCCAGAACGTGGTCGCCGACGTCCACGACGTCCTCGAAAGGGTCTACGATCTCGCGAGGCGCGTGCGCTCAGGCGAGTGGACGGGGGCCGGCGGCAAGCCGATCCGCACCGTCGTCAACGTGGGCATCGGCGGATCGGACCTCGGGCCCGTCATGGCGTACGAGGCGCTCAAGCCGTACGTCAGGGAAGGCCTTGAGTGCCGTTTCATCTCCAACATCGACCCGACGGACGCGGGGGAGAAGCTCCGCGGCCTCGACCCTGAGACCACCCTGTTCGTCATCGCCTCCAAGACCTTCACCACCCTGGAGACCCTTACGAACGCGAGGGCGTGCAGGGCGTGGCTGCTGGGCGGCCTCGCCGAGCGCGGGCTCGAAACGAAAGGCGCCGTCTCCAAGCACTTCGTCGCCGTGTCCACGAACCTCGAAAAGGTCGCCGAATTCGGCATCGATCCGGAAAACGCCTACGGGTTCTGGAGCTGGGTCGGCGGACGCTACTCGGTGGACTCGGCCGTCGGCACGTCGCTGGCCATCGCGATCGGACCTGAGAACTTCGCCGACTTCCTGGCTGGCTTCAGGGCGATTGACGAGCACTTCGCGCATGCTCCCGCCGCCCAGAACGTCCCCCTGCTCATGGGACTGCTCAACGTCTGGTACGCCAACTTTTTCGGCGCGGCGACCCACGCCGTGCTGCCTTACTCCCAGTACCTCCATCGCTTCCCCGCCTATCTTCAGCAGCTGACGATGGAATCGAACGGCAAGCGCGTGCGTTGGGACGGCAGCGACGTCACCACCGGAACGGGCGAGGTGTTCTGGGGCGAAGTCGGAACGAACGGCCAGCACGCCTTCTACCAGCTCATCCACCAGGGAACCCAGCTGATCCCGGCCGACTTCATCGCCTTCGCCACGCCGCGCCACGCGCTCTCCGACGAGGGGACGGATCAGCACGAGCTGTTCCTCGGCAACTTCTTCGCCCAGACCAAGGCCCTCGCCTTCGGAAAGACCGCCGAGGAAGTCCGCGCGGAGGGCACCCCCGAAGCGATCGTGACCGCCCGCATCTTCCCGGGCAACAAGCCGACGACGTCGATCATGGCCCCCGAGCTCACGCCGTCGGTCCTCGGCCAGCTCATCGCGCTCTACGAGCACATCACCTTCGTGCAGGGCGCCGTCTGGGGGATCGACTCCTACGACCAGTGGGGCGTGGAGCTGGGCAAGCAGATGGCGAAGGACCTGGGGCCCGCCATCGCCGGCGACGCCGAAGCCCTCGCGGCTCAGGATTCCTCGACGGCGAGCCTCATCGCCTACTACCGCGCCAACCGGAAGTGATCCGATCCTGACGGGAGTCGATCCCGCTGGGAGCGATTGGACGCCGCTGTGGCTCTTGCCTGCTGCAATTGGAACCAATCTGAACCGGAACGATTTGTCCCGACGCGACTCCAACTCGACCCGATGCGGATTCATGCGGGCCCGGCTTGATGTGCGCGCCGCCTTTTCGCCCAAAGGGGCGGCGGCGCGCACATAGGCTACGCGGCGGCACGTTGCTCCGCCGCCCCGTCACCGACATTCTCGTCGTTCCCCTGACGCCGTCGGCCAGGCGCTTGCTCTTTTCGGTTTGCCGGCCCGCCGGCCCGTTCACTTTATTTTGTCAGTTCTGGACGCTTATTCCTTCGTTTCGTCGACTCAACTGTTAATATTTTATTGTTATATAATCTTGTTAGTTTCACTTTGACGTATTAAAAGATTGTTATTTCATTTTGACGCTATATTCTCCTGTCAGATAGATTTTCATGCGTCCTCGAAAACCCTGGTCATAGTCTGCTTGGCCTCGTGTGCTCTGGAAACGTATATGGCTGCATCAGACGTAACTGCGTTGTCGGCGGAGGAGCTTATATCAAGAATAGCTTCTTAATGCATGAAAAATGCCACTTTTAGATAATTGAAAGTCATTATGGAGCTTTTCATGTGCAATAGTTTATTTACATCTCCCTAGTTCCTGGAACGAGCGCAAGCGGCCCATGCGAGCGATGGCGTGACCGCCTGCGTGGGCAAGGTCAACGCGTGAGCACCGGCAACAGATTTGGGCAAGGTCAGATTTGTGACGGCGGAGCGTTCCGAAAGCTGTGGCGAACAACCGGCCCGGACGTGATCGATTCGCATGAATAAGGGGCGCAGCTGCGGGGCATGTCGAAACTTGCGCAGGCGTGGGCGGCTTGCATGGACTGCCTGGGTTCGTGCGGACGTTGTTGACTCGCGCAGGCGGTGGCTGCCTTCCGCGAGTGCAAGCGGCGTGCTGGATAAAAACGGTTCGTGTGAATTGAAAGTGTTTAAGCGGTTTGTGCGAGATCCAAGCTCTTTATGTTTATAGGCTGATTTAATTTTCGGACTGGGGAGAACTGCACCCGTTTTCTCCTCGAAACTGATGGATTGTTCTTTATGTCTTGACTATTATTGAAGTAAGTCAATAGCCGTGAACTCGCGGAAGCCGCGCCCATCAACGGTGCGGTTGCGGCAGCCGAGGGTTTCGACGCCTCGGGCCTTCGGGCCCTGTGGCAAGGCACATGAAAGAGCAAGGCAGGGAGGAATCCGTGGGGATCTTCAAGCTCGACCCAGAGAGCTTCGACAAGCAATTGAAACTCTTGGTGTCCGCGGGGGACAAGTTCGACAGCGCTAGGGAGAAGTTCTACGGCAATGTCATAGGGTCAAGCGAAATCTGGTCAGAGCTTAACGAGCTCGACCAATTTGGATTGCCCCTCCGGGGTTCGGTGACGGGCATCGGTGATCGGCTGGGGCAGATATCGTCGCGGTATAAGAGGATCGTTTCTGATCTTCAGCGAGCCGTGCAGAATTTTAGGGGCATTGATGAGAATCAAAGGAAAGCTTACATGACAATGCTGAACGGGTTAAACGATAAGTTCACCTACAATTCAACGAACACGCCGGAAAGATAGGGCTTTGACTTAACTTCAAGGGCTTTGGCTGAAAACATAGCTTTTGACTTAAAAGCAGGGCGTCTGATTGAAAATGGAAGTCGGCTGTGGTGCCTTGCCGTTCTTCGTCGTCGTCGAACCTGCGACCGCCCCGAGATCGTTTGCGAGCACATAGTCAATATATTGAAACGCGTAGACAGCGTTTAGAAGCGCATAGAGAACCTAGATACACAGAGACAATCTAAAAGCACATAAACAATTTGCCGGATGCCGACGTCGATCCGAACGACGGCGACGGCGAGGCCGACGCCGATAGGACGGAGGCCCGCTTGAACGAAAGGAGGAGTTGTGGCGACTCCCAATGCCGACAGGCTTCGCGGGATTGGACAGTGGGATCCAAGCGCCAACGACGCGACGAGCGAAGATTTGGGCGAAATCAGTGCGGCCCTCAATTCTGTGGCCGATTTGACCGAATCGGTCGCGGCAAATCTGGGGTCGGCGATCGAAGGCTCCACCGCTGACGCGGTGACGGCCAGCTTGGACGACCTCGGCAAGAAAGTGCGTCGACACTCCGAGGACATCGGGATCATCGTGGAGGCGCGAAACGAGGCTCTGGCCGCCGGGCGAGAGGCGCAGAACAAGAACCTAGAGATTCAGCAGAAGCTGGCGGAGGCTCAAGCCGAGTACAAGATTCTCAGAACGACTCAGGTCGGGTGGACGTTCGTCGCGGAAGAGCTTCTCAAGTACAGGCACGCCAGGACGGAGGAGCAGGCGATTACCGTGCTGACCACTCTGCGAGAGCGGACGGCAGCGGCGATCAAGCGCATTCCGCCTCTCGGAGAAGGGGAAACAGGATCTTCCAACGGGAGCGATTCCGGCAGGCGCCGTTCCGGCGACCGTCAGTCTTCTGGCGGCAGCGATTCTCGCCGCCGCTCGGGCGGCGGCTCGGGCGGCAGGCAAAATGGTCCGGGTTCGGGCGGCTCAGACTCTAGCGGCTCAGGCGACCCTGGAAGTTCAGGCGGCTCCGCCTCCGGTCCGATTCGATCGGCGACGAAGTGGTCGGCGACGGTCATCGACCCTACCGCTGGGAGCTCAGGAAGCGTCTCGCCCGGCGGAGACGGCGGTCCGTCATTGCAGAGATCGCATCTCACGGTCCATCAGACCGGCGACGTCTCCCAGGGCGCTGCGCGCCCCTCGATCCTGAACTCGCCCTCCGTGCACAATCCGATTGCGGCGGCCGCCGCGGCGACGGGGAACGCCGCCAGCCCGATGAGGGCAACGACCGAGACGAGATGCTCCTGCTCGTACGCTGAGGG
>ERZ772874.1644-NODE-1644-length-11450-cov-5.798157_pt1 | contig 11450 bp, 10 predicted proteins | sample MGYA00580586_ERZ772874 | MGnify/ENA primary metagenome ERZ772874 (study PRJEB29015, sample SAMEA2737952) | human oral metagenome | biome: human oral; feature: human-associated habitat; material: dental | place: China | collected 2154 ... | reverse complement strand
CCTGCCGCGCGGGGGCTCTAGGCTTGGCCGGTCTACTCCGCCGAGCTGTTGATTAAGCCTGGCCGGTCCACTCCGCCGAGCCGTCGGCGAATTCCTGCCGTTTCCATATGGGCAGGCGGAGCTTGACCTGCTCGATGACGGCCTCGAGGACGCGCAGCGCCTCCTTCCGGTGGGAGGCCGAAACGGCTGCGCCCAGCGCGATCTCGCCCACGCGCAGGCGGCCTGTGCGGTGGAGCACCGCGATCTTGCACGCCCCGCTTCCGGCGGCGACGTCGGCGGCGATCTTTCGAACGACGTCTCCGGCTTCGGGGTGCGCTTCGTAATCGATGGACGCCACAGGACGGGCGTCGTCGTGATTGCGCACCTGCCCGCAGAATGTGACGAGTGCGCCCGCGCTTGGATCGTCCACGGCGGCGGCGAGGGCATCCATGTCGATGGGGTCAGCGGTGACGCCGGCGACGATCGCCTCGGCGTCGGAGCCGTCGCTGCGGCCTCGGTTCTGAATGGCTATCGTGGCGGCCTTGTGCGGCGCGGGATGGTCGCCGTCGGCCAGCTGGTCGACGATGTGCCCCAGAAGGGGGCCGACGGCGGCGACGGCGTCGCGCACGCCGCCCGTCGATCCGGGCGCGTTGAGGACGAAAACTCGGCGATGGCCCGTCTCAATGACGCCGGCGACTCCGCGGGATAGGGCGGCGGTGGGAACTCGGGGGTTGTCCCGCAGAAGGTCTTCGACGCCGATGAGCCTGCGTGCGAGCAGCGGCTCGGTCGCCTCCGGCGTGAGGTCGCGGCTGGTGATTCCCGTGCCGCCCGCGGTGAGGATGACGTCCGCCCCCGAGTCTGCCGCTTCGCGAATCGCCGCCTGCACCGATTCGACGCCGTCGCGCACCACAACGGGCCCGGCGACCTTGCCGAAGTCCGCGAGAAGCCGGACGGCGAGCGGGCCGGAAACGTCCTTGCGTTGCCCGGAAAACGTGCGGTCGGAGACTGTTATGACGGCGATCCTCATGTGCTATGAGTTTAATCGATGCGCGCATTCCGTTTCGCTCGCGCATGTGTTCTTCCTCGTTTGCACGTGCGCCTTGCCTTCGGTCGCGTGCCCGTCCCTCTGCGTTCGCGTGAGCATGTTGCTTTTGGGTTCGCGTGCATGTCGCTTTTGCGCTCGCGCACATAGGCTGTGTTCGCTCGCGCCTTTTGCGCCGCCCTTCGGCATGGCGCCGCCGTCTATCTCCATGCCCGCGCGCTAGGCAACGCCCGATCGTCCTCGGCGCCGCAACTTCGCCTTGGCGCCACGACGTTGACCCGGCGCGCCGCGATGCCGACTGACGACTTCAGCGTTCCCCAACACCGGCTCGGCACGCCACGATCGATCGTCGGCGGAGGCGCTCTGCGTGCCGCGAATATCGGCGTGCTGTGACGCTCGGCGGTACCATGGCGGTATGAGTCTTCGCCCCGCAGTCGAGCCCGAAAGCGTGCTCGACAACCGCCAGCGCACGCGGTATTCGCGCCAGATTCTCCTCCACGGCGAGGACGGCCAGGCCCGTTTGGCCGCGGCGCGCGTGCTCGTCGTCGGCGCAGGCGGGCTCGGGTCTCCCGCACTCTTGTATCTCGCCGCGGCCGGTGTGGGGACGATCGGGATCGTTGACGACGACGTCGTCGACCTGTCTAACCTCCATCGGCAGGTGATCCATGATTCGACTGCGATTGCGACGCCCAAAGCAGTTTCCGCCGCCGCGAAAATCGAGGCGCTCAACCCCGACGTCGACGTGATCGTGTACCCCGAGCGGCTGACGGAAGAAAATGCGGCCCAGCTGATGTCCGGCTACGACGTGGTGCTGGACGGAAGCGACAATTTCTTCACCCGTTACGCGGTGGACGCCGCCTGCTCCGAATTGTCGATCCCCGAGGTGTGGGGGTCGATCCTTCGATACTCGGCGCAGATTTCGGTGTTTTGGACGGGCGGGCGGGCGCGGCAATTCGGCGTCAAAGAGCCCGGTGTGTGTCTGCGGGACCTTTTTCCGAGCCCGCCGCCCGCCGGGGCGACGTCGAGCTGCGGCGAGGCCGGCGTGATTGGAAGTTTGTGCGGCCAGGTCGGCTCGACCATGGCGGGCGAGGCCGTCAAGCTCATCACCGGCGTCGGCGAACCTCTTCTGGGAACCGTGCTGGCGCTTGACGCCCTGAGCAACCGATATGAGACGATTCGATTGCTCGGCAGGCCGGATAGGCCGGAGCCCCTGAAAGGAGAGCGCTTGATGAGTGCATGTGGCGTTCCGAGCCCTTCGGAAAGAGGCATGCCCGGACCAAATGTCTCCGGGGCAAATGCGCCTGGGTCGCGCCTGACCGAATCTGGCGCGCGTTGGCTGCGCGAGTCAGAGCCGGACGCGTTTGAGACATGGGTTCCGGGTGCGGGCGCGCCGAAGGTGCGCGAGCCCGAATTTGACCCTTCCGAAACGTGGGTGCCCGGAGCGGACGTGCCGGGGGCGGGTGCGACGGGGTTTGACCCGTCTGAGACGTTGGTTCCGGGAGCCGATGGGACGAAGGCGCGTGAGCCCGAATTTGACCCGTCCGAGACCTGGGTGCCCGGGGCGGGTGAGCCAAGGGCGTCTAAGCCTGAGTTTGATGCTTCTGAAACCTTGACGCCTGAACCGGACGACGTCGATTCGGATGCGCCCCAGGTGCGCGCCCCGCAGCCGAACATGCCCGAACCGGATGCGTCAGGGCTTCCTGTGCCTGAGAAGAATACGCCGGAGGTGCGCGCTCCTGAAGCAGACGTGGCTCGGCCTAAGCCGAGGAGGGCCCAATCCCGAGGCGCGGTTCAGCCCGAATCGAGTACTGCTCGATTTAGGCGGGGCACGGTCGAGTCTAAGCCGGGGGCGGCTCAATCTTGGCCGAGCGTGACCGCGCCTGAAGCAGATGCGCTTCAGAATAGACCAGGCGCAACTCAGACTAAACCAGATGCGATTCAGACTAAGCCGGGTGCGGGCGCGCCAAAGCCGAGTGCAGCTCGACCTAGTGGGCATGATGCGGGTGTGCCGGAGGCGAATGTGAGGGAAGTGGCGGTCAGGCTCGCGCAGGGGGCGAAGATGCTTGATGTCCGTGAATCCCACGAACGCGCGATTTGCGCGATCCGGCCCTCGACGCACATTCCGCTCGCCGATGTTCTGGCCGACCCTTCTGCTGCCGCGAAGAGACTTCCCGACGGTCCCGTTTACGTCTACTGTCTGGGCGGAGTCCGTTCGATGCAGGCGGCGAAGGCCCTCGCCGCGGAGGGCGTTGAGGTGATCAACGTTGCGGGAGGTCTAAAACAGTGGTGGCTTTACGTCGATCCGTCGATGCCTCGCTACTGACGCGCCCCGCCACTGATACGCTGCGCTGCTGATTTCCGGCCGCAATGGCTGCCGGATAAACAGAGATCCCGACGGCGCGGCTTGCCTGCCCGTCCGAGCCGGAGGTCTGCATTCGAGCCGGGGTGCAGCATCCGTAATCTGATGATGCGTCTGCCCGCGAGGTCGAATGCGTGACAGCTGGCCTCGCACGGCTGAGCTGGTGCGTCCGCGAAGCGCGACCAAAGAAAACGGTAGGCGGATGCGACTCTAGCTTTGTGCATTGCCAGCCGCTCAGAGACCTTCGTGTCCAAATAGTGAAAGGGCTCGCAGCAGAACGACTTTTGAGGGCATGATTCTCATAGATGGAAACAGTGCCTAAAGCGAGTTACCGCAACAAATACGTAGACGTTATTTAATAAATGTTATATTGTAACAATTGTGCTTTAGTAATTCATGCGAATTAAGGATAAATAGCTAGTTGTCAGTCTTTTGCTGAAGATGCGTTGACTTCTCGGAATTTCGGTGATAGGTTGTTTATGTCCAACGAAAGTTGGGTCGCGCATACCGACATGAATCACGTAAACAAACAAAATCGTGGAAGGATTGCCATCATGGCTTACGATCCAAAGAAAGACTACAGTTTTGAAGATGTGCCAGAGCTAATCGGCTATCTGAAGCGCTCGGCCATCGACGCCTACATGATGTCCGAAAGCTCTGGAATCACAGACACCTGCACTATTATGGATGACAAGTACGTGGTGTCTTTCCCCATGCCGTATGTAGGTTCTGCCGATAAGGATATCGCAAGGCCGGGAAAGGATGGCCGGGGCGGCGGAAAAGTGCTTAGCTCGGACGGCAACGAAGATGATGCGGATTATGCGGCCGAGTTCGACAAGATTCGTTTGTCTATTGACGAGATCGTTGATCCTTGGAAAGAGCTTCCTGATCCCAAGAGTGTTGACAACGAGATCGAGAAATGGATAACCGCCGTGAGTCCGATCGCGAAAGAGCCGCAGACAGTCGGCAACAAGTCCACCGGTGGGGGAACGATCTTTACCAACCTTGACCAGGCTGGAAAGGCTTTGGGGAATATGAGTGGCGAAGTTATCCATAAGGTTGAGGCTTTTGTGGCTAAACTCGCCAGCGTCACCGATGGTCTTCATGACAAGACAATGCTGCTTGGTGGAGCGCTGAACTCCGAAATGAAGATGTTCGAGGAAACGCGCGCTTCCGTGGTTAAAGCCCTTCAACAGGGAATCAAAGTCTTTGATGCCGTTGCTTCTGAAGGTGGCGCGGGGTTCGAGATGATTCTCGAAATCGTTTCAAGCGCAATCGATGCGGCGCTTATATTCGTTGCACCAAAGGTTGCGATGGAAAAGAAGCTCGCTCAAGCGTCCTCAGCTGCATTGAAAAGCCTTAAATCATCTCAAGACGCGACAGTTGATGATGATGAGGCGAGCGATTACGAGTCGGCGATGGGCAAACTTGAAAGTGCTTTCGAAGCGATCAATAAGAGCGTAAGAAAGGCCGAAATTGGAGTGAAAGACATGTTGCTTGGCAATTTAGATTCGATGTCGATGACTGATCATAGAGAATACTATGATGTAACGATGGATCCTATCGATTCGAGTGCAATAGAACCGTCCTCTGGGCTGAATGTGGACTACGGAAACGCGAAAGGCGTTTGCCGTAAATTCGGAGATGTGCGTACGAGCGTGGTCAAAGCTAAGGACAATCTGCCCCGTGTTTCGATGTTTACGTGCCTTCTGCGAAGCGGAGTAATCGGCATTGGGCCCTATGGTCCGGGACATGCGTTTTCCGATCTTAACGTGCGCATAGAGGAGCTGTTAAAGAATCTCGCCGACGACATTGAGAACGAGGCGAAGAATTTCGACCTGGCTGTCGAGGCAATCGTCAGCGAGGATGCACAGGCACGGAGCCGACTCCAGGAAACCGTGGATTACATTAAAAACAATCCAGGTGACCCTTGGGCGAAATCGAAGCCAGCTCCTCAACGAGTGAAAGGAAACACAATTGTCTAAGAAGACCTATTTGATTACACGGAGTGTCGTTGCTTTGGCGGCGTTCGCGGTGTTCTTCTGGCTGTTTCTCGTTCCGCCATCGATTAAGTCTGGAGTGACCGGCAACAAGTATTCTTCTTGTCATGCCGTTGCCTGGAACTTTACGGGTGATCTGCGCCCGGTGCTAAATGATTCTTTCGATGTTGAGAGCCCTACCAAGGTGGAGAAGTACGTGAATGGCGCGGTTGGCCATCCATCCGAGGACGCTAACAAGGCCCTGATCAGGAAAGGAATACACGAGGCCTGTAAGGAAGCTCGCCAGGGGCGCAGCTTGGTCATCATCGTTGCGTCCATCTTCTTTGCCGTCGTCTTTCTGTCGGTTCCCAAACCCAAGCCTTCAAGGGGCAAAAGACCTTCCGGAGAGGGCGGATCTCTAGAGGACAACGGATCTTCGAGTGGAAAAGAACCTGTGGGCGAGCGTGCTCCTTCAGGTGACAGCAAATCTTCGAGTGGCAGCGGGTCATCAAACGGGAACAGTTCGACAAGCGACAAATCGAAGAGCGAGCCTTCCCGCGACAAGCCGAGGACTAGCGAGGACTAAGAGCCGTCCGGCATTGAACCGGGGGCGGCGTCTTGACCTTTCTGGAAGCTGGTGTCGGCTATTTCCTGAACGGCTTCCGGATAGTTTAAGGATGATCTACGGACATGAAGCATGAACCTGGTGGTCCGTGACGGGACTGCTAGCCCACTTCCCGGCCGGTGAAAGGAAGGAATCAAATTGTCTAGACCGGTTTATTTGGTAGTTCGCACGCTTGTCGCTCTTGTAGGCCTCGCGGCGTTCCTCTGGCTGTTCCTCACGCCGCTTTCAATAGAGCCCGAAAACAAGGGCTACGTATACTCTGGCTGCCACCCCGTCGGTTGGAACTTCAACGGCGACTACCGCCCCTTGTTTGACGATTCCTTCGACGTTGAGGATTATGACGCGGTCAGAGAGTACATTGACCAAGGCGGCCGTAAGTCGAGAGGACCCCTCAACGACGACATTAAAAAGGGAATACAAGAGGCCTGTGAGGAAGCGCGCCATGAGCGCGGCATCGTCAGTGTCGCAGTGTTGGTGTTCTTCGTCGTCCTCTTCGTGTCGGTTCCGAAGCCCAAGTTCTCGAAAGAAAGCGCGCACAAGGAGTCACGTGATGTCGAACGGCAACTCAAATCGCCTGGCAAGGAGGAAAAGCGTTGAACTGTCGGAAGTTGAAGCGGCAAAGGCAGTCGCGTGCCAGATTCACGCCGAAGCCTGCCCGTCAGTCAAAGGGAGGGAGCCGAATTGTCTAAGAAGGTCTATCTGATTGCCCGGAGCGTCGTTGCCGTCGGAGCGTTCGCGGCGTTCTTCTGGCTGTTCCTGACCCCGCCGACTATCCAGTCTAAAGAAGGCGTTGTTTACGCTGCCTGCCATCCTGTCGGTTGGAACTTCAACGGCGATTCGCGTTCGTGGAGCGACGATTTCGACATCGAGAGTCCGAGTGCAGTTCAGAAGTATGCCGATCAGACATCTGGCTACAAATCGAGAGCCAAGCCAGCTGATGACGTGAAAAAGGGTATACACCGAGCTTGCAAAGAGGCGCGCCATGAGCGCGGCATCGTCATCATTGCCGTGGTCGTCATCCTTGGCGCGGCTTTCGTGTCTATTCCGAAGCCTAAACCTTCGAATGACGGGAAACCTCAAAAGGGCGAGCTGGCTGACGAGGCGGCTCACGATGAGCCGAGTTCTGAACCGCCGGGAGACGAATCCAGACTGCGGGGAAATGAATCCAAATTGCCGGGAAATGAATCCAGTTCTGAACCTTCTGACGCCAGGGAGAATCCCGAGCGGCCGGCCAAAGAGCTGACTGCGGAGGATATCTCCAAGCCAGCCGACAACGAGTCTCGATTCAAGCCATCTGGCAATGAGCCCAAGTCGTGAACTTTGGGAAGCTGGGTATGGGCTCAAGGGGTCGGGGAGGACCCGGCCGACGGTGCCCAGACGGGACGCGGTCGGCCGGCTCGAAGGCAGAGTTTCCGCGTGCGACGCCAGAGCTGCGAATGCATCTCAGCGAAGCGTTCGGCGCAGACCAAACCTCATTCTGAGGTGGCTGTTTAACGAGTGCTTAGTTGTTTAACGAGTGAAAGGAAACACAATTGTCTAAGAAGGTCTATCTGATTACGCGGAGTGTCGTTGCTTTGGCGGCGTTCGCGGTGTTCTTCTGGTTGTTTCTTGTTCCTCCGTCGATTGAGTCCGGGAGCGGAAACCTTTACTCGTCTTGTCACCCTGTTGGCTGGAACTTTTCCGGGGATCTGGCCCCGTTGGTCAATGACTCCTTTGACGTCGAGAGCCCAAGCGAAGTTTAGAGGTATCTCGACGGTGCCATTGCATACAAGATGGAGGCTACTGACAAGGTAAGAAGCGATATCCAAAGGCTGTGCCATGAGGCTCGCCTCGAGCGCAGCGTGCTCATCGTCTCCTCGTTGATCGTCTTCGCCGTCGTCTTTCTGTCGATTCCCAAACCCAAGCCTTCGAGAGGCAAAAGACTTTCGGGCGAGGGCGGATCTTTAGGAGACAATGGATCCTCAAATGGAAAAGGATCTTCGGGTAACCGCAGCCCTTCGGGTGACCGCAGCCCTTCAGGCGGGGGAAGATCGTCAAGCGACAACAGATCTTCGGGTGGCAGCAGATCTTCAGACGACGGCGAATCTTCGAGCGATAGCGAATCTTTGAACGGCGGCAGGCCTTCGAGCGGTGGTTGATCGTCACGCGGCAGCGGATCGCCAAGCGAGAGGGCGAAGAGGGAGCCGCCCCGCGACGAGCCAAAGCCCGAAGACTGGCGAGTTAAAGCCCAAGACCGACGGGCCAAAGCCCGAAAACTGGCGAGCCAAGGCTCGAAGCTGGCAGGCTAGGTTTTCGCGAACAGAAGTCGCTGCGATAAGGAGTCACACGTGGAGTTTTCCGAAGCGCTCGGATTCACGCTGCACTGAAACGCCCGCCTTCAGGTCGCCGAGTTCGAAAAGGGCAAGCTCTTGCCAGCGCGCGTCAGCGCCGTTCACCGCGGCGCGATCGAGGTGCTCGGGCTCGACGGGTCGTCCCGCAAGATCGGCCTTGACCATCCGGGAAACGGCGACGACGCCGAGGAATGGCCGCCCGCCGTCGGCGACCGGATCGCGCTCTCCGGCGTCGGCCCGGAAGAATCCATTGCGGCGATCCTCCCTCGGCGCACGTCCCTTCGAGGCCGTCGGCCTCCGGCGCTCAACGGAGCAAGCCATCGCGGCGAACGTCGACGTGGTGGCGATCGTCGAGCCGGTGCAACCCGAACCCGCCGTCGGCCGGATCGAACGCTTTTGCGCGCTGGCATTCTCATGCGGGGCGAAGGCCTGGCTGATTCTGACCAAAGCGGACCTCGTTGAGGCCGACCGCGCCGATGCGCTTGCGGCCGAACTCGGCGCGAAGGTCGACGAGGCCTTCTGCGTCTCAAGCGACAACCCCGCCTCGATCGCCGCGGTGCGCGACGCGTGGATGCCGGGCGAGACGCCGTCTTCGTCGGAAGGTCCGGCGCAGGAAAGACCGCCTTGACCAACGCGCTTTCGGGCGCCGACTTCGCCACGGCAGGCGTGCGCGAGGGCGACATGAAAGGGCGGCACGCCACCACGGTGCGCCAGTTGGCCGTCACAGGGCGCGGTGCGATCGCCGATGCCCCGAGAGTGCGAGCGCTCGGGGCGACGAGCGACGCCGACGCCGTCGACCGAACCTTCGAAGACATCGCTGAACTCGCCCGCGAATGCAGATTCTCCGACTGCACCCACGCGAGCGAACCCGGATGCGCCGTGAAACAGGCGGTTGACGCCGGCGAACTGGACCTCGAACGTTTGGCGCGCTACCGCGCGCTCGCGCAGGAATCGGGGCGCAGGGCACGACGCCGTGACGCCAGGCTGGCCCGCGAGGAGGACAGGCAGGCGAGCCACGCGAACACGAGCGGGCGTCGCGAGGCCATGCGTCTGAAGGGCCGCACAAATTGACGTGGGAAGGGGCCGGATGCTCAGTTGCTTGGGGCGGGGCCGAAGGGTTTGCAGGGCTTGGAGGGAGCTGGGCCGAAGGGTCGAGAGGGCGCGCGAGAGGACTATGGGACGGGCAGAACGCAACGGCATGCAGGAAGGGCACATGCGGAGGAACCGCGGTCACGGGTGGGGCGTGAAGGTAAGCGGAGCGTGAAGAAACGGTTGGGCGTGCCGGTCGGGGTGAAGAGGCGTTCGCGTCTTCTGGGGGTGTTGTTGGCTTTCGTGTCGTTTGTCGTCGCTGGGTGCAAGATCAATGGGACGGTTGAGTTTCAAGCCAACGGTGACATGAAGTTTGACTTCACTTTCGAAGACGCCGACGGGATGATGGCTAAAATCAATCAGACGTGCGAGACTGTTCGAGCTATTTTCATAGCGAAGGTGAGGTTTGTTGATGATCCCAAGGTTGAGGATGTGACTCCTGCCGGCGGGCATCTGACATGCAGGGTCACTTCGAACAAGCCTTTCAAGGGGAACATGAAGCTGACCGAGCGGGATGGTAAGTATCATTTCAAGTATTACGGTGCGCACGATGGCGATGACACGGACTTGAGCGCTCTCAAGACGAGGATTGTGGTGAGTATGCCGGGGAAGGTGACCCGGTCCAGTTTGGGGAAGGTTCAGGGAAACAAGGTCATCGTTGAAGATCTTGACTTTCTGACCTACGGGGTGGAGATCACAGCCGAAAAGGAGTCGGCGGGGTCGGCGTCATCGTCTGGGCTGCCAGGGAAGAAGGCCGGCGCGGCCTCCTCGTCGTCGGCTGGCGGGTTTCCGGTTTGGGGTTGGGCCGCCATTGGGGGCGGCGTGTTGGTTGTGATTGCGGGTTGTGCGTTTGTTGTGGGCAGGCGTCGGGGCGCGGCGAAAGCCGCAGTCGGCAATCGCCGCCAGGATGGGATGGCTGCTGTGGGCGGGGGTGTGCCGCCGTCTGACGGGGAAGCTTCGGCTGCGCCTCAACAGCAAGCTTTCAGCGACCGTCTTGGGTTTTAGATGCGGACGGGTGATTTCGCCCTTAGGCGGTGTGTTTGTCGTAGGCATGTGGGGGCGCGTAATTCGTTGTGGCTGAGACGGGACGTAATCAGGGCCCTTGAGGTTTTTCGGCGTGGAGCGGCGGTTTTCCCAAGGGAAGGCAATTTAACCAGAGGTCGAAAGTGAAAGGTGCAGGCCCTTGGATTGCCTCGACTGGTAACCGTCCGCCGGTTGTTCCGGGGCTCGGGCGTCTGGATGGGTCGGTGTTTGTCTCGTGTTTTCGTCTTGCCGGTGCGTTGGAGGGGCTGGGGCGCTACGCTGGGGTTTGTAGGGTTGACGCATGTGTCCGGCCTTTGCCGGCGGAGTGTTTGGAGGCTTGATATGTCCGTCCGTGTCACGAGGCGTTCGCGCCTTATCGGATTGTTGTTGGCCCTCGTGTCGTTTGTCGTCGCTGGGTGCACGATCAATGGAACGATTGAGTACCAGGCAAACGGTGACGCGAAGTTTAACTTTACTTTTGAAGATTCGAGGGACTCCATGGCCAAGATCGAGCAAACATGCGAGGGCGTTCGAACTATTTTCATAACAAAGATTAGATTTGTTGACGATCCCAAGGTGGAGGATGTGACTCCTGCGGGCGGGCATCTGACGTGCAGGGTCACTTCGGACAAGCCTTTTAAAGGGAAAATTAAGATGTCCGAGCAGGATGGGAAGTATCATTTCAAGTATTACGGTGCGCACGATGATGATGACACTGACATGAGCGACTTTAAAACGAGGATTGTGGTGACTATGCCGGGGAAAGTGACCCGGTCCAGTTTGGGGAGGATTCAGGGAAACAAAGTGATTCTTGAGGACCTTGACTTTCTGACCTACGGGGTTGAGATCACAGCCGAAAAGAAGTCGGCGGAGTCGCCGTCGTCGCCTTCATCGCGGGGGAAGAAGGCGAGCGTGGCGTCGTCTTCTTCGGCGGGGTTTCCGGTTTGGGGTTGGGCCGCGGTTGGCGGGGGCGTGTTGGTTGTGATTGCGGGTTGTGCGTTTGTTGTGGGCAGGCGTCGGGGCG
>ERZ772874.1639-NODE-1639-length-11468-cov-2.911242_pt1 | contig 11468 bp, 7 predicted proteins | sample MGYA00580586_ERZ772874 | MGnify/ENA primary metagenome ERZ772874 (study PRJEB29015, sample SAMEA2737952) | human oral metagenome | biome: human oral; feature: human-associated habitat; material: dental | place: China | collected 2154 ... | reverse complement strand
AAGCAAAAAGCTCCAAGAACTCAAGGACTTCCAAGAGAATACCCAGAAAGAACACGATTATAATACCTTTGTCTTGGGCGAATTGCAAGAGATTGATTTGGAAGAAGGTATGCAGGAAGAGCTAGAAGCCTTCTATACGCAAGCCTCCAATAGCGAGACCATTAGGGACAACCTCACCGAGGGGGCTAATCTGCTTGCTGAAGAGGAACAAGGCATCATGACCCAAATGCGTGACCTCTCCTCTCTCTTTTCCGCTCTAAGCAGCTATTCGCCCCAATATAACGAACTCTATGAACGTATTGATGCGGTGTATATAGAACTGGACGACCTCTCTCGTGAGGTGTATGACTTGGCGGAGAATGTGGAGTTTGACCCCAAGAAACTCGCCCGCGTACAGAAGAAACTCCAAAAGCTCTACGACTTACAAAAGAAGCACAAGGTCTCCACCGTATCGGAACTCATCGCTATTGAAGAAGCTTTGGAGGCAAAAGTCGCCCAAATGGAAAACATAGAGGGGGATATAGAAATAGCCCAAAAGGAGGTAGATAAAGCCCTCGAAGGCCTAAGTGCCCTTGCTCAGAAGCTCCATAAAGCACGTGAAAAGGTATTGCCTACCCTTACCAAGAGCCTACAGGCCTCCCTTAAGGACTTGGGTATGCCCAATGCCCAATTCCAAATCAGCCTGACCCCTACCGAGCAGTATTTGGCCAAGGGCAACGACAGCCTTTCCTTCCTCTTTTCAGCCAACAAAGGGGGCAACTTCGGGCTACTTAAGAAAACCGCCTCTGGCGGAGAGCTTTCTCGTATCATGCTCACCATCAAGCATCTGCTGGCTACCAAGATTGCCCTGCCTACCATCATCTTTGACGAGATAGACACGGGAGTCTCCGGCGAGATAGCCCACAAAATGGGGGAAATCATGAAGCAGATGAGCCAGAGCCGACAGGTTTTTGCCATCTCTCACCTCCCACAGGTAGCCAGCAAAGGCGATGTACATATCAAGATATACAAAACTGACATTGCAGGCCGCACCACTACCCAGTTCCAAGAGCTTAGCCCAGAGGAGCGCATAGAGGAAATCGCCCAGATGCTCGGAGGAAAGGACATCACTGAATCGGCAAGGGAACACGCCAAGCAACTTCTTTCAAAAAGTTAGAAACTTATGACTCACCTAACTATCCAAGGAAGGAGCCTTACTGCTATGGAATGGGGAAACAGAATATTAATACTCGCCCTAACTACTTTTTTTGTTAGTGGCGTAAGCCATAGCTTTCTAACAGACACTCTTGACCCAATAGGTTTTCTGTTACGTATTCTTCTGGTAGTAGCTACCACTTCGATAATCATTTATACACTCATAATGATTTTCAAAGAGTACAAGTACACCTTATACACCCTCGTTATACGTGGTGAGAGGCTAAAAATACATTATAAAGAACAGATTTTATATTCTTTGGAGAAAGATGCTATCAAAATGGCTTATTTTTTCAACCTCTCAGAGGAGAGATATAAAATGAGTAAGCCCTTCTTAGACTTATTCACAAAAGAGAAAGGTCGCATTCTACATCTGTGGATTGAATATAAGGATTATGAAGCCTTAAAAGCCTATTTTATAGAACAACATATCCCTGTAAAAGACGAAGTAATCTTTCTCAAAGACTAATAACAAACTCTTAAAATACCCTCAATTTGAATTATTTATCCGTAGAAAACATATCCAAGGCCTATGGGGAGCGAGTGCTCTTCGAAAATGTGTCTTTTGGTATCAACAAAGACCAAAAAATAGCCCTTATCGCTAAGAATGGGGCAGGGAAGAGTTCGCTGTTAAAAATCCTTATTGGGGAAGATACGCCCGATACAGGGCAGGTAGTCTCTCGCAAGGGACTGAAGATCGCTTTCCTTTCTCAAGAGCCTGCACTGCCTGAGGATTTGAGTATAGAAGACTATATCTTCCAAGAGGAAAACCCTATTCTGAAGGTCATTCAGCAGTACGAACATGCCCTCGAACACCCCGAAGACGAAGCAGCCTACCAAAAGGCTTTTGAGGCTATGGAGCGGCACGAGGCTTGGGACTTCGAGACACAATACAAGCAAATCCTCTTCCAGCTGAAACTCACTGACCTGCACTTGCCCATCAAGCACCTCTCAGGAGGTCAGCGCAAAAGATTGGCATTGGCCAATGTGCTCATCAGTAAGCCCGACCTTATCTTCCTTGACGAGCCTACCAACCATCTTGACCTTGAGATGATTGAGTGGTTGGAGAACTTCTTTGCCAAGGAGAAGATGACGCTCTTCATGGTCACCCACGATCGTTATTTCTTGGAGCGCGTCTGCAATGAGATTGTGGAATTGGACGAGGGTACCCTTTATAGCTACAAAGGAAATTACAGCTATTTTTTGGAGAAAAAAGAGCAACGCTTACAGCAGGAGCAAGCCTCTCAAGAAAAGGCAAAAAACCTATATGTACGTGAGTTGGATTGGATACGTAGGCAGCCCAAGGCGCGTACTACCAAGAGCAAATCGCGTATTGATGATTTTGCGATTATCAAGGAGCAAGCCCAGAAGCGCCGCCGCGAGCATGTGGTAGAGCTGGAGATTGCCATGCAGCGCTTGGGAAGCAAGATTGTGGAGCTGCACAATGTGGTAAAGAAATTCCCTGAGAAAACGATCCTTGACCACTTCTCCTATGTATTCAAGCGGGGCGAGCGGGTAGGTATTGTAGGCAAGAATGGTACAGGCAAGAGTACCTTCCTAAACCTGCTCACAGGCAAAATCACCCCGGATGCAGGTAAAATCATCATAGGGGAAACAGTACAATTTGGCTACTACACCCAGCAGGGCATTGAGATCAACCCACAGGAGAAGGTCATAGATGTGATCAAGAAATACGGCGAATATATTCCACTACTCAAGGGGCGCACCCTCTCAGCCGCCCAGCTCTTGGAGCGTTTTCTCTTTGATCGCAAGAAGCAATACGACTATGTAGAAAAGCTCAGTGGGGGAGAGCGCAAGCGCCTATACCTCTGTACGGTGCTGATTCAGAACCCTAACTTCCTCATTCTGGACGAGCCAACCAATGACCTTGACATCGTTACGCTCAATGTCTTGGAGGAGTTTCTTTTGGACTATGAGGGCTGCTTGGTGATTGTCTCTCACGACCGCTATTTCATGGATAAGATTGTGGATCACCTCTTCGTCTTCAAGGGCGGGGGAGAGGTGCAAGACTTTCCAGGCAACTACTCCGATTACTTTGTCTATGAGCAATCTACCCCTAAAGAAACCGCCAAAACCGAGGAGAAAGCCCCTACCCAAAAGAACTCTTGGCGTGGTGCCAACAGTCCCCTTTCCCAAAGTGAGCAACGCGAATTAGCCCGTTTGGAGAAGGAAATTGCCCAGCTGGAAGCACAGAAACAAGCCATAGAAACGCTCTTCGCCGAGGCCTCTCTCTCCACTGAGGAGCTACAAGAACAATCCCAAACCCTCAGCGAAGTACTTGCCCTTCTGGAGGAAAAAGGCGACCGCTGGCTAGAACTCTCTATGAAAGATAGTGATCAGTAGTCAGAAGACAGTGGTCAGAAGTTAGTGGTTAGACACTGATAGCTGAAAACTAAAAACTGAAAACTAAAAACTGACTACTGATTATAGGTGTTTATCACAATCCTAAAATATTTAGGATCATAGAGGGTAGTCATGGAGTAGAAGGCGTCTTTACGTTGTTTTTTGTCTTGAGGAAAGGAGAGGTAATGCAGGTCGTTATCCAATATCTGGTAAATCAGTTCGGTACAATAAAGTTCGCTGGGGTCGTCTATCACGCCATGATGGTCAAAGGGCACCCCTTGTTGTAAGTAATAGCGAGCGCGCTCCACTACCTTAAGACCTTGTTCGCGGGTCAGACCTTGGGGGCGTACCACGAGTATTTTCTCAGGCATGGAGTATTGTAGAAAGGTAGAAAGGGGTTGCTGCTGCATACCGTCTGTTTCGCTGACATCGGAGGAGAGGGAGTGAATGACCCACCACTTGCCCCCTTGACGGCAGAGAATCCCCGAATGGGTAACATCGAACCTGCCATCGTTAAGCCTTTGGGAAATCATATCGCTAAAGAAGCCATAACCCCTTCTAAGGATAATATCCCCTGGGCGAAGAGAATCCAGTTGGATAGGGGAGAGGCGTATGCGGTCTTTGTTTTTAGCCACCTGCCTCTCTTCTTCTTGGGTATCTATATAGAAAAAGAGGTGAAACCCACCCCATAAGAGCAGCGGAAGAAGGAGCCAATAGGCTAATTTGCCCATGCGCCAATGTGTCAATTTATCTATGAGTCGATGTGCCAATATGTGATTTGTTTTGAGTGCAAAGATAGGAAAATAATGACAAATGACAAGTGACGAACAACAAGTGACGAACAGATATATCACAGTAGAATTTGTCACTAGTCACTTATTACTAATTTCATACATATAACTCCTTTTTGTGCAAATTTTTTTGTATATTTTTCTTTTATTCCAAAAAAATGTTGTACTTTTGAGGTCAAATATAAAAATTTTAATATATGAAACGTAATTATTTTTTATTAGCCACTGCCCTTATGGGGATTCCACTGATGGCTCAAGAGAAAGATAGTCTCTCTAACAAACAAAAGACACCTGATACCGAGGAAAACCGCAATGTAATGCTCAATGCTTCCTCCAACTCAGGGCCTCGCGAAGTAAATATTGGACTGCCTTCTTCTGTAGGAGGTATTACCGTATTGGAGAATGACCTTCCTGTGGTGTATTATTTTTGGCCTGAGTTGCCTTCTCGTACTTGGCGCCCCTCACAGAGCTTGAATATGCGTGGGCTTATCTCGGTAGGCGAATCCACCCTTACCATTGGGGACTTTGGTTATGCAGTTAATAGTTATACCAAGACAGGGGGTGACAAGACCCAGATAGAGGGTCTGCTCAAGGGTAATCACCACGGTTATTACTTAGGCGACGTGAATCTTAATGGTCGCTTTGGGCAAAGCCATTGGCACTATGCTATAGGAGCATTGGTTACTGGCGACCCAGGAGAGGCCAAGCACAAAGGCTCCCGACTTATTGATGATACTCAAATATTCAGAGGCGTACTGACTTACAAGTTTGATGAGAAAAGCGATATTAACTTTGGTTATAAGTTTGCTCGTTCAAAAATGATAAATCATTACGCCCCTTTTATTTATCATACCGACGGTAAGGTAAGCGAATACAATGGCATAGGCATCGGTACTGACTCGTATATGATCAGTGATGGGTATATCATCTTCAAGAATGCCCTTACAGGTGAGCCTTACCGCACCAATTATACAGGCAATGATTCCCCACTTTGGTCTTTCTCCCATACCTTTGACCTCTTTGGTAAGAATGACTTAGGCAATGATTGGTTCTTTAAGCACTCCACTCGTATTCGTTATGCAGAATCTTCCGCCCTTATTCCACTACCAGCAGGCTCTGTAAAAAGGGGTAACCAAGGTTATAGCTATCTTGATGGTACCCCTTACACAGGAGATTATATACAGCGTATGTTGGCTATTCTTTCTCCTAAAACCCCTACCACTACTTGGATGACCCGCCTATGGGCAGAGAAAAAGACGGACAACCACCAGTGGCGCTTTGGGGTATTGGGTCAGTACTACAAGGAAAATAACTACCACCAAGATCGTTCTTTCCTCTTCCACTCTGTAGAGAAGCAACCTCGCATCTTGCGCCGAGATGGCACTACCGATCCCTTCTTTGACTACAACGTAGGAGCAGAATACCACAGCGGGTATGAAACTAAGATTACCGCCTACGCCTCTGACAGCTGGAATGCAACCCCTTGGCTTGACCTCTCTTATGGAGCTAACTTCCAGTACCACAAGCTCGAAGGTGATTATAGCTTGCAACCTCGCGGAGCAAATGTAGTGCTAAACCAACCTTTTACTACTTTTAACCACGACTGGTACCACCTCAACGGAGATTTACGCGCGGTAGTGAAACTCACCCCTGAGTTTGGCCTATTGGCTAACTTCACTTATCAAGAAAAACACGGCCAATTGGAAAACTACTCAGGTGCCTATACACCTGATTTTGCTAAGACTAAAACACCTTTCTTAGCAGGAGGTATCTACTATAACAACAAATGGCTTAGCTTGGTATCACAGGTATCTACCCTTACACGTAACAATTACCAAACCCGCCTAAGTATCTCCGACCGCAACAGCCCTCGTTCTGAAGTGGTTTCTGTACATTACGACATCAAGACTGTGGGTTGGACTACCGATATGGTACTCAAGCCTTTTGATAATTTCCAATTGCACTACCTACTTACCTTGCAAAACCCTGAGTATAACAACTATGGCTGGACGAATCCGTTCAACGGACGCGCTATCAGTTATAACAACAATATCGTAACAGGTATCTCCAAGGTACTGATGGAAATAGACCCTTCGTATAGCATCAATAAGTTCCGTTTCGGACTTAACTTCCGCTATTTCAGCAAACAATATGTAAGCCCTACCAATCAGTTCTTTGTAGAACCTCGTTGGGAATCCTTCTTCTCCTCTTCGTATGAGATCAACAAGCACCTGAACCTTGGTTTCAATGTGGTGAATATCTTCAACCAGACAGGAGCCTCCACCAGTATTGCCAATTCAGAAATCCCTTATGATAACATACAAGATGCTGAAGGTAGCTTAGTTACAGGTTCTTACATACGTCCGCTTACCTTTGAACTACAATTGAATTTTAGATTTTAGTCATCCTATGAAAGCAAAAAATATTCTTTTAGCCTTAAGCTTCTCCGTGGGGATAAGTGTCCTAGCGCAAGAGGCTGATATCAAGTACATTACCCAGAAAAAGGGCGCTACCCTAGGGTATAGTACTACCTCAGGGGTGAAGATCCTCACCGTAGGGGGAAAGCAGTTCAAAGACCTAAACAAAAACGGCAAATTGGACAAGTACGAAGACTGGCGCCTACCGGTAGATGAGCGTGCCAAAGACTTAGCCAAACAGATGAGCATAGAGGAAATTGCAGGGCTTATGCTCTACAGTAACCACCAAGCCTTGCCTGGTCCTCCTGATGGCTATCGCAAGAGTAGCTATGGAGGTAAGCCCTTTGCCGAGAGTGGTGCCAAAGCTTCCGACCTTACCGACCAGCAAAAAGTCTTCTTAGACCGCGACCATGTACGCCATGTGCTGATCACTACTGTTTCCTCTCCTAAGGATGCAGCCATATGGAGCAACAACCTACAGCGTACCACCGAGAGCCTACCGCTGGGTATTCCAGTGAATATCTCTTCCGACCCACGCCATACCACCTTGGTAACGGCCGAATACAATGCAGGAGCAGGAGGAAGTATCTCTCTTTGGCCTGATGGATTGGCTATGTCCGCCACCTTTGACCCTGCTGTGGTACAGAAGTTTGGTGAAATAGCTGCCAAGGAATACCGCGCTATGGGGATCACCACTGCCCTTTCTCCTCAGATAGACTTGGGTACGGAACCTCGCTGGAATCGTATGGTCTTCACCTTTGGCGAGTCTCCTGAGCTGACTACCGATATGGCACGTGCCTATGTAGATGGTTTCCAAACCTCCACAGGTAAGGCCGAAATCAAAGATGGTTGGGGCTACGAGAGTGTCAATGCCATGAGCAAGCACTTCCCAGGTGGAGGTGCTGGCGAAGGTGGTCGTGATGCCCACTTTGCCTATGGTAAGTATGCTGTATACCCAGGTAAAAACTTTGAGATGCACCAAAAACCTTTTACCGAAGGTGCCTTTAAGCTCCATGGCAAGACCAAATCCGCCTCTGCGGTGATGCCTTACTACACTATTTCCTACAACCAAGACACCAAAAACCATGAGAATGTAGGTAATGGCTTTAGCAAATACATAGTAACCGACCTATTGCGCAACAAATACGGCTTTGACGGGGTGGTATGTACCGACTGGCTCATCGTTGCCAAGGAACCAAGCACACCAGGGGGCTTTGCTGGTAAGCCTTGGGGGGTAGAAGACTTAGACTTGCCACAGCTTCACTACAAGGCTTTGGAGGCAGGAGTAGACCAATTTGGTGGTAACAACATGGTAGCCCCTGTGGTAGAAGCCTATAAGATAGGGGTGAAAGAACATGGTGAAGCCTATATGAGAGAACGTTTTGAGAAATCGGCTGTACGCCTATTGCGCAACATCTTCCGCTTGGGTCTGTTTGAAAATCCATACCTCAACCCAGAGGAAAGTGCTAAGATTGTAGGAAATCCTGAGTTCATGAAAGCAGGTTACGATGCTCAGCTCAAATCCATCATCATGCTCAAGAACAAAGGACAGGTATTGCCTATTGACAAGAAGAAAACCGTCTATATTCCTAAAGTGTATAACGAACCTCAACGCAACTGGTGGGGTGTATATACCGAAGGCAACATAGCTTACCCTGTGAATATAGAGAATGTGAAGAAGTACTTCAATGTAACCGATGATCCCAATAAGGCTGATCTTGCTATTGTTTTTGTTAAGAGCCCTACCCAAAATCACCCAGGTTACAACGACGAACTCTTCAAGGCAGGAGAGAATGGATACATTCCTATCTCCCTACAATACAACACTTACACCGCTGAGTACGCTCGCGAACACAGTATCGCTGCAGGGGATAAAGTGATTGCTCCACAGGTGACCGACCGTTCTTACAAAGGCAAGATGGCCAATGCTTCCAACATCACCGACCTATACAACATCTTGGAAACCAAAGAAAAGATGAAAGGCAAACCAGTGGTAGTTTCCATCACCGCCTCTCGTCCTATGGTATTCCATGAGTTTGAAAAACAGGTAGATGGTATCTTGCTTAACTTCGGTACTTCCGAACAAGCCCTTTTGGAAATTCTCTCTGGTAAGGTAGAGCCTTCTGCCTTGCTCCCCACTCAGATGCCTGCCAATATGAAGACAGTAGAGCAACAGTTTGAGGATGTACCTTTTGACATGGAGTGCCACAAGGACAGCGAAGGCAATGTATATGATTTTGGTTTTGGACTCAACTGGAAAGGGGTTATCAAGGATGCCCGTACTGCTAAGTACAAACGAAATTAGCCAATAGTGGTTAGTGGTTAGACACTGAAAACTAACCATAATCACTTTTCAGATAATCCCAATTACTATTAGAGAATTTCTATACAAATTACAACTATTCAACAAGTAGATACTCAAATATACATAAAAGCAATTTTAAAGCAAATTTTAGCCATTTCTATGCTTTCTATGATAACTATTTCTATTATAGCCCAAGACTATTCTATAACAATATACAGAGAGTCGATTGGCTCAAGCAGAATATGTACAAGTAGGGGGTGCTACTCATGCTTTCCTTGACTGGAAACCTGACCAAAAAACCCAAGAGACATTTGACAAATACGGCAAATACTATACCCATCAGATACTTGCCTTTTTTGATGATGTACTTAAATAGTGACTAATGACCAATGACTAATGACTAGTCTGCAAGAGTTCATTTTACTAAAAAAATATTTTTTAACAGCAGATATTCTTAATATTTGCTGTTTTTTTTGTACCTTTGTGGGCTGAGTAAAAAAACTCAAAATTCATAAAGATAAATACTACAAAAACAAATGAAGAAAATTTTATTATTAGGTGCATTATCCCTCTTTAGTATGGGATTACAAGCACAGAGAAAATTCAAAATAACCCTTGATGAGGCGCGTAATGGTTCGTATACCGTGAGTCCTAAGCTACCCAAAGATGGCATCGTAAAGCGAGGAACTACCCTGACTATAAGTGCTACTGCTAATGAGGGTTATATACCCGATGGGGGCTATTATGCAACCATACAAGATGGTCATGTGCAATACCACGAGACTATGCAATCATCCTTTAAGGTAAAAGTAGATAAGGAAATGAACATAGGCTATTCTTTTGTTCCCAAAGAAACGGAAGAGAACCTCAGGGTTATCCAAGATATTGTCTATGCCAAACCAGGTGTTAAGGCACTGAAATACGATATTTATGCTCCCAAGGGCAAGGACAGACTTCCTTGTATTATCATCATTCATGGAGGTGGCTGGAGTTCCAACAGCGAGGAGGTCATGCGTGGTTTCGCCCGTGAGTTGGCCAATAGTGGTCGTTATGTAGTCTTCAATATTGATTATCGCTGGATGGACAAGCTCGACGGAGATAAGAAGCCTACGGCACTGCACCAAATCATAGAAGATGTATATGGAGCGGTGATACATATTACCGAAAATGCCGCTATGTATGGGGGTGATAGCAATAACATCTTCCTCACAGGAGATAGTGCAGGGGGGCATCTTGCTGCCTCTGTAGCTAATTTTGTAGAGCGATTAGGGGATAAGAGTTTTAACAAGATAGAGAACACTTTCCAGTTTGCCCCTACCTATATGCCTAAAGGGAAGAGTATAGAGGAGATCAAGCAGAAGCTTGCCCAAAGCATCAAGGGGGTAGCACCTAGTTATGGAGTATTCAGTATGCAGATGCTTTCTCAGCGCTTTGCTAATTATCCTTTCTTGAAGGAAGTAGCTCCTATTAACTATATACCAGAGGGTAGGGCAGTACCTTATTTTCTACTTCGTGGTACAGAGGATCAGCTTATCAAAAACGAAGAAGTAGAGAGCTATGCCAAAGCCCTTATCAAGGCAGGACAAAGGGTAGAATACCTACAAGTAGGAGGTGCTAACCATGCTTTCCTTGACTGGAAACCCGATGAAGAAACCCAAGAAACCTTTAGCAAATATGGTAAATATTGTACCAAACACATGTTACTTTTCTTTGATAACATACTCGGAAAGTGAAAAATCAATAGCGAAAAGTAAAGTCAGCAAGTACTTTCATTTTTTACTAATCACTATTCGTTTCTCTCTTAACTGTTCCACGTGGAACAATTAATTCTAAAGATAAAAAATTACAGCAAGTCATCTGTACTTGCTGTTTTTTTTGTACTTTTGCGGGTTGGCGCTGGTGAAGAGTGAATAATGTGAGTTCGATATAACGAAAACTCCCACTGATTTTCACGAATTTCACAGATTTTCTATGTCTGTATAATTGTGTCGCTGCGATTTGCATGGATTGTTATAAGAGCTTAGGTCTTATTAATTCGTGAAAATTAAAGAGTTACGCTTAGTTGTTTTATTCTCTCCATGAAAATCCGTGTTTCACATACCCAGCTGTGGGCACTCGCTGGCTTTGAGGGAGCTTTCGTTATATTGAATTCACATTAAGGTAGGGTTTTTTTATTGTCCAAAAGATAATGATAAGCCTTTAGATATTTATTCAATCGTTGTGTGTCTTCTTCGGTGATAAAGGTCAGCCTTGTAATATCCATATTATCTTTTAAGTCATTGATTTTGACTTTAGTAGCTAAGGGGTTTTTCTTGATACGTGCTATAAAATGTTGGTACGGCTCATCGGGTGGGAGCTCCTGCACGCCGCGCTGTGGGCACCGCAGCTCATCCTCCT
>ERZ772874.1637-NODE-1637-length-11473-cov-26.639254_pt1 | contig 11473 bp, 9 predicted proteins | sample MGYA00580586_ERZ772874 | MGnify/ENA primary metagenome ERZ772874 (study PRJEB29015, sample SAMEA2737952) | human oral metagenome | biome: human oral; feature: human-associated habitat; material: dental | place: China | collected 2154 ... | reverse complement strand
ATCCTGTAACCATTCATTACCTAACAGGCTTTTACAGCGATCCACATGAACGCCAGATGTTCCTCTTCGTCTACACTGACCATGAGCCACTTCTTTTCGTACCAGCACTGGAGGTTGAGCGTGCTTCCTCTACCGTAGATTTTCAGGTTGTGGGCTATGTCGATTCTGAGAATCCTTGGGAAAAGATCAAGGCCTCCCTACCATCTCAAACCTTCAAGCAAGTAGCGGTCGAATTTGACAATCTGATTTTAACCAAGTACCACGGCCTGCGTACTGTTTTTGATGGGACTGAATTTGTCAATCTGACTCCTTACATCAATCGCTTACGCTTGATCAAGTCAGCCGACGAAATCCAGAAAATGCTGGTAGCCGGCCAGTATGCCGACAAGGCTGTCAATATTGGTTTTGACAATATTTCACTGGACAATACTGAAACGGACATCATCGCTCAAATCGACTTTGCTATTAAGCGAGAAGGCTATGAGATGAGCTTTGAAACCATGGTTCTAACAGGCAATAACGCAGCCAATCCGCACGGCATTCCCGGAGCCAATAAAATCGAAAACAATGCCCTCCTCCTCTTTGACTTGGGCTGCATGGTCAATGGCTACGCCAGCGATATGACACGGACCGTCGCTGTCGGCCAGCCAGACCAGTTCAAAAAAGATATCTACTATCTGACTCTGGAAGCTCAGCAAGCAGCGCTTGACTTTATCAAACCAGGCGTCACAGCTCATGAAGTAGACCGAGCTGCCCGTGAGGTCATCGAAAAAGCTGGCTATGGTGAATATTTCAACCACCGACTTGGCCACGGTATCGGTATGGATGTTCACGAATTCCCATCCGTTATGGAAGGCAACGACATGGTCATCGAAGAAGGCATGTGCTTCTCTGTTGAGCCTGGTATCTACATCCCTGGCAAGGTCGGTGTCCGCATCGAAGACTGCGGCCACGTCACTAGGAATGGTTTTGAACTCTTCACCGAAACTAGCAAAGACTTGCTATATTTTGAATAGAATAGCAGAAAAGCACCGAATGGTGCTTTTTTGCTGCTCTTTTCAGGCTCTAAAACGGTGAAAAGGTTTCCCTTTTTATAGAGCTTTCTCAATTTCTTTTGCGATTTTGCTCTTTCTTAACTTCCTCTTTAGGAGGTATGTCAACAAAAGAGTAGGATTTAGACTGTAGGATAATTGCCATTTATAATAATTGATCCACTCGATTACGGTGAATAGCCAAATGGCCATAGAGGTGGCAAAAGTTGCAAAATTACTGTAGTTCCAGAATATTAACAGCACTCCCACAGCTAGTAAGCAAGCATCTACTTTCTTCAGCATTTTGTAGACCTTGCCTGTATATTTTTCAGCAAATCTTGGCTTGGCAAGCCTTTTTATCAAAATCCACCAGAAAACAGAGCCCTGTATTAGAATAAAACTCAGTACAAACAAGGAGAAGGAAATAGAAATTAGGGCTTGAGTGGTTACAAGCCACTTTTTGAGTAGGCAAAAATTGAACCAGAATACTAGAACAGCGACTAACTCGCCACTCGCTAGGCCAGTCAATTTTTGTTTCATCGACTTTTTCAAACGAAGCGCACACCTCCTCCACCCCACAGATAAACTTTGCTAGACAAGCCTGCCTCTCCTGCATCTGAGCAGCTTGCTCACCAAGACATTTCCAGCTCAATGATAGCTTTAACTTGACATTCCTGTCAAAAGAGAATTTCATGGTTTATCATGCACAGGATTTCGAATTTATGTCAGCCAAATACTTATTTTATGTGCCAGTGATCTTAGTCTCAACAGAGAAAGCCCTCGTCTCTAGGCTAAAAAGCCAAGCATTTTTACGAAATGGAGTCTTTCGCCATTTCTTTTTCGGTTGCTGCAACAACCTCGGCCAGACTAGTTTGTGCCAGTTCAGCTTCCATCGCTTTCTGGATAGCCTCCAAACGATTATCTAAAACATTGTGGATATTTTTTCCGATAGGACATTCTGGATTGGGCTTATCATGGAAGCTAAAGAGCTGCCCACTCTTGCCCAAACACTCGACCGCACAATAAATATCAAACAGGCTGATGTCTTCTAAATTCTTGATAATATCTGCCCCACCTGTCCCACGAGCAACACTAATCAGGCCAGCATTCTTAAGCTGGGACAGAGTCTTGCGGATAATAACAGGATTGACTCCGACACTGCCAGCCAAAATATCACTGGTCAGTTTTTGTTTTTTTCCTTCCAAAGCTAGGATAATCAGCATATGGGTAGCAATGGTAAAACGGCTAGAAATTTGCATGTTTTTCTCCTCTCTACTGGTATCTATATTTATTATATAGCAAAAGAGTTGTAACTTCAAGTGTTACTTTTCAGAATTTCCTCTATTAACTCTTTTTTGTTTGATAAAATGTTTTATTTCTGTAAATGATTGTGATTTTAGGACAATCTGCTATAATAGTATTAAGAAAACGTTTTCAACAAACGCAATTCGAGTGCTTTTTTAGGCCAAAAGCCCAAGGCATTTGTTCGGACAACATTCTTATTCTAACAAAAGTTCGCTAGCCATAAAGGAAACGGGGTGATGGAGCAAGACTCTTTATAGAACTAGCAAGCAGCGTGTTTTCTAAAAACGAAAGGAGATTTTTATGGGTCTTATTAAAGCAGGCATTGGCGCCGTAGGAGGCGTCTTAGCCGACCAATGGAAGGAATTCTTTTACTGTGATGCCATGGACAAGTCCGTCATGGTGGTCAAAGGACAAAAGCAAGTATCTGGACGTTCCTCCAATACCAAAGGCAGTGACAATCTGATTTCTAACGGCTCTGGCATTTCCGTTGCAGACGGTCAATGTATGATGATTGTCGAACAAGGAAAAATTGTCGAAGTCTGTGCTGAACCTGGTCAATTTACTTACGATACCTCTAGTGAGCCTAGCATTTTTACAGGCCATTTAGGGGAATCCATCAAGGAAACCTTCAAGCAAATCGGCAAACGGTTTACTTATGGTGGTGATACAGGCAAAGACCAGCGTGTCTACTATTTCAATACCAAAGAACTTATCGATAATAAGTTTGGCACCCCAAACCCAATTCCATTTCGGGTAGTGGACTCCAAAATCGGTCTGGATATTGATGTTTCTATTCGTTGTTCTGGTGTTTATTCTTACAAGATTGCGGATCCGCTACTTTTCTACACCAATGTCTGTGGAAATGTAGAGAAAGAATATCTGCGCGAAGAGCTGGATTCACAACTAAAAACTGAGTTTATCAGCGCTCTGCAACCAGCTTTTGCTCGCTTATCTGACTTAGAATTGCGGCCAAATCAAATCGTAAGCCACAACACAGAGCTGGAAAATGCCATGAATGAAGCCCTTTCTAGCAAATGGGGCGAGCTCCGTGGCCTGAAAGTCATTAGCGTAGCTCTGGGTTCTGTCACTCTTCCAGAGGAGGATGCAGAAATGATTAAGCAAGCGCAACGTACAGCTATTCTGAAAAATCCTACAATGGCTGCTGCTACCTTGGTCGGTGCTCAGGCAGATGCGATGAAGGCTGCTGCTGACAATCCAAGCGGTGCCATGACTGGCTTTATGGGAATGGGAATGGCAGCAGGCGCAGGTGGTGCCAATGCCCAAAATCTATTTGCCATGGGACAGCAAGAAGAAGCTGCTAAAGAGCTGGAAAACGCAGCAACCACTCAAAGTTCAACAGAGAAATGGACCTGCCCAAATGGACATGAAGCGTCTGGAAAATTCTGCCCTGAATGCGGTTCACCCAAACCTGTTTCAGATAGCTGGACCTGTTCTTGTGGCGCTGACAACAAGGGTAAATTCTGCTCAGATTGTGGCCAAACCAAGCCTGAAGCCAAACTCCAATACCGCTGCAGCAACTGTAGCTGGCAGCCAGATGATCCGTCCACTCCACCAAAATTCTGCCCTGAATGCGGCAATGTTTTTGATGAACATGACCTGATATAAAAACTTTCTCGCTATCTCATAGACAGATGACAATAGAAAGGAGGTCATCATGACAGATTTACAAGAATATAAATGCCCTAATTGTGGCGGTGCTCTTGAATTTAACAGTTCCATCCAGAAAATGAAGTGTCCTTATTGTGATACCGAGCTGGATATGGATAGTTTAAGAGCCTTGGATGAGGAATTAAAAAACCAAGCTCATGAAGATCTGACTTGGACTTCTCAAGCCGGTGGCCAATGGCAAAGCGGTGAAACAGATAGGATGTCCGTCTATGTCTGCCACTCCTGCGGAGGGGAGATTGTCGCTGATGAAAATACAGCAGCCACATCCTGCCCCTTCTGTGACAATCCTGTCGTTCTGATGGGGCGCTTTGCTGGAGATTTAAAACCCGACTATGTCATTCCTTTTAAATTGGACAAAAAAGCTGCCAAAGATAGGTTGAGCAAACACTTTATGGGCAAACGACTCCTCCCCAAGGTCTTTAAAGATCAAAATCACATCGATGAGATTAAGGGACTCTATGTTCCCTTCTGGCTTTTTGATACAGAAGCGGATGCCGATATTCAATACAAAGCCACTAGATTGAGATCCTGGAGTGATGGCGACTATGACTACACTGAGACCAGCTACTTTTCTGTTCTTCGTTCTGGTCAGTTATCTTTTGAGCGAATCCCAGTAGATGGTTCGAGCAAATTGGACAATCAACTGATGGAGTCCATTGAGCCCTTTGATTTTTCAGAAGCAGTTAACTTTCAGACTGCTTATTTAGCTGGCTATCTGGCTGACAAGTATGATGTTGGGGCAGAAGAAAGCATCACTTATGCCAACCGTCGTGTCAAACAGAGTATCGAAGGCATCTTTGCTGGCACAGTCAATCATTTCCATACTGTCGTTCCAGAATCTTCCAATATTCGCCTGATAAATGGCTCGACCAAGTATGTACTTTATCCCGTTTGGATCTTAAATACCACTTGGAAAGGGCAAAAATTTGTCTTTGCCATGAACGGGCAGACTGGGAAATTAGTCGGTGACCTGCCTTTAGACAAACAGGCTTATCGACGCTGGTTGATCGGCCTAGGGCTGGCAGCGAGTGTGATGACTTATGCAGCAATATGGCTGATCCACTTGCTCTGAGAAGGGAGGATTAGACCATGATGAAGAAATTCATAAGTTTATTGATTGCCCTCTTTCTCTCCTTTGTCATGATTGGCACTGTCAAGGCAGCCGAGGAAAAGAACTATATTTGGGATGAAATCGGCGTCTTCTCCAACGAAGAAATTACTGAGATAAATAAAGCTGCTAAAGAGATTGAAGAAGTTTACCACTTCAAAACCTACTTTCTGGTAGCAAAGTCAACTGGTGAAGAGGACATCCAAGCCTATGCTGAAAGGATCTATCAAGAAGCTGCTGGGTCAGCCGACGGCGTTCTCCTAGCTATCGATAAGGAAAAGGGGAAGTGGACTGTCCATTACTCTGGAAAGGCGGAGGCAAGACTCGGAGCCAAAAGCGATGACCTCCTCTGGGAAGCCTTTGACAGCGGAGAAAATAATTTTAGCGGGGTTCGCTATTATCTTAATAAAGTAGTCAAGCTGCTCAATTCATCAGCCAATCCATTACTGGTCGATGAAGCAGACTTACTGACTCCTAAGCAAGAAAAGGACTTGTTAGAAAAGCTCAAAGACATTAGCCAGCGCCACAAATGTGATGTCGTTGTCGTCACAGTCCAGAGTCTGGAAGGCAAAACTGCCCAAGATTTTGCGGATGATTACTTTGACTACAATGGCTATGGTCAAGGAAAAAATCATGATGGCATCCTCTTCCTAATCAGTATGACAGAGCGAAAATGGCACATCTCAACAACGGGCTATGGCATCACCGCTTTTACCGATGCTGGCTTAGACTATCTGTCACAGAAGTTCTTACCAGATTTGAAAGCTGGTGACTACAATGCTGCTTTTACAATCTATGCCAATCAATGCGATGCCTTTCTGACTCAGGCCAGAAAAGACCAGCCCTATGACGTGCATAATCTTCCCAAGGAAGCCTTGAGCTGGTATTGGATTCCCGTAGCATTGGCTATCGGTTTTGGAATCGCCCTGCTCATCGTAACAGGAATGAAAAGTCAGCTCAAATCTGTCTATCAGCAAACTGGAGCTAGTGATTACATCAAGGAAAACAGCCTTCAGATTACCAATGCCAAAGAATTTTTCCTCTACTCAAATGTGAGCAAAAGAGCAATCCCCAAACCTAGCCAGAGCTCGAGCTCAGGTGGCAGTAGCACACATACTTCTTCATCCGGCAGAACCCACGGAGGTCGGGGCGGCGGATTCTAGGAGCATATATAAACAAAGAGGCTGGGACAAAAGTCCTAGCCTCTCAATTGTCTTTGGATTGTAGAGCAAGACGCAGTGGTTGAGTGGGCTCTATTACAATTAATCTAGATTGCGAATAAAGTCCTGAACATCCTCAAAATAGCCCTCCCTCTCACTGATTTCTCGCAGTAGGTCATGGTTATGAGTATGGTGGATGCCATTCACAAGGCTTTCCTCATAAATTTCGTAGTAAGGTAACTGGAGCTCACGCGCCCTAGCCAGCTCCTGCTCTACATCATAAGCCACGCGACGCATATCGATATCTTTCAGCCCTGTCTCATCTATCTCTAAAATGGCATATTGAGCCCTCAAATCTTGGCGCAGAGTCGTATCTAAAAAGAAAGGTTGGCCGATGGAGCCTGGATTGATAATCAGCTGACCGCCTGTTCCATAGCGGAGAAACTGCTGGTGAATATGACCATAGATAGCAATAACCGCTTCATTGCCTTCAAAAAGTCGGTCAAAATCGCTCTGATTACCAATATGAATCAGCTCCCGTCCCCAGTTCTTATCTGGCAAGTGATGACTGACCGCAATCTTGAGACCTGCTACTTCTGTCAGGACTTGCAGGGGAAGCTCGCGCATACGGTCAATTTCTTCTGGATGGATTTCCTCCAAAACAAAATGGCAGAGCTTGGTTAAATAAAGGTGGCTCGGTCGCGTCAAATCCAATTTTTGATGCAGGGCATGCCAGAGGCTATCTTCCCAATTTCCCCGTACTTGTAGACTAATCGGTAGCTGCTCCAGTCTATCCAAAATATTTCGCCGACCCGTTCCCGGCATGAGCAAGTCACCTAAAAACCAATAGTCTGTCACAGCCTGACTTTCTGCATCAGCTAGGACAGCCTCTAGCGCCGTCGCATTCCCATGCACATCTGACAATAAAGCAATTCTTCTTTTCATTTTATCTTTCACTTTCTATCCAAGAAATATTATAACAAAGATCAAAAAAACTTCCACTCAAACATATTGAGGGAAGTTGCAAATTTAAAATCTAGTTTTAATCCACCGACTTGAGCGCTTCTAGCATATCCAGTCGTTTCAGCTGATAATTGACAAAGAAGCCCAATAAAGTCAGAATGAAACTGACCGCTAGAATAGGCAGGAGATAAACTTCCCAGCCGACTTGCGGATTAAAGGCGATGAAGTTTGGCGCAATCATCTGAATCAAAAATCGATGGAGATAAAAACCAGCCAAGAGCCCTGTGCCAATACCCATGAGTGACAGCAAGATGGTCTCCCGATAGATATAGAGCGTGACTTCCTTACTATGGAAGCCTAGTACCTTGATGGTCGACAACTCCCGTATCCGCTCTGCGACATTGATATTGGTCAGATTATAGAGGATGACGATAGCTAGCAAAATCGAGACAATCACCAGAACCAACATGGTAGAATTCAGTGAAGTTGCTAGTGTGTTAAATTGCTCAACCATACTGGTATTTTGAGAAACGCCTCTGACAGCTGAGAGCTTCATAAAGTCTCGTGCCTGAGACAAGGTCGCCTTTTCGGAGCGATTTTTGAGCTTGATGATATAGGCATTGTTGCTAGCTTTCTGACCAAAGATGGACTCATAGTCTGCCTGCGACATAAAAACAAAATGTCCCACGTAGTTTTCATTGATTGCTGCGACGGGAATTTTTTTGCCATCCAGCTCTAACCGATCTCCAACGGAGACACCGGCTATCTTAGCCAGCTTAGCTGAAATAACGGCTCCTTTAGCCAAGGTCAATTTTTCCTGATTTTCTTGACTTTCCAGTCTGATAAAGGGACTAAAGTCTTCCTTATCTGTCACCATCAGCGTTACAGTTTCTTTGTTTTTGCTCCCTTGATAGACTTCTTCGAAGCTCTGACTAAAGATACTCTGATAGTCTGAAATAGCTGGGTCTTTTAGCTTCTTTTCTAGCTGTAATTTAGCAGTTTGGTCGGCCTGACTCTTTTCTGAGATGATCAAATCATAGCTCAAAATCTGCTCAAACTGGCGATGTGGCACCCCGCTGATAGAGGAACGAATCCCTAGACCAGCAAAGAGCAAAGCCACCGAGCCAGCCACGCCAAAAATAGTCATCAGCATCCGCTGCTTATAACGAAAGATATTGCGCGCCGTCACCTTATGGGTAAAGCTAAGTCTTTTCCAGATAAAAGGAAACCTCTCTAAAAGAATAGTCGCGCCCTTAACTGGTGGTTTAGGTAATAAGAGATGGGCAGCTTCCTCAGTCAACTCTCGGCGAGCAACCAGATAAGCCGGTAAAACGCTAGATAAAAAAGCTAATCCCAGAGCCAAAAGACTGTAAAATGGATAAAAGTAAAGCCTACTCTGGCCTACTACCATGCCCTGCGTGATGATTCGAGAAATAATCCCCGAGAAAAAATAGTGCCCTAGAAAGATTCCCACGAGCGTACCCAAACTACCAGCCACCAAGCCATAGATAGCAAATTTGCGAATAATGTCTCGGCTATGATAGCCTAAGGCTTTGAAAACACCTGCATTCGTTCGCTCTTCATCCACAAAACGGGTCATGGTTGTAAAGGTCACCATCGCAGCCACTAAATAAAGAACCACTGGGAAGATATTGGCCACTGCAGCAATACTATTGGTGGCATTGCTATACATGAGATAACCTTGGCCACCTGGCAAACTCTTCCTCGTATAGCTATGATAGGCTGGCTTTGCCAAACCTGCCAAGTCTACCCGAGCTTGTTGCAATTCTACTTTCCGATTTTTTAGTTCTCCCATCGCCTGCTCTAAGCCCTTTTTCTTCTGAGCCAGCTGGGTCTTTCCTTGTTCCAATTCAGACCGACTGCTGACTAGACTTTCTTCAGCTAGTAAGCCGCTGGTTGCCGCTTGATTGAGTTTCTTTTCCTGCTCCTCTAGCTTAGTTTGAGCCTGCTCTAGCTGCTTCTGCCCTTGAGCTATATCGGCTTCTGCATTCTTAATCTTTTCTTCTCCCGCTTGGATGGAAGCAGTCGCATTTGCCTGCAAGCTTTTTAGACGCGCTGCACCATTATCCTTGAGGTCTTCATTTAATTGTTCTTGATGAGCCGCTAGCTTGTCCTGATAAATCCTTGCAAAAGAATCCAAATCCGCCAAATCTTGATAGCGCAAACGAGCGATACTATAGACATTTGACGAAAAGGCTTCTGGCGCAAGGACGGCATAGGCATCCAGATTGCCACTACCACTATTAGCATTGCCTAGATTTTTATCAGACCAAAGCTCGGCTGACTGGACAAAACCCACAATCTTATAAGTCTTGTTTTTCAGAACTGACGGCCGGCCTGCCTTCTCGGTCAGTTCAATCTCCTGACCAAGCTTATATTTCTTAGACCAAAAACTAGCTAGGGAAATTTCTTGCTCTGTCTTGGGCAGACGGCCAGCTGTGACCTTGAAAGTCGAAATCTTTTCGGTATTTGAGAAGGCTCGCAGAGCTTGATCTTTAACCGTCACATCCGTCAAATAGCCAAACTCAACTTCTGCTCCCTTGATGGCCTGCAGCTCTTTTTGGTCGGCTCCATCCAAGCCATAATCAGCCATGACCGCAAGATCCATGGTCCTTTGCTGCTTGAGATAATCCAGCGCTGTCCGCCGCATATTTGGCGTCGTTACTTTCAGCCCGACCAGGGCAAGAGAACCCAGCATCATCAAGCAAAAAATAGAAAGAAAGCGACCTTTAGAACTACTGAAGGATTTAGCAATATCCTTCCAATAAATCTTTCTCTTCATATCAATACTCCAAGCTTGCAATGCTTTGTGGTTGCTCATTGAGCTCAATGCTCTTTACCTGCGCATCGTGCATACGGATGACCCGATCAGCAATCGGTGCCAAGGCTCCATTGTGGGTCACGATAATGACAGTCGCTCCTTGATTGCGGGACATGTCCTGTAAGATTTGCAGCACTTGCTTACCGGTATTGTAGTCCAAAGCTCCTGTCGGCTCATCGCAGAGCAAAATCTTGGGTTTCTTGGCCACAGCCCGAGCGATGGACACTCGCTGCTGCTCCCCGCCCGATAGCTGAGCAGGAAAGTTATTGAGGCGTTTTTCCAGACCAACTGCGGTCAGAGCTGCCACTGGATCTTGAGCGTCCTTGACGATTTCAGAAGCCAATTCGACATTTTCCTTAGCCGTCAGGTTGGGCACCAGATTGTAAAACTGAAAGACAAAGCCCACGTCATTGCGGCGATAGTCCGTTAGCTGGTGGGAATTGTAGTCAGCAATATTCTGTCCGTCTATCAGGATATCTCCCTCATCATTGGTATCCATACCACCGAGAATATTGAGAGCCGTTGACTTGCCTGCTCCAGAAGCTCCAAGAATAACAACCAGCTCTCCCTTTTCGATCTCGAAAGAGACATTTCGATTGGCGACGATTTCTGTATCGCCAGTTTGATAGCGTTTATAGCTATTTTTCATTTCAATATAAGCCATGTTTTAGCCTTTCTACTTCCTCGTTTCTAACTAAATAGACAAACTGTTGATTATTTACAAGCAATATTATAAAATGGAGCCAAGGAAAAAGCAATAAGCAAAAATCAACACTTTGTTGATTTAATAGTCGGGAGAAAAAATGCCCCAAAAACGCCAAACTAGAACCAAAGAAGACATCAAAGAAGCCCTCATCCAACTACTTTCTGAGGATAAATTTGAGCATATCTCCATCAGCAAACTCTGTAAGCGAGCCGGCATCAATCGCGGGACATTTTATCTGCACTATCTGGATAAATACGACATGATGGATCGTATCAAAGAAGAAATCATGTCCCAATTACAGTCACTCTTTGATGATGATTCTGCCACTACTGACGAGATCCTGACGGCCAATTTACAGCTACTAAAAGAGCATGAACGCTTAATCAATGCCCTTATTAAGAGTAAGTATATCGATTTCCGACAAGCTATTCGAGAATTTTTATTAACAGTTATCTTGGACGAGAAGCAGATTCAACATACCCAGAAATTTTTAGCAGAAAACTTTCACATTCCACAAGACTATGCATTAGAGATTTTCTTATCAAGCATTGAAGGAATAATCTCTCTCTGGATTTCAAGCGGAACCAAGGAAAGTCCTGAAGAAATCACACACATGATCTTGGCTACTTTCAACTACGACTACTGGAGATAAGGACTAGTATTAGTATT
>ERZ772874.1634-NODE-1634-length-11491-cov-11.904862_pt1 | contig 11491 bp, 9 predicted proteins | sample MGYA00580586_ERZ772874 | MGnify/ENA primary metagenome ERZ772874 (study PRJEB29015, sample SAMEA2737952) | human oral metagenome | biome: human oral; feature: human-associated habitat; material: dental | place: China | collected 2154 ... | reverse complement strand
GGAGCACGCGCTCGACCGCGACCCCCTGCGCGCGCACCGCGTCCAGCGCCCCGCGCATCAGGGCCAGCAGCCCCTCGATCGTTGCGCGGGCAACGTGCGCGCGGTCGCAATTGGACAGGGTCATTCCCTCCAGGCTTGCCGTCGCCTCCGGAAGATTCGGCGTGCGCTCGCCCTCGAAGTACGGGATCAACCGCAGCCCGCCCGCGTCCGGGACCGACAGGGCCGCCTCGTCGAACTCCTCGTATCCCAAGCCCGTCACCCGCATCATCGCGTCGATGATCCGGGACGCGTTGAGCGTACACGCCAACGGAAGCCACCTGCCCGACGCGTCCGAGAAACCCGTCACAAGACCCGACGGGTCCGACACCGGACGCTCCGAGACGGCCGCAACCACCCCCGACGTCCCCAGGCTGAGCAGCGCCGATCCCGGCCTCAACCCGACACCCAGAGCAGCCGCCGCGTTATCTCCCGCGCCCGGACCCAGTGTGATCTCACCCCAGCCCCGCGCCTCGTCCCCGCGGCCCACGGCCTCGTGCGGGCCAACAATCCGCGGGAGAGTGATCCGCTCGGCCCGGGCGGCGTCGCACCGTAGTGCCTGCGCCACAATGTCGCGCCGATACGTCCGACCCGACCGGTCAACGTATCCCGTGCCCGAGGCGTCGGATCGATCGGTCGCCAAGCCCTCCAGGCCGACCCGATCGAAACCTCCCGCGATCCTCCACGTCAGGTAGTCGTGAGGCAGGCACACGGCGGCCACCCGCCGAGCGGCCTCCGGCTCGTTATCTGCCAGCCAACGCAGCTTCGTGACCGTCAACGATGCCACGGGAACGGATCCCGTCGCGTTGGCCCACCAAGCAGCGCCCGACGTGCCGCCCGCGTTCGCGACGTCGCGGCGCCCGTCCTCGCGCTCAGCTATCAGCTCACGGGCCGCAGACGCACTGCGCGTGTCGTTCCACAGCAACGCCGGTCGGATCACCCGACCGCGCTCGTCCAGGACGACCATTCCGTGCTGCTGGCCGCCGACGCTCAGAGCGCGCACGTCCTCGAACCCGCCGGCCGCCTCCGCCGCCGCGAGAAACGCCTGCCACCAGGCCTCGGGATCCACCTCGGTACCCTCCGGGTGAGCGGCGCGCCCCTCGCGCACAACCCTGCCCTCAGCCGGGTCCCAGACAACCACCTTGCACGACTGCGTCGACGAATCGACGCCTGCGACATAGGGTCGCGTGATCATCGCTCAGCTCCTTCACCCTCGACAGAGATCAGCCGACCAGGTGACGCATTGCCTGCTGGTACAGCTCAACAAAGTGATACTCGCGTGCCCCCGCCGCGGTCGCGTCGAACTCCTCGTACGCGCCGCGGTCGGCCAGGAAGCCCTCCAGAGACTCTCCCGGCGCGAGCGTCGGCTGGGCCAGCTCAGATACCGATGCTGCCTCCAGTAGCTCCCGGGTCGCGGGGTCCTCGCGGAATGCGCGGGCCTTGCGCGCCAGCATCAGGTACATCTCCATGTTTGCCCGCGCGGACTCCCACACGCCCTCCATGCCCTCCGTGCGGCTCGGCTTGTAGTCGAAGTGGCGCGGCCCCTCGTAGCGAGGCCCACCGCCCGGGAAGCCGTTCTCCAGCAGGTCGACCGTGAAGAACGCGCTAGCCAAGTCGCCGTGACCGAATGCCTTGTCCTGGTCGTACTTGATGCCCGATTGTCCGTTGAGGTCGATGTGGAAGAGCTTGCCCGCGTTGAGCGCCTGCGCGAGCGCGTGCGTGTAGTTCAGGCCGGCCATCTGCTCGTGGCCGGTCTCGGGATTCAGACCCACGATGTCCCCGTTGTCCAGCTGCGCGATCAGTGCGAGAGCGTGGCCAACCGTGGGCAAGAAGATGTCTCCGCGGGGCTCGTTCGGTTTGGGTTCCAAGCCGATCTTCAGATCGTAACCACGCGACTTGATGTAGGCGGCGACCGTGTCGAGTCCCTCCTTGTAGCGGTCGAACGCCGCGTTCAGGTCCTTCGATGAGTCGTACTCTGCGCCCTCGCGTCCGCCCCACATGACGAAGGTCGTTGCCCCCATCTCCGCAGCCAGATCCACGTTGCGCAGGATCTTACGCAGGCCGAAACGGCGGATCGAACGGTCGTTGTTCGTCAGGCCGCCATCCTTGAACACCGGGTGGGTGAAGGTGTTGGTCGTGACCATCTCAATGACGAGGCCGGCGGCGTCGGCTGCCTCCTTCACCTTCATGACGCGGTCATGACGCTCCTGATCCGACGCGTCGAAGTCGAACACGTCATTGTCGTGGAAGGTGATGCCCCACGCGCCGACCTCCGCGAGCTTCGCCGTGTACTCCCACGGGTCGAGGACCGGGCGGGTCCCCGTTCCAAAGGGATCGACCGCGTTCCATCCGACCGTCCACAGGCCGAAGGAGAACTTGTCGTCGCGAGTGGGTGTGCGTGTCATGGTTGTGTCCTTTCGAACGTCGATGTTCAGGTGGAGTGGGTCGTGGTTGTGCATGGAGCCGTCGGCGGCGCCGTGCATTGTTGTGTGGTGACGGGTCTTGGTGTGCTGTTGTGCGGGCGCTGCGCGTGGTGTCGGTGCCATCACAATTGTTTTGTTGTGGGGTAAAACATAATACGTCGCGGCACGTTCGTCAAGGCCGCAGGCCAACATGCGGGGAGTATGTCGACACGCGAACGGTCAGTGGACCGAACGCTGACGGATCGCGACGAGAACCTGTGCGACAACCTCGTCGATGCGCTGGAGGTCAGACCAACGAACACGGATGATATGCCAGCCGGATAGCTGCAAAAGACGAGCCCGGCGCTGCTCCGCCTCGATGCTGCGGTGCACCTCCTCGACGCTATCGCCGTACTTGATGCGACCGTCGAACTCGATGGCGATCTTGAAACCACGTAATGCGATGTCAATGAAGAACGTGTGGTCGCCGCAATGGACCTCCTCCTGGGTGGTGATCCCCTTAATCCCCGCAAGGATGAGCGCGAGCAGGACATGAGATTCGCCGGGAGACTCACACCCCGCGTCCGCATGGGAAACGACCCACTGAGCCTGGCGCATTCCCCGTGTGGAGGGAGGCAGGGAATTGAGCTCCTGCTCCAGCGCGCGTCGCCACTCGTCGGCGCGTTCGCGGGACCCGGGCAGGTCGAAACGCGAGTAGCGTGCGAAGGAAGACAAGCCCGCGCACGCCAGGGTGAAGGCTTGCTCGTGCGTCGCCATCCGCGCGCAGTCGATGAGAACCCGAGACGCGGAGGGGACGGTGAACCCGTCGATCATCTGATACGTAGGCATTGAAGATGTTCGGATGATCGACGCGCGCCCGGCCGGCATGATCACCTTGGATGCGGCCCTGACGGCCTCGAAGTTAAGGCCTCGACTGCCGCACCTCCGGGGAGCGTAGGCGACAATGGGACCCCTGTCGGTGCGCACGGGAAGACCAAGGACCCACCCGGCGCATTCCCCCGTGAGGATGCTGTTACTCCGTCGGGTGCTCACAGCGCAGATCCGCGCACCCCGAACGATGCTCCTCTGGACCCACAGCGGATGTCCCTCAAGGGAAGAGGCGGGGAGATAGATACCTCGCGCAATCCTGATCAGCGTCCCGCGTTGTACTGCTCGGCTGACCACCATGCGGTTTGCTTCCTGCGCTGTGATCACTAGGAGATCTCGTATCGCGCCCAATGAAGGAAGTTGGTTGTTGTGCATGAGCTGCTCCGTGTCCGATACCTACACGTCCCGACTCTCTTCCTCGCGGGATCCTCCGCGCAAGTAGGAAAAGCGTTCCTGTGGATAACCGCCATGGGATCTGCTCATACTGCGCCGGTGTGGCGGGGCTGACAACGCCCTTTGGGCGCCACGAGGTGCCGACGGCGCCCGATCGGTGGGGCAGTCAGCGAGCGAGAGAATGTGCCGCGGGGCGTTCGGCGCCCTCGTGTTACAAACGCCGTCCATCTCCCGCCTCTTCTTGGGGTGTTTCTAGCAGGTTGTTACAAACGTCGTCAATCTGTGGCGAGAATCGGCTAAATCCGGTGCATTTGGCGTTGGAATGACGACGTTTGTAACATACAGCCCGAGAGACTGACTGAAAGTGCTTCGGATTGACGACGTTTGTAACGGTTGCAGCTGCCAATCGTCAAACTCGCGGAACCACCGCTCCGACGCGGTAGCCTGGGTCCATGCCGACCCATTCCGACAGCACCGACGAGGTCGCCCACATCAGCCGCGTCCCGGTCGCCTCGCCGCGCCCCTCAGAGCGGAGGATGAGCGCCGATAACCGCGGTGTGAAGTCGGAAAATGTGCGCGCCTCCAACATGTCGACGGTGCTGCGCAACATCCTCGTCTCGCCGGGTGAGGTCACGCGTGCAGGCCTCTCGCTGCGCACTGGAATGACGCGCGCGACGATCTCGCGTCTCGTGGACGACCTGGTGGGTGCGGGCCTTGTGCGAGAACTCGAACCCAGTGACGGCGGCGGTCGCGGCCGCCCGGCCAACCGCCTCACCCCCGCCGAGGGAAGCGCAGCCGCTCTCGGCGTCGAAGTGGACGTTACGAGCCTTGACATCATGCTCGTAGACCTCGCTGGACAGGAGCTTGGGCACCGCCGGATCGAGCGCGATTTCGCCGACAGTGCACCGGCTGAGACGATGGCGTTCGCGGCCCGTGAGGCACGCACTTTGCTAGAAGAAACCCTGCCTGACGGTGCTTTGTTCCTGGGCATGGGTGTGGGGCTGCCGGGCCTCGTGTCGCCGACCCGCCTGGCGCTTGCCCCGAACCTGGGATGGCGCGACATTCCGCACGCTCAGCTGCTGGCCCCCTTCGCCGACCTCAACCCTATAGTCGTTGCGAACGAAGCGGACTTGGCGGCTTACGCGGTTGCTTACACGCGTCCGGGTGTGGCCGGTGGGCCGTCGACCTTCGTGTACGTGTCGGGCGAGGTGGGCGTTGGCGCGGGTGTCATCGTCGATCACCGGCCGATGAGCGGGGCGCGCGCCTGGTCTGGCGAAATTGGGCATATGTGCGCGGACCCGAACGGGCCCCTGTGTCGCTGCGGGGCGCGTGGATGCCTCGAGGCATACCTGGGCGTGCGAGCACTCGCCGAGCATGTGGGTGCTCCTGCGGGGTCCGGGGTGCGCGAAATCTTGGGCTGCGCGGGTCTCATCGACGAGGCTGGGTTCGAGACCTCCGAGTATCTTCCAGCGGGAGCCGTGCGGGAGCGTGCGCGCGCCGTGCTGACGGAGGCCGGAGCCGCCCTCGGGCGCGTGTTGTCGGGCGTCATTAACGCGATGGATATTCCGCACGTCGTGCTGGGTGGCGCGGTTGCTGAGCTGAGTCGGGCTCTGCTGGATCCGGCCCGCGAGGAAATTGAGACGCGCACACTGCAGGCCCCGTGGTCCTCGCCGATCGTGGAGGTGCTGCCGGACTCCGCATCCCTGACGGTCCGGGGTGCGGCATTCCGAGTTCTGGATTCACTCGTGGACGACCCCGCCGCGTTCCTGAGTTAAGCGTTTCGTCGCCTCGTCCTACCACTTGCCCAATCCCAGGTAGTACAGGGGGTGGGTGAGCACCGCGACGATGCGATCGCGGTATTCGAGGGGCAGCATCGGGTAGGCCACGATGGCGGCCAGGATTGCGACGATCAGGCCGACGAGGATGCGTTTCTTGGTGCTCATGCGCGCGTTCCTTTCGTGGTGGTGAGTTGTTTGTGGGCCTGTGCGAGGAGGCTGGTGATCAGGTCGACGCCTTGCGGGGTTGTCAGGAGGGGCCGGTCCTCGAGGTTCTCGTTGAAGTGGCGGATGAGGTCGTCGAGGCCGGTGAAGGGAATGCCGATGTGTTCGGCGTACACGCCCCAGGGGCCCGGGTATGTTGCATCGGCACGCAGGTCTATCGTGGAGCCGCTGATGTCCTCGATGACAACGCTGTCCTCCCATAGGATGGTGGCGTCCGTTTCGTACCCATGTTCGTCGACGGACAGGCGCGGCGGAAAGTGAAGGTTGATTCCTCGGGTGTCAGCGTTGTTCGTTGCTTGTCGAACAGCGCGATAGTGAGGTCGTTCACCGGGTTGCGCGTGCATTCGAGGAAGGCGGCGGACGCAACGCCGAACACGTACATGGCCGCGTGGAAAGGTTTGCCGGTCCAAAATCCTGCGACCATCGTGCCAGCTGCACAAGCCTAGAGCAGTAATCCGGTGACGATGAGCCCGATGGACTGGTGGTTTCCCGGAATGACGACCGCGCCGTCTTCGAAGCGGGGACGGGATGGCCAAAAGGGACGAATGCTCCTCTCGAGGAGGTAGGGGAGTGCCGCGAGTAGGTACAGAGGGAACCAGATGAAAAGAAGCTGCAGAGGACCTACGGGAAGGCGTGAGAAGATTGTGTAGCTGCAGATTGCGACGCCAGCGTTGACTGCAACGGCGATCGCGGTGAGCTTTCAAAACTATCGTTCGGTCAGGTCTGTGCCCCGAGGAGAGCTGTCGCGGGATTTGCGCGACAACAAAGACAGATAGCGAGCCATAGCTACCACCCATTGACACCGCCAGCTTCCTCTCGCGTCCCTCAGGTTCGATGTAACGAGCAGTTTCAATGCTGTCGAAACTGGTCTGCTCCTGTACCTCAGGAAGCCGTTTTGTTTCTATCACACCCCAACGCTGCGATCCACCCATTCCGTCAAGCCGTCGATCGAGCGATGTGTATGCCAGGAGCACGCTAGTTTGATCGAACATGTGGGCTAGTGAAAACCCGAGTTCTCCATCGGCCCGTTCATCGACCGAGACGTAAAGGACGGGAGGTGTGACCTCGGGATGTGTGTTCACGGACACGTGTTCCATGATTTGACACTAGCAGTCGTGTGATCGGGGACGCAAGTACGGGCGGAGTGTGCAAGCAAGCCTGTGCGCATGAGGCAACCCCGGCCTCGTCGATGACACGAGGCCGGGGTGAACGAAGCCAAAACCGCGACGGTCAGCGGCTGGGTGCCAGCGCCGCCCGCGCGACCTCCTCGAAGGAGAGCGGATCGCGGCCCGTCACATCGCGCACGGTCGTGGAGACGACGTCCATCTCGCCGCGCGCGATCGAGGTGTAGGTGGACACCCACGAGTCGTACTCCCACTGGGCGGCATGCCACTTCTTGCGGGACTCGTAAGCCTCGTCGACGGTTTCGCGCACGTAGGTGACGGGGCGCCCCTGCACTCGGGTGAGGATCTGCGCGATGTCGTCGAGGGTGAGTGCCTGCGGTCCGGTCACGTCCAGGGTTTGGTTCTCGTACTCGTGGGGCCGGGCAAGAACACTGGCCGCGACGCGTCCCGCGTCCTCGCGCGCGACCACGCCGACGCGCCCGTCCTCGGCGGGTCCGAGGATGCGCCCCCGCTCGTCGGGTAGCGTGATGAAGAAGTCCGCGTAGAAGTTGTCCCGCAGGAACGTGTAGGTCATGCCCGACGCCTTGATGCGTTCCTCGGTGTGGTAGTGCGTGCGCGCGAGCGTGAACGTCGAGTCGGGGGCCGCGTTCATGAAGGACAGGTAGACGATGTGGCGCACTCCGGCCGCGGCGGCCGCGTTGACGAAGGAAAGGTGCTTGGAGAGGCGGTCCTCGCTCTCGGGCGCGGACACCATGAAGAGGACGTCAACCCCTTGCAGCGCGGTTCGTGAGTCCGGGGAGTCATCGTAGGAACACTTGACGACGGCGGCACGCGGCAGCTTCGGGGCGCGCGAGGGGGTGTTGGCGAGGATGCGCAGGGGTATTCCACGGTCGGCGAGGAGGCGCGCGGCGGTCCCGCCGACGTTACCGGAGGTGCCGGTGACCGCGAGTGAGGGGAGGGACGAGGTCGGGGTTGCCTGGGTCGTGTCCGCCATGGTCTCAGCATTACCACACCGTCGCGCGGCATGCGTGAAACCGGCGCCGCCCCAGCTTCGGGGATGCGGCCAGAAAGTAGGGTGTTTGGCGTGAGCAGGGGTGGCCTGGGGTTCACGTGAGTCTTGGAGAACCCGGGCAAGGGCGGTGCGTGCCTCACGGGGTTGAGGTTCGAACTCCCGGTGGGGTTGCCGCGGGGCCTGTAGGGCGCGACTGGGCCACGGCGGGCGCGTCGCAAGAATGCTCGGGGTGGAAGCTACACCCCGTACCGGCGCGAGAAGTCGCGCTCGAATTGCTCGAGGGAGACCCCGCGGGTCTCGGGCACGATGAACAGGTAGAAGCACAGGGCCACCACGTTGATGACGCCGAAGGCGAGGTAGGTCCAGGTGGCGCCCAGGTGGCCGATCATGATGGGGAAGACCCACGTGACGACGGCGTTCATGATCCAACCACATCCGACGGCGAAGCCCTGGGCGACGCCGCGGATGCGGGCGGGGAAGATCTCGGAGACGAGCACCCAGTTGACGGTGCCGGACTGCTTGGCGAAGACGAATAGGGACACGAGGATGACGACGAGCCACGGCAGGTAGGCGGGAATCTCGGGCGAGATCGTCCCGTCCGCGAGCGTGTAGGGCCCGATGCCGAGCCCGAAGATGAGGGCGAGGGCGAAGAGTGACAGGGTGACGCCTGTCTCCTGGTAGATACCGACGTTCCGGCGTGCCAGGCGCGACACGAGGTACAGGCCGAACCCGGCGCCGAGGCAGGCGACGGCCCCCGTGATGACGTTGAGGGTGATGGAGTCGGCGGAGCTGAAACCGGCGGCGGCCAGGATCTTGGGCAGGTAGTACATGGCGGTGTTGATGCCGGTGAGCTGGTCGAAGCAGGCCAGTCCGATGCCGACGAACAGGAGCCGGCGCGTCCACGCGACGGAGGCGGTGCGCCGTAGGCTCCAGCGTCCTTGGCTCGCCTCGGCGGCGTGCAGGGCGACCATCTCACTGATCTCGGCGGCCACGTCGTCGCGGTGCGGGTCGCGGATCCGCTTGAGGGCGCCCACGGCCTCGTAATAGCGGGCTTTGGACGCGTACCAGCGCCCCGATTCGGGCATGAGCCGCATGCCGATCCACAGGAGGACAGCGGGGATGGTGGCGAGCACGAGCATCCACCGCCAAGCGGACCCGTCGCCGTCGGAGACGACGGCGGTGACGACGCGGGAGGCCTCGTCCCACGAGTACCACTGGCCGGGGGTGAGCGTGCCCGAGGGGTCGGCGGAGACCAGGACGCGCGGCCCGCCGTGCGTGTGGGAGAGCACCGCGTTCATGGAGTAGGCGAGGAGCTGGCCGAACACGATCATGAACTGGTCGAGCGCCACCAGGGCGCCGCGCATGTGCGTGGGCGCCGACTCGGACAGGTAGATGGGCACGGTCGCGGACGCGCCGCCGACCGCCAGGCCGAGGATGAAACGGAAGAGGTAGAGAACCCAGATGTTCGGCGCGAAGGTGCAGCCGAGCGTGCCGACGACGAACACGAGGGCGAGCAGCAGGAGGTTGTGCCGTCGCCCGTTGCGGTCGGACAGGCGCCCGGCGGTGATCGCGCCGATCGCCGCGCCGACGGCGAGCAGGCCGCCGACCAGGCCCTCCTCCACCTCGTTGATCCCGAGCCCGCCGGCTACGCGCGGCATGTACATGTACGGTAGCGCGCCCGCGATGACGCCAGTGTCGTAGCCGAAGAGGAGGGATCCGAAGGTCGCGATGGCGGCCAGGAGTTTCACGGAGCGTTTGGGGCCCGAGGCCGGGGTTTCCTCCGTGAGCGCGCGCAGTTCTCGGTGGGTGGGGGCGCCGACGGCCCCAGGTCGGGTACTCATGGTTACCATTGTGCGCCGACGTGCGTGCTCGCGGGCGACATTCAGGATTTTCCCAGGAGAGTCATAAGACAAAGAGCACGGGCTCATAGGTTCTCCATAGGGTCGCGTGGGGAAATGGGTGCATCGACGAAAGGAACTCCAATGACCGCCCTGATCCTCATCGCTATCGACCTGCTTGCCATGGCCGCCCTCGTGTTCGGCCTGTACTTTCCTCGCCACCGCCGCGCCGACCTGGTCGCAGCCTTCCTCGGTGTGAACGTCGGTGTCCTGGCCGTCACGATCATCCTCGCGAACTCGAGCGTGAGCGCGGGCCTGGGACTCGGCCTCTTCGGTGTCCTGTCGATCATCCGGCTGCGCTCGGATCAGATCTCTCAGACGGAGATCGCCTACTACTTCGCCTCCCTGGCGCTTGGCCTCCTAACGGGCATGTCCTCGGCGGTGACCCCGCTGCTCGGCGGGCTGATCGCCCTGATCCTCGTGGCACTGGCCTTCGGTGACTCGAAGCTCGTCTTCGGCCGCTACACCTCGCAGACGGTTCAGCTGGACCGCGCGATCGCCGACCCCGACGAGCTCAAGGCCGCCCTCGAGCAGCGCCTCGGCGCCGCCGTCTCCTCGGTCAGCGTCGTCAAGCTCGACCTCGTCAACGACCTCACCCTCGTCGACGTGCGCTCCAAGGTCGCCTGAGAGCGCCGCCCGGCCCCGGCCTCGACCCCCGCCCCCCGAAAGAACAGAGCCATGAACGCCACCCTCAACGAGATCCTCGCCGACATGGATGCGATCGGCCTCGACGAACTCAACGCGCGCGCCGCGATGCTCACCCGAGTGGATCGCAAGTACGCGCTCAACGCAGCCACCGCCTCGGCGATCCTGAGCCACCTGCCCGCCTGCACGAAGGTCCTGCGCATCGCCGACCAGGTCTGTCAGGGCTACGCCTCCACCTACTACGACACGCCCGACATGGACTCGTACATGCTGACCGCGCTCAAACGCCGTCGCCGCTTCAAGGTCCGCGCCCGCACCTACCTCTCCACCGGCGCCGCCTTCCTCGAGGTCAAGACCCGCGGCGCTCGCGGCATCACTGTCAAGAAGCGCACGCCCATCTCCATCGACGAGGCCGGGGCACCCCTGACGGGTGAACGCCGCGCCTGGGTGGCCGGCAAGGTCGAGCACACGGGCTACGCCCACCTCGTTCCCGCCCTCGAGCCGGTCCTGGCAGGTTCCTACGAGCGCAACACGCTGCTCCTTCCCGGCGGAGCGGGACGCGCGACGGTGGACACGGGCCTGACGTGGCGCTCGCTGCGCACGGATCGCGCCGATCTCGTCCGACCCGACCTGGTGATTATCGAAACGAAGTCGGGGGCAACCCCTTCGGCCGTGGACCACCTCCTGTGGGAGGCCGGCGTGCGCCCCGTGAAGATCTCCAAGTACGGGACGGCGATGGCCGCCATGCACGACCTGCCCGCGAACAAGTGGCACCGCACCCTCGACCGCTACTTCCCCGACCGGATGGGCGGGCGCGAGGCGGAAGCGGCCACGCCCCTGGCGACGGCTGCCTGACCCGACTCACGGTGGCGCCACGCCCCGAAACGAAACTGCAACGAACGCTCAGCGAAAGAGAAAACAATGAAAGCCCTGCAGAAGATTTGGACCCCCGCGCGGACGATCGGCGCGATCACGCTCGTCGGAACCCTCGCCCTGGGAGCCTGTGGCGCGGGCGGCGTGACCTCCTCCGCCTCCACCACGGCCACGGCCGCCGTCGCCGCCTCCGGAACGAACGGCTACACGACCGCCGCCG
>ERZ772874.1633-NODE-1633-length-11492-cov-9.818134_pt1 | contig 11492 bp, 9 predicted proteins | sample MGYA00580586_ERZ772874 | MGnify/ENA primary metagenome ERZ772874 (study PRJEB29015, sample SAMEA2737952) | human oral metagenome | biome: human oral; feature: human-associated habitat; material: dental | place: China | collected 2154 ... | reverse complement strand
GGTTCAGGTGCTCCATGAAGCGCTTGATGGTGCCGCCCTTGCCGGCTGCATCGCGGCCTTCGAACAGGATCACGATGCGCTGGCCGGTTTCCTTGGCCCAGGCCTGCAGCTTCAGCAGCTCGACCTGCAGCGCGAATTTCTGTTTCTCGTAGTTGGCCCTGCGCATCAGGTTCTTGTAGGGGTAGCCGCCATCGCGCCAGTTGTCGGCCAGTTCCTCGTCGGGGTTGTCCAGCGTCTGCCGGAGTTTCTTGGACATCTTGCCCTTCAGGGCCTTGCGGATCACCGCCCGGTCATCGGGCGAGGCGCCTTCCAGAATGGCACGCAGTGCCTTGCCCCGTTCGGTGACGGTCTTCCGGTCGGTATTGTCGAGGATGGCGCCCACGGCTTCGAGCTGCTTTTCCTGGGAGGCCTCGACCTTCTGCCCGGTGACGAACTTCTCCAGGGCCTTCTTGCCCAGATTGGGTGGCGTGTCGCCTTGGCTAACCCGGCGAACCTCGGCCGGCAGCGGTGTGGTGGCCGGTGCCGCCTTGCGGCGACGGGGTGTGACGGGCTGGGTGGCCCGTGCCGCGGTACGACGGGTGCGGCCCGCGGGTGCGGGTTCTGCCGTGCTGGCCGTGGCACGGTTCCCGGTGGCCGTGCGCGCAGCAGCAGGTGTCTCCGTGGCTTGCGCAGCTGCCTGGACGGTACTGGCAGCGGGCTTTTCGATAGCGGGGGTGGTAGATGAATTGGAAGATGCGTTCTGCATTCAGCCTGTCCTTTGGATTGATAACGAAATCTGAATCATCCGGCGCGCGTCATGGCACGCGCCATTGTCACAAATGACTATGCGCCTATGGCCAAAACCCATTTTGACACGTGTCAAGACGGACGGAATCCGTCGGAAACCCGGAGATTTGCTCAACGGATGCGTCCCCGACGCGCGCTAACGAGGTTGTGCGTGGTCCGGCAGCTGCAGGATCCAGCGGATCATGGCCTTGAGCGTATCGTCGTCGAGCTGCGGCTGTGGCGGCATGGAGACCGGCCCCCAGTGACCACGTCCTCCCTTCAGGATGCGTTCGGCCAGCATCGCCTCTGCTCCGGGCTGACCGTGGTAGCGGGCGCCGACGTCGACGAAAGCCGGCCCCACCACCTTGCTGTCGCGCCGGTGACAGGCCAGACAGTGGTGGCTGGCCAGCAGCTTCTCGACCCGTGCGGCCTCGATGGCGGGCATGGGGGCAGGGTGGCTGCTGGCCCCGGGAGCCTGTCGGCTGGCAAGTGGTTCATCTGTGGTTCCGGTTGCTGCAGATGCCCCCGGGTTTCCGGTCGCGTTCGCACCGCCCGGGCCATCAGGTGGATCGGCGGGCAGCACTTCACCGTCATCCTGGGCACCGGTGGCCTGCAGTGGTGGTGATTCGGTCGCGGCATCATCCGTGCCACCTGTGGCTGGCGAACCGCTGGAACCGGTCCGGGCTGCGTCCTTCGTATCGTTCGAGGAGGGGCGGGCGGAAGCAGACCTGGCAGGGCTTGGGCCGTTAGCCCCTGGTGACGGGGGCTCACAGCCCGTACCCAGAAGGAGCAGCGACAGTGGCAGCGCCAGAGCCCAACGATGTCGCCAGGGGAGGTGATGTCCCGTGGGAAGAGGGTCATGCAGGCGATTGGCTGTAAAGCTTTTCATACATACAGGGATTTTGTTTACAAATTACCCGCAAAAAATCAGTGCCACATGCGGGAGGTTGTAAGGGACAGTATAGAAAAGCCGGGCGCCGCTTGCAGGTACCGAGATTACAACAGACCCTGAAATGCTTTGGGACAGGTTGCCCCCACAAGTTCCCATAAACACCAATACACAATAGGCAACATGCCGGAAAAATGTTGAAATTTTGTAGGAAGCGACGCCTGGTTGTAACGAAAGTAAGGATCGTGTGAGGCTCTGCAATTGATATTGGTTAGATTGAATTTTGCAACCCATTGATTTTATTGGGGTTGTGACCGGTGTTGGGCAACGGTTGAGCTGGAAACGCCGGCGGAAGCAGCTGTACATGTAATGTGACTTTACGAACATTCCGTTTTGTTAATTTTGAAAACAGGAATTTTTATGTACCGCTCTTATTCTTCGCCTGCACGCCGGATGCGGGGCATTTTCTGCCTGGTCCGGGTGCATTCAGGTTATCCCCTTTTTTTCTCTCTCTCTCTTCATCAGGCGGAGAATCGATCGTGTCCCAACCCATTTCCCATCATCCCCGCAGTCAGGCGGTGTCCGGTTGTCTGACCACCGGACTTCCGCGAAGCGGTGTGCGTCCGGTGGCGCTGTCCATTGCCGCAGCGCTGCTCGGAATGGTTTCCGTGCCTGCCCAGGCCCAGGAAACCGCTGCCTATGAATCCATCCAGAATCCGCCGGTGCTGCAGGGTGCCACGACGGATACTGCAGCAGCCGGCGCCACCGCCGTGCAGGGTCAGGCCCGTGCACAGGGCGAGGTAGCCGCGGCAGCCGCGCAGGATGCCGCCATCGAGCCGACGCGGACCAAGACCATGTCCCTGAACGTGGGTTATGTGAATACGTACCTGTGGAACCCCACCTCCGGCAAGTATGACCGGGTGCACCTGCGCAGCTACGATGCCCGTGACAATGCCCCGCTCGTTGCGCCGACCATCGATGTGGTGCCCGGAACGCGGATGAACATCACGCTGAACAACAATCTGCCGGCGGAAAATTCGGAAAAATGCAATGACTCCATCACGAATGGTTTTCACTGCCCAAATACCACCAACCTGCATACGCATGGTCTGTGGGTCAACCCCGGCCGGGATGACGCGGGCGTACCCAGCGATGACATCTTTCAGGCCATCGCACCGGGACATTCCCTGAAATACAAAATCGATATTCCCTCTGACCATCCGGCGGGAACCTTCTGGTATCACACCCATTTCCACGGTTCGACGGCGCTGCAGGTGTCCAGCGGCATGGCGGGTGCGCTGATCGTCCGCGGCGACCGTCAGCCCACGGCCCAGCGCAACGGGGATCTCGATACCTTGCTGCGTTCCACCGGCAACACCCAGGTGCAGGAGCGTGTGGTGATGCTGCAGCAGATCCAGTACGCCTGCCGTGGTGCCGATGGCAAGATCAAGCGGGCTGCAGCGCCCGATGGTGCCACGGAGCAGGTCAGGAACAGTCAGCCCTACGCCTGTGATGATGGCGAGGCTGCCGGTGTGGAAGATATCGATGATTTCGGCCCCAACGGCTGGTTCAACAGTGGTCGTCACACCACCATCAATGGCACGACCATGGCGCGCTTCGTGGGTGCGGTGGCAGGACGCATGGAACGGTGGCGCATCATTCACGGTGGAGTACGGGAATCGATCAACCTGGAATTCCGTCCGGCCGTGCTGAACAACATGCCGCCCAGCGAAATCCGCAATCTCAGCGGGCGCAGGCTGCAGAACTTCATCAACAACAACTGTACCGGTGCACCACTCACCCATTACCGGGTTGCTGCCGACGGCCTGACCATGGCCAACATGCAGCCGGCCACAGAAACGGTGTTCCAGCCCGGTTACCGCTGGGATCTGATGATGACGTTCCCGCGTAACGGCTATTACTGCGTCATCGACAAGTCGGTACCGGTCGGCGGCAGTATCAACAACACACCTACCGGCACGGCAGCGCGGCCGGCTCCGCAGACCCTGCTGGGTATCGTCCAGGTCAATGGTGGTGTGGACATGGACACGACAGCCATTCCCGGCTACGTGAAGCAGCAGATGCTGTCGCTGGCCGACGCCAACATCTTCGACGAGCAGATGAGGGCTGCCGTGGTGGCCGATCTGAACGACGGGCTGAAACTTTCGCACTTCACACCGCATGCGACCATTGCGCAGTCGGAGTTGAACCAGCCCACCCGGAAGATGAATTTCTCGATCGTGGCCAAGGACCCCAACAACATCCCGGGCGGAGGCTTTCACTACTACGTCAACGGCAAGGAGTATGACAAGAATGCGGATCTGACCCAGCTGAAACTGGGCGGCGTGCAGGAATGGGAAATCAGTTCAGAAGGTGCTTCCCACCCCTATCACATCCACGTCAATCCGTTCCAGATCGTGTCGATCATCGACCCGCAGGGGCGTGACGTGAGTGGCTTCGATGCGCCGGACAATTCCGAATCCACCATCGATACCCAGTTCCGCGGTCTGAAAGGGGTGTGGAAGGACACCATCATGATCAAGCATCTGCGCGCAGGTGCCGAGGGTGTGGTGCACCCGGGTACCTATACGGTCAACATCCGTACCCGCTATGAGCGCTACAAGGGCGACTTCGTCATGCACTGCCATATTCTCGACCACGAGGACAAGGGCATGATGGAAGGGTTCCGTATCACGGACGCCACCAATGTGGCCAGCAAATACGCGCCCGTCCCGGTGTGCAGCACCGACACCTCGGATGGCGTCAAGTTCCGCAGCCCCTACGGGGTGAAGAACCCGCTGTCCATTCCGAAGGAAGGCAAGCTGCAGACCAGCATGATGCTCCTGCCGAAGCGGTGATGTGCTGAATGGTAGGTTGAACTGGGCCGTTCCGGGGAGCAGCGCCGTCGCCGGATGAATGCATCCGTGACGTGCACAGAAGCCCGCCCCCCGCGTTCCGGAACCCCGGAGATGGATGTGATCTTTCACAGGATGGATTTCATCCTGCTCCCCGCGCTCCCAGACCCCGGAGACAGGCCTGACAGTCTGTCTCCGGGGTTTTTCCCGGGCGCTCTCCAGCTACGTTGCGCTCATTTCTTCATGCTCATGATCCATCGGGCCAGCAGCTTCACGTCGTCCGGCTGAACCTGCGGCTGGGGCGGCATGGCCATTTTGCCCCATCGGCCCTTGCCACCCTTGGTGATGTGTTCCGAGATGGTGTCGACTGCCTTGGGGTCATCGCCATATTTCGCGGCCACGTCCGCGAAGCCCGGACCAACCAGCTTTTTGTCGGTCTTGTGACAGCTCATGCAGAGCTGCGTTTTGAACAGTTTTTCGGCCTTTGCCTTGTCGGCATCCGACAGCGGCTCCTCGGCCCAGGCAGATGTCGACAGCGTACCCAGCGCCAGGGGCAGAATCAGACTGCACAGCAGACGGGGAAGGGCGCGTGGGATGATTTGATGTGTCATGGCATTCACTCTTCTTGTTGTCGGTGCGGAATCATCCGGTTCGCAAGGCCAGACGCCATGAAAAGGGCGGGCTGTCCTCTGGAACCAGCATGGGTAGCCTCTGCCGACGATGTGCCAGAAGCCGCCTCCCTGACACTATATAACCATTAATAAATCGGCGAAACGCGCATGGCATGATTGCGTTTCGTCAAATTTTCCCGGAACTGGTCTCTGTATTTTGATGATCGTCAAATGACCACCGGTGTGCTGGTTATTGTTTTCATTCGGAGTTGTCTTTGTGAAATCGGTTATTTATGGGTGTCTGGCCCGAAGTGGTGTGCGCCTGTATTTGATATTTTTAAAGTTCAACCATCCATCTACCTGATCGTATTGTGCATTTTGCCGGGCATGACATGCATTTCTGATTTGATATCTGTCATGTGATGTCCGTGTCCGCCGTGCTGGTGATTCCGGCGCTGCGTCATGCAGGATACTGATGCAACGCGCCGACCCCCATTTTTTTGTCCGTACACAAATCGTGATCCAGATCAAAAGAAGCGAATTCTGTCCTGACCACGGGGTGCTTGCGTGGCGTGTCGTGCAGGTGTCGCTGGGTCATTGCATCGCCGTGTGCCTTATCAGTGGCTTTCGCATGGCATGTTGGCTTCGTTGTGTGCCACGCCGGCTTCGCTACGTGTTTGCCGCGCCTTGTGGTGCCTTCGTCTCGATGTGTGGTTGCCGTTTCCTGTCGGTGTTGTCCCGCCTGGCAAGACGGTCAACCTTGTCCGCGCGGCGCCTTGTCAGCGCCCGGCTGGCGCTGGGGTGGGATGAGTCCCATGACACACGCTCAGTCCGCCCTGTTCGCCACGTACCGGTCCCCCCAGGCCTTCAGGGCCGAGATGACCGGTTCCAGCGTCCGGCCTTCGTCGGTCAGCCGGTATTCCACCCGAGGCGGCACTTCCGGATAGATCGTGCGCTGCACCAGACCGTCCTTCTCCAGCTCACGCAGCTGGTTGGTCAGCATGCGCTGTGTGATGCTGGGCAGCAGGCGCCGCAGTTCGTTGAAGCGCAGCACCTCCTCGGTCAGCAGCCGGTAGAGGATCACGCCCTTCCACTTGCCACCGATCAGGTTCAGGGTGGCCTCGACCGTGCAGCCGGCTGAACAGGTGAATGTTTCGTGGCGGGTGCGTCCCATACAGGTTCCTTTCTTGATACTGCATATGCATTTATATACTGCGTGCACAAAATGTGCGTACTGGCGGAAAAACTGCGTTCTTCCATTATCTGCAAATACCATCAAAAATAACGCCGAAGCGTATTTCTGCAGATATCCAAAAGGAATTCTGGCACAGAGAACGCCAGGACGAATCATGACACCATGTGTACCAGACGCAACAATCGTTGCCCGTACGTGACGTGATCGCCCGCCATCATTGCTGGCCTCCTGCTTATGAGGGGTGTTCACATGCCTGACACATGATCACGACAGTGTGATACCCGGGCGGGAAGCCGGCGATCCGTGTCCTGTCCTGCATGCCCCGGAGCGTTCCGCGGGGACGCATGGGTCCATGGCCCGCTCTGTGGGGGCGTGGGGACGGGGCAGTCCGTAACACGCTCATCAAGGAGAGCCCGACATGAAAGCCATTGGTTTCAGCCAGCCACTGCCCGTTTCCGATCCGCAGTCCCTGGTCGATATCGAACAACCCACCCCCGAACCCGGCGAACAGGACCTGCTGGTTGCCGTGCAGGCCATCGCCGTCAATCCGGCCGACGCCAAGGTACGTTCGTTTGCTCGTCCGCCCGAGGGGACCTGGCGTATCCTGGGCTGGGATGCCGTGGGCACCGTGCAGGCCGTGGGCTCGCGCGTGACCGCCTTTCTGCCGGGGGATCGGGTCTACTACGCCGGCGCGATCAACCGCCCCGGCTGCTATGCCGGGCTGCAGGCCGTGGATGCCCGCATCGTGGCGCATGCACCCCGTTCGCTGGACGATGAAGCAGCGGCGGCGCTGCCCCTGACGGCCCTCACCGCCTGGGAGGCCCTGTTCGATCGGCTCCAGGTCAGCCAGCCGGTACCGGGGGCGGCCGATGCCATCGTCATCATCGGTGGTGCTGGCGGGGTGGGCTCGATGACCATCCAGCTGCTGCGGGCGCTGACCGGTCTCACCATCATCGCCACGGCCTCACGCCCCGAATCGGTGGCGTGGGTGAAGCAGATGGGGGCTCACTACGTGATCGATCACGGCAAGCCGCTGGCGGCGCAGGTACAGGCCCTCGGTATCGGCCAGCCGGGCTTCGTCTTCTCCACCGCCGATACCGACCGCTATCTGTCCGATATCGTCCAGCTGATCGCTCCGCAGGGGCGCATCGCGCTGATCGATGACCCCAAAACGCTCGATATCGTGCCGCTCAAGGGCAAGAGCCTGTCGATCCACTGGGAATTCATGTTCACCCGCCCGCTGCAGAACACGGCCGACATCAGCCGGCAGCAGGAGATCCTGCGCAAGGTGGCCCGGCTGGCAGACGACGGACGCATCCGGAGCACCCGCACCCAGTCGCTGGGCACCATCGATGCTACGAACCTGCGCAAGGCACATGCCCTGCTGGAAAGCGGCCGTACCCTCGGCAAGCTGACCCTGGCGGGGTGGTGAGAGGCGCCCGGACACGGCCGGCGCAGCGTCTGTTCTGGCTGTGGCGGAGCCCCGATGCATGCGCAAGGTCGTGTCGCAGTGCAGACCGCGCCGCGGTCGCCGTCATCGTCCTGCATGTGGCAACGCTGGCGGCAGGCCGGGAACTCGGGCACACTCCGCAGTCTGTCTCCGCTTCCGCTGCCATTGCGGCCTGGTTCATGAACGCATCTCCTCCTGCCCATTCGTCCGTTCGTTCGTCTTCCCATCCCCTGGCAGCCGGCAGGCCGTACGAGAACGCCACCCGGATGATCTTCCTGCTGTCCGGCCTGGCCGTGGCGGCCTGGGCCTCGCTGGTGCCGTCGGCCAAGGCGGCCACCGGGGTGAACGAGGCCCAGCTGGGCCTCGTGCTGCTGTGCCTGGGCATCGGCTCCATTCTGGCCATGCCGGTGGGCGGCGCGCTGGCCACCCGTTTTGGCTGTCGCGCCGTGCTGGGTATCAGTGGGCTGGTGCTGTGTGGATGCCTGCCCGTGCTGGCCATCGTCAGCAGCGTGGCCGCGCTGGCGGCAACGCTCTTCGTCTTTGGTGCCATGCTCGGCACCTTCGACTGCGTGATGAACATTCAGGCCGTCATCGTCGAGCGCGACAGCAACCGGCCGCTGATGTCCGGTTTCCACGGTTTCTACAGCCTGGGTGGCCTGCTGGGCGCGGCTGCCACCAGCAGCATCATGGAGCTGGGGGTGTCACCGCTGCTCAGCGTGACGATGATCGGTGCGCTGGGCCTGCTGCTGATGCTGGCCAGCTGGCGCCACATGCTGCCGTGGAGCAACCCGTCGGAGGGCGGGCCGGCCTTTGCGCTGCCGCGGGGCATCGTGCTGTTTCTGGGGGTGCTGTGCTTCACCGTGTTTCTGGTGGAGGGCTCGATGATGGACTGGAGCGCCGTGTTCCTCACCGAACGTCATGGCATGTCGCTGGCGCAGGCCGGCTACGGCTTTGCGGCATTCTCGCTGGCCATGACCTTCGGCCGTCTGACGGGGGACCGCATCGTGGCCCGTGCGGGACGGCAGCGGGTGGTGATGGCCGGGGGAGCGCTGGCGGTTCTGGGCATCCTGCTGGCCACGTGGGGGGCGTCCTGGCCACTGGCGCTGGTGGGGTACGCGCTGGTGGGGCTGGGATGCTCCAACATCGTGCCGGTGCTGTTCACCGCCGTGGGCCGCCAGACCAGCATGCCGCAGAGTGTGGCGCTGCCGGCCATGACCACCATGGGCTACGCGGGCGTCCTGGCCGGGCCGGCCGGTATCGGCTTCATCGCCCACCATACCAGCCTGGGCGCGGCGTTCGTGCTGGTGGCGGCGATGATGGCCGGGGTGGCCATCAGCGGGAAGTACCTGAAGGTTTGATCCGGGCGGAGGTCCTGCCCCCAAATGCCCCGCAGGCTGCAGGCATTTCAGGACGGTAGCCGCTGTGGATGAACAACCCTTTTCGGCGGGTATGTCCGGTCAGCCCGGAGGGGGAGGGGCGATATCCGCATGAAGGCGCTCAGAGTACGGGCCGCCCCCCTTCGGCCTCGGCCCGCTGCCAGGCCGGGTCGGCGGCAATCTGTTCCAGCCAGCGTTCGATCTCCGGGTAGTCGCGGGTTCCCAGTCGCCGCCGGGCGGCCTGCAGCGGAAAGCTCATCATCACGTCGGCGCCGGTCAGGGCCTCGCCGCACAGCCAGCGCTGCCCCTGCAGCGACTGCTCCACATGGCCCAGATGCAGCGCAGTCTGCGGAAAGATCCACGCCTTGCGGATGCCATCGGTGAACTTGCGTGCAAAGGGGCGGGCAAAGAAGGGCATCGGCGCCGTTTCGGCCCGTCCCGTCAGCAGGGCCAGTACCATCAGCGGCATCAGCGAGCCCTCGGCATAATGCAGCCAGCGCTGGTACTGCCAGTAATCGGGTGTGCCCATGGCCGGCATGAAACGGCCGTTGCCGTAGGTCTGTATCAGGTAGTCGACAATGGCGCCACTCTCGGCCAGAACCAGCTCGCCATCCTGCAGCACCGGCACCTTGCCCAGCGGGTGGATGCGTTTCAGGGCATCCGGTGCCCGCAGGGTTTCGGGATCACGTCCGTGCTGGTCCAGTTCGTAGGGAACGCCCAGCAGCTCCAGCAGCCAGAGGATGCGCAGGGAGCGGGACTGGTCGAGGGCGTGCAGGGTGATCATGGAAGCTTCTCCGAAAGGGGGTACGGGAGCCGCGGACCGCAAGGGAGACCAGCATACCGGATTCGCCGGATGCACGGGGCGTTCCGTTCAGGTTACGGCGCCGAGGACATCGGGAATCCGCTTCGCCAGAAAATCCAGCAACACCCGCACCCGCAGCGGCAGATGCCCTCCCTGGCCCACATACACCGCATGAATGGCCTCCTCGTCGCCCGGATTGAAGGCCTCCAGTACCGGCCACCAGCCGCCCGGCGGCCACGTCGTCCTTCACCTGAAAGGCGGCCAGCCGTGCCAGCCCCAGGCCGGCCAGCGTCAGGTGCCGCAGCGCTTCTCCATCACTGGCCTGGGCGTTGCCCCCGATGGGGATGATCCTGGGCGCTTCGCGGGATGCGGAGGCAGGCCGGTGCGTGGCGGCCGTCCTGCCGGTGCCTTTCAGCCCGGACGTCCCGCCGGCGCCGGGTGATGAGGCGACCCCGCAGGGCTGGCCCAGCAGCGGCCATCCCGGCTGTGCCCGCACATAATTGGTGCCCAGCCGGCTGTGCCGCAGCAGATCATCCGGTGTGGCCGGCACACCATGTGTCTCCAGATACGCCGGGGCCCCCACGATCACCATCCGCGTGGCGCCCAGCCGCCGTGCCACCAGGCTGGAACTCTTGAGCGGTCCCGCCCGTACCGCCACATCGGTGCGCTGCTCCAGCAGGTCCACCACTTCATCGGTCAGCACGATGTCCAGCGTGACCTCCGGATGTTCCGCCAGAAAGGCCGGCACCAGCGGCAGCAGCAGATGGTGTCCGAACGGCACGTTGGCGTTCACCCGCACCCGGCCACGCGGGGCGGCATGGGCGCTGGCGCAGCGTTCGGCCTCGTCCAGATCGGCCAGGATCCGCACGCCACGTTCGTAGAACGCGCAACCCTCGGCATGGCTGCCGCAGGCAACCCCCATGCAGACTTTCCACTGGGATGCCCGCCAGACCAGCTGGATCGCGCCGGGTGACCAGACGGCGGATGCATCATTGCGGGGAGATGCACTGCGTGCGGATGATGGCATCGATACGCTGTCGGCTGCGCCCCGTACGGCGCTGTTCAGTACCACCGCCCGCCCGCTGCTGGCCGGCGTCCATACGGCCCGGGTTGGCCGGGCTGGGGTTCCAGCAGCTGGCCGAACAGACCCGTGCCCGGGGCGTACGCATCATCGGTGCCACGCTGCCCCCCTTCGAGGGGGCGTTACCCGATACCCCGCTCGACAACTATTACCACCCGGACAAGGATGTGCTGCGCCGGCAGCTCAACGACTGGATCCGCCACAGCGGGACATTCGATGCGGTGACCGATTTCGATGCCGTGCTGCGTGATCCGCAGCATCCCGCCCGCATGGCGCCGCCATTCGATTCCGGCGACCACCTTCACCCGGGGGACGTCGGCAATCGTGCCATGGCCGGGGCGGTCGATCTGGATGCCCTGTTTGCCGGCGATGCACCCGGCGCGCCATAGCGTGTGTCATGGACCCGTTCGTCCCCGCGCTGGCCTCGAATCTGCGCGCTGTCGGCGTTGCCCTGCATTCGTAAGTGCT
>ERZ772874.1632-NODE-1632-length-11496-cov-3.812167_pt1 | contig 11496 bp, 11 predicted proteins | sample MGYA00580586_ERZ772874 | MGnify/ENA primary metagenome ERZ772874 (study PRJEB29015, sample SAMEA2737952) | human oral metagenome | biome: human oral; feature: human-associated habitat; material: dental | place: China | collected 2154 ... | reverse complement strand
GGTATCCCGCTTATCCGCATTCCCGCGCCGGATGACAACCTCAGCGCCATCCGCACCCTGGTGCAGCAGCAGCTCACCGCCTGCCTCAAGCGGCTCGCCTGAATCCCCGCTTGCCTGCCTGTGGGCAAAAGTGTTAAAACCCCGCTCCCATTCAAAAATTAGAGGAACACCCCATGAAAAAACTCGGCATCGTCGGCTGGCGCGGCATGGTCGGCTCCGTACTCGTAGAGCGGATGCAGGCAGAAGGCGACTTCGCACACGTCGAAACCACCCTCTTTTCCACCTCGCAGGCAGGCGAAGCGGCCCCCGCCTTTGCCGGCAGCGGCAAAACCCTGCAAGACGCGCACAACCTTGACGCGCTCGCGGCGATGGACATCATCCTCACCTGCCAGGGCGGCGATTACAGCAAGGCCATCCACCCGCAACTGCGCGCGCGCGGCTGGGACGGCTACTGGATTGACGCCGCCTCTGCCCTGCGCATGGACGATCGCGCCGTCATCATCCTTGACCCGGTCAACCGCCACGTCATCGACGCCGCCATCCGCGACGGCAAAAAAGACTTCATCGGCGGTAACTGCACTGTCTCCCTGATGCTAATGGCGCTCGGCGGCCTCTTTGAAAACGACCTCGTCGAATGGGCAACCAGCATGACCTATCAGGCAGCCTCCGGCGCGGGCGCGAAAAACATGCGCGAACTGCTCGCCGGCATGGGCTACCTGCACGCACAAGTGGCGGGCGAACTCGCTGACGCGCACAGCGCCATCCTCGACATCGATCGCAAAGTCAGCGCCGCCCTGCGCAGCGACGACTACCCCAAAGCCAACTTTGGCGTGCCGCTCGCCGGCAGCCTCATCCCCTGGATTGACGCCGACCTCGGCAACGGCCAATCCAAAGAAGAATGGAAAGGTGGGGTGGAAAGCAACAAAATCCTGGGCCGCAGTGCCAACCCCATTCCGGTGGACGGCCTCTGCATCCGCGTCGGCGCGATGCGTTGCCACAGCCAGGCGCTGACCCTGAAACTGAAAAAAGACCTGCCGATTGCTGAAATCGAACAACTGCTCGCCAAACACAACGACTGGGTGAAAGTCGTCCCCAACGAAAAAGAAGCGAGCATGCAGGAACTCAGCCCGGCCAAAGTCAGCGGCACCCTGAGCGTGCCGGTCGGCCGCCTGCGCAAACTGGCGATGGGCGGGGAATACATCAGCGCCTTCACCGTCGGCGACCAGCTGCTATGGGGCGCGGCAGAACCACTGCGCCGCATGCTGCGTATCCTGGTGGACTGATTGGCTGCTTGATACAGCGAAAACGGCGGGCAACCGCCGTTTTTTGATTTCCCGTTTAGCCTTTATCCCGCTTGGCGGACCCAGTATTTACGCCGCTTGGCGGATCCAGTGTTTATCCCGCTTGGCGGGCCCAGTGTTTATCCCGCTTGGCGGGTCTAGTGTTTATCCCGCTTGGCAGACCCAGTATTTATCCCGCTTGGCGGGCCCAGTGTTTACGCCGCTTGGCGGGCCCAGTGTTTATCCCGCTTGAGGCGAGCCCGGCTTCACCCGTCGGGTCGCAGAAATCTCGTTATTGCCGTTCAAGGCGGAAATCTTCGTCCGGCTGTTCTGGGTCGATTTTTTCGCCGTCGGGTTGGCGCAATTCGAGGTAGCCGTCGCCGATGTAGAAGGTGAGTCTGTCCGTTTGGTTGTCGAGTTGCAGGTATTGTTTGTCGGTAGTGGTGCGATACACGCCGCTGATTTCTTCGCTGTCTTCGTCCAGTCCGAGGCGGGTGCTGACGAGGGTGTATGCGCCGTCGCCGATGGTGAGTTTGGTCTGGATGCCGTCGCAGACGGCGCAAGGCAGGGTGCCGCTGTATGTGCCGGTATGGTTAAGGGCTTGGGTTTCGGGGCTGTCGTCGCTGGCAGGCTGCGTGTCGATGTCGGCGTCTATCCGGGTTGCGGGGCTATCGTCGCTGGTGGGTGGCGTGTCCGCGTCGTTGGCAGCCTGGACGCCGGTGGTGGCGAGGAGGATGGTGGCGAGGGCGAGGGTTTTCATGGGGTGTGCGCCTCTGGTTGTGGCCGTGCCGCTGCGTTGTCTTGCAGGCTGCCGCCGAGGGCAAGATGCAGGGTTACGCTGCGGGTGAGTTGCTGGTAGCGGTTGGCAAGCAGGGTTTCTTCAACGCTTCTGGTGGCGTCTTCTTTTTCCAGCACGTCTTGCAGGCTGGCGGCGCCTGCCTGGTAGCGGATGCGGGTAAGGGCTTCGATGTCTTTGGCTTGTGCCAGGCGTTCTTGCAGGTTTTGGGCTTCTTGCTGGCTTTGCGCAAGGTTCAGGATGGCGTTCTGTGTTTCGCCAAGGGCGCGGTAGAGGGTCTGGCGGAAGCTGGCGAGGCTTTGTTGGTAGTCGGTTTCGGCTTCGCGGCGCGCGATGTCTTTTTTGTGGTAGTTCAGGAATGGCAGGGTGATGTTGGCACTCAGTGCGGCGACGGGGTTTTGCAGGATTTGCAGGATGCGGTCGGCGCCGGTCGAGAGGTTCGCGCCGAGGCTGAGGTCGGGGTAGTAATCGCGTTCGGCGATTTGGATGTTGCCGATGTTTTGTTGCAGGCGGTATTGGGCGGCGCGCAGGTCGGGTCGTTGTGCCAGCAGGTGGGCGGGGATGGCGGCATTTATCGGCGGGACGCTGAGGCGGCTGAGGCTGGGTTCTTGGGTGATGACGCGCGTCAGTGGCTGGCCGCTGAGGCTGGCAAGGGTGGTTTCGGCCTGCTGGCGCTGGTTTTCGAGGCTGTTACGGGTGTTTTCGAGGTTGGTGCGGTTTTGTTCGGCCTGACGCAGGTCGAGGCGTGAGGCGCTGCCCGCGTCCACTTTGGCCTGGGTGAGGCGCAGGGTTTCGGCGGCATTTTTTTGGTAGGCGGCGTTCAGCGCGAGTTGGTCGTTGGTGTAGGCGATTTGCAGGTATTGGTTGGTGATGTCGCCGATGAGGCTGAGGCGGGTGGCAAGCAGGTCTTCGGCGCTGGCCTCTGTTTCCCATTGTGCGTTGTTTTCGGCGAGGCGCAGTTTGCCCCACAGGTCAGTCTGATAGTTGATGCCGAGGCCGGTTGTGTAGTTTTGCCCGGTCTTGCCGCCTTCGCTGAGGTTGCGGTTGGCGCTCGCGCCGAGGCTGCCGTTGTAGTCAGGCCCCCGGTTTGCGCCGGCGTTTTCCAGCGCCAGGCGGCTTTTTTGCCAGGCGTAACCAGCGGCGGCAAGGTTCTGGTTGTGGGCGAGGCTTTGCGCGATGAGGTTATTGAGGGCGGGGTCGCCGTAGTCGCGCCACCATTCGGCCTGGCCGTTTTTGTTGTCGGCGTGGGCGAACATCCATTGTTGCGGGATGGCACTGGTCTCAATGTCTTGTTGCAGGTTGTACGGGGGGCTGGTGGTGCAGCCGCCGAGAAGGGCGGCGAGGAGGAGTGGTTTGGCGTTCATGGTGTTCCTTTTGTTGTGCGGTTGTGGGTTGGGGCTTCGTCTTATCCAACCTACGGCATTTGTGCGAGTGGTGGGGCAAGCCCCACCCTACGCTTCTGCGGGTGTTTGTTATTCGCGGCTGAGGGCTTCGACGGGGTCAAGGCGGGCGGCATTGCGCGCGGGCAGGTAGCCGAAGAGGATGCCGATGCTGCTGGAGCAGATGACGGCGGCGATGACGGAGCTGGTCGAGTAGATGAGGCGGATTTCCGCGCCGCTCTGGTTGAAGAGCCAGCCGATGCCGTAGGCCAGCGCGATGCCGAGTGCGCCGCCGAGCAGGCACAGCATCAGGGCTTCGATGAGGAATTGCATGAGGATGTCGCTCTGGCGCGCGCCGACGGCCATGCGGATGCCGATTTCCTGGGTGCGTTCGGTGACGGAGACGAGCATGATGTTCATCACGCCGATGCCGCCGACGACGAGGGCGATGGCCGCGATGGCCGAGATGAGCAGGGTGAAGACCTGGGTGCTGCTGGTGATGGCTTTGCGCAGGCTGTCGCTGTTGAAGAGCGAAAAGTCTTTGCTGCCGTGGCGGCGGGTGAGGATGCGGGTGATGGCGTCTTCAGCAGCGACAGGGTCGGCGTCGTCGCTGATGCGCAGGGTGATGCCGGAGACGTGGTTGCGCCCCAGCAAGCGGTTCATCGCCGAGGTGTAGGGCATGTACACGTTGATGCTGTTGCTGCCGCCGAAGCGGTTTTGTTTGTCGGTATCGGCAATGCCGATGATGCGCACGGGGACGTTGTTGAGTAGTAGCACCTGGCCGAGGGTGCCTGCATAGTTGTCCGTCGCGGTGCTGTTGTAGAGGGTTTCGGCGCCTTTTTTGTCGAGGATGGCAAGGGCGGCATAGTCGTCGATGTCACGCGCGCTGAAGTTGCGTCCGGCGGTGATCGGGATGTTCTGCACCTGGAAGTATTGGTCGCCGACACCGGTCAGGTTGCCGGTGTAGTCTTTGTTGCCGTGGCGGATGGTCGGACTGGCGTTGACGGTCGGGGTGGCGCTGTCGATGAAGCTTTGCTGCGCGAGGATGGCGGCGTCCGCCGGAACGAGGGTGCGGATGCGGCCGGCGCGGCGGTCACCGAAGCGGCCAGGGAAGATTTCGATGGTGTTCGAGCCGAGGTCGCTGATTTGGCTGAGGACTTGTTGTTGCGCGCCCTGGCCGAGGGCGACGACGCTGACGACGGAGGCGATGCCGATGATGATGCCGAGCATGGTGAGGAACGCGCGCAGTTTGTGACCGAGGATGGCGCGCCAGGCCATGTGGATGGCGGAGGTAAAGCGTCCTGCCGCGCCGAAGGCGGTTTTTTTGCCGGTGGGGGCGGTGTCTGCCGTGCTACTTGCGGTTTCTTCGTGCTGCTGGCGGTGGTCGGCGATGATTTTGCCGTCCTTGATTTCGATGACGCGGTCGGCGTGTTCGGCGATGTGGCGGTCATGGGTGACGAGGATGATAGTATGGCCTTCGGCGTGCAGTTCGCCGAGGATTTTCATCACTTCTTCGCCGCTGTGGCTGTCGAGCGCGCCGGTGGGTTCGTCGGCGAAGATGATTTGTCCGCCGTTCATGAGCGCACGGGCGATGGAGACGCGCTGTTGCTGGCCGCCGGAGAGTTGGCCGGGTTTGTGTTCGGTGCGTTCGCCGAGACCGAGGCGGGTGAGCAGCGCTTTGGCACGTTTTTCCCGCGCTTCGCTGTCCGTGCCGGCATAGATGGCGGGGATGGCGACGTTTTCCCAGGCTTTGAGGTCGGCGAGCAAGTGGTAGCGCTGGAAGATGAAGCCGATGTATTCGCGCCTGAGCGCGGCGCGTTCCTGCGGGCTGAGGTCAGTGGCGTTTTTGCCGTTGATGTAATACTCGCCAGCGCTGGGGCGGTCGAGGCAGCCGAGGATGTTCATCAGGGTGGATTTGCCCGACCCCGACTGGCCGATGATGGCGACCATTTCCCCCGCTTCGATTTCCAGGTTGAGATCGTTGAGGATGGTCACCTCCCCTTCCCCGCTCTTGAAGCGGCGGTAGAGGTTCTTGATGCGGATAAGTGGTTCTGCCATTAGAACGGGCCTCCCGGTCCCATCGGGATGCTGCCTTCGCCGCTGCCTGAGCTGATGACGACTTCTTCGCCTTCTTTCAGCCCTTCTTTTATTTCTGTGTTGACGCCGTCGTTGATGCCGAGTTTCACCACGCGCGGCTGCGGCTTGCCGCCAATCATCACCTGCACTTCGTCCTCACCCTGGGCGTTGGTTTGCAGCGCCGTCATCGGGATGGTGAGGACTCCCTTCGCTTCTTCCACGGCAATGACCATGTTTGCAGTCATGCCGATGCGCAGTTTGCCGTCGGGATTGGGCACATCCATCTTGCCGTAGTAATAGACGGCGGTATCGCTGCTACCAGCGGTGGCGGTGGTGGTGTTTTTCGAGGTGGCGAGCGGGGCGGGGTCGATACTCTTCAATTTGCCCTCGTAGCGGGTCTTGTCGCTGCCGAGCAGGGTGAAATAGGCATTCATGCCGGGTTTCAGCTCGCCGACATCGGCTTCGGCGATTTCCGCTTCGACCGTCATCGTCTTCGTCTGGGCGATGGTGGCCAGCGTCGGACTGTCCTGCACCGCGTTCACCGTCTGTCCCTTCTCGACCGCGACCGAAATCACCACGCCATCCATCGGCGCCGTCACATTCGTATAACCGAGGCGCAATCCGGCATTGTCGAGTTCCAACTGGTTGCGGCGGATATCCGCTTTGGCCTGCTCAACGCTGCTCTGCGCCGCTTTCAACGTCGCCTGTGCCGCATCCAGCGTTTCCTGCGCTGCCGCGCCCTTCTTCACCAGCGACTGCTGGCGGCTGAAATTCTGCTGCGCCTCGCGCAACTTCGCCTGCGCCGAAGTCAGCGCGGCCTTGCTGGAAGCGAGCGAAGCGGCGGCGCTGTCGCGCGTGTTCTGCTGCGTGCTGGCATCAATCTCCGCGACCGGATCCCCCTGCTTCAACTGATCGCCAATCTGCACATAAAGCGCGCTGATCTCGCCGGATACCTGCGCGCCGACCTTGACCGATTTCAGCGGCTGCAACGAACCGCTGGCCAGCACCGTGTGGGCAATATCGCCCTTCGCAACCGGGGCGGTGATGTACTTGATACCGCCGCTGTCATCGACGGGTTTGTGGCTCCTTTGCCAATACCAGAAACCGCCCGCGCCCAGCACGAGCAGGAAGAACAAAAACTTCAAGGAAACGCGACCGGATTGCTGACGCAGCATAATGACCCTCTCTAAAAGTCCGTGAGAAAATACCGATTGTAGCGGAAAGCCCTAAAGCGAAAATTAGCTGATAATTAGAAAGCGGCGAATCCGTATAACATTGCCAAGCCTTCATCCAAACACAGGAAAACCTCCATGAAACACACCCTCCTCGCCCTGGCTCTCGTCGCTGCCCTGCCCGCTGCAGAAGCTGCCGGACGCCTCACCATCTATTGCAGCATGCAGAACGAAGTCTGCGAAAAAGCAGCCAAACGCTTTGCCGCTGAATACGGCGTGGAAACCCAGTTCATCCGGCAAAGCACCGGCACCATCCTCGGCAAAATCAAAAGCGAAAAAGACAACCCGCAGGCGGACGTGTGGTACGGCGGCACCGTCGAGCCGCACCTGCAAGCCGCCGACGAAGACCTCCTCGATTTAAGCGTGACCTCGCCCAGGCAGGCCGACATCCTGCCGCAGTTCCAGAAACTCGCCGAACAACCGCACGGACGCCATCTCTCCCTTATCTACCTCATGCCCTTCGGCATCGGTGTCAATACCAAAAAACTGGCCGAACTCGGCATCGAGCCCCCCAAATGCTTCGCCGACCTGAAAGACCCCAAATACAAACACCTCATCCAGTACGCCGATCCGCGCACCACCGGCACCGGCTACACCACCCTTGCTACCCTCATCACCCTGTGGGGTGAAGACGAGGCCTTTGCCTACCTCAAAGCCCTGCGCCCGAACATCGCCGAATACGTCAAAAGCGGACTTGCGACCAAAAGCCTCGCAACCGGAGAAGTCGCCGTGGATATCGGTTTCCTGCACAACTACATGCACGAAAAAGAACGCGGCGCGCCGGTCGCTGGTATCCTCCCCTGCGAAGGCGTGGGCTACGGCCTGGGTGCGGTAAGCGTCATCAAAGGCGCGCGCAACCGTGACAACGCGGTGAAATTCGTGGACTGGGCACTCGGTGTTGAAGCGCAAGAACTCGCCTGGCGCGAAACAAACTACTACCAACTGCCGACCAACCGCCACGCCAAAGCCCCGCCGCAAATGATCCCGGCAGCCGAACTGCAACTGATCGATATCGACTTCATTGACCGCTTCGGCGCCGCCAAAGAAGGCAAACGCCTCACCGACAAATGGCAGAAAGAAATCAAAGACGGGGAATGAAAGCCGTCAAGTGGGATAAACACTGGCCTCGCCAATCCAGCGCGATATGAACAAGGCATCGCTATAATGCCCGACCTTACCACGACTAAAACCAAGGAAACCCATGACCCTGCAACACACCATTGAGGCTGCTTTCGAGCGCCGCGCCGACATCACCCCGGCCAATGCCGAACCCGCCCTGCTTGCCGCCATTAACGAAGTACTGGACGCCCTGCAACGCGGCGAACTGCGCGTCGCCGAGCCGCTGCCAGCGGGTGGCTGGCAGGTGAACGAATGGCTGAAAAAAGCCGTGCTGCTCTCCTTCCGCGTCTATGACAACGTCCCTGTTGACCATGGCTACACCCGCTACTTCGATAAAGTGGAAAGCCGCTTCGCGCACCACGACGCCGCCCGCTTCCAGGCCGAAGGCGTGCGCGTCGTTCCGCCCGCTGTCGCCCGACGCGGTAGCTATTTGGGCAAAGGCGTCGTCCTCATGCCGTCTTACGTCAACATCGGTGCCTACGTGGGTGAAGGCACGATGGTTGATACCTGGGTCACCGTCGGCTCCTGCGCGCAAATCGGCAAAAACGTGCACCTCTCCGGCGGCGTCGGCATCGGTGGCGTCCTTGAACCGCTGCAAGCCGCGCCAACCATCATTGAAGACAACTGCTTCATCGGCGCACGTTCCGAAATCGTAGAAGGTGTCGTCGTCGAAAAAGGCTCGGTCATCTCGATGGGCGTCTTCATCGGCCAGTCCACCAAAATCTACAACCGCATGACTGGCGAAATCAGCTATGGCCGCGTCCCGGCCGGTTCCGTGGTCGTCCCCGGCAGCCTGCCCGCCGCTGACGGCAGCCACAGCCTCGCCTGCGCCGTCATCATCAAACAGGTCGATGAAAAAACACGCAGCAAGACCGGTATCAACGACCTTCTGCGTCCGTAAACCCCAAGCGGGGCGCGAAAGCGCCCCTGTGGTTCGCAACCCATCCCACATAAAAAAACTAGGAAACCCATGACAAACCTTACCCTGCTTGGCGACAAAAACGCCGCCATCCCGTCCGACTACACGCCGGACATCCTCGAAGCCTTCCCCAACAAACACCCCGGCAACGACTACCTCGTCACCCTGCACTGCCCGGAATTCACCAGCCTCTGCCCCATCACCGGCCAACCCGACTTCGCCCCCATCCACATCGCCTACATCCCCGATACCCTGCTGGTCGAAAGCAAATCGCTGAAACTCTACCTTTTCAGCTTCCGCAACCACGGCGACTTCCACGAAGACTGCGTCAACATCATCATGAAAGACCTCATCCGCCTGATGCAGCCGAAATACATCGAAGTCTATGGCGCCTACACCCCGCGCGGCGGCATCGCCATCCACCCCTACGCCAACTACGGCCGGCCCGGCACCCGCTACGCCGAACACGCCGCTGCCCGCCTTCTGAACCGCCCGCTGACGGCATAACCCAAAGCCCCTCGCCCGCTCGCGGGAGAGAGGTTGGGGTGAGGGTATCCCGCGTCAGCGGGACCTTGCGCCCCAAAAGCCTACCCCATTCTCACCACCCCACCGGAACCCCATATGCACAACATCACTTATACCTTCACCGCCGCCCAGCGCCATCACGCCCTTATCTGGCTTGCCTTCTGGCACAACGTCGTCATCGTCGCCAGCAACTACCTCGTGCAACTGCCCTTTGAAATCTTCGGCCTGAAAACCACCTGGGGCGCCTTCACCTACCCCTTCATCTTCCTCACCACCGACCTTACCGTGCGCATCTTCGGTGCGCCCCTCGCACGGCGCATCATCTTCTATGCGACCATGCCGGCGCTCGCGCTTTCCTACCTTGTCTCCGTCCTCTTCCATGACGGCGCCTACACCGGCCTCGCAGCGCTCACCGCTTACAACAGCTTCGTTGGCCGCATCGTCATCGCCAGCCTCTCCGCCTACCTCATCGGCCAACTGCTGGACATCACCGTTTTTAACCGCCTGCGACAAATGCGCCTGTGGTGGGTGGCGCCGACCGCCTCCGCCATCGTCGGCAACGCCATCGACACCATCGCCTTCTTCGGTATCGCCTTCTACCGCAGCACCGATCCCTACATGGCGGCGCACTGGCAGGAAATCGCCCTAGTGGACTACGGCTGGAAAATCGCCATCTGCGCCCTTTTCTTCCTGCCCGCCTACGGCATCCTGCTGCGCTACCTCACTGCCCGCCTCACCACCCTGCATCAGCGCACACCCATCGCTTGCGCACAGGGCGAATAACAGGACAAACACGGGAAATATTATGGAAAAAGTCATCCTCATCCTTACCCTGAGTCTTGCTGCCTGCACCCCAGCCATCCAAGAAGCACCAATAACAGAAACCCCCACACCTGCACTGAGCAAGCAACTAAAAGACGAATTGCAGCAAATACAAGCTGCGGCACAGGCAGGTGATGCCAGAGCACAAACCACCCTTGGTACGCTTTACAAAGAAGGTGGTGGTGTATCCCAGGACTACGACAAAGCACGAGAATGGTACGAGAAGGCCGCTGCACAAAATCATGCTACAGCCCAATACCTACTCGGCCTCTTGTATGCCCAGGGTAGAGGCATAGAAAGGGATGACAGCAAAGCCCGCGAATGGTGGGAGAAGGCAGCAAAACAGGGCTTCCCACCTGCGCAAACCGGCATGGGTCTTCTATACACCTACGGTAAAAATGGCGTTCCGCATGACGACAAAAAAGCGCTGGAATGGTTTAAAAAAGCAGCGGCACAAAACGAGGCCTTCGCCCAATACAACATCGCCATAGCTTACGGACTTGGCAAGGGTGTCCCGCGCGACTTCGACAAACAGCGTGAATGGTTGGAAAAATCCGCAGCCCAAAACTTCGCCCCCGCCGAAAAAATGCTGAAAGAACTGGACGCCATCTCAAAAGCGTATGGCAATAAATAACCAGCAAAAAGGCACATCCATGCGACGCTTACCCATCTATATCTGTGTCGATACCTCCGGCTCCATGCGCGAAGCAATCGAAGCACTCCGCTCCTGTGTACAAGTATTGATTTCAGCCATGCGTCAAGATCCATATGCGTTGGAAAGCGTTTATCTAAGCATCATCACCTACAACACCCATGCCAAAGAAGTATTGCCGCCAACACCGCTTATGGACGTTGTCGTACCAACATTCACCAGCGGCGGAGCAAGCTGCCTCGGGGCCGCGCTTGAGTGTGTCGTGCAAGCGGTTAGACGCGATCGGATTGCTGCAAACAAAGCACAGCGAAGCGACTACAAACCCATCCTTTTTATCTTCATCAATGGAATACCTAACGACCCATTCGTTTACAACGCTACGGTTCCTATCATCAAAGCCCTGGAATTTACCAGTATTGCTGTCTGTGTTGCAGGTGCGAAAGCCGATGTAGCAGTGCTTAAACAACTTACTGACCTTGTTATCTCCCTGGCTGATGCCGAAGCAAGGCAGATAAAAGATTGTATCCGGTGGGTATCCTCGTCTCTCTAAAATTCCTTGGTAACGAGAATAAAGAACCGAAACAGCAGGGTTTCACATCAACTGACCGCCATTACTTCTTCAGTGGAGGCCTGAAAAGTATGCAGGGTCATACAAAACCATAGCGAATATAGTGAAAAGCCAAGTCAAAAGTTTTG
>ERZ772874.1629-NODE-1629-length-11507-cov-9.248778_pt1 | contig 11507 bp, 12 predicted proteins | sample MGYA00580586_ERZ772874 | MGnify/ENA primary metagenome ERZ772874 (study PRJEB29015, sample SAMEA2737952) | human oral metagenome | biome: human oral; feature: human-associated habitat; material: dental | place: China | collected 2154 ... | reverse complement strand
ATCATCAATCCCCCCGGGTACTTCTCCGACATGACCCAGATTCTTCAGATGGCCAAAAAGGGTCGTGTCTTCCTCTTCCGCCCGGAAACCAGGATCAATCCCATTCACGGCGCCGACCTCGCGAAGTTCTGCATCGACCGCTTGACCGACGGCGAGGAGGGCACATGGAACGTGGGAGGCCCTGAGGTCTTCACCTGGAAAGGGCTCGCTGAGTGCGCCTTCCAAGCTCTCAATCGGCCTGCAAAAATCGCAACCATGTCACCCGCCATCCTGTCGCCCCTCATCGGAGCCCTCGGACTCTTCAACCGGAGAAGGGCCGACACGCTGCGCTTCATCTCATGGAACATGCTCCACGACTGCATAGGTGAACCCTTCGGCACTCACAGGCTGCTCGACTTCTACAAGGACCTGGTCCAAAAAGACGGTGATTAGCCACTTCGTGGTATGGTGCGGAGATATAGAGGACTTTGCTGTCCGCGTTGCGACCGATCATCTCGATATTGATGCGATTGCTGATTGGCTGAAGCGCCACTTGCAGATGCGCGTGTCCTAAACAGGGTATCATTCATATATGAGAGAAATTGAGATAAAAGTTAGATTGCGAGATAAAAAAGGGTTGCTGGCTGCGCTGGCGGCTAAGGGTGTTGTTCTCAGCGAGATCAAGTGTTGGCTTGCCGGGAGAAGCTGGCGGTGACGGCAATACAGCGCCTTGGTTGCGAGTGCGTACCGAGACGCGTGGACAAAGGCGAAAATGAAACCAAGCGGGCGTTGTTCACTCTCAAACGATCAGTGACCGGGCAGCTAGATAGTATTGAGCATAAAACGGAAGTTCGCGATCCAGATGCTATGATCGCTATCGTTAAGGGTCTAGGCTTTGTGGCGTTTTCGGACATGTCAAAGATTCGCCAGACTGGCACGTTGAATGGTACAGAAGTGTGTGTCGATTCAGTGGAGGGCTTAGGTAGGTGACTTTATGGAATTGGAGCAATTAGCCGACGAAGATGCTGATTCTGCTGCTATAGTCAATGGTCTGTGGCGCGAGATGGCTGAGTTGGGGATTACTAGCCGGCACGATGAGGTGACTGATGGCTACGGTATCCTGATGAAGAAGTTGAGGGCGCAGTAAAGACACTCAATTATCTTAACTGAGGTGACTACGCTTGGTATTTTACAGTCCATCACTCCTCCTGCTATAATAACCACATGCATATTATTCTTGGTGGGACGAGCGGGCTTGGACTGGAGATGGCGCGGCAGCTCAAAGAAAATGGTAAGCGCGTGTTGGCGCTGGGGAAGACGCATAATGCTCAGGAGCACGGTGAAGGTTTCTCGCTGGATGTGTATTATCCCGAGCAAGTAGCGACAGCGCCAGCGCGGATTGAGCAGATTCTGGGTAGTGATGACATTGAACAATTTGTTTGGGCGGCGGGCTATGGTTGGCGCGGTAATTTTGAAGATCAGCCTGATGCGCGCTCCATGGCAGAAGTGAATTTTGCTGGCCCATTGCCGTTGGTACAGTGGGCGTGGCATAGGATGGCGCAGCAGCAGATACGCTCTACACTGACGGTGATTGGCTCAACCAGCAGTATCAAAGCTCGCGGGGACGAAGCGGTGTATGTAGCGACCAAGCACGCCCAGGCGGGGCTGGCGCGTAGCTTGGCCCTGCAGGCAGACGAGCAGCATTTACCGATTCGCGTAGCGCTATTCTTTGCCCGGGGCGATGAAAACGCCGTTTTGGCAAGGGCGTCGGCCGGATGATTATGCCTTTTTCAACGACCCGGCCAAGGTGGCTGAGCATATATTGACCGCCGTTAACACACAGTACCAGACATTCCTCGAATGGCCGCTACCAAAGGGCACGTTGGTCTAACCTCGCTGAAGTGCTATAATGCGGGCATGACATACGAATTGAGTAGAGAATATTTCGGAGTAAAAATTGTAGTAATTGGCGGCGGAACTGGTAGTTTCACGCTGCTGTCGGGTCTGAAAAAATATACCCACAGCATCACGGCGCTGGTCAACATGGTTGACGATGGCGGCTCGACAGGCATGCTGCGCGATGAGCTGGGTGTGTTGCCGGCGGGTGATGTGCGGCAATGTCTGGTGGCGCTGAGTAGTTCGCCAAAGGTGCGCGACCTGTTTAATTACCGGTTTGACGAGGGTAGTATGAAGGGGCATGCATTTGGTAATTTGTTCATGGCGGCGCTGGAAAAGATGACGGGGAGTTTTTCGCAGGCAGTCGAGACAGCCAGCGAGGTGCTCGGCGTTAACGGACGGGTGTTTCCGATTACGCTGGATGATACCAAGCTATCGCTGAGGCTGCGTGACGGCACAGTCGTCGAGGGCGAGCATGCTATTGAGGTGACGAATATTCCAGGCGATGAGCGGCCGTGGCTGGAACTCAGCCCGCCAGCAACGATTAATCCGCATGCTCGGCAAGCGATTCTGGATGCTGATCTCGTGGTGGTAGCGCCAGGGTTATTGTATGGTAGTTTGGCGCCAGCATTACTGGTGCGCGGTGTAACGCGGGCTTTGGCTGAGACCAAGGCTAAGAAGGTCTATGTCTGTAATCTAGTGACCAAGCCGACGCAGACCGATGGCTTTACGGTGGCGGATTTTGTTGACGAGATCGAGCGGTTTGCTGGGGTGAGCATGGATTATGTACTGTATAACAATTATCGTCCGCCACAGGCACTGCTTGATAAATACGCGCACAATGGTGAATATTTGGTGGAATGGGACGAGGCGGAGCTCAAGAAAAAGCATTACTACGCCTCGGGTAAGCACCTGATCGCTAATGGCATTCGTCACCATAATAAAAAGGCCGATCCGCTGGCGGCACTGCGCAGCCTAATTCGTCACGATAGCGATAAAATCGCGCGAGAACTAATGAGGATTTACTTTTCATGAGTTTGAAGTTAGTTCTTGATCTTGATCGCACCTTGTTTCGGACAAGTGATTTGGACGAGGCAGAGTGGGGGCTGCTTGGGCAGCAATTTGGCATTGACAGCGAGGCAGAGCTGGCGCGGCGGACGGACTTTCATGTGCGTGACGAGAAAGCCTATTATTATGATTTTGTGGCGCACGTACGGGCGGCAGGACTTGGTGAGGAAACAGTGTTCGCGTTTCTCCTCCAGTCAGAGCTGGCTGATGGGCGAATGGAGTATGACGGAGTGGCTGAGCTGGTGGCGTGGGCCAGGCAGCGCGGAACGGTACATGTCCTGACCTATGGGCCGGTGAACTACCAGCGGTTCAAGGCGGCGCTGTGTCCGTCGCTTGAAGAGGTAGAGATTATCACTACCTTACAGTCGAAAAGTGATTATTTCCGTGAGCAGTGTCCGACTGGTGAGGTATGGATGGTTGATGATAAGCCAATCGGCAGCGAGCTGCCTGATGGTGTGCGGTTTATCCAGACGGCGGGATATAACGACATCGCGGCGCCGGAGGATCCAGCGTGGCCAGTGGCGACGGCATTGAGTCAGATCCCTGAGATAGTGGATAGGTATGAACTTTCCAATTGATCAGTTGCCTGAGCTGCTTGATACGCCGAGTTTTGTATACTCGCGGCGGATGCTACGGGAGCGGGCCCAGCAGGCGCTGGCGTGCCAAGTGCCGTTTGGCTTAACGGTGCGTTATGCGGCCAAGGCAAATTCACACCCTGAGATTATACGGCTGTTTGATGAGTTGGGCTTGCAGTTTGATGCCAGCTCAAGCTACGAGGCTGCGCTGCTACTCGAGCAGGGGGTGGGCGGCCCAACGATCAGCCTCTCTAGCCAGCAGCCGGCGCACAACCTCAATGAGCTGCTCCAGGCTGGCGTGCGCTACGTGGCGACGTCGCTTCATCAATTAGAGTTGTTTGCGGCCAGTCCATACCGCCCAAATACGGTCGGTCTGCGGCTTAACCCTGGCATGGGCTCGGGGCATAATAATCGGACGATGACCGGTGGGGTTAATTCTAGTTTTGGGCTGTGGCACGCCTATACCGAGCAGGCAGTGGAGCTGGCGCGGCGTCATAACATAACGATTGATCGGCTGCATATTCACATTGGCTCGGGTGCTGATCCGCGGTTGTGGGGCGAGGCGATGGATGCGGCGCTGGCGCTTGTTGGGCGGCTGCCGGAGGTGACTACTCTGGACATTGGCGGTGGCTTTAAGGTGCATCGGTTCGGCGATGAACAAGAGGCGGATCTGGCGGCAATTTGTGGGGTGTTTTCTCAGAAACTATCTCAGTTCGCTGAGGAAACCGGGCGGCAATTACACTTAGAAATTGAGCCGGGGACCTGGCTGGTGGCGCACGCTGGTGTGCTGGTGGCGGAGGTGGTGGATATCGTTGATACCGGGGCGGATGGTCACACGTTTTTGCGCCTTAATACCGGCATGAATGACATTACACGGCCGGGGATGTATGGCGCGCAGCACGAGATGATGGTACTCGCGGGTCGCGAGGAGCAGCGAGAGTACATCGTGGTGGGGCACTGCTGTGAGACGGGCGATATCTTGACACCAGCACCTAGTAATCCAGAAAATCTCGAATCGCGGTGGCTAGCGCGGGCGGAGATCGGTGATAAGCTAGTGATCTTTGACGCCGGGGCGTATTGTCAGAGCATGTCGCTGAAGCAGTACAATGCGTATCCTGACGCCGGCGCGTACTTTATTGACTAAATATACATCATCTGTTATAATAGCTTAGTTTGACAACGAACTGAATTATGAGTGAATTATGTTCTTCGCGCAGTGAGCAGCCAGAGCCAAGCACACCGCAAAAATTTGAAAAAACGATAGACCTCGAACGTCCATCTCTTGAGTTTCCTTTTCAGTTGACACTCGAGGGGTATTTTCAAGGCGAAGGTGTGAATGAACGAGAGGATCTGGTGGCGCATGCCGAGCGAACGATGGAACTGGTGGAGGAGTTTGCCGGTTTGAAACTACCGCCCGAGGCAATCCATGCCGTGCTGCTGCATGACGTGGCTGACCGCTTTCACAACAGAGATAGCCAGAAATGCACGCCGGAGCGTCGACAGGCTGCCGGCCTGGCTCTGGCTGATGTATTTACGAATCCTGAGATTGAGATAACAGTTTTGCAGGTCTTATATATAACGTCACTACTAGTAGACTTTATTCTAGTAGAAGAGGCTTCTACTTATCACCGATTGCGGGTAGCCGGCAGCATCCCTGACGATATCAGAGAGATTATCACGGATCGCTACGAAGGTTCGATACCAGCTGAAGCATGGCGGCAGGTTGAGCCATTTGTTGATGTCGAGCAGATGGCCGAGTTTTTGGATAAGACCAATATCGAGGCGGTAATTATCAAGGCCTGTGAGCTACTCGACAATATGTGCTATCCGTCATCATCGCGTGAGTCTGCCAAACTGCAGGATGTCTTGGAGGCGGAGTCGTTCTATGCACCGCTGTGTGAAGTGATGGGGTTTGATGGGCTGGCGGCAAGCCTGCGTTCACAGGCGCATATCATTCGGCTGAAGGGGCAGGGTGAGCGTAAGCTCATCGAGGAGATCCGCGAGCAGTATGAGACAATTCGCCAGGTTGGTGTCCGCAATTTAGTTAATACAATTTTTGGTACTGAGCAAGTTGAGACCGAAGCAGTGGTCGGTTTGCGCAGCGAAGCATCGTGTCATAATCGGCCGATTCATATTGGGGATTTTGTGGCACAAAATGGTAAGGAAGTAGAGGGAAAATATCGCCTGAAAACTGTGGGGTCGTGGGCGGCCAAGGTGCATGAAGCTCGTCAGAATGGCAAACCGGAGTATACGCCGATGGATGTGCTCGGTTTGACCGTTATATCAGATACGGTAGAGGATCAGGCACGTGATTTTGTGGCGTTTTTGCAGCAGCGAATTGATACAACCCCAGCGTTTCAGCTGAAAAAGGCCGCCAGTAAGTCCAGTGCCATTTGTGTCCATGGTACGGTGGATTATGTTACTACCGTGCGCCAGGAGATGGAGCGGTGCAGGTTTGATACAAAACGCTGCGAGTTTGTGGTCCAGGATGATGAAAGTGTAAAGCAGCGCGGTCAGAAATATCAGGTCTCTAAAGTGACCTTTTTGATGGATCATCCAGGAGTAGACAAGGGTGTGCCGGTCGAAGTGCAGTTTGTCACTAGGGATGAGCGGCAGCGTTCGCGAACGGGAGAGGTGGCCCACATTATTTATAAGTATATTCGCCAGTTGGAGCAGCAGGGATCCGCTTCTGATGAAGATAAATATGCCATTGCTAAAGAGATGTCTCGGCTGCTCAAGCAGATCCATCAGCGGCGCGACTATGCCAGTCATGATCTGATGGTAAACGAGCGCTCAACTCCGGCGCGTGATGCATTTTTAGAGGATCTGTGGCATTTCCTGCAGTATGAACTCGCCTAGGTTCGGCAAACTATGTATAATCATAATATGACAATGTACTACACTGATGGTTCAGCTAGCCCCAATCCTGGCCCGGGTGGCTTTGCGGTCATTCGTGACCTCCAGCCGTGGATTTTGGGCTCGGAGGACGGCGAGACGACCAATATTCGTATGGAGGGCAAGGCGCTGATCGCGGCGCTTCAGGACGCGGACGAGGCACCGTGCGTGATTTATACTGACAGCGAATTTTGGATCAACGTGGTGACCAAGTGGGCGCCAGGCTGGCAGCAGCGCGGCTGGACAAAGAAGGGCGGTGAGATCAAGAATCTGGATATCGTGCGTGAACTGTATGAGCTATACTCAAATTCCCAGGCGGAGCTCCGCTGGGTGCGCGGTCACGAGGGTGACGAGGGCAATGAACTGGCGGATGAGTGGGCCAATCGGGCACGGCTGGGCGAGCGGCTATAATTGACAATAATATAAAAATATGGTAGTATCAACACATGTTCTATAAAGATAAAATGCCGCAGCATGTTCAATTTGATTTAACAACTTTCTTTGAGTTCCCCGAGCTGCCCTCGATGGCGAGGATTGGTGTGATAACTGCAATGGAATGCAAGGGTGATTTTCTGTGTGTTAGGGGGGGCGTGAGCGATGGTGGTCTTCATGATACATTAGCAGCTAAAGTTGGTCCAACTGAAGATAAGCTTATGTGATTGCCGCCTGAAATGTATTCAGAGACGGGTACGGTATCAGGATGGAATACGCCAACAGCAAAGAACGATAAATTGGGTTTCGTAGTCGGTCAGATTGATGGAACTGAGCGATTAGAGTCAATTTTTGGGCGCCAAGAGACAGACCGGTGCTTGGAAATGGCCGCATTGGCGCTTGGCATTCTATTGACAGGGAGTCCGGAAAAATTGGAACGTTTTAATAATCCACACGAATTAGTGTTTGGATCTAAGTTACTAGCGCAGGCGCGACGTAAAATTGGTAACCGAATTTTTGGATAAGCATCAATCTAGCTACTTGGGTCAAAAATTGCTATAATTACCCTCATGGAAGAAGTGAGGGAAACGACTGATATTTTTTTGTGGGCCAATCAAACTGATGCGAAAAAGAATGACTTACAGATTGAGCTGTTTTTGTTTAATAAAAATTACACGCCGTATTTTATGCCTTTGAAGGGCGATGTTGAGCAGCAGCTCCGGCCGTTATTTTTGTTTGATTATATCAATCACGTTAATTTAGGCGCCGGTACTGGCCTTAGCGTGCGGGATTATGAACTGAGCGAAGCGGAAGACAACGTGCTGCTGCGGACGGATCTCGGCAAGGTTGGCCGGGCGGAAACCTTGATTCATTTGATTGAGAATGAGCGTGGCGATATCGTAGAGTTTTCGGAAACTGAGCATGAGTTTAAGCGAATGAAGGGTGTGCTTGCGCGGTTTACTGATCCAAATGATCCAGAAAAAGTCTTTTACACGGCTAAGTTAATTCAGCAGGGACAGACGCTCAAAAGTACACTGGCGTGGGAGTTTTCTGACGGTAAGTTTGGCGCGTTTAAGGCGGAGGTTGGCTTTAAGGTGCCAGATGACAACCAGGTGCTGATCATCGGTCAGGATATGTTCGCCTTTAATCCGTCGAAATTTGAGCGGATGTTTGGCTATGAGTACAAGAAGCAGGTGATTGCCGATAAGAAAGTGGCGGAAATTGAAAAGCAATACAAATTGAGTTTCCCAGAGGGCTTGGACCTCAATGCGCTGGTCAAGGAGCGCAAAAAGACCATCAATAAACTGCAGAAATTGGAGATCGGCGAGGTCAAGCAAGAGCAGGTGTTAGACTATGCTGATGAGATGCAACTGGAGCTGATGAGCGATGATAACGGCGCGATTATCATCATGGATGGCAATGATCTGGATATGTTTGTGAATTTGATCAACGAGGACTACATTGAGAGCAAAATTACTGGCAAGCGCTACGAAATTAAGTCGAAAAAACTGCTGGGTGAGCCTGAGGGCGAGCCGCCACGAGGTTAAGTATGGATCAAGAATTAGCGCTGGCGATTTTGATGAGCGGTCGGTCGGCGCTGCTGACGGGCGCGGCGGGTACGGGCAAAACGCACCTGCTGAACACGTTTATTGCACAGGTGCGTGACCAGGGTAAAAAGGTGTCGGTAACAGCGACGACGGGCTTGGCGGCGACGCATTTGGGCGGCAATACTATTCACAGTTGGAGTGGCATTGGTGTTAGTGATCATCTCGCGAACAACTTTTTTGATCGGCTGTCAAAAACGCGGCGTGAGGTGATTACCAAGACTGATGTGCTGGTGATTGATGAGATTTCCATGCTACATGATTTTCGGCTGGACATGGTTGACCGGGTGCTGCGTGGTGTCCGGGAAAACGACCAGCCATTTGGCGGTGTTCAGCTGGTGATGAGTGGCGACTTTTTCCAATTACCGCCGATCAACCGTCCGGGCGAGCAGGGCGGAGGCTTCGTGGTGTATTCGGAGGCGTGGCAGGAGCTGCAGCCGGCGGTGTTGTATTTGGAGCGGCAATATCGGCAAAATGACGAGCAGCTCCTCGAGATTTTGACGGCGCTGAGACATGACGATATCAGGCGGCATCATGCCGAGACGTTGCTAGCGCGGACAGAGGTCGAACTGCCTGACGGTGATATCACTGAACTACACACCGTCAATGTTGATGTTGATACTATTAACAGCCAGAAGCTGGCAGAACTGGCGGGTGAGGAGCGAAGGTATCAGCAGACGACGACGGGTTCAAGAGTGTATGTCGAGAGCCTGCAGCGGTCGGTGCTGGCGCCGAGTGAACTTGTGTTAAAGTTGGGCGCGTTGGTGATGGCGGTGAAAAATTCGCCGCAGAAATTGTACGCCAATGGTAGTATCGGCACGGTGGTGGATTTCGAGCCGCTGACGGATTATCCGATCGTGGAGTTTCGCAGCGGCCAGCAGGTGACGATGGTACCGGATGTATGGGAGCTGCGCGACGGCGAGCGCAAGCGGGCGAGCATCTCGCAGGTGCCGCTGCGCCTGGCGTGGGCTATCACTGTGCATAAAAGCCAGGGCATGACGCTGGACGCAGCAAAAATTGACCTAAGAAAAGCGTTTGTCGAGGGTATGGGTTATGTGGCGCTCAGTCGGGTGCGAGATTTGGATAATTTGTATCTATATGGAATTAACCGCAAGGCGTTGGCGGTCTCGCCTGACGCGCTGGCGATTGACGAGGTGCTGCAGCGGGCAAGTAGTGAGGCGGCCAAGCACTATCGTCCAATGCTGGAGGAAATGAAGCGAAAACAATCAGTTCCGAAAAAATCCGGTAAATTCGGCAGCTGGCAGCAAAAAATTGCCAAAATGCGCGAAACCCACCCCAAAGCCTATATGCCGTGGGAAAAAGCTGACGATGACATCCTTAAACAGGAGTTTTTACAGGGTGCAACCATCCAGCAACTTAGTCAACAACTTGGCCGGCATGAAGGCTCAATTCGCATGCGGCTGCAGAAGCATTTTGGGGAGGATGTGGTGCAGTAGCCCCAGGCTGGCAGATGAGCTGATAACTTGGTATAATATATTTTGATGACAACGAAGCAATCTGAACGCATCGTGTTTCCAAAGAAGTTTTTATGGGGCGCAGCGACGTCGGCACATCAGGTCGAGGGCGGTCTGGTGAATCAGTGGACGACGTGGGAGCTTGAGCACGCCAAGCGGCTGTCCGTGCAGGCACCGCATCAATTTGGTGATATTGACAGCTGGCCGCGCATCAAAAAAGAGGCGACTAGGCCTGACAACTACGTATCGGGGCGGGGTGTCGATCATTACCATCGCTATGAGGAAGATTTCGCAATTCTCAAGAGTCTCAACATGAATGCCTTTCGGTTCTGTATCGAATGGGCGCGAATTGAGCCGCAAGAGGGTGCGTGGGACGCGGCGGCGATTGCTCACTATCGGACGTATCTCAGGATGCTGAAAAAGATGGGTATAACACCGGTGGTGACGCTGTTTCATTTTACGCTGCCGGAGTGGTTTATGGCCAAGGGTGGTTTTGAAAAGCGGCGCAACATCAAATATTTCGTATATTATGTCGAGAAAGTTTTGAGCGAGCTAGGGCGCGATATCGAGTGGATTGTGACCATTAACGAGCCGACCGTGTACGCTGGCGAGAGTTATCTCGAGGGACATTGGCCGCCGAATAAAACTTGCAAACGTGATTTACTGCGCGTACTCTATAACCTTGTTGTGGCACACAAAAAAGTTTACAAATTGACACGTGCTCGCAAAAAGTGGAAAGTGTCGATGGCACATCATCTGATCTATTGTTATCCTGGCGATGATGCGATTCTCAGCCGAGCTAGTGCGCGGGTGGCACATTATTTCCTGAATACGTGGGCACTGCGTCGAGTGCGGCGGCATAGTGATTTCTTGGCGATCAATTATTACTTTGCGCGGCGGATTTATGGCTATCGAGCGCATGACCCGTATCTGAAGGTCAGTGATCTTGGCTGGGATATGCAGCCGGATAAATTGCAGTATCTACTGGAGGACGTGGCCGAGTGCTATCGGTTGCCAATTATGATTACCGAGAATGGGCTGGCGGATGGTACTGATAGCCAGCGGCAGTGGTGGCTGACCGAGACGATCAAAGCGATGCACGAGGCGCTCAAACATGACGTCAAGCTAATCGGTTATTTGCACTGGAGCCTGCTTGACAATTTTGAATGGGACAAGGGCTATTGGCCAAAGTTTGGCCTGGTGGCAGTCGATCGGCAGACCATGGCCCGGACGGTGCGGCCAAGCGCGCGCTGGTTTGCGGCGGTGATCAAGAAGCTGCGGAAGTAGTGATTAATTCCGTATAACTCGTTAGGCGCAGTGTAGGGCGGTACGCTAGGGAAAGTAGCGCTCCGCTATCATGCTGCACCACCAGACTTTTCCACAAAACCGTGGAAAAGTTTTTGTTTAGTAGGGAAATGGGTAGAAAGTGGGTAAAAAGGCTTGCATGTGGGTAGTTGTGGGTAGTATAGTGGAGGTAGTGGAACGAACGTTGGCGGGTAACACCAACCAAAACAAACATCCACTACGAAAAAACCAACTAATCTACCACGGAGGAAGGACGACGTGCAGACAGATTACTTTGA
>ERZ772874.1628-NODE-1628-length-11508-cov-39.280451_pt1 | contig 11508 bp, 3 predicted proteins | sample MGYA00580586_ERZ772874 | MGnify/ENA primary metagenome ERZ772874 (study PRJEB29015, sample SAMEA2737952) | human oral metagenome | biome: human oral; feature: human-associated habitat; material: dental | place: China | collected 2154 ... | reverse complement strand
GCGGCTTGAACACCTACATTATACTTAAGCAAGGTGATTTTTTTGTATAACTTTCGTTGCCGCACCCGCATAGCGGGTGGTTTTATGATTCGCGACTACGTCTCGAACCAGTCTAAAGACAATAATAAAATGGGGTAGCAACTTCGACAGTTACTACCCTATTTATTGTCTATTTTAATCAGATAGTATGGTAGTATATAAGTCTTTAATTATATTATTCCTAATATAATTTATACCTATTAATCAATATGCGATACATCAATCAATATAAATAAAACTCAATACGGTATCTGATTAATTATTTTTTGTTAACTCTGACACGTTCGATAGTTGGTTGACCGTTAGCGTCTTTTGCAACTGTGTCCACGCGGAACAACGCCATTTCAGGACCAAATTCCGTTACGAGACGTTCATCTACGCTTACACCGTTCTGAATAGCACGGTATACGATTTGAGCGAATTCATAACGAGTCATCATGCGGTCTCCGCCGAATGTACCGTCAGGATACCCTTCTACCAATCCACGTTCAGAAAGTGCATATACTGCATCATAAGCCCAGTGATTGCTAGGTACATCCGGGAACAATGTTGTGCGATCCGCCTTCATATTCATGCCTGCCAAGCTATTGATGATGGCAGTCAATTTTTGAATTTGTGCATTTTGTACGGCTACGGTTTTCTTAAGTTCCAACACTTCCTTGCCAACAGCTACGCGGGAACGGGATACATTGCTATGAGCGCCGACTTTCACGGAAAGACCGGCATTAACAACGGTTTCACCATTACCCAATGTGGAGCCGATGCTGAGTTGTACATCCTCATTAGGGCGATAGAAAGCACCCAATGCAGCGGCATTACCATCGTGGAAATGACCATAACCGGCTGCGAAATCCCATTTTGCATCAGGATCGAAATCCAATGGATGTAAAGCGGCAAGAGCGGCAGCACCTGCTACACCTCGATTGATTTTTCTATCGAAACGAGAAATATTTTGACCGATATTTGTAATATTATTTTGAATGTTAGTTACATCTTGTTTAATGTTATTAACATCACCTTGGATGTTCGTGATATTCGTTGTGTTATTGTTGATTTGATTAGTAATATCATCAGCCAAGCTAACCTTGTAGTCCTTAACATTGCCGTTTGTCGTAGCATCTACTTTGATGTGATTACCTGCGCTAACAGTTGTTGAACCAACAGAATTTACTTGGTTTTGTAATTGTTTAAGTTGTGCCACGTTAACAGCATCTGTATCTTTTGAACCGGCTGCTACAGACGTAATTTGTCTAGTCACACCATTGTCCACATCGCCGACAGATACTGCAGCACGCGTCGATTTCCATGTAGCGTTCGTTTCAGTGGATGCAGCCTTTGTACTTGGATCATATCCAACTTCACCTTTATCAACGCCGGCCTTTGCTTCACTAGCGATAGCGGCACCACCTGCTACGGAAACATCTGTATTATGGCCTACGGCTACGGCATCATCGACCTTCATCGTTGTGCCGTTATCGCTGGAGCCCATGATAACCGCATGGTTAGCGTCCGTCACGGTACGTTTATCGCCAAGAACGAGCGTCCCTGTAGAGTTAGTTATATTATTTTCCGTACCGATTACGGTTGTATTTTTAACCTTATCCGCTGTATTATCAACACCCATGGAAAGGTTATTGGTGCTTTCATCACCCTTAGCACCCGTGATCGTGTTGTTGACACCGATTATGGATGTGCGCAATGTATAGTCGGCCTTATTACCACCACCGAGAGCCATGGTAGCACCGCCACTCTTAGAGTTTTTAATAGCGCCACGCAAACTATCAGCTAATGCCTTAGCAGAATTACCACCGTCACTTGGAGCCGAAATGGTAGTAATGGAATTTGTAATCTCATTGCCGGCACCCATTACGATGGAACCGTTGGAATTAAATGTTCTATTCGCTGTACCTACGATACTGTTCGCAATACCTGCATACCGGTTATTAGCGGTTTGCGATTCAATGCTGTTTAATGAACCGGTAATCGTAGCTCCAAAGTTTTTGATCGGGTTTGAAAAAAATCCACCGGTATATTCACTGGACATGATGTTATACACACCTGTATTCGTAGTGAAAGCACCATTACTGAAGCTGTTAGCACCGATGGTTGTAGCATATGCATTAAGAGCATAGGTTTTAGTCGTAGCACTATCTACATCGATATCACCCAACTTACCTTTGTAATTATGAGAACCAATCATGGTACTGCCGGTGCGCGCAAATGTATTATCACCGATAGCAACACTGCCCACAACTTTCGTAGGGTCTGCAGGGATTCTAACAGAAGAGAACGGACTTCCGCTGTAAGTCGTTTGACCTAGAGCAAAGCTTTTTTCTACGACACCTGTCATGTTTTCGATTTTTGCATTTTTACCGATGGCAACACTACCGCCTTGGCTGGCATAGTTGTCGATATAAGCACCATTACCTACAGCAACATCACCTGTAGCATCACTCGCACCATTGGAATACTTAATAAGGGCACCCTTACCAATAGCCACGTTTTCCGCTTTTGGTGCATTACTACCTGTACCAATAGCCACACCGTTACCGGAACCCGGGTTATTATCCGGTGCCGCATAGGCAATGCAAAGACTAGACATTAATACACCGTTAATCAACAGTGTTAATAAACGTTTCCGTTTGTTCATATCGTTCAATCCCCATTTCATAAACATTAACTTCGTCTCCATCGGCGAAACTTTTATCACAAAATCATGATAATTACATGAATATTATAGCACATTGAAAAAATCTGTAAACGTTTTACATAACTCGTTGCAAAACCTCATAAATATAGGCTAAACCGTTTTAACAAAGAGGACAAAACGTCTAATATAACATATATCCATTTATTAATTTTACTTCATAAACTTTCCATATGAATACAAAAAGAGATGGCCAATCTCCTTTGATCAGCCATCTCTTTTTTAGTGAGAAATGCTATGTCATTTCCTTTTTCTTAATGAGAAATAGTATTTCATTTCCCTAATAATATGCTATGATACATCGATTATTTTGTTTTTTCAATGCGAGATCCATAGTTATCTCTGTAGTCGTTTTGGTCAACATCGTCTTTATCGTTGATGCGAACACGTTCTACCTTATTGCGATCATTATCGCCGCCGGACACACGATCCACACGGAATCTATCGATATTTCTAATAGATTCGAGTTCGGAGCCAAATTCATCAACAGAACGCGCCATATTTCCATCTGCAGGTGCACCATTTTGTAATGCTCTATAGATAATAGCCGCATATTCATAACGTGTTAACGTACGATCGCCTTTGAATTCTCCATCAGGATAACCTTGTAAGTATCCACGTTCTCCCAATGTCTTAACATATTGATATGCCCAGTGATTTTCAGGAACATCAGGGAATACCATGGCATGACGAGAGCCGTTTCCAGGAACCGGAGCTTGACCGGATTCATAAGCTTCTAATTTCTTAGTCAACATTTCTACTTGTTGTTTCAAGCCCAACACGTCTTTTGCTACGGAAACGCGTGAACGAGATACCGTATTATTTTGACTAAATTTCCAGCTTACCCCTACGTTAAGCATGTTTTCGCCGCCACTGAAAGAACCGCCTACGCTGACCATAGTGTCTTCATTAGGACGATAGTATGCACCAATAGCAACGGCATTTGTGCCTTTGTAATTACCATAGGAAGCCGCGAAATCCCATTTATCATCAGGATCGAAGTCTAGCGGATGTAAACCGGCTAACGCAGCGGCACTAGCGCCTACACGGTTAATTTGTGTACCTAATTTAGAAACGCGACCACTTAAACCATATAATTGGCTGCCGTTTACAGCATCTGTGCTGTTTGCGGAAACTTCGCCAGGTGCTACGTTTACAATCTTGTTGCCACCGTTGTCTAAACCGTCTTTAGTAACAGAAACAGGCTTGCCGGCTGTACCGTTTTCGATAGTCAAACCGTTGTTAGTTAAGCTGCTGTCACCTGTTTTTACTGTTGTCGCATTAACGTTTGTAGCATTGACTGTATTAGCATTTACAGTGTTAAGACCTTGCAAGTCTTTTGCCAAGCGCAATTTCAAGGTATCTGTGCCATCGGAAACAACACCGATATTAGCCTCATCCACTAATTTACTTTCATCGGAAATGCCACCCTTAACATTGACTTGAGTGTTAAGCTTCTTCTTGATAACGTTACCGCTGTCACCACCGTATTTCATGCCGTCGTCTTTGGTTGCCACTTGATGAGTCGTACCATCTTCATCTTTATACTTGATGCGAGTGATTTCTTTATCATCAAGGTTAGGATCGCCTTTTTCAACGGTGATATCAGCACTGCGTCCATCTTTACCGTTTAATCCGATATGACCAATGCCGTTTTTACCGGACATAGATACAGCATCTTTACCGTCTTTACCGGAAATGCCTACCTTTCCATCTGTACCGTCAGCACCGTTAGGACCTGTAATGGAAACACCGTCTTGACCATCTTTACCGACCTTCACCTTATCAGTAGTTACGCTATCGGTTTTGATGTTCTTCGCCATCTTGATGGTGATGTTACCCGCTTGATCAGCTACGGTTTTGATATTTTCACCGGAATATTTATCATCCGCTTCGGTACCTTCGCCTTTAATAGTAACCTTTTGACCTAAATCACGGTGGAACTCGCCTGTATTACCTGCAAAATCCATGCCTTTCTTCGTGATTTCATCACCCATATTGGTAATCTTTTGATTTAAAGAGTCATGAGATGCTTTTAATTGATCTTCCGTGGCAGCTCGGCCGCTAACAATATTAGCAGGATCAAATGTTTTATTTTCCAATCCGGTAACATAGCCGTCTTTACCGTCCACAGCGATTTTACCTGCATCAATCTTACCGTCTTTACCGTCAATTGTTACCTTATCTCCGGCCTTAATGATACCCTTTTCACCATCGATTGCCACTTTACCTGCAGTAATATTACCTTTATTGCCATCGATTGTTACCTTATTACCGGCCTTAATCGTGCCTGTAGTACCATCAAGCGCGATTTGTTTCGTAGGATCTGAACCCAATGTCACTTGATCTTTAAGAGCAACTTCATAGTTCGTGGAACCATTTTGATTTGTAGTTTTTGTAACAGTAATATTATTGCCGGCACTTACGGTAGTAGTCGCAGCTGCAGTCGCTTTATCCAATTGAGATTTATTAACTGCATCTTTATCATCAACACCGTCAGCTACATTGGTAATCTTATTGCCCCCATTATTTAGGCCATCACCTGTTAAGGATACGGTCTTATTACCTGTTGGGTCTGCTTTATTGATGGTAATACCGTCTTTATTAACAACGGTCTTGTTTCCAGCATTATCTTCAGTCGTTACACCGTTTGCATTAGTAACGGTTTTGTTACCATTTCCATCTTGAGCTGTTACGCTAGTCACGGTAATATCGTCTTTCATAGCGACACGAACGGATGTGCCGTCTACCTTTGTAGAGATATTTTTGCCATCGCCGATTACGTCAACATCTTCACCAAGAGCTTTATGAACCTTGTTGCCGTCTTCCGCTTTGATACCGAAACCTTTGGCAGTCAATGCATCGCTTTGAGATTTTAATTGACCAAGATTTACTGCATCAGTATCGCTAGTGCCATTGGCAACATTTTGGATTCTTGTGCTATTAGCATTGATACCATTTGTCGTCATAGAAGGACCGTTATTGATGGTAATACCATTGGTATCTATAGTCGTATTGCCGGTCGTAACGGATTCTAAGCCGGTAAGTTTTTTAGCTAACCGTACTTTCAGATTGTTCGTACCGTCAGATACAACACCGATATTGTCATCGGTAGTCAATTTACCTTCATCCGTAATGCCACCAACTACGTTTACTTGTTCATTAAGTTTCTTATTGATGACATTTCCTGTGTCACCACCGTACTTCATGCCGTCATCCAATGTAGCTACGTCATGTTTAGTACCATTCTTTTCTTCCACAACGAGGCGTGTGATGCTAGTGCCGTCAACACCAGCTTTGCCCTCGCCACCCTTGATGGAGATGCCGTTAGCACCGTCCTTGCCGTTCAATCCGATGGAGCCGTCTTTGCCGTTGATCACTACAGCGGAGCCGTCTTTACCGTTAACGCCGATAGAGCCGTCTTTGCCGTCAGCACCCTTCTTACCAAGCACTAAGTCGTCGCTTACATTGACTTTATACGGATTATTAGCGGAACCGTCGCCTTCAACGGTTGTGTTTTTACCGTCCACAAGTTTAGTCGCATTGGAACCGATTTCGTCACGTAATTGAGCAAGGTTGACAGCATCTGTTAAATCTGTACCCTTAGCTACATTCTTAATTTGGTTACCGCCATTATTTAGACCATCACCTGTTAAAGATACGGTCTTATTACCTGTTGGGTCTACCTTATTGATGGTAATACCGTCTTTATTAACAACGGTCTTGTTTCCAGCATTATCTTCAGTCGTTACACCGTTTGCATTAGTAACGGTTTTGTTACCATTTCCATCTTGAGCTGTTACGCTAGTCACGGTAATATCGTCTTTCATAGCGACACGAACGGATGTGCCGTCTACCTTTGTAGAGATATTTTTGCCATCGCCGATTACGTCAACATCTTCACCAAGAGCTTTATGAACCTTGTTGCCGTCTTCCGCTTTGATACCGAAACCTTTGGCAGTCAATGCATCGCTTTGAGATTTTAATTGACCGAAGTTAACTGCATCACTGTTATCAGTACCATTAGCTACATTAGTAATCTTCTTACCGCCTGCGTCGATGCCGGTCTTAACGATCTTAGGACCGTTGTTGATAGTCACACCATTCGTTGTCATCGTAGTATCGCCAGTTTTAACCGTATTAGCATTCACGGTATTAAGACCATTAAGATCCTTCGCCAATTTTACGGTCATCTTATTATTTGTGGCTTCTGTAACGACACCGATATTATTATCAGTTAAATTATTTCCGTTCGCACCACCAAGGATAGACATAGCTTGATTGGAACCACGGTGTATCACATTATTGTCAGCCGCCGCGGTAGCACCGATTGTAGAATTGTCGGAGCCAAAGCGCAATGGTAATGTATGGTTATACAATTGGCTACCATTGATAGCATCTGTACTGGTGGTACTTACCAAACCAGCTGCTACATTTTGAATTCGTCTTTCCTTGCCTACGGAGCCGACAGTGACTACGCCTGCAGGTGTACCGCCTGCATAGTTATAGGTACCGTTACCTGTGTATGCATCCATGCCTTTTGTACTGGCACCGGCTACTACATAAGCGGATTTACTACCTAAGTATACGGAATTACCCAATGTTGCCGTCACATCGCTACCCAATATTTGAGTATCGGAGAGATTACGTGCTGTATTGGATGTGTCGATGGTATTGTTATTACCTACAATACCGATATTTTTAAGATCTTTGTTGCCACTGTTTTTGGCTTGAATAGTATTCTTGGAACCTGTTACAGAAATACCGAGGATATTGCCTGCATCGCCTTGAGTAGACGCATCAGGATCACCGGAAACAGTATTATCATTACCGGTGATCATCACATCTTCGATTTTCTTAGGTGTTGTCAATAACGCCATGGATTCCAATTTAACGGTATTACTATTACCGACAAGTCTATTCTTATTACCTTCTAAACGGTTTTGATTACCGAATACACCGGAATTAGTAGCTGTAATAGTAGCTCCAGTCCCTGCCGGATTGTTGCTGTTATCACTACCTACCACATATGTATTGGCACCGGATACGGCACTTCTTGCACCAATTGCAGCGGATGTACTTCCGGATGCTTGTGCTTGTGTACCGATAGCAAGAGCATCATTAGCTAAAGCTTGTGCTGTATCACCTAATGCACTCGCACTCTTACTATTACTTTTAGCATCGCTACCGATAGCAATCGCCTTGCTGTCGGATACGCCTGCGGAATAACCGATGGCAATCGCTTTATCTACCGCATCACCTTTGTTTTTAATGGATGATGTAGCCAGTGTACCCATAGCAATAGAACTATTACCTGCGGATTGAGCACCGGCACCGATAGCCATGTTGTATTCATAACCGGTAACGGCAAGTGTTTGTTTTAGACCATTTGCAGCATTGCCGTCAGAATATCCTACACCAAGAGTGATACTGCCCGTACTTTGAGCTTCATTGTTATTACCAATAGCAACGCTTCGTTCGCCTAATGCCTTAATACTCACACCAGCAGCCATGGAATCTACACCGGAAGCCAAATCATTGTTAAAGTTATTATTATTCGATGATTTTACAGAGTAATAATGCGTTTTTGAAGTATCTACCAATTCTTTAACTTGTTTTACGTTAGTAGCATCGGTATCTAATACACCTGGTGCCACATTGCGGACAATAGTACCTTTACCGCTCGTGTTGCGAAGAGTAATGCTATTATCGGCAGGGCCTGTGGTTACGGTATCGTAGAATATCCCGGTATTGCCGGCACCACCAGCTCCGGCATTCGTTACACGAGCCACTGTATCATCAATGGATCTTTTCAATTGTGCTACTGTAACTGCATCTTGATCCGCAGAACCATCGGCTACATTTACGATACGACGCAATGCACCGGTGTCACCTACGGAAACCACATTTCTTGGTTTTGCTTGACCGGTTAAATATCCGGTACCCGTATTCATAGCAGCGGTCGCTACTGAACTATTCCCAAGAGCGATATTGCCATCTTCAGAGCGAGCACCTTGACCGATTGCAACACTGGCAGCACCTGTTGCTCTTGCGTTAAAACCGATTGCGGTAGCGCCATTATCATTAGCACTAGCTTGATAGCCGATAGCTACTGCATCATCAGCCGCTATAGTTTCACTACCAATAGCAGTAGATTGAATTCTAGATACAGGTGCATTATTTTTATTAGCATGATAACCGATGGATACGTTTTTGCCTTCTGATGTATTACCGGTAGAACCTATATTTGTACCGGCTTCGGAACCGATAGCCACATTATGATCACTTTTAACGGCTTTGCCAGTTTTGTAACCGATAGCGATGTTTTGTTGACCATCTATATCATGACCGGCATTGTCACCGATGACAACATGAGAACCTTTAGCCCCCAACAAGTCACCAACCATACCTTTACCGGCATTATTACCGACAACAACAGAGCCTATAGCGGTAGATTCAGCCTTATTACCAATAGCGATACCTGCAACTGCATTAGCTAGTGCTTCAGCACCAATGGCAACGGAATCTGCTTGACCTGCCGAAGCTTTTTTACCCATCGCAACTGCGCCTACATCGCCAGCTTTCGCTTCCGTACCGAGAGATAAGCTGTCTTGTCCGGACGCAACGGTCTCCTTACCGATAGCAACACCGGCTTCACTTTTAACTTTTGTCCCATCACCGATAGCAATCGCACTATTGCTGTTCTTTTCAACAGTAGTAGTGTTACCGATAGCTATGGCATTGTTTGATGCAATAGTTTTAGCATCGGTGCCGATTGCCATGCTATTGCTCACAAGTTGAGTATTAGCACCATCATTGTAAACTGTGGCCCTTTTACCCATAGCGATAGAAGTATTGCCACGTGCATTGGCTTTATCACCAATGGATACGCTGGACTGCCCACCGCCAAGAACGACAACGGAGCTGTTGCCATCAGCTGTCATGCCCGCAAAGGACCCGCTAGTTGCATTATTACCTATAGCAACACTTCTGCTAGCAGTACCGGAAGCTCGAGCATCATTACCGATAGCTAATGAATCCTGAGCACCCGCATAAGACTTAACACCTACAGCAATTGCATCATCACCTAGTGCCTGTGCATCATCACCTGTAGATTTGGCTCTGAAATATTTCATGCCCGGTTTAGTTGGATCTAAACCCAATTTAGTGTTGAGGTCTTCCAATTTATCAATGGCGACTTTATTTTTATCGATATTTGTCTTATTGGTTCCAATTGCAGTCTTATTTGTATTGATAGCATTAGTATTTGCTTGAATATTGGTCTTATTAGTATTAATAGAACCGGTATTAGCTGCAATGGCATTCTTATTAGTATCTATCGCTGCCTTGTTTTTACCAATTTCTGTCTTATTAGTTTCAGTCGCAGTCTTATTTGTATTGATAGCATTAGTATTTGCTTGAATATTGGTCTTATTAGTATTAATAGAACCGGTATTAGCTGCAATGGCATTCTTATTAGTATCTATCGCTGCCTTGTTTTTACCAATTTCTGTCTTATTAGTTTCAGTCGCAGTTTTATTTGCAGCAATAGCGGTCTTATTCGTTTCGATTGCTGCTTTATTAGTCCCAATATCTGTCTTATTTTGGGTAATATTTGTTGTAGCTGTTGCCATTTCAGCGGTAGTAGCAACACCTGTCGCAGCAACGGTAATCGTATTAGTTGTTGCATCCTTAGTTACAGAAATATTAGGACCGGCAACAATTTTATCACCGTCATTAATCGTTTCCGCCTGCACACCGCAGATTCCTCCCACGAGGAACATACCTACTAACAAGGCTCTACTTAACCCTTTAGCTGAAGTCGAAATAGACTTTAATAGAGGGTTACCATTCGCCTTACCCCCATTTTTTGCTAATTCTGACACTACTTCATATTGACCTTTTGTGCGATTATACACGACCTTATAGACTCGATTCATTACATCACTCCTATTTTAACAACATAAGAATTTGAAACACACTAAAAACTTTTAATTATACATTTATAACATACGCTAATGATAGTCAGGTTCATACTACCATTATTTTTTATCGAAATCAATACTTTTTTCATCTTGTTTTCACAATTAATTTAGAGTAATCAAACATTTGTGACAAATACCTATGCCTTTTGATTCATAAAGTACTCTGTTACAACTTGGTTCGGTGATTTAAAGTTTAAGACTTTCTGTGCAATGTTGTTATATCTATTAGCATATCGACTATGTGCTTTTAGAAAACTCTCCATACTATTAAACTTACGAGAATAGAATCTTTCACCATCAATTCGATGACTGCGCTCTACTTTTCCATTCTGCCACGGAGAAAATGGCCTTGTCGTCTTATGCTCTATTCCTAATCTTTTTAATACAATATCAAATAAACACTCTCGATCTTTTACTCCATAGTTTGTAAATTCACGACCATTATCTGTTTGTATTGTATGAATAGGAAATCCCATTTTGCCTTCTAAATTTAATAAGAACCGACTTGTATTAGTAACACTTTTTTAATCTATAATTTTTAGAATTCTCTTTCTAGAAAACTCATCAATAGCTGTAAGTTGATAGTAAGATTTTCCTTGTGTTGAAAAATCTAAACTCTCACGAGGTACGTATTTTATATCAATCTGAACCTTTTCTCCTGGATATGTTACTAGATCTGGTTTCCACTTGCTTTTTGGAATAGATTTAACAACCTTTTTCTCTCTTAAATTGCAATATGAAATTGAACAGTACTTAAATCCACTATTTTATTAACTT
>ERZ772874.1627-NODE-1627-length-11519-cov-5.926465_pt1 | contig 11519 bp, 8 predicted proteins | sample MGYA00580586_ERZ772874 | MGnify/ENA primary metagenome ERZ772874 (study PRJEB29015, sample SAMEA2737952) | human oral metagenome | biome: human oral; feature: human-associated habitat; material: dental | place: China | collected 2154 ... | reverse complement strand
AAGGTTACCGTCCACAATTCTATTTCCGTACAACTGACGTAACCGGTACTATCGAGTTACCGGAAGGCGTGGAAATGGTTATGCCTGGCGATAACATCAAAATGACCGTATCCTTAATCCACCCAATCGCGATGGACCAAGGTTTACGTTTCGCTATCCGTGAAGGTGGCCGTACTGTAGGTGCTGGCGTGGTAGCTAAAATTATCAAATAATTGATAATAAACCTGATTAGAAAGGCGTATCGAATGATACGCCTTTTTGTTTTCATCATGTTGATAAAACGAATCTGCTGAAAACACAATAAAAAATGACCGCTCTTTCATGAATAAAGTGCGGTCAAAGTTTTAAATATTTTTACTGAACTAGTATCAACTATTTCTTCCAATTCTTCAGCGCATCCGCAAAGGCATTGCCCATTGCATTATTTGCTCGCGAATTGCTACGGTCTTGGCGGGCATTATCAGAACGCGGTTTTGCGGATAAAGTGCGGTCAGATTTTCCGTCATTTTTCACCGCACTTTCATCTAAACGCATAGTTAATGCAATACGACGACGCGCCACATCCACTTCCAATACTTTCACTTTCACGACATCGCCGGTTTTCACCACTTGATGCGGATCTTCCACGAATTTATCAGTGAGGGAAGAAATATGAACCAAGCCGTCTTGGTGTACACCAATATCCACAAAAGCACCGAAATTGGTCACATTGGTTACCGTGCCTTCTAAGATCATGCCAGCTTTTAAATCCGTAATTTCTTCCACACCCTCAGCGAAGGTGGCGGTTTTGAATTCACCGCGCGGGTCGCGCCCCGGTTTTTCCAATTCTTTGAAAATATCCTGAACCGTCGGCAAACCAAATTGCTCATCGGTAAACTGTTTTGCATCAAGCTGGCGCACTAAACCGGCATTGCCCATTAAATCCTGAATAGATTGCTCTGTTGCTTGCAGGATTTTTTCCACCACCGGATAGGCTTCCGGATGCACACCCGACGCATCTAACGGATTGTTGCCTGCGGCGATACGCATAAACCCGGCGCATTGTTCAAAGGCTTTAGGGCCTAAACGCGGAACTTTTTTCAGTTGCTCACGGCTGTCAAAACGCCCATTTTCATCACGGTATGTCACAATATTCTGAGCTATCGTTTTGGTCATCCCCGCCACTCTTGCCAATAACGGAACAGAGGCGGTGTTGAGATCCACCCCGACTGCATTTACACAGTCTTCCACCACCGCATCCAATTTACGCGCTAATTGGCTTTGATTTACGTCATGTTGATACTGCCCTACGCCAATGGCTTTCGGCTCAATTTTTACCAATTCCGCCAATGGATCCTGCAAGCGCCGAGCGATTGACACGGCTCCACGCAAAGATACATCCAAATCCGGAAATTCCTGTGCTGCCAATTCGGAAGCAGAATAGACGGAAGCACCCGCTTCGCTCACCACCACTGTTTGTGGTTTGTGTTCTTTAATTTCCTTAATCACGTCTTTGGCAAAACGTTCTGTCTCACGAGAGGCTGTCCCATTCCCAATGGCAATCAATTCTACGTTGTGTTGTTTAATTAATTGGAAAACAGACAACATCGCACGCTCCATTTGCCCGGTGTGCGGATAAATGGTATCGGTTGCCAATAACTTACCAGTGTTATCCACCACCGCCACTTTCACCCCGGTACGCAGACCTGGGTCTAACCCCATGGTGTTCTTGGCGCCTGCCGGAGCAGCCATTAAAAGTGCGGTCAGATTTCGTGCAAACACATCAATGGCTTCATCTTCCGCTTTCTCACGTAAGGTCGCCATGAGTTCCGTTTCCAAATGCAAGGCCACTTTAATTTTCCATGTCCAAGCAATCACTTGCTCACGCCATTTGTCCGCCGGTTGCCCAGTAAAACGAACACCTAAATAATCACGAATAATTTCTTCGCAATAACTTTGGCGACTGCCCTCTTCCGCTTCCGGATCAGCATTCAAACTTAATTGTAAAATGCCCTCATTACGGCCGCGGAACATTGCCAACGCACGGTGAGACGGCACATTTTTAAGCAATTCCTGATGGTCAAAATAATCTTGGAATTTCGCCCCTTCCGCCTCTTTGCTCTCAATCACTTTAGAAACAATAAGCGCATTTTTGCTTAAATAATCGCGCACTTTTGCCAACAATCCTGCGTCTTCGGCAAAACGTTCCATCAAAATATAACGAGCTCCGTCTAACGCCGCCTTAACATCAGCGACGCCTTTCTCCGCATTCACATAATCAAGTGCGGTGCTTTCTGGCGATGTTTTTGGCTCATTCCAAAGTAAATCCGCTAATGGCTCAAGCCCCGCCTCAATGGCAATTTGGCCTTTGGTACGGCGTTTTGGTTTGAACGGTAAATAGAGATCTTCTAATTCGGTTTTACTTTGCGTTACCTGAATTTTATCGCTCAATTCATCCGTTAATTTGCCTTGTTCTTCAATGGATTTCAAAATGGTTTGACGACGGTCTTCCAATTCGCGCAAATAAATTAAGCGGGTTTCAAAATGACGTAATTGCGTGTCGTCCAAGCCTCCGGTGGCTTCTTTACGATAACGGGCGATAAAAGGAATGGTGTTGCCATCATCCAAAAGTTGAATAGCGGCAAGGATTTGACTATCGCGAACATTTAACTCTTGTGCGATAAGTTGACTAATTTGCTGATTTAACATGATATGTGCTTCTTAATAATGAAAAAAACGGGCATAGCATACTGTTTTTGAGCAAGAGGCTCAAATATTTGTTCCTTTTTCGGTATAATTTTGCGGCAATTGAGGACAGGATTATGGCAAAGTCAAATTACATCACCCGACAAGGTTGGAATGTGCTGGATCGGGAATTAAAATTCTTATGGAAAGAAGAACGCCCACAAGTCACCCAAGCCGTGTCTGATGCCGCTGCGTTAGGCGATCGCAGTGAAAATGCAGAATATATTTACGGCAAGCGTCGCTTACGCGAAATTGACCGTCGAGTGCGTTTTCTCACCAAACGGTTGGAAGTGCTACAAATCGTAGATTATTCGCCAAAGCAAGAAGGCAAAGTATTCTTTGGCGCCTGGGTGGAATTGGAAAATGAAGATGGCGATATCAAACAGTATCGCATTGTCGGTTGTGATGAATTTGATCCGGCGAAAAACTGGATCTCCATTGACTCGCCGGTAGCTCGCGCCTTAATAGGCAAAGAACAAGATGATGAAATTACCGTAGAAACCCCTTCCGGTAAAATCCAGCTATATGTAAATCGTATTTGGTATGAAAAGGCTTAGGCAAGGTAAAGTGCGGTCAGAAAATTCACTGAATTTTCTGCGCACATTAACTCAAACTTAAATAACGACGGATTTTTCTGAGAAGTAAGAAAATCCAAGGCCAAAGCACACCACTGGCTAACGCCCCGAAAATTTCTTGCCAGTTAAAATTGGCGCTATGCAAAACAGATTCAATCAAGAAAATACTGACTCGAATAGCAAAAACAAAGCCCACCAGCAACAAACTTTGCATCCATAAGGAAAGGTTGCGCAACCGTAAATGATGTCGAGTAATGAGATACGCGAATAAGGACATCACTAAGGCATGCACACCGAGTGTTGAGCCAAGCACCATATCCCAGATAATACCGATAATAAACGCCCACCCAATACTGACTTTATGCGGAATTGACAACGCCCAATAGGCAAACACCAAAACAATCCATGCCGGTTTAAAACTCTGGAAACCGGATGGCCATGGCGCCAATTCCATCACTAAAGCAATTGCAAAAATTGCCGTTAACACAAGACATTGAAAGAAAAATCGACCTTGCATTAATCTTCCTCTCTGTGAGATTGGTTTGGTAACGGTGGATGATTCATCTCATTTTGCGAATCCGTTGGTGCTTCTGCCGGCATGTATTCACTCGGTAATGGTGATGTCATATTATTGCTAGGGTCATTCTCTACCGGTACAACGGTTTTCTTCACTTTATTGGCTTCGGCCCCTTGATTATCAAGACGTTGTTGAACCACTTTACGCACCTCTTCCGGTGTAATGGTTTTCGCTTTACGCATATCTTCGTTCGTTGGCCACAATAAAAGCACATAACGCAATTTATCAATAGAAGCCAAAGGTTTTGCCGTGACCGTCGCAAAATAATTTTTTCCATTTCTGGAAACTGATTCCACGATCGCCACCGGATAGCCTTCCAAGAAACGTCCGCCTAAACCGGATGTCACTAATAAATCGCCTTTTTGAATATCAACGGAACGCGGCACATTATCTAACGTCAATTCATCACTATGGCCTGTTCCGTTAGCGATTAAACGTACGTCATTACGCAATACTTGAACCGGAACGGCATGTGTCACATCGGTAATCAACAAAATACGACTGGTGTTTTCCCCTACCGAAATAATTTGTCCAACGACACCTTTCTCATCAATCACCGGCTGACCGACATAAGCCCCGTCTTTTTCACCTTGATTGATCACGATTTGTTGACGATAAACATCTGTTTCGGCAGTCAATACTTCTGCAATTTTTTTGTATTCGTCGGTTCGTAATGGTGAATTTAGCAATAAACGTAAACGTTGGTTTTCAACTCTTAACTGATCAAGCAACAGTAAATCGGCATTTTTTTCACGCAATTGCTCTTTTAAGACGCGATTTTCAATTTGCAGTTTATTGGTATCTACCAAATTATCAGAAACCCCATCTAACACCGCACGTGGCGTATTCGCTAAATAATAGAGACTCCCGACCGCCGTTTCCAGAAAGCCGCGGGCTTGAATTATCGCGTTTGTTTGTCCATCAGATAGGATTAAACCGACAGAAGCGGTAACCGCTAAAAAGAGTTTCAATCCTAAGGGAGGGGTTTTACCGAAGATAGGTTTCATTGTCGTCAATTCCGACTAAATAAAAGTGCGGTCATTTTTAACCGCACTTTTTCTTGTTCATCAGGCTTAAATTTCGTCGCTGAAAATATCGCCGCCGTGCATATCAATCATATCCAAGGCCTCACCGCCGCCACGAGCAACACAAGTCAACGGGTCTTCTGCCACAATGGTCGGCACGCCGGATTCTTTCGCTAACAACATATCAATATTGCGCAACAAGGCACCACCACCGGTTAACACCATACCACGCTCAAAAATATCGGCTGCATGTTCCGGTTGGCACTCCTCTAATGCGGTGCGTACTGCCGCAACAATGCCACTCAACGGTTGGCGAATCGCTTCTAAAACATCTTGAGAAGTTAATGTAATGGAACGTGGTGCACCTTCTGCAATATTGGAACAATGCACTTCCATTTGTTTCACTTCATCGCCTTCTTGAATGTAAGCAATACCAATTTCTTGTTTAATACGTTCAGCCGTTGGTTCACCAATAATGGAACCAAAATTTTTACGTACATAAGACACGATAGCTTCATCGAAACTGTCACCACCAATGCGCACAGAAGAAGAATAAACGATGCCGTTTAAAGAAATTACCGCGACTTCTGTCGTACCACCACCGATATCAATGACCATGGAACCTGTTGCAGTCGAAACCGGTAATTTTGCCCCAATAGCCGCTGCCATTGGTTCTTCGATTAAATACACTTCGCGAGCACCGGCCCCCATGGCAGATTCTTTAATCGCACGACGTTCTACTTGAGTTGCACCTGCCGGCACACAAATCAACACACGAGGACTTGGACGCATGAAGTTGCCGCTGTGTACCTGTTTAATAAAGTACTGCAACATTTTTTCGGTCACGAAAAAGTCTGCAATCACGCCATCTTTCATCGGACGGATAGCTTCGATACTTTTCGGTGTACGCCCTAACATTTGTTTCGCTTCTTTACCTACCGCAGCAATGCTTTTTAATGAGCCGCTACGATCGCGACGAATCGCTACGACGGAAGGCTCATCAAGAACAATACCCTGTCCTTTCACATAAATTAATGTATTTGCTGTACCAAGATCGATTGAAAGATCGTTAGAAAATAAACCGCGAATTTTTTTAAATAACATACGTATTCCACTGAACTAAATTGAATAAAACAAGCTCATTTTCGAGCGTTAAAAAATTGCGCTAAATGTACCAAAAAATGCGCGCCTATAACAGAAAATTTTATGTTTCAGCGGCAAAAAATTACAATTTAACGATGAGCTTGATGCTTTTCCACAAGCTACCGAACCGCAATTTCCCTTGCTTTAGACAAAACAGCGTGTAAACTGACCGCACTTTATTTGATGAAAAGAAAATTATGGCGAAAAAAACAAACAAAGCGATATTGCAAGATCCGAATTATGCAAAGGAATTGGCAAAATATGACAATCCGATTCCGAGTCGTGACTTTATTCTGCAAGTGATTCGCAAACAGAATTCTCCTATGAGCAAAGAGGAGATTTTTAAAACCCTTGCCATTGTAAATGAAGAACAACAAGAAGCCATGCGCCGTCGTTTACGCGCCATGGAAAATGACGGCCAGTTAGTGTTCACCAAACGCAAATGTTATGCCTTACCGGAAAAACTGGATTTACTTAAAGGCATGGTGATAGGCCATCGAGAAGGCTTCGGTTTTTTACAAGTCGAAGGAAAAAAAGAAGACTTTTTTATTCCCAACGTGCAAATGCAGAAAGTCATGCACGGCGATTATGTGTTGGCGCAACCTAACGGATTTGACCGCAAAGGTCGTCCGGAAGTGCGCATTGTGCGTGTATTGGAAGCGAATAAAAAACAAATTGTCGGTCGTTTTTTCCTTGAGCAAGGCATAGGTTATGTAGTGCCGGACGACAGCCGTATTACACGCGATATTTTAATTCCTGATAACGCCCGTCTTGGTGCCCGCATGGGGCAAGTCGTAGTGGTGGAACTCCACCCGCGTACAGCGCCGTTTTTCCAACCTATCGGCAAAATTACCGAAGTACTGGGTGACAATATGGCGAAGGGCATGGAAGTGGAAATTGCCATTCGTAAACATGATATTCCCCACAGTTTCCCAAGTGCGGTGGAAAAACAACTTAAAAAATGGGCTGAAGACGTGCCTGAGGAAGCTAAGCGTGGTCGTGTAGATTTGCGTGACTTGCCGTTAGTGACCATTGATGGAGAAGATGCACGCGATTTTGACGATGCGGTATTTTGCCAAAAACAAGGCAAAGGCTGGAAACTTTGGGTGGCCATTGCCGATGTAAGTTACTACGTTCGCCCGAAAAGTGCGTTGGATACGGAGGCTTATAATCGAGGCAACTCAGTGTATTTCCCAAATCGCGTCGTGCCGATGTTGCCGGAAAAACTCTCCAACGGTTTGTGCTCGTTAAATCCGCAAGTGGATCGCTTATGCATGGTGTGTGAAATCACGCTCTCTGCCAAAGGTAAAATGACGGACTATCAATTTTACGAAGCGGTGATGAATTCCCACGCCCGTTTAACCTATAACAAAGTGGCAAGAATACTGGAAAAAGACACCGCACTTTGTGATCGTTATGCATCCTTAGTCCCTCACTTACAAGACCTGCATGAAATGTATCAGGCGTTGGTAAAAGCTCGCCAACAGCGCGGCGCCATCGAATTTGAAACCATTGAAAGCAAATTTATTTTCAATGCGTTGGGACGTATTGAACGTATTGAGCCGGTCGTGCGTAACGATGCCCATAAAATCATTGAAGAATGCATGATTTTGGCAAATATTGCGTCTGCCAACTTCATGGAGAAACATCAAGAACCGGCGCTATACCGCATTCATGCCGTACCAAGTGAAGAAAAACTCACGGCATTTCGCAGTTTCTTGGCAGAATGTGGCTTGAGTCTATCCGGTGGTAATAAACCGACACCGACCGATTATGCGCAGTTGCTTGAACAGATTAAACCACGCCCGGATTACGAATTGATTCAAACCATGTTGTTACGTTCCATGAGCCAAGCGGTTTACAGCGCCGACAACATCGGTCACTTCGGGTTGGCGCTAGAAGAATATGCCCATTTCACCTCGCCGATTCGTCGTTATCCCGATTTGACGTTACATCGTGGCATCAAATATTTATTGGCGAAACAAAAGGGCTCTAAACGTAAAACGACCGACACCGGCGGATATCATTATCCACTTGAGGAAATGGATGTCTTTGGCGCGCATTGTTCTTCCACAGAACGTCGTGCCGATGATGCTACCCGTGAAGTGGCAGATTGGCTAAAATGCGAATACATGCAAGATCATGTGGGCGAAGAATTTGACGGTGTCATTTCTTCCGTGACCGGTTTCGGCTTCTTTGTTCGTTTGAATGATCTGTTTATCGATGGCTTAGTGCATATTTCCGGTTTAGCAAACGACTACTACTTATTCGATATGCCGAAACAACGTCTGATCGGTGAAAACAGCGGCATGATTTTCCGTCTCGGTGATGCGGTGAAAGTGCGTGTAGAAGCCGTGAGTTTAGAACAAAAACAGATTGATTTTTCTTTAATTTCAAGTGAACGCAAGCCGAAACGTAGTGGTAAAACGGCACGAACGAAAGCCAAGAAAACCGAAGTAAAGCCTTCCAAGAAGACGTCGACCAAGAAAAAGGCAAAAGCAGAAAAAAGTGCGGTCAAAAAAAGTCACGTATCTAAAATGAAACCGAAAGCCACCAAAACGAACAAGGTAAAGAAAAAACATGAGTGAAACAATTTATGGCATCCACGCAGTAAAAGCATTTGTCTCTAATCATCCGGAACGTTTAATTGAAGTGTTAGCATTAAAAGGCCGAGACGACCAACGTTTGCAACCCTTAATTAATGAAATTCAACGACTTGGTATTTCTGTTCAGTTTTTGAATCGTCAAACGTTGGACAAAAAAGCAGAGGGTGAAGTGCACCAAGGCATTATTGCGCGAGTGCACTCGTTACCTGAATTAAATGAGCATGATTTGGATCGCTTATTAGAAACTCAAAACGCGCCTTTATTATTAGTTCTGGATGGTGTGACAGATCCACATAACTTAGGCGCTTGTTTGCGTACTGCCGACGCTGCCGGCGTAAGTGCAGTGATTGTGCCGAAAGATAAATCTGCGCAACTCAATTCTACTGCACGAAAGGTCGCCTGTGGCGCAGCAGAAAATGTCCCGCTTATTCGAGTGACTAACCTTGCCCGTACCCTGCGTGATCTACAAGAACGACACAATGTATGGGTTGTTGGCACCGCCGGTGAAGCCACCGAAACCCTCTATCAAACCAAGCTCACTGGTGCCTTGGCATTGGTCATGGGGGCAGAAGGCGAAGGCATGCGCCGCTTAACCCGTGAGCATTGCGATCAACTGATCAGTATTCCAATGGCCGGCTCGGTTTCATCTCTCAATGTCTCCGTAGCGACCGGTGTTTGTTTGTTTGAAATCGTCCGCCAACGGTTAGGCTGATTTAGCGAGTAAGATATTGAAAAAGTGAGGCGATTTTTGACCGCACTTTTTCTCATCCAGATAAAAATAAGCGCTTAGAATAGCGCTTATTTTTTTATTTACCCCTACAATTTATGAGCGAAAATGAACAGCTGATGTTCATTTAGCAACGACAAACATTTCGTATTCAATCAAAAGTGCGATTATTTTTGTGATATTTCTCACAAAACACCATAATTTTGCTTTCCTGTTTTTATATTTGCTTTATCATTCCTGCGTTCTTTTCATATAAAGACAATATTACTTATTTAACTCTTGGAGAATTTTATGTTTGGTCCATTTAAACCAGCTCCACATATTGCTGAGCTGCCGGCTGACAAAATCGATTCCACCTACAAACGCCTACGTTGGCAAGTGTTTGCAGGGATCTTCTTTGGTTATGCCGCTTACTATTTTGTACGTGCAAACTTTGACTTAGCACAACCCGGTTTAATTCAACAGGGCTTGTACACTAAAGCGCAACTAGGTGTTATCGGCTCAGCGGCTGGTCTTGCCTATGGTTTATCTAAGTTCGTAATGGCAGGTATGTCTGACCGTTCAAACCCTCGCGTATTTTTACCATTTGGTTTATTGCTTTCTGGTCTCTGTATGACCATGATGGGTTTATTCCCATGGGCAACCTCTGGCGTAGCCATCATGTGGGTAATGATCTTCTTAAATGGTTGGTTCCAAGGGATGGGCTGGCCGCCATGTGGTCGTACAATGGTACACTGGTGGTCTAAATCAGAACGCGGTACTATCGTATCTATCTGGAATACAGCGCATAACATCGGTGGTATGATGCCGGGTGCAATGGTGCTATTAGCAAGTGCCGTTTTCTTCAGTACTCATGGTATCGAAGCACAAGCAAAAGACATTTGGCAACAATCCCTCTACTATCCGGGTATTGCAGCAATGCTCTGTGCAATTCCAGTTTACTTCGTCATGCGTGATACTCCACAATCTTGTGGTTTACCATCAATCGAAAAATGGCGTAATGACTACCCAGATGACTATAACGAAAAAACTTACGAAAACGATTTAAGTACAAAAGAAATCTTCGTAACTTATGTGTTGAAAAACAAATTGTTATGGTACATCGCGATTGCTAACGTATTCGTATACTTAATCCGCTACGGCGTATTGAAATGGTCTCCGGTTTACTTAAGTGAAGTCAAACACTTCAACATCAAAGGTACCGCATGGGCTTACACAATCTATGAATTAGCCGCAGTACCGGGTACATTATTATGTGGTTGGGTATCAGATAAAGTCTTCAAAGGTAAACGTGGTTTAACCGGTTTCATCTTCATGATCTTAACTACAGCAGCTGTAGTGGCATACTGGATGAACCCGGCGACACCGGAAGCAGAATTAGCAAATTATGCAGCTTGGTATGAAAACCCATATCAATTAACTGACTTCATCTTAATGACCTTAATCGGTTTCTTAATCTACGGTCCTGTTATGCTTATCGGCTTACACGCGCTTGAGCTTGCACCGAAAAAAGCAGCAGGTACAGCAGCAGGTTTCACCGGTTTATTCGGTTACTTAGGTGGTACTGTTTCAGCATCAGCTGTTATCGGTTGGGCAGCACAACACTACGGCTGGGACGGCGGTTTCTACGTCATGATCGGCGGTGGTGTCTTAGCGGTGTTATTACTCTTCATCGTAATGGTTGAAGAAGGTAAACATAAAGCGAAATTAGGCGATACCTACGGTACTAAATAATCTATAAATTAAAGGCGACAGGCGAAGGCTTGCCGCCTTTTTTATTACAAAAACAACTGAATTTTTAACCGCACTTTAAAAGGAGATAATGTGATGAAATTGAATAAATTAACCATCATGTTAGGCGCGGCAGTTATGGCAAATGCAGCATTAGCAAATCAAACTTGTGAAGCGCCCTATCGTTCAGCACTCCCCGCTTATACTTATAAATTAGACAAAGTGCTTGAAGTCAATGGACGTCAAGGCATTACCACTGATGGCAAATATTTATATGTATCGGGCAGTAAAACACTCGCCAAATACGATATGGATGGAAAACTGATTAAAGAAAATAAAGATCCTTTTGTCGGCTATCAAAAAGAAGCTAATCACATTGGCGACATTGATATCTACAACAATGAACTTTAT
>ERZ772874.1625-NODE-1625-length-11538-cov-12.205086_pt1 | contig 11538 bp, 10 predicted proteins | sample MGYA00580586_ERZ772874 | MGnify/ENA primary metagenome ERZ772874 (study PRJEB29015, sample SAMEA2737952) | human oral metagenome | biome: human oral; feature: human-associated habitat; material: dental | place: China | collected 2154 ... | reverse complement strand
CGAGCGCGACACCCTTGGCAAGAACATCGGCGACGACCTGCGCGAGGGCAAGGCCACCCTGCCCCTCATCCGTGTGATGGAAGTGGGAGCGCCCGCCGACCGCGAAATCGTCCGCCAGGCCATCATCAATGGCGAGACCGAGCACTTCGACGCCATCCACCAGGCCATCCTGCGCTGCGACGCCCTGGGCTATGCCCGCACCCTGGCCGAACAGGAGGCGCAACGGGCACGCGATGCACTGATCCACGTACCCCCTTCCCAATTCAAGGAAGCCTTGCTATACTTATCTTCTTACTCGATCTCGCGTAACAAGTAAGCTTTGGTGTTTGGCAGGAACGGGTAAGACCATCGGGGTGTAGCTTAGCCTGGTAGAGCGCTACGTTCGGGACGTAGAGGCCGGAGGTTCGAATCCTCTCACCCCGACCAGAACATCAAAAACCGGATCCGCCGCAAGGCTGGTCCGGTTTTTTCGTTTCTGGCCTTCATCTGATACGCCTCCTCTCTCTTCCCGACCGTCCTCCACCATCACGCCGGCCTGTCGCCTGTGCCTGTGCCTGTGCCTGTGCCTGTGCCTGTGCCTGTGCCTGTGCCTGTGCCTGTGCCTGCTGCCTGCTGCCTGCTGCCTGCGCCCGGTGCCTGCGCCCCCCTGCCATCACAGCCAGTTTCTCTTCTCCTGGCCCTGCACAGCGGCGGTCGGCCAGCCCGCAATGAGCAGGCCCCTGTTGCCCGACCGCCCGCAGCCCTGCAGCTGCCACGGGCCACCCTCCTCCTGCACCTTCCACAGCCTTCCAGCCAGCCCGACGCTTTTGGGCAACCTGCCCGGCGCTTTCGGATTTCCTGCCTGACAAGACCGGCCCCATCCACCGTGACCGAACCCGATTGTGAAGGATAGTTAATACTGAAACTGCCCACCCGGAAGTATCGGCAAAACAATGTCAAAACCGGGATGTTTTTCTTTTGAATAGGGCATAATAATCTCTCTCACTATCATTACCCTCCTTTCCGTTCCGGCACGGCCGGTCCCGGTACACGCCCCCCGGCACGCTCCCGGTACGCCCATTTCCCAGGAAATTTCCTCCATGCACCCACGCATTTCACGCGTTGGCCTGGCTGTTGCCATGGCCCTTGCCAGCAGCACCCTGATCAGCACCACCAGCCAGGCCGCCCCGCTGGCAGACGGCACCTCCCACGGTTCCGGCAACAGGGCCACCAGGCCACTGAGCTTCAAACCCACCACGGGCTGCGAAGGACTGGAAGGCTACGATGCCAAATGGGCCAGCCACGGTGACGACTATGGCTTCACCCTGGCCGGCACGAAGCGGCCGGTGCCCAAGGGGAAAAGGAACGATCCCGAGGCTGGCCAGCCCATCCTGATGAATGGTTTCTACCAAATGACCGAACACGGCGGCACCCTGTACGCCACCTTCGGCGGCGCCTCGGCCCCCGGTGTGACACCCGGCGCCCTGGTGATGCTGGATGCAGACACGCTGGCCTTCAAACAGGCCATGCCCCTGCCCTTTGCGGCCCACGCCATTGCCATCGACCGGCTGGGCAGGAAGGCCGTCGTGACCCACACCCACCAGAGCGCCTTCAGCCTGGTCGACCTGGAAAAGCACACCAGCACCTGCCGCAAGCCCGACAGCACCATCCATGGCGACACCTACCGGGGCCGCTATGTGCAGATGGATGAAATGGGCAACTTCTACATCAACTACAACAGTTTCGGCGCGAAGGATCCGTCGGGCTACATCATGAAGTACACCCCCGCGGGGGATCACGCCGCAGGCTATGCCGTCGAGCCCACCGAAAAGGCCCGGCTGGTCATCCCGATGCTCTACCGCATGGGCAGCCTGATCACCGGCGGACGTGCCGTGACCTCGGTGGATGCCCAGAACGGCACCGTGAACCAGCTCTCGCCCACCTTCGAAAGCCTCAACATCTACAACTATGTGCCCGGCCCCGGCATGTCGCTGGTGGCCAGCAACAATGACGTGTCCGGTCGCCCCAACCTGATGGTGATCGATCCGGTCAGCGGCGCCCGCAGCGCCCTGCTCACCGGTTCGGGCAGTGTGGAAGTGGGGTACAGCCCCGACAGCCAGCAGGCCTTCACCACCAACTACGAAAGCAACACCGTGACGGTGGCCGCCCTGTCCCCCGAACGCAAAGCCTTCCAGCCCGGCCAGTTCGTCAACATCACGTTCCAGGATTCCCCCTCGAACCTGTACGTGCGCCACACCGGCAAGGGCACCGATGTCTACGTGACCACCAAGACCTGGGAAGGTGACAACGCCACCCGCGGCGCCCTGCTGCACCGGATCCATCTGGACAGCAGCGTGAAGGGCATCGACGGCATCGACCGCGCCGGCGCCTGCACCATCACCACCTTCGACATGCGCGACAACACGGTATCGGCCCCTGTGGCCTGCCCGCTGATGAACGCTGCAGACACCTGGAAGGCCCAGTATCGCCGCATCCGCGACGTGTCGCTGCCCGCCATGGAAAAGAGTCTCAAGGGCGCCCGGGCCTTCAAGGCAAAGGCCGAGGCCGACCTGAAGGCAGCCCGCCAGCAGGCCGCCCAGAAGCCCGGCAAGGAATCCCGCGCCGCGCTGGCCAGGGCGAAGGAAAACCTCGGCAACGCCACCGTCTGGCTGGCGTACGTGAACAAACACCTGCCCAACCTGCGCGACGGCCTGCGCTACTACCAGCAGCTGGCTGGCGAGTGAACGGCAACGCGCGCTGGCGGACGGGTCATGTCATGCACGCACCGTCCGCGCGGCCGCGCTCCGCACCTGATGTCGCAGACCGGTATCATCGCCACACGGGCGTGTCCCATTCGCATCCCTCACAGGAGAACCTCATGAGCAAAGTCACTTTCCACGATACCGTCAGCGTCGATGTAGCCGGCACCCTGCCGGCCAAAGGCAGCAAGGCACCGGCCTTCAGCCTCGTCAACGCGGAACTGGGCGAATCCACGCTGGCCACCTATGCCGGCAAGCGCAAGGTGCTGAACATCTTCCCGAGCGTGGACACCGGCGTGTGCGCAACCTCGGTACGCCGCTTCAACACCGAGGCATCCAAACTGGACAACACCGTCGTGCTGTGCATTTCGGGCGATCTGCCGTTTGCGCAGAACCGCTTCTGCGGCGCCGAGGGCCTGAAAAATGTCGTCACCCTGTCGTGCTTCCGCAGCCCTGCGTTCCGCAAGGACTACGGCGTGGACATGACCAGCGGCCCGCTGGCCGGCCTGACCGCCCGCGCGGTGGTGGTACTGGACGAGAATGACCAGGTGCTGCACAGCGAACTGGTGTCCGAGCTGACCCACGAGCCGGACTATGCGGCGGCGCTGGCCGTGCTGTGATTCTGGCAAATCAGCCTGATCACACATCAAAAAAGGGGCTTCGGCCCCTTTTTTGATGTGTGCGCCCCAAGGCATGTTATGGACTCGTGCGTCCCCACGCCCCCTCATGAGAACATTGGGACGAACCAGTTCACGACACACTCTAAACTCCGGAGATCAGGAAATCCAAAGCACCCACGATCTCATCCCGACAGAAGGACAGATCATGTACAGGACGCCCCACATACCGCCGATCAATACCGGCCATCAAAGGAACCATCAGGATATGGGGCTCTCCCTGCACATCCACCACCGGTGTCAGGCGTGTTACCTTCCTGTTGGCCACTGTGCGCAGTGGCACCAGTGGAACGACAACCACGGTACGCAGATCATCCAAGAGGGATGACTGCACATCAAGAAGCCACGGATGCGTACGTCGCGTTGCAGGGTTCGCATTCTCATGCAGCCAGAATTGCATGATCAGAAACTCCGCGTTGCGTCACTGAAGCAGCCGTGCATCTCGACAAAGCGGTTGTAGGCCTCGATGGCCTCGGCATTTTCCTGCCGCCAGGCAGCCTCCTGCTGCCGGGCCAGCTGCTCGCTCAAGGCCCTTTCCAGGGTGGCTGAAAGGTTGATTTTCAGCGCACGAGCCTTTGCCAGCAGATCACTGTTGATACTGACATTGGTGGCCCGTTTGGGCGCCTGCGCATCGAATATGGTCATGTTTGCCATCGGCATTGTCTGGCCCTCATGCATGGATCATGCGCATACTATATGCGCATGACAAGCCGAAGACAAGCAGCCGGGTAACATCGTCTATCCGCCACAGAACCCGCCATGCTCCCCCACAAACCGCCACGAACAGGGCTCATCCATGCTTTCCCACATGCACCCCCAGCTGGCCGCCTTTTTCCAGTACCGTGTCGAGCAGCAGAAACTGCTGGAACAGCTGGACGGCCCCGGCGCCGTCATGCCCATGCCCGACCTGAAGGGTCTGCGCGCCTGGTACAAGATGTTTGGCCAGCGCGTGGGGGGGTCGGCTCTGGAGGTGGCCGAGGTACGCGATTTCGTGGCCGAAACCGATGAACGCCCGCTGCACATGCGGCTGTACCGGCCACTTACAGACCCGCACAACAGCCATGCTGGCACCCACAGCGGCATTCACACCAGCACGCGCAGCAGCTTGCCCGCAGCAGCCCCCCAAAATGACCATAAGGACACCGGCACCGACACTCATCCGACAGAAACGGCGCCCCCCTGTCTCGTCTATTTTCATGGCGGCGGCTGGTCGATGGGCGATCTGGATACACACGACCGGGTCTGCCGGCGGCTGGCACTGGCCGCACAGGCGGTGGTCATTTCGGTGGACTATGGGCTGTCCCCTGAGCTGCCGTGGCCCCAGGCCGCGCACGATGCCATCGCAGCCACCCGCTGGATACAGGCCAGCGCCAGCTCATTGGCCATCGATGCACACCGGATCGGTGTGGCGGGTGACAGCGCCGGCGGCAATCTGGCGGCCATCGTCGCCCTGGCGTTACGCCCTGCCGCGGATGATCAGACCCAGCCGGGAAACCCGCCCCCGCTGGCTGCCCAGCTGCTCATCTACCCCGCAACCGACCTGCGCAGCGGCTTCGATCCTCACTATCCGTCCCTGACAGACAATGCCGACCGGCCACCCCTGTCCACGGCCCAGATGCGTGAACACATGCGACATTATCTGGACGATCAGCCAGAACACGCGCATCACTGGCAGGCATCCCCCCTGCTGGCCGATGATCACCGGGGGGCTGCACCAGCTCTGATCATCACCGCCGAACTGGACCCGCTGCGTGACGATGGCATTGCCTATGCGCAGACCCTGTCACGGGCCGGCGTGGATGTACTGCTGCGCAACTACGCCGGCCACACCCACGGCTTCGTGGAAATGGCCGGTGTGCTGGACACGGTACCGGATGCCTTTGCGCTGATGGGGCAGTGGTTCCGGCAGCAGGCCGCCTGAACGAATGGGTCACATCACAGCGCCAGATTCACCCGCGCCCCCAGCCAGAACTGCCGGCCGAGGCCCTGATAACCGCGCACCGGCTCCACATCCTTGTCCGCCGCGTTGAGCACGCTGGCCTCCAGCGTCCAGCGCGGACCGACTTCCCAACGGGCCCGCAGATCCAGCACGGCATAGCTGCCCAGCCGCACCGCGCCGTCGGGCCGCGCCCCCACCCGCGTGAGCGTCGCGCCCGCCGTCCAGCCTGCGCCCAGGTAATCGGCCGCCACACTGTGCTGGTGTGCCGCTCGCCGGTTCAGGCGCTTGCCGGTGGCATCATCCTTTGCATCCAGAAAATCGAATTCTGCACTCAGACGCACCTGCCGCCAGTCGTGCATGGTCTGGAAGGTGGCCCCCTTCAGCGTGGCCCGGTCGGTGTTGGCAGCGCAGCCAAAATAACCGGCGGGACACGTGGTTCCCGTCGTATCGGGGTCATAACCGATAAGGTTGCGAACTTTGTTGCGATAGACGGTCACACCGGCGCGCGTACCCGGTGCCTGCCACAACAGCCCCAGTTCGGCACTGCGGCCCTTTTCCGGCTTCAGGCTGTTCACCCCGTAATTGGGGTAGTAAAGGTCGTTGAAGGTGGGCGCCCGAAAACTCGTTCCCACCTGCGCACGCAGTTTCAGCTTCTGCGTCAGTGCCTGGGTAGCCCCCAGACTGCCCGTCGTATTGTTGCCGTAGGCCGAATTGTGATCGTGCCGCAGACTGGCCTGCACGTCGGTCCCCGTACCGAACTGGCCGGTATACCCCGCCAGCAGCCCCTGGTTGTGACGGCTGCGATGATCCGGCTGCGCCCCCACCCCGTTCACACCGGTCGTGGCATAACTGGCCGCCGTCACCTTCTCGTGCAGGTATTCCCAGCCCAGCACCAGCTGCTGGCCGGGCTGCAGCTGCAGCGCGTTCTGCCAGATAAACTGGCGGCGCGCCGTCCGGTAGCGATCCGGACTGGCTGCACCACTTTTTGCATCATCTTCGGCGGCCCCGAGCTGGGCCGAGGTGGTCCAGCGGTCGGACATCTTCCCACGATAGTCCAGTGCCGTCGTGCGGGTGGTCAGCCGGTTCCGGAAATCCTGCAGGGCATTGCTCTGGCCGGTGGCGGCATCCCAGGTGGCGCTGTCGTACTGGGCGTTCAGCTTCGACTGCGTTGCCACCAGGCCCACCCGGTGCCCGGCCACCGGGGTCAGTCCCAGGTTCACCGTGCCCACGGTTCGACGGAAGCCGTCCCGGTCCGGGTTGTAGTAGCCGTTGGGATCGTTTGGGCGAATGGCCGATTCACCCCGGTTCTGCTCGCGCCCCACGCTCACGGCGTAGTCGATTTGCCCCAGCCCCGTGGCGGCGGCACCGCTGATGTCCGCCTCGGCCTGCCGCCCACCGTACCCACCCACGGCCAGATGGGCCGACAGTTTCGGCGCTCCCTGTCCGCGCCGGGTGATGAGGTTGATCACACCGCCCACGGCATCTGCCCCGTACAGCCCGGAGGCCGGGCCGCGCACCACCTCGATGCGTTCGAGCTGCGCCAGGTCCATGGCACCGAACTGCGTCTGCCCCAGCGTGGCCGAGCCCACGCGCACGCCATCGACCAGCACGACCACCCCGCTGGCCCCCACGCCACGCAGGAAGTAGCCGGCACTCTGCCCCGGGCCGCCGTTGCGCGCCAGCTGCAGGCCCGCATACTGTTGCAGCGCATCCTCCACCGAATGCAGCCCGCTGGCATGCAGCCGGTCACCGTCGATCAGTACCACGTCACTCACACTGTCGGCCAGCGGTTGTGCTTCACGTGTGGCCGTCACCACCACGGCGCCCATGGCCTTGGCTGAGGGATGACCTGCCTGTGATGGCGATGCCTGTCCCTTCACCTGTCCGTCTGTCTGGTCGTTCACCTGACCATCCGGAGAGTCAGGCAGCAGCGACACATCCCCGGCGGGCACAGCAGAACCGGATGCGGCCTGCGCCGCCGTCATCGTCCACAGTGCCCCCGCCACGGCCAGTGCAAGCGTGCCTGCCCTGGCCATCCCACCACCAACCGCCCTTGCGCCGCGCTCTGCCACTGCGCCACGCGCCACTCTTCCCGCGCCCCGCCGACCTGCCAGCTGCACACCCATGATCTCGACTCCTGAAACAAAAACACAGTACAGACCGCCATTCTGCCAACCGTGAAAAATTTTTTCATGACCACCCGGCCGGTTGAACGACATCCAGGCGGCAGAGCAACGTCCGGACGACTGGGAAATTGCCCGGATGGCCGAGCGTCCCTCCAGACCTCGAGCAACACCCGAATGTTGAACAACACCCAGGCGCTTGAGGAGCCACCGGGCAATTGAGAAACACCCCGGATGGTTGAGCAACATCAACGCCAGCCATGCGTTGAATGCACCACCGCTATATAAACGTGTATATTCCGGTGATCGATCGCCTCCCTGTCGGGGAGCTTCATCACTCCCAGGATCTTCTCCGCGTCCGGGATCTTCATTACGCCCGGAGATCTTCATTGCGTCGGGGGATCTTCAACCATCTACAGGACTCACCATGACCTTCCGCAAGAACCTGCTGGCACTGGCCGCCCTGTCCCTCTTTGCCACGGCTGCCCAGGCCGCCGACATCACCGTCTCCGCTGCCGCCAGCCTGACCAACGCCTTCAAGGAAATCGTCGAAAAGTACCAGGCCAAGTATCCGGATGCCAAGGTGCAGCTGAACTTCGGTGCCTCCGGTGCCCTGCTGCAGCAGATGTCCAAGGGCGCCCCGGTCGACCTCTTCGCCTCGGCCGACCAGGCCACCATGGACAAGGCCGAGAAGCAGGACCTGATCGACCCCAAAACCCGTCACAACTTCGTCCAGAACACCCTGGTGCTGATCGTGCCGTCCGACAGCACGCTGACCCTGTCCAAACTGGCCGATCTCAAGAAGGCCGATGTCAAGAAGGTCGCCATCGGCAATCCGGCCAGCGTCCCGGTCGGCGCCTACACCCAGGCCACGCTGGAAGCCGCCCACCTGTGGAAGGCCGTTTCCGCCAAGGCCGTCAACACCCAGAACGTGCGCCAGTCGCTGGACTACGTGGCCCGGGGTGAGGTGGATGCCGGCTTCGTTTACGGCACCGACACCTACGTCATGAAAGACAAGGTCAAGACGGCGCTGGAGGTTCCCACCCAGACGCCCATCCTGTACCCGCTGGCCATCACGAAGGACGCGGCCCAGCCCGAAGAGGCCCGTCGCTTCCAGGCCTTCATCCTGGCCCCCGAAGGCCAGGAAGTGCTGGCCAGGTACTTCTTCAGGAAGCCCTGAGACGTCAGCCCCCGGCATGACCCTCCTGCTGTTACCCTCATCATGGATTCCGCTGCCTGGACCGCCCTGCTGCTGTCACTGAAAGTGGCTGGTCTGGCCACTGCCATCGACCTCGTTCTCGGCGTGGCCGTCGGCTGGCTGCTCGCGCGCAAGCGCTTCCCCGGTCGTGAACTGCTCGACACGGTCCTCACACTGCCCATGGTGATGCCCCCCACGGTGCTGGGCTATTACCTGCTCGTGGTCATCGGCCGCCGGGGCTGGCTGGGCGGATGGCTCAACAGCACCTTCGGCATCAACCTGATCTTCACCTGGCAGGGTGCCGTCATCGCTGCATCCGTCGTGGCCTTTCCGCTGATCTTCAAGCCGGCCCGTGCCGCCTTCGAATCGGTGGACGGCCAGCTGGAGCAGGCCGCCCGCGTGCTGGGGCTGAAGGAAGCCGCCGTCTTCTTCCGGGTCACGCTGCCCATGGCCTGGCGTGGCATTCTGGCCGGGCTGCTGCTGGCCTTTGCCCGCGCCCTGGGCGAGTTCGGCGCCACCCTGATGGTGGCCGGCAGCATCCCAGGCAAGACGCAGACACTGTCCATCGCCATCTACGAAGCCGTCCAGGCCGGCCAGGACGACACCGCCAACATGCTGGTGCTGGTCACCTCGGTCGTCTGCATTGCCGTGCTGCTGTCGGCCGGCAAGCTGGCCCCGGGCCAGCTCTCGCGGCGATGAACCCCACCCTCGCAGGCGCCCGGCACCGCCGCGGCACACATTGCCCCCCACACATGCTCCCTTTCCCGACGGGGCATATCGCAAAACAGGGCCATACCGCATCACCCCGGCCCAGCCGGCTGCCTGCCCCCAACCTTCAGTTCCGGACGCCTGCACCGTGAAGCTCGATCTCGACATCCAGAAAACGCTCACCTCGGGTACCCGCAGCTTCACGCTGTCCGTACAACTGCAGTCCGAACACCAGCGCATCGTCATCGTCGGCGCCTCCGGATCCGGCAAGAGCCTGACCCTGCAGGCGCTGGCCGGCCTGCTGCGCCCGGATTCCGGCCATATCCGGCTGGACGGCGATACGCTCTTCGATGCTGCGCAGAACATCTGGCTGCCCGCGCAGGAACGTCGCCTGGCCTACGTGTTCCAGGACTATGCGCTCTTTCCCCACCTCACGGTGTACCAGAACGTGGCCTTCGCCCTGAGCACCGGCTGGAGCAACCCGCCGCGCCATGCCCAGCCGGCCCAGTGGCCGGCCTCCGTGGCCCGCTGGCTGGACATCTTCGGTCTGGCCCCGCTGGCCGGACAGTACCCGTCGGAGCTGTCCGGCGGCCAGCGCCAGCGCACGGCACTGGCCCGGGCACTGGTGACCGAACCTCGCGCCCTGCTGCTCGACGAACCCTTCTCCGCCCTGGACCCGACCCTGCGCACCACCATGCGCACCGAGCTGCTGGCCCTGCAGGAGCGCCTGCAGGTGCCGATGATCCTCATCACCCACGACCCGGAAGACGCCACAGCGCTGGGCCAGCACGTGGTGGAGATGCGCAACGGCGGCCTGATCGGCCAGAGCATCACACAGGGCTGAAGGCGACCGGTCCCTTCCTTGAGGATATGGGACTGGAGCGTGTCATGGATACATTCGTCCCCGCGCGCCCCTCTGGATGTGCAGGACGAGGCGACCGGGGCGCCACGCCACAGCCCTCCTTTGCCTCAAAGGCTTGCAGCCACGCCCACCACGCGCGATCATCCCTCCATGAGCCGCACCAATCTCCCTTCCCCTGCCTCCGGCCCTGCACTGCCGCCCGGCATGGCCTACCTGCTGCAACGGGCCGTATCCGGCGTGCTGCGCGGCGCCCAGAATGGCGATCTGCCCCTGTTCGCCTGGACGCTCGGCCTGCCGCAGGAGGAACTGCTGCAGGTGCTTGCCCAGCTCTTTCCCGAGGTGCAGCCCGTCGAACCCCTGCGTGATGTGCAGTACCAGCAGCTGCTGGCCCTGAAGCCACAGGACTTCGCGTCCATGCTGCACATTCTGGAAGAGAACCGCAACCCGGCGCTGCCCGCCCAGCCCGTCCGCTGGCTGGCCCACGCCATGACGGCCGCCTGCTATGGCGAGCATGAACTCTGGCGCGACATGGGCCTGGGCGACATGGGCGACCTGGCGCAGCTGATGCAGGCGTGCTTCCCGCCTCTCTACGAGCGCCAGCGCATTGGCCAGAACTGGAAGCAGCTGCTGCTGACCGAGCTGCACGACGCCTGAAGGCGCGGCCCGGCTCGCCCCCTGGAGACACGGAAGCCGCTGCGGCCCATCCCGTAGCCGTCCGTCCTGCCGGAGCCCCCATCAGGGCACCGTCGCCGGCCCCCTGCCGGTGAACCATCGCCAGCCCCTGCCAGTGCACCACCGGCGGCCCCTGCCGGTGCACCACCGCCCCCGTCAGCACGCCACTGCCGAAACGTCGCATCAGCGATCATATACAGCCTGACGATTCACCTGCAACCATGGCAGTGCCCCAGACCGCTGCACGAGTCCTGATCTCCTCATCATGCCGGGACAGCATTTCAGCCCCGACCGCTTCACGACCCCGGCTTCGTCTCCATCCTGGCTTCATCACGACATGGGTTGTGTCGCCACCAGCAGCCACATTCACCACGACCACCTGCTGCCACGACTGTCTCCTGTCACCATTGCCCCCTGCCGCACCAATATCACCCGGCTCCCTCCCTGTACCATTCATCGGAAACGGGTTTACCCGGCACGCCCCAGCGTTATATTGAAAAACAATAACGCAAATACCCAGTCCATCCTGAACAACCCGCTTCGCCCCTTGATTCCCAGTGCCTGAGCCCGGGAACCCCCCTGCAGAGATTGCAGGATTTGCGATCATAGGGCTCGTTTTCT
>ERZ772874.1621-NODE-1621-length-11552-cov-15.947465_pt1 | contig 11552 bp, 10 predicted proteins | sample MGYA00580586_ERZ772874 | MGnify/ENA primary metagenome ERZ772874 (study PRJEB29015, sample SAMEA2737952) | human oral metagenome | biome: human oral; feature: human-associated habitat; material: dental | place: China | collected 2154 ... | reverse complement strand
AAAGATATGCCTTCAGAGACTGGGACGCAGTGCTTGCAAGTGTGGGACATGGAGGTATAAAAGAAGGTCAGATCATTAATAAGATGGTTGAAGAAAAGGCTAAATTTGCCAAAAAACATGTCAGTGATTCCGATATAATAGAAGGAATAGCAGCTGAAAGCTACAAGGCAAATGAAACTGTTGACAAGAACAAGTCAAAAAGCGGAATTGTCGTCAGAGGTATGCATGATTTGGCAGTAAGATTTTCAAGGTGCTGTTCACCGGTTCCCGGAGATGAGATAGTTGGCTTTGTTACAAGGGGAAGAGGAGTGTCAATTCATAGAACGGATTGTATAAATATAATCTCACTTCCTGAAGAAGAAAGGGTAAGGCTTATACCGGCAGAATGGCAAAACACTGAGGAAGATGCTTTAATAGGAAAGTATCAGGTTGAGATAAAGATTTATGCCAATAACCGTATAGGTATGTTCGTAGACATATCAAAGGTCTTTACAGAAAAAGGCATAGATATAAAGTCGGTAAATACAAGGGTAAATAAACAGGGCTTAGCTACAGTAGTTATGCAGTTTGAGACTAAGGGAACCAGAGAACTGCATACTTTATGTGAAAAAATAAGGCAGATACCCGGAGTTATTGATATAGAAAGAACATCAAGTTAATCCCACGATTAAAGTAAAAAGGAGGAATTTTATGAAGAATTTAGATTACATCAAACTTGTATTGGGTTCTGTAAGCACCAACACTTACATACTTTATAACAAGCAAACAAAAGAGTGTATAATTATAGACCCTGCCGATGAGGCTCAAAAAATCATAGAAAGTATAGAAGAAAATGCTCTAAAACCTCAGGCTATACTTCTTACACATGGACACTTTGATCATATTCTGGCAGCCGATGATGTAAAAAAGCATTACAATATAAAGGTTTATGGCTATGAAAAGGAGAGAGAACTTTTTGAGGATGCTTCTAAAAATACTTCCGAGAGATTTTTAAGAAAAGAAGTAAAAGTAGATATAGATGAGTATTTTAATGATGACAGCAACTTGGAATTTCTTGGAGAGAAGTTTGAAGTTATACATACTCCGGGGCATACAAAAGGATCGGTATGTTTTTACTTAAAGGATGAGGAATTACTTATAGCCGGAGATACTCTGTTTTACCATACCTATGGAAGATGTGATTTATACAGCGGCAACCATGATGATATGATAGCTTCACTTGCAAAACTTTTCTTACTGGATGATAATATACTGGTACTGCCGGGACACGAAAGAGAGACCAATATAGGTGATGAAAAGAAATATAATTACATACTTAGATATTTTCCTAAGGCAGAGGGCAAATGATAGCTATATTGTTGGAAGAATTTCCCTATGAACAAGATATAAGAGAGCTGTGTATGGCTTTCTATCTGGGTGTATCATTCATGTATACAGCCGGAGAGGAAGTCATATTTTCATGTAATGTAAAAAAAGAAAAAGATTTGTATCTTGCAAAGGTAGAGTACCCGGATAAAGTACATAAGTTTACTATAGATGCTTTACTTAGCAGATATGAGGTGAAAAACATATTAAAAAGAAATCTTTATGAAATCTTTTTTGAGCACACAGCCACAAAACTTCCATGGGGTACCCTGACAGGTATAAGACCGACTAAGATAGTACTTAATATGCTTGAGGATAACTTAGACAAAGAAAGCATATATAAAAACTTAAAAGCAACTTATCTGATGTCTGATGAAAAGATAGATTTAAGCTATAAGGTGGCAGCAAAAGAAAAAAGTATACTTGATAAAATAGATTATAAGGATAACTATAGCCTGTATATAGGTATACCCTACTGTCCCAGTATATGTTCTTATTGTTCATTTTCAGCCTATCCCATAAAAGCATGGCAGCACGGTAAAAAAGGCTATGTAAAGGCACTGTGTAAAGAACTTAAAGCAGTTGCGAAAGCAAATGAACACAGAAAACTTTTGAGCATATATATGGGTGGCGGTACACCTACCTCTCTTGAGGCGGACGAACTTAAAGAGATACTTAGCTGCGTAAGAGATGAATTTGACATGAGAAATGTCCTTGAAATATCGGTAGAAGCCGGAAGACCGGACAGTATAAGTACGGATAAATTGAAGGTTTTAAAAATGATGGGAGTGGGCAGAATATCAATAAACCCACAGTCAATGAATCAAAGTACCTTGGATAAAATAGGCAGATTTCACACTGTAGATATGATAGCGGAAAGTTTTAATATGGCAAGGAGCTTAGGGTTTGATAATATAAATATGGATATTATATTAGGGCTTCCGGGTGAGGGGGTAGAAGAGGTTAAAAATACCCTCGAGAAAATAAAAAAACTTGATCCGGAGTCTTTAACCATACATTCTTTGGCTGTAAAAAGAGCGGCAAGGCTTAATAATGCCGATGAAAAGTATAGGCATATTGAAGACCTGATCATTAGCGAAAGTTTTAAGTTAAGCTATGAGTTTTGTGAAAATATGGGACTTGAGCCGTATTATTTATACAGACAAAAAAATATGGCAGGAAACTATGAAAATATAGGTTTCAGTAAGCCGGGCAGGGAATGTGTATACAATATACTTATAATGGAAGAAAAACAGGATATTATAGCCTGCGGAGCAGGTGCAAGCTCTAAACTGACCGGTATTACAGAGGGGAAGGCTAAGAGACTTGAGAATGTAAAAGATCCTAAACTGTATATAGAAAGAATAGAAGATATAATTAAGAATAAAGAAGTGATACGCCGGACTTAGACTATTTACACAAAAGTAATGTTGTTGCACTTTGTATTCATGAGTAAAGCATGGCGTAATTTTAAGTGTTAAGACAAAGCATTGCCGATAAGATGATATAAAAAGGTTACACATATTTAATGTTTTAAAAAGGAGACTACAATGGCATTTGTTAAAAAAAGTATGACGGGTATGAAGGATATCCTGCCTAAGGAAATGGAACTTAGGGAGTATCTTTTGGGAATAATACAAAGTTCTTATAAAAGTTATGGATTTAACAGAATAGAGACACCGGCACTGGAAGATATTTCAAACCTTACCGGAGGTCAGGGCGGAGATAATGAAAAGCTTATATTTAAGATCTTAAAAAGAGGTGAGAAATTAAACTTAGAGAAAGCGCAAAAAGAAAATGATTTGGTTGATGCCGGACTTAGGTATGATCTTACCGTACCCTTGGCAAGGTATTATGCCAATAACAGCGATAAGCTTATAAGTCCTTTTAAATCGCTCCAAATAGGCTCTGTATGGAGGGCTGAAAGACCGCAAAAGGGAAGGTTTAGACAGTTTACACAATGTGATATAGACATACTTGGAGACGCTACGAATGCTGCAGAAATAGAACTTATACTTGCAACTACGGGAGTGCTTTCAAAACTTTGCCCTAAAAATAAATTCACCCTTAGAATCAATGACAGAAATATACTAAGTGCCTTGGTAAGGGCAAGCGGTATAGAAGAAAAGGACATGAGCGCAGTATTTATTATACTTGATAAGCTTGATAAGATAGGTATAGAGGGTGTGAAAAAAGAACTTACACAGCTTGGCATAGATAAAGAAAAGGTTGAAAATTATATAGCTATAATAAATAAACTGGAAAGCAGTACGGATAATAAGTTTAAGCTTGAGTTTATAAGAGAAAATACTAAGGAATTTTTACCGGATGATTGTATAGACGGGCTTTTAACTATAATTAATGTGGTGGAAGAGTGTAAGATTGCGGATTTTAATATAATTTTTGATGCAAGCCTTGTAAGAGGAATGGGCTACTACACAGGAACTATCTTTGAGGTAAGTATGGAAGGTTTTTCGGGTTCGGTAGCCGGTGGCGGAAGATATGATAAGGTAATAGGTAAGTTCAGCTCTAAAGAAGTGCCAGCCTGCGGATTTTCCATAGGCTTTGAGCGTATAGTAACCATACTTATGGAAATGGATTTTGAACCTGAAAAAGAACCGGTTAAGAAAGCCTATTTGTATGAAAAAGGCTTGAATGACAGTGCCTTTATTGATATACTTCACAAAGCAAAAGAGGACAGAAAAAAAGGTTTAACTGTACTTGTAACTGCAATGAATAAAAATAAAAAATTCCAAAAAGAGCAGTTGAGTTTACAAGGATATACTGAATTTACGGAAGTTTATAAAGAAGAATTAAAAAAATAACTGTATAAAGGAAGGTAATATGGCTAAATGTTATGGAATAGGTGTAGGACCGGGAGATCCTGAGCTGCTTACACTAAAAGCGCTTAAACTTTTAAGAGTCTGTCCGGTAATTGCGGCTCCTGATAATGCGACAGCCTTTGATATAGCAAGGGGAGTCTATGAGGATATAGAAAGCAAAGAGTATATGCCTCTTAAGCTTGTTATGACCAAGGATGTCGAAAAAAGAGAAAAGGCTTACAGGCAGGCGGTTAAAGAAATAGAAAATAAGCTTGATGAGGGTAAGGATGTCGCCTGTCTTACACTTGGAGATGTCAGCGTATACTCAACATTTATGTATATGTATAAGCTTTTGACAGAAGACGGTTATGAGGCTGAAATAGTACCGGGTATAACTTCTTTTTGTGCTTCGGCAGCCCGAATGGGTATAAGTCTCGGAGAAAGAGAAGAGAGTATACATATAATTGCATCATCTTATAATTTGGAAAAAGAGCTTGATTACAGCGGCACTAAAATATATATGAAGGCAGGTAAGCAGATATCAAAGCTTAGAGAGCTTTTGCAAAAAAAAGAAAAAAAAGCCTATGCCATATCAAATTGCGGCATGCCCGGAGAAAAGGTATATGAGAGCTTGGACGAGCTTGGAGATGATGCAAGTTACTATAGTTTAATCATTGTTAAAGATTAAAAGACTTATTTTTAAGTCTAAGAATTAAAAAGGAGGCGACAAGATTTAGATGTCGAATAAGATATATGTAGTAGGTTTCGGTCCGGGAGCCTATGAGCAAATGACGATAGAAGCCGTAAATGTGCTTAAAGCAGTTGATGTAATAACCGGTTATACGGTTTATACAGATATAATTAAGGAGTATTTTCCCGATAAAGAGTACATAAATACTCCTATGAGGCAGGAAGTTGACAGATGTAAGCTTACGCTGGATATTGCAAAGGGCGGTAAGAGTGTTGCACTGGTTTGCTCCGGAGATGCCGGAGTATACGGACTTGCCGGACTTATGTATGAAATAGCCGGTGATGAGGATGTGGAAATAGAGATTATTGCCGGAGTATCGGCAGTACTTTCGGGAGCGAGCATACTTGGAGCACCTCTTATACATGATTTTACAGTTATAAGCCTAAGTGATCTGCTTACCCCATGGGAGAAGATAGAAACAAGACTTGAATGTGCGGCAAAGGGGGATTTTGTAATTTGCTTATATAATCCTTCAAGTAAAAAAAGGTCTGATTACTTAAGTAAGGCTTGTAATATACTTATGAAATACAAGGATAAGAATACGGTTTGCGGTTTGGTTGAAAATATTGGAAGAGAGGGGCAAAGACAGGAAGTGCTTAGCCTTGAAGAACTTGAAAAGACAAGTGTAAATATGTTTACTACAGTATTTATAGGTAATTCTCAGACCATGGAGCTTGGTAAAAAGATGGTTACACCAAGAGGTTACAGATATGAGTAATATATTTATATTCGGAGGTACTACAGAGGGAAGAAAGCTCGCACTTGGCTGCGAGCTTCTTAAGATACCTGCATATGTTTCGGTAGCAAGCGAGTATGGAAGTGATGTACTTGGAGAGCTTGAGGTCGTAAAAGTGCTGGAAGGCAGAATGAATATTGATGAGATGAGTAAGAAGTTTAGCGAGCTTAACATCTCTGTCGTATATGATGCCACACACCCTTTTGCTACCGTAGTAAAGGAGAATATTAAAACAGCCTGTGAGCAAAACGGTATAGAGTATATAAGAGTTCTTAGAAATATTACCGATATAGGCACTGAGGATTATAAACTGGTATCAAGTGTTGATGAAGCTGTAGACTACCTTACTACTTGTGAGGGCAATGTTTTTGTGGCTACCGGAAGCAAGGAAATTGCCAAGTATAAAAAACTTGATTTAAGCAGGGTATACGCAAGGGTGCTTTCAGCAGTTGAGTCAATTAATGCCTGTAAGGAAATAGGACTTGAAGGTTCTCATATTATTGCAATGCAGGGACCTTTCAGTGAAAGACTTAATATTGCCCTGATGCAAGAGTATAATTGCAAGTATATGGTAAGCAAGCAAACCGGCAATAACGGAGGTTTTGATGAAAAGATAGAAGCTTGCAAGCAGGCAGGGGTGTATCCGATAATAGTTGCCCTTCCACAAAATGACAAGGGTATAAGCGAAGATGAAGCCATAGAGCGCATTGCAAAAAGTCAAAACATTATAAACTATAAGGAGTTATTGAACAAACATTCAGATAATTCTTTAGAAGCCAAGGCTATAAAAACTGATACAGACTATAAAATAAATATAGTAGGCATAGGTCCGGGAAGTTTGGAATATGTCAATGCCAAGGCAAGAAAGCTTATAGCAGGGGCGGATATTTTAGTTGCAGGGTCTGAGAGAATGTTTGAACTTAGTGATGAGCTTAGAAAAGAAGTCGGAGTTAACAAGGAATATGCAGCATTTAAGTCCTATAAGACTATAGATATTATAAACTTTATTAAAGAGAAGTTTGAAGCTGCAAAAGCACTTTCTAAAAATGTAAGTGCGGTGGTTTTAATGAGCGGTGATACCGGATTTTACAGCGGAACACAGAGTCTATATAAACATATAGAGGCTATGGCTAAGGACAGTGAAAATATACTTCATAAGGTTGATATGCAGATAGTTCCAAGCATATCTTCAATATCGTACTTAGCTTCAAGATATAATATCTCATGGCATGATATGAAGATCGTGAGTTTACATGGAAGAAGCGGACATCTTGCTTACGAGCTTAGAGCCAATAAAAAAGTTTTTGTAATAAGCTCAGGAGGCTTGGAAACTTCCGATATCATTAAAAATCTTATTGATGAAGGTTTTGCGGATTGTGATATATATATAGGTGAAAATATGTCCTATCCTGAAGAAGTGTTAAGTCATGGGAAAGTAGCCGACTTTAAAGAGCATAAGTTTTTGGAGCTTTGCAGCATGATTATAATAAATCAGAATGCAAGCCCTATGCATATTAAACTGGGTATAGAAGATGAAGAATTTATCAGAGACAAGGTACCTATGACCAAGTCGGAAATAAGAGCTTTATCTGTTGCAAAGCTTGGACTTTCCAATGAGGATATATGCTATGATGTAGGTGCGGGAACCGGCTCGGTAAGTATAGAAATGGCAGTGAATGTTCCAAAGGGTAAGGTCTATGCCATAGAAAAGAAAACTATAGCTTGTGATCTTATTTATAAAAATATAGAAAAATTCGGACTTGATAATATCGAAGTGATAAAGGGTGAGGCAAGTGTTTCAATGGAAGAGCTTGAAGCACCTGATGCGGTATTTATAGGTGGAACCACAGGTAAACTTAAGGAAATACTTAAGACAGTATTTGAAAAAAATGCAAAGGCAAGGGTGGTAATTACCGCCGTTTCTTTGGAAAGTGTAGCGGAGATCAATGAGGCTTGTAAGTATTATGAAGCACAGGGCTGTAAGACTGATATAGTTTTTGTTTCAGTATCAAATACAAAAAGAGTTGCGAATTATACTATGTTTGATGCTAAGAATCCGGTACTGATTGCAAGTATAAAAGGTTAAATAAATGTATAATAATATAATGATAAGTGCTATGGATTCACATAGCGGAAAGACTGCAATATGCAGCAGTCTTATAACAGCTTTAAAAAAAAGAAACTTAAAGGTGGCAGCTTTTAAAACCGGACCGGACTACATAGATCCTATGTACCACAGTATAGCGGCAGCAAGAGTATGTATAAATTTGGAGCCGTATTTTTTAGAAACGGATTTTAAGAAGGATGAATTAAAAAAACAATTTGCACATTATTCAAAAGGAGCGGATATAGCGGTTATAGAAGCTGCTATGGGATATTTTTCGGGAATTTATAAAGAAGAGCCCAGAGCAAGTGCCTATGCGGTTGCAAAAGAGCTTAATTCCTATGTTGTAATGGTAGTGTCTAAAGATAATTACACAAAGATATCGGATTACCTTGCCGAGCATGGTGATAAGTTTGTAAAAGCCATTATTGTAAATAAGGTAAATAAAGAAGAATATCTTGATATAAAAAAATATATAGAGACTAATGCAGGGCTTTTAGTACTTGGTTACTTAGAAGAAAATAAAGCTTTCTTGGTTGAGAGCAGACACCTTGGACTTTATACTCCGGATGATGTTAAAGAAACTTTAGAGATACTGGAAAAAAGAGCTAAAATACTTGAGACTACGGTAGATATAGATTTGCTGCTTTCACAAGTGGAAGAGATTAAGACAGATGATTTTGCAGATTTTAGTTATGAGGAGTCTGAAAAAACAGAAAGTTTTAGTGTGGCTGTAGCTAAGGATGAGGCTTTTTCCTTTATATACGAAGATAATTTGGAGTTGTTAAAAAGTTTGGGAGCAAAGATAGTATTTTTCAGCCCTATACATGATGAGAAGTTACCTGATAACATATCGGGACTGTGGCTGCCCGGAGGCTATCCGGAAAGATACGGCAAGGAACTTTCACAAAATACCTCTATGTGTGAATCAATAAAAAATGCTGTAGAAAACGGGCTGCCAACTATTGCCGAGTGCGGAGGTTATATGTACCTGCACGAAGAAATGAAGGACAAAGAAGAAAATACTTACAAGCTTGTCGGAGTAATAAAAGGACTTACCTATCCGACAGGTAAGCTGCAAAGATTTGGTTATATAGAGGTCAGTGCTTACGAAGAAAATATGCTTCTTAAGAAAGGTGAAAGTTTCAGAGCACATGAATTCCACTATTGGGACAGTGAGAATAACGGTCAGTCCTGCCATGCGATGAAGGCAAATAAATCAAAAGAGTGGGATTGTATACACACAAAAGATAATCTTTTTGCCGGCTATCCTCATATATATTTGAGGACTAATGTAAATATGGCAAAAAGATTTGCAGATAGGTGCAGGGCTTATAACAGACTATAAATTGTTAGGAGAGAAATGTTTAAACTAAGTTCTAAATATCTCGATATGAGAAAGATTGCCGACAGCGGTCAGATATTCAGATTTAATAAAATAGCTGATGAGGGGTATGACCTTATAGCCGCTGACAAGCATTTGCGAATTAAAAAGCTTATTGAAAATGATAAGGCAAATACCTACGAGCTTGATTGCAGTGAAAAAGAGTATAATGAGATATGGAAAGAGTATTTTGATATGGATACAGATTACGGCATCTATACAAAAAATCTTGATCCGGAAGATGAGTATTTGCTAAAAGCCTGTGAGTATTCTAAAGGTATAAGAATATTAAGACAGGATAAATGGGAAATGCTTATATCCTTTATAATTTCACAAAGAAAAAGCATACCTGCCATTAAATCATCAATAGAAAAGCTGGCTAAAAACTTCGGTACAGAAATAGAAAAGGATATATATGCTTTTCCTAAGCCGGAGGCTATACTTAATGCCGATGAAACGCTGCTTGAGGCTTGCGGGCTAGGTTACAGACTGCCTTATATTCGTGCTGCGGCAAGAGCCGTGCTTGAAGAGGGGGTTGATTTATATAACTTGGATAACTTATCTGACGAGGAATTGGTTGATAAATTAAAAGAGTTTAAAGGGGTCGGAGTTAAGGTTGCCAACTGTGTTTTACTGTTTGCCTACCATAGAATAGGAGCCTTTCCTATAGATGTGTGGGTGGAAAAAATATTAAATAATCATTATAACAAAAGCTTCCCTATGGACAGGTATAAAGGATATGCAGGAGTATTACAGCAGTATATGTTCTTTTATGAAAGAGAAATGTCCAATGTAAAGTTGAAGTAGCGTACTGTGAATTAAGTGGGGCTAAATGCTGATTTTTCTATCACATAAACCGTTACAAACATATCTTGCCTTGGACACGCTCTCGCTAACTTCGCCTCGCAGCGGTACTAAGCTTTATCTTCGCCTGACGGCTTGATAAAGCAAGTACCGGCGGTCTCAGATTGTCCTTGGCAAGATAGTTTAACGGTTTATGTGCCTAAGGTACCGGCGGAGGGGAGAGGTGTAGGCACACTTTTATCTAACGCCATATCCTCTATACGAATGACAGTTTTTAAGATTTGAATAAAAGTCGCTACCACGCCTCCCCACCTCCCTCTTAGCAACATAAACTATAAATACCTTAAGATTGCAATAGTTATACCGCTCCAATCTTGAGATAAGAAGTCTGAGTGTATATCACCGGACATTCCCCTATCTAAGAAAGAAGTCTTTGTTTCTATTATCGGGATTAAAGAAAGTGAATCCCTGACCTATAACCTGATAAGTATCCATAATCGATATAAAAGCATGAGGGTCTATTTTTAATATCTGCCTTTGTGCAGTCATTATTTGATAACTGTTTACAACAATATAAAGCACTTCCTTATCAGCCTTTGTATAATAACCATAGCCTTTAAGTACGGTAACACCACGATTGATACCGGCGAGTATCATATCTGAAATCTCGTTAGGTTTATCGGTTATTATAATCATAGATTTTTTGCGGTTAAGTCCTTCTGTTAAAAAGGCAATTACCTGAGTGGAAATAAAAAGTAAGATAGTGGTTACTATCATTTTTTCGATTCCTATTACAAAACTTGAGAAAATCATTACAAGAGCATCACAAATCATTACACCTGCGGCAAAACCTATTCCGAGATACTTTTTCATAATCATAGCGATAATATCGGAACCGGCAGTAGTACCGTTACCTATTATGATGATGCCCATACCCGTACCGGTAAGTATACCTCCGGCTGCAGCAGCGATAAGTATATTATCGGAAATAAAAGGAGTGGGATGTATGACATTTAAGAATACACTTATAACTACAAGAGTATATGCAGTAAATATAAGTGTGCGTTTTTCCAAAAAATGCCAACCGATTACCAGAAGTATTGCGTTAAGCACAAAGTTTGAATTTCCTGTAGGAATTTGTGTAAGATAATTGATAATTATAGATACACCGGCTATTCCGCCTGTTGCAAACTTATTAGGTATTATAAAAGCATTTATACCACAGGAGTAAATAGCACAGCCTATTGTTATTAAAATAACAGAGTAAATAATTTCTTTAGTACTCATATTTAGAATTTCTTTTATATTAAATTTACTTTTCATCAATAAACACCTTCTCTATTTAATTTCTACTTTATCAAGGTTCAGATAAGTCATTATCTTCGTTAAAATAGTACAAAACTTTTAGTACGAATTTATAAATTTATTGAAGATGAATGTCGTAATAAATCTGATAGATATGTATATAATATTCTGCTCGAAAGTAAGTTTTCATTCATGATATTGTATATGCATATCTGTCCCATACAAACAGTGACCTTTATTATAACATTTGTGCTTTAAAAAGCCTATACATTATATATAAA
>ERZ772874.1615-NODE-1615-length-11581-cov-11.344092_pt1 | contig 11581 bp, 9 predicted proteins | sample MGYA00580586_ERZ772874 | MGnify/ENA primary metagenome ERZ772874 (study PRJEB29015, sample SAMEA2737952) | human oral metagenome | biome: human oral; feature: human-associated habitat; material: dental | place: China | collected 2154 ... | reverse complement strand
TCGGCCATCGAGCGCAGCCACTGCACGCGCTGCATGTACAGGCCGTCGGCGCTGTTGTAGTTCTTGTGGCGCAGCCTTTCCAGCACGCTCTGCCGGCCTTCGGCGGGCTGGGTGACCGGCGTGCCCCAGTAGGGGCGGTAGTCGCGTTCGTGCTGGTACTCATAGGCCAGCGTGTGGGTAAAGCCGCCACCGAGGTCCGAGAGCAGCGAGGTGACGATCTGCGAGCTGTGGCCGCGGTTGTCGTCGGCCCACTGGCCACCACGCTCGTGGTTGGCGTCGATGCGGACGTAGTGGTCTTTCTGGCCACTGCCGTCTCCGGCCAGACGGCGGTTCAGGCCGAAGGCGGCCTGCCGGTAGCGCCGCGTGCCGGCGCCCAGCTGCACTTCGCTGATGTCGTGGCGCTGTGCTGTCTTGGTGATGTAGTTGATGGTGGCGCCCACGCCACCGGCCCCGTACAGGAAGCTGGACGGGCCGCCGATGTCTTCCACCCTCTCGTAGATCCAGGCATCCACTGGCTGGGTGGCGATGCTGTACTGCAGGTTGATGCCGTTGTAGACCTGATTGATCGAGGCGCCGCGAAAGCCGCGCTGCGTGACCTTCACATCGCCATGGGTGGCACTGGTGTGCACGCCGGGCAGTTCGTTGAGCACGTCGTGGGTGGTGCGGGCGCCGCGGGCTTCGATGGTCTCGCGGTCTATCACGGTGACGGAGGCCGGCGTCTCCCGCTCGGTCAGGCCCAGACGGCTGCCGGTGCTGTTGGCGGTGTCCATCCGCAGCAGGCCGTTCGGGTCCTGGCGCCGGTCGCGCACCGAAATGGTGGGCAGGGTCTGCCGCGTGGCGGCCGGACTGGCACTCTGCCGGCTGGCCGCCTGCTGGCTGGCCCTGGTCATGTCCGCCGTCTGTGCCAGGGCCTGCGAGGCCATCAGGACGCCCAGCGAACAGGACAGGCCGGCCAGCAGGCGGTGGGGGAGTGCGGACGGGAAAACATGACGCCGTGCGCCCGAAAAATCAGGAACAGGAAATGTTGTCGACATGGTGACTGAACCAGAAGGGAAGAAAAATTTCTTCCCGAATTATCGACAATTTTTTCTGTCCGGATTGTGAATATGCATGAATGGTTTTGACGTCAATCGTCCGGTTTGCGCTGGGTCAAATTTGCAGGGCCGGATATGGGTTTTGGGTGGTGTTGCGAAGTTTATAAATTGAAATTCATCAATATATGGGTTTCCCGGTGGCTATTGAGGATTCTGCGGTCCTGCCGCCTTTTCCTGTGCACCCGAAGGGGTGAATGATTCCATGGCAGGCTCAAGGGAAGGGGTGGTCTGTATGAAGAAAAGAGCGGTCAGCACACCACTGGAGTCGGCACAGGAACGAATGAGTCCAAAACACGCGCTACCCGGCGGTCAGCCGATGGCTGTCATCCACCAGCTGCCAGATCCTTTTCTCGGGTACATCTGCCAGCACCACGCTGACCCAGTGCTTCTTGTTCATGTACCAGGCCGGAAAGATGCCTGGCTCTGCCTGCAGGGCTGCAACGCTCTCGGGCTGCACCTTTACATTGATGACATCGATGATCCGGTGTCCGTCTCCGTGTTCTTCCGGCATTCCGGAAGGCAGGGGCATCAGCAGGCAGAACCACTTGCGGTTGTCCGGATGGCGGAAGGTGGCGTAGTCGGGGTACTTTTCCCAGGGAAAATCCGGCGCCGTGCCGTACTTCGCCCGGACCTGGCGGATGAAGGTTTTGCGGTCCATGTCAGATTTTCAGCCGCCGCTCGTGCCGCATCAGGTCGGCCACGGTTTCGCGCTCGCGAATCACGCGTACGTGCCGGCCATCCAGCAGCACCTCGGCGGGGCGCGGGCGGGTGTTGTAGTTGGAGGCCATCGTCGCTCCATAGGCACCGGCCGACAGGATGGCCAGCACGGCATCGTCCGGCAGCGCCAGCGTACGCCGCTTGCCCAGCCAGTCGCCGCTCTCGCATACCGGCCCCACCACATCGGCCGTCACCACCGGTGCATCGCCCGGATTGACTACCTCGATGCGGTGCCACGCCTGATACAGCGATGGGCGCATCAGGTCGTTCATCGCCGCATCCACCACGGCAAAATGGTGACCCTCGTTGTCCTTCAGGTATTCCAGACACGTCAGCAGCAGGCCGGCATTGCCGATCAGCGCCCGCCCGAATTCGAACATCACCTGCGGTACCCGACCCGGCCGCCACTGATCCAGCCGGTCGAACAGCGCCTGCATCAGCGTTTCGGGCAGCGGTGGCGTTTCGTCGTCGTAGCGGATGCCCAGTCCGCCCCCCAGGTCCAGATGGTGCATGGCAATGCCGGCCGCTTCCAGCTGGTCCACCAGTGCCAGCACCTTGTCCAGTGCGGCCAGGAAGGGGGCCGTTTCGGTGATCTGCGAGCCGATGTGGCAATCGATGCCGCGAATGGCCAGATGGGGCAGGGCGGCGGCCTGCCGATAGGCCGCCAGTGCCTGGCTGTGCGGAATGCCGAACTTGTTTTCCTTCAGGCCGGTGGAGATGTAGGGGTGGGTGGCCGCATCCACATCCGGGTTGATGCGCAGCGAGACCGGGGCCTTCAGGCGCAGTTCGCCGGCGATCTGGTTCAGTCGCTCCAGTTCGGGCAGCGATTCCACGTTAAAGCAGCCGATGCCGGCCGTGAGCGCCTGGCGGATCTCGTCGGCCGACTTGCCCACGCCCGAGAACACCACCTTTGCCGGATCACCGCCGGCCGCCACCACACGGGCCAGCTCGCCGCCCGACACCACGTCGAAGCCGGCGCCCAGGTGGGCAAACAGCGCCAGAATGGCCAGGTTGCTGTTGGCCTTCACGGCATAGCAGATGCGCGCGTCACGCCCGGCCAGTGCGTGGGCGAAGCGCTGCCAGGTGGCCTCGATGGCCTCGCGGCTGTACACGTAGAGGGGCGTGCCGTACTCGCCGGCCAGGGCCAGCAGGCTGTGCGGGCCGGCCTGCAGCTCGCCATCGGCCGTGCGCTGCAGCCAGCCGTCGGGGGTGTTGAAGGCGGAAGCCGTGGGATTGTTGGCAGCGGACGTGGCTGTGGCCATGGAAGCGGTGGAACTGGACATGCGTCAGATGCTGGCAAAGAGCCGGAAGGCAGGATCAGGGAAAAGGACTGCCCGCAGAATGGGCAGTGGGAGGAAGGCTGACAGCAACCCGGGTCAGGAAAACCAGGGCGGGCAGGCAGGGCCCCGTGTACCGGAAGGCGGTAGGGGCAGGATGGTTCCGCGCGGGCCGTGCAGCAGGCAGGTCGGCCTACTGCGACGTGTCGCCAGCGTCGGTGCTGCCGGAGCCGGCGCTTCCCGTGCCGGCGTTACCGGTGTGCGTACTCCCAGTATCCGTGCTGCGGCTGCCGGTCTGCGTACTGCCCGAGCCACTGGACGACTGCTGCTCCAGTACCTCGGCCGCAGTGCCGCTGTCCACGCCGTTGACCGGCGCCGTGACGGCCTGCCTGTCGTCCTGCGCGCTGGTGCCGGACTGTGAACCGGCCCGGGAGGTTGTATCCGCGGCCGGTGTGGCCGGCGTTTCGGGCGGCAGGTACAGCGGGCCTTTCTGGCCGCAGCCGGCCAGCAGCAGGGTGCCCACCAGGGCCAGAAGGGGAGGAATTAGAATCGGGGAACGCATCTATGGACCCGGGCCCTTCGGCCCATCAGATTGGCATGGGTAGCGGCCCCGGCAGATCAGGAAGCAGGCAGGCGCCTGTCATCCATGGTCCGGGCCCGGCAGCCCATTACAGAAGGAACTGAACTTTAGCATGAGCGAATTCTCACAGCAGGTCGGCGTCGTGCTCGACGCGCTCACCGAAGGCATCGAAGTGGCCGGCGAGAACGCCGACATGGATCTGGAAGTCACCCGCGCCGGCAACGTCATCACCCTCGAGTTCGAAGACCGGTCGCAGATGGTCATCAACAGCCACGAGGCGGCCGGCGAGGTGTGGGTGGCCTCCAAACGGGGCGGCTTTCACTTCCGCCCGGCCGATGGCCAGTGGATCGACACCCGCAGCGGCAAGGAACTGCTGGCCCTGCTGACCGAAGAAATCGGCTTTCATGCCGGCCAGCCCATCGACCTGTCGGCCATCCGGTTCTGAAAACCGTCCGGGCAGTCTGGACCCGACTTTCAGGTGCCACACCGCATCCCTCCATGAGGTGTGGCCATGGAACGGCCCCGAACTCAGAAGATCTGGTCCTTGGTCTGCTGGCCGTCCTTCAGGTCGGATGAAAGACCGTCCTCGGTGATCCCCAGCGCCCGCTTCACCCCCGGGCTGCTGGGCTGGGCCTCGTCCAGATAGTATTCGCCGTCGATCTCGGTCACCCCGTGCGGCACCGGCCGTGCCTTCTCCGGCACCCCGGACATCACTTCCTTCAGGTATTCGATCCAGATCGGCAGGGCCAGGCCACCGCCGGTCTCGCGTTCGCCCAGGGGTCTTGGCCGGTCGTAGCCCAGCCACGTCACCCCGGCCACTCCGGTGGCATAGCCGGCAAACCAGGCATCGCGTGAATCGTTGGTGGTGCCGGTCTTGCCGGCCAGATCGTTGCGCTTCACCTCCTTCGTCACCCGGGCGGCCGTACCGTGGCGGGCCACCGTCTTGAGCATGCTGTCCATCAGGAAGGCATTGCGCGGGTCGATGGTCAGATTGTCTTCGCCGCCGGCCCGGGGCGGATTGGCCTTGGCCACTTCACGGCCGGTCTGGTCGGTGATGCGGTCGATCAGGTAGGGCTCCAGCCGGTAACCGCCGTTGGCAAAGGTGGCGATCCCGGTGGCGATCTGCATGGGCGTCACGCTGCCGGCGCCCAGCGCCATGGTCAGGTAGGCGGGGTTGCGCTCGGGCCGGATGCCGAAGTTGCGGCCCAGATAGTCCTGCGCGTAGTCGACACCGATGTCCTGCAGGATGCGGATCGACGGCATGTTCTTCGACTTGGCCAGCGCCGTGCGCAGCGTCATCGGCCCCTCGTAGTGGCCGCCGTAGTTTTTCGGTTCCCAGAGCTGGTTGCCGGTGGTGGCCGGATCGAGGATGATCGGCGCATCATTGACCACCGAGGTGGTCATGAAGCCCTTTTCCAGCGCGGCCGAGTAGATGAAGGGCTTGAGCACCGAGCCCGGCTGGCGCACCGACTGCGTGGCCCGGTTGAACTTGCTGCGGCTGAAATCGTAGCCACCCACCATGGCGCGGATGGCACCATCGTTGGTGTCGAGCGTCACCATGGCCGCTTCCACCTCGGGGGCCTGGGTGATCTCCCAGCCGTTCTTCCCTTCGGTGATGCGCACCACGGCGCCCGGCCGCAGCCGCCGGTTGGCGGGTGCCTTCGGATTGAGCCACCCCTTCACGAAGGCCAGTCCGGGCCCGGAAATGTCGAAGCTCACCTCGCGTCCACGCGACACCGTGACCTTCTGCGGGCTGGCCGACAGCACCACCGCCGACAGCAGTTTGCCCACGTCACCCGCCTGGGCCACGGCTTCCTCGATGCGGTCCTCGCGTTCGGTCTCGTCGTTCGTGTTCAGGTCCACCGCCGATTCGGGGCCGCGATAGCCATGCTTGCGGTCGAAGGCAAACACGGCATCCTGCACCGCCCGGTTGGCCGCTCGCTGGTCCTTTGCGCGGATGGTGGTGTAGACACGCAGCCCGCCGGTGTAGGCGTCGTCCCTGAACTGCTCGGCCACCAGCGTGCGGGCCATTTCGGAGGCCCACTGTGCCTGCAGCGGGAAGGTGGGCCGGTCGATGTGTACCTTCAGCTCTTCGTTGCGGGCCTGCTGGTACTGCTCTTCCGTGATGAAGCCCAGCGTGCGCATGCGTGACAGCACATACTGCTGCCGCTGGCGCGCCCGCTCGGGGTTGGCAATGGGGTTGTCGCGGGCCGGTGCCTTGGGCAGGCCGGCCAGCATGGCCATCTGGCCGATGGAGAGTTCCGACAGCGGCTTGCCGAAGTAGGTCTGGGCCGCCGTGGCAAAGCCGTACGAGCGCTGCCCCAGGAAGATCTGGTTGGCGTAGATCTCGAAGATCTGCTGCTTGGTCAGCTCCTGCTCGATGCGCAGCGTCAGCAGCACCTCGTAGAACTTGCGTGTGAACTTGCGCTCGCGGCTCAGGAAGGTGGTGCGCGCCAGCTGCATGGTGATGGTGCTGGCACCCTGGCCACGGCCACCGCTCTTGATGTTGGCCAGGATGGCCCGCGCCACCCCCGGCAGGTCGATGCCGTGGTGGGAGAAGAACTCGTCGTCCTCGGCCGCCAGGATGGCCTCGCGCATCTTGACCGGGAAGCTGTCGTACGACACCACCGTGCGCTTCTCTGCGCCGTACTCGCCGATCAGCAGCCCGTCGGCCGAGAAGACCTGCATGGGCAGCTTGGGCCGGTAATCGGTGAGGGCCGTGAGCGGCGGGAGCTGGCTGGAGGCCACCTCGTAGGCCACCACGCCCAGCAGCCCCGCCGTGATCACCAAGGCGCCCCCTGTCGCTGCCGACCAGCCCAGAAAACGCAGCACCGGATGCCGGCGGGGGGGCTTGACGGGACTGCGGCCCCGGGGGGCGCGGCGGCCCGGGGCGGGCCCCAGGGAGGAGGGCTGCCGGGTGGGGGAGCTGGACAGAGTGGGTTCTTGCTTCATGAATGCGTGCGTGAACAGGGGGAGCGGGCATGCCGCGCCAACTTGACACTATAAAGGAAGCGCACCGCGAGGTCATCCGGTGTGGCTTGCCACCGGTCGGCTGCAGGGGGCGCCGGGCAGCTGCATCAGTTACATCTACACCCGTGTCGACGAACAGCGTGCTGTGCCGCCGGATGCCGCAAGCGCCTGGCCGGCCTGGGGGATGTGACATGACATGTGACATCGATCCCATGCCTGCCGGCAGGATTTCCGACCCCTGCTGCTGCGCAAACGACCGTTCGACCGGCAAATTCGACTGCTCTTCCCCGACGAGCGACCAAAGGGTAACGCGCCTTGATCAGTGGTTCGGGAAGGTGGATGAAAACGTCGAAAAAGATCTTAAAGTGAGCCCCTGTTTGTCAGGCGGTAAATGGGGAATTGTAAGGGATGCAGGTCTTCGGACCGGTTTCCCGGGGATTTTTTCTTGATCGGGTGGTTTTGTGGGATTTGGCCTTCAAACATTGTTATCGCGTGGACCGGCCCCGTTGATCGGGGTGGATTTCAGCGCGTCCAGCGTCAAAGTCGTCGAGCTTTCCGCCGGTAAACAGGCACCGATGCGCCTGGAACGGTACGCCATCGAGCCGATCGAGCGTGGCGCCGTGGTCGATGGCAACGTGGAACGTCACGAAGCCGTGGCCGATGCGCTGCTGCGTGCCCTGCGCAAGGCCGGTACCTCGACCCGGCAGGTGGCCATGGCGCTGCCTTCGTCGTCGGTCATCACCAAGCGGATCACGCTGCCGGCGGATCTGACCGAGGATGACTACGAGGTGCAGGTCGAGTCGGAGGCCAGCCAGTACATCCCCTTCGCCATCGACGAAGTGAACCTGGACTTCCAGGTGCTGGGCCCCTCGGCCACCGACGAAACCAGCGTCGACGTGCTGCTGGCCGCCTCACGCAAGGAAAAGGTCGATGACCGGGTGATGGTGGCCGAACTGGCCGGCCTGAAGCCGCTGATCATCGATGTCGAGCCCTACGCGGCCCGCATCTCCATCGACAACATCATCAGCCAGCTGCCGGCCGGTGGCGAAGGGCAGATCCTGGCCGTGTTCGACATCGGCCAGACCGCCACACGTCTGGCGGTGGTCTACAACGGCCAGACCGTCTTCGAGCGTGAACAGCCCTTCGGCGGCAACCAGCTGACGCAGGAAATCGTGCGCCTCTACGGCCTGACCGCCGAAGAGGCCGAGCTGAAAAAGCGCAGCGGCGACCTGCCCGAAAACTACACGAAAGAACTGCTGCACCCCTTCGTCGAGGCCGGCGCCACCGAACTGGCCCGCTCGCTGCAGTTCTTCTTCTCGTCCACGCCGTACCAGCGTGTCGACCGGATCCTGCTGGCAGGCGGCGCGGCCGTCACCCCGGGCCTGGCCGAAGCGGTACTGCAGAAAACCTCGGTGCCCACCGAAATCCTCAGCCCCTTCCAGGGCATGGAAATCGGTGATGCCGTGTCCGAGAAACAGATGAATCTGGACGCGCCCGCACTGCTCGTGAGCTGCGGCCTGGCCATGAGGAGGTTCGACCAATGATCCGTATCAACCTGTTGCCGCACCGCGAACAGAAACGCGAGCGGCGCAAACGCGACTTCAACGGCCAGCTGGTGGCCGCGGCCCTGGTGGGCGGTGGCCTGGTGTTTCTGGGCGGGATGTTCATCAACCACCAGATCGAGAACCAGAATGCCCGCAACGACCTGATCCGCAACGAGAACCAGAAACTCGATGCGCAGATCGCGGAAATCAAGGATCTGGAAAGCGCCATTGCCTCGCTGAAGGCACGCCAGACCGCCGTGGAAGACCTGCAGAGCGACCGGACCATCCCGGTGCACCTGTTCGACGAGCTGGTCAAGATGACACCTGAAGGCGTGTACCTGGACAAGCTGGAACAGCGCGATATGCAGGTCACGCTCACCGGCAAGGCACAGTCCAACGAACGCGTGGCCGAATTCCTGCGCAACCTCAGCGACGGCAGCCCGTGGCTGGAAAAACCGCAGCTCGAGGAAATCCGTGAGGAAGAACTGCGCAGCCGCGGCCGCAACGGCGATGTCAAGCGTGCGCATGAATTCCGCCTGAACGTGCTGGTCAAGCGCCAGGCGCCGGCGCAGCTCAACGCCCAGCCCGGCAAGGTGGCCCTCAACACCGCTGCCACCCAGGGAGCCAAGTGATGAAGAACGTTGAAATCAATTTCAGCGGCCTGACCCGGCAGTTCGAGGGTCTGAACGGCCGCCACCCCGGCCTGTGGCCGATTGCCCCCAAGGCGCTGCTGCTCTCGGGCGTCGTGGCTGCCCTGGTGGCTGCCGGCTGGTTTGCCTACTGGAGCGGCCTGAACGAGGAACTGGAATCGGCCCAGGCCCAGGAGCAGACCCTGAAGGACGAATACACGCAGAAAGTGGCCAAGGCCGTCAACCTCGACGACCTGCGCCGCCAGAAAGTGCTGGCCGAACAGTACGTGGGCGTGCTGGAGAAACAGCTGCCCAGCCGTGCCGAAATGGATGCCCTGCTGTCGGACATCAACCAGGCCGGTGTGGGTCGCGGCGCCACGCTGCAGCTGTTCCGCCCGGGTTCCGTGGAGCTGAAGAAACACTACGCCGAACTGCCCATCGCCGTGAAGGTGGTGGGCGGGTTCCACGACCTGGCCTCGTTCAGCAGCGACCTGGCCAACCTGCCACGTATCGTGACGCTCAACAACATCACCATCGAACACAAGAACGGTGGGAATCTGGAAATGAGCGCCACCGCAAAAACCTTCCGCTATCTGGACAAGGATGAAATCGCCGGTCAGGCGGCCGGGGGCAAGAAATGAACGCGCACAAACGATGGATGACCGCAGGCTCGGCCCTGCTGCTGGGCACCGTGCTCAGCGGCTGCAGCGCCAACCTCGATGAAGTGCAGGCGTGGATGGACAACACCCGCAACGACACGCCGCGCAAGGTGGGCAAGCTGGACGAGCCGAAGAATTTCGTGCCCTTCCGCTACGAAGCGAAGCTGGACTACGACCCCTTCTCGGACAGCAAGCTGGTGGTGGCCATGGCCAATCTGAGCGACCGCAGCCGCTCGGGCCTGGCGCCGGACCGCAACCGCCGCAAGGAAGTGCTCGAGAATTTCCCGCTGGACTCCGTGAAGCTGGTGGGTCACCTGCAGAACAAAACCAACGGCAACGTTGCATTGCTGGCGGTGGATGACGTGGTCTATCAGGCACGCGTGGGCAACTACGTGGGCCAGAACTACGGTCGCATCACCAGGATTACCGAAACCGAAATGGGCGTGAAGGAGCTGGTGCGCGATGCCGCCGGCGACTGGGTGGAACAGGACACCACGCTCTCTCTCGAAGACGAACCCAAATCATGAACCAACGACCTGGGAAACATACGGCCATGCGCTTTCTGAAAACCTCCATCGCCGCAGCCCTTGTCGGGTTCGGCACCGTTGCTGCCAGCCCGGCCTGGGCCATCAGCAATTCCATCGAATCGATCATCGGCTCGCAGCAGGGTGAAGCCACGCAGGTGCGCATCCGCATGGGCATGCCGCTGACCGAGGTACCGCCCAGCTTCAGCCTGGCCAACCCGCACCGGCTGGCGCTCGACTTCAAGGACACCGACAACCGCATCGGCCGCAGCCTGGTCGAAATTGCCGGCGGTGACGTGAAAAGCGTCAACGTGGTGCAGAGCGGCGAGCGTTCGCGCGTCGTGCTGAACATGTCGCGCCCCATGCGCTTTCAGACCGAGATCGACGGCAACGACCTGATCCTGTCGCTCAACCGCCAGGACACCGTGGTCGGCGCCCCGGTCAAATCCGGCCCGCTGCCGATGGTGGCCCAGAATGCCCGCGGCAGCGTCCACGCACTGAAGGACATCGACTTCCGCCGTGGCAAGGACGGTGAAGGCCGTGTGGTCATCGACCTGTCCGACGACGGCGCCGGTGTGGACGTGCGCCAGCAGGGCAAGAACCTGATCGTCGAATTCCAGGGCACCTCGCTGCCGGCCAACCTGCGCCGCCAGCTGGACGTGGCCGACTTCGGCACGCCCATCAAAACGGTGCGCACGCAGTATCAGGGGGGCAACACCCGCCTGATCATCGAGCCGCAGGGCCTGTGGGAACACAGCGCCTACCAGAGCGACTCGCAGTTCGTGGTGGAAATCAAACCCGTCAAGGAAGACCCGAACCGCCTCACGCAGGGCAGCCGTCCTGGCTACCGCGGCGAGCGCCTGTCGCTGAACTTCCAGAATGTCGACGTGCGTGCGCTGCTGCAGGTCATTGCCGACTTCACCAATCTGAACATCGTCACCAGCGACACCGTGCAGGGCAAACTCACCCTGCGCCTGAAGGACGTGCCCTGGGACCAGGCACTGGACATCATCATGCAGTCGCGCGGCCTGGACATGCGCAAGAACGGCAACGTCGTGATGATCGCCCCGCGTGAAGAACTGGCCACCAAGGAAAAGCTCACGCTGGAATCGAAGCAGCAGATTGCCGAAATCGAGCCGCTGCGCACCGAGACCTTCACGCTGAACTACCAGACCGCAGAAAAAATCCGCGACATGCTGACCGACGAGAAACAGTCGGTTCTGTCCAAGCGCGGCAGCGCCCTGGCCGACATCCGTTCGAACAAACTGTTCGTGATGGACACCCCGTCGCGCCTGGATGAAGTGCGCCAGATGATTGCGCAGATCGACATTCCGGTGCGCCAGGTGCTGATCGAGGCCCGCATCGTCGAAGCCGACGACCGCTTCTCGCGCAACCTCGGCACCAAGCTGGGCTACTATGACCGCCGCTCCACCATGTACCGCACGGTGTCGCGTCCGAACCCGGTGACGGGCGAGGCCGAAGCCTACAACGTGCCGGTCTATGGTCCGGGCTCGAAGCTGGGCCGCGTGGGTTACGGCACCATTTCGGGCAACCTGTCCGGTTCGGCCGACCTGTCCGCGCAGCTGG
>ERZ772874.1613-NODE-1613-length-11595-cov-3.911265_pt1 | contig 11595 bp, 12 predicted proteins | sample MGYA00580586_ERZ772874 | MGnify/ENA primary metagenome ERZ772874 (study PRJEB29015, sample SAMEA2737952) | human oral metagenome | biome: human oral; feature: human-associated habitat; material: dental | place: China | collected 2154 ... | reverse complement strand
TCAAACAGCGCGACGGCTGGCAAGACCTCTACCGCGCCGCCCGCGACATGAGCTGAAGCGAACCATATGACCACCTATCGCTACCCCATCATCATTCCCCGCCGCTTGATGGATAAGACAGTCGGCATGGTCGTCTTTGACGGCAAGCAATTCACCCTGGATAACGGCAAAAGTTATCCCGCCGAGGCATTGGTCGATATGCGTTTTGGCGCTATCGGTTATCCGGCGCGGACATTGTGGTCGCTTTTATTGTTTCTGGCCGTGTCGCTCAGTTGCTTGTTGTTGTCCGCCCTGTTTTTTTATGTCGTTTCCGGTGCTGATTTGCTGGAAACCGCTTTCTCTTTTGTCGGTCTTATCTGTATTGTCATTGGAATATGGGCAGTTGGGCATTTCCAGCCGCGAGAGTATTTGCAACTGGTCTTTACCGACGGCAATGCCATTATTCTGCGCGCGCCCCGTTCTTTTCTACCGTTATTAAGCCGGCTAAAGCCGGAATGGGCATGGCAGGAAAGGCTGGATAATCCCTGTCCGCGCTGGGCGCGGATACCGCTTGGCCTTTGCTGCTGGGCGTTATGCGGGGTTGTGATGTATTACGCCGCCATACCGGATTGGCGACCGCCGGATAAATTTTTCAGCGTCTGCGTCCTGGCAGAAGATTATCCGCGCTTTATCCGTTTTGCCGATAAGGCGCAATGGCAGGGGAAAACCCTCTGCCCGGCACCCTATGATTTCCAGAATGAAGAAGGTTTTTATCGCGTGACTATTCAGCGTGAAGACGATGTTTTTTATGTGGCGCTTTGGAATGATGGTCCCGCTGATCCGTTTGAATATGTTTACCGCGCCGATAATGACAGGATTACCCCGCTTAAACAGCGTAGGGGGTTGCTGATGGTGCGCGCTATAAGCATCATCTTTGCCGCTTTTCCCGCCGCTTTTTTATATGCCCTGATTAAGGTGCTGTGGCGTTTTTATTTACGGAGGCGGTATGCATCGCGCTGAGTTATTGGAAGAAATTGCCGGGCGTTACGGCGTAGCGGCGGAATACCCGTGGCGGCGCTATCCGCAATATGCGGTTTTCCGCCATGCGGGTAACCGCAAATGGTTTGCCGTGCTGATGAACCCGCCGGGGCGCAAACTCGGCCTCGCGACAGAAGATGAAGTTGCCATCCTCAACGTCAAAATCCGCGCCGAGGAGAACAGCCTGCTGCGCGGCATGGACGGCGTCCTGCCCGCCTACCACATGAACAAGGAACACTGGGTCAGCCTGCGCCTTGATGTGTTGCCCGATGCCACGCTGCTGGATTTGCTGGCAGACAGTTATGCCCTGACCCGCGCTAAAATGCGCCGTGTCTCGCCCCGGGCGACTTTTTATGACCAGGAAAGCATCATGAATGACATTACCGATACCCTGAAAAACGGGCTCGCCGCGCAAACTGCGACAGACGCTGCTTACGAGCAATGGTTCCGCGAAAAAGTCACCCGTTCGCTTCATGATCCGCGCCCAGCCATACCGCATGATGAAGCGATGGCGCAGGTTGAAGCGGAATTAATGCGGCGCAGGGCAAGTGCTGCCACCATTCATTGCTGATAAATATCCTTAAAGAGTAAACCCATGGCCTCCCCCCACACCGACAAAATCCTTATCCTCGATTTCGGCTCGCAAGTCACGCAGCTGATCGCCCGCCGCGTACGCGAGGCGCATGTCTATTGCGAATTGCACCCCTACGATATGCCGCTCGCCGACATCAAAGCCTTCAATCCGAAAGGCATCATCCTCTCCGGCGGCCCCAATTCCGTTTATGACTCCGACTATCAGGCCGATACCGGCATTTTTGCCCTGGGCGTGCCCGTGCTTGGCATCTGCTACGGCATGCAGTTCATGGCGCATCATTTGGGCGGTGCGGTGCAGCCCGGCAACCAGCGCGAGTTTGGCTATGCGCAGGTGAAAACGGTTGATAGCGAGCTGACCAGCGGCATTTTTGACGGCACGCCGCACACGCTGGACGTGTGGATGAGCCACGGCGACAAGGTGAGCAAACTGCCCGACGGCTTCGTCGTCATCGGCGACACGCCGTCCTGCCCGATTGCGATGATGGAACACGCCGCCAAACGCTTCTACGGCATCCAGTTCCACCCCGAAGTAACCCACACCAAACAGGGGCGGGCGCTGCTGGACCGCTTCGTCCTTGACATCTGCAGCGCGCGCCCCAGCTGGACGATGCCGAACTACATCGACGAGGCCGTTGCCAATATCCGTACTCAGGTCGGCAGCGACGAAGTCATCCTCGGCCTGTCCGGCGGTGTGGATTCCTCGGTTGCCGCCGCCCTGATCCACCGCGCCATCGGCGACCAGCTCACCTGCGTTTTTGTTGACCACGGCCTGCTGCGTCTCGGCGAGGCGGAAGCGGTGATGGACATGTTCGCGCGCAACCTCGGCGTGAACGTCATCCACGTCGATGCTTCGGCAGATTTCATGGCAAAACTGGCAGGCGTGACCGATCCGGAGCAGAAGCGGAAAATCATCGGCGCGGAATTTGTCGAAGTCTTCCAGCGTGAGGCGGGCAAGCGGCAGAACGCGCGCTGGCTGGCACAAGGCACGATTTACCCGGATGTGATCGAAAGCGCGGGCGCGAAGACGAAAAAAGCCCACGCCATCAAGAGCCACCACAACGTTGGCGGCCTGCCGGAAACGCTGAACCTGCGCCTGCTCGAACCGCTGCGCGATCTCTTTAAGGACGAAGTACGCGAACTCGGTGTCGCCCTCGGCCTGCCGCGCGAAATGGTCTATCGCCACCCCTTCCCCGGCCCCGGCCTCGGCGTGCGCATCCTCGGTGAAGTGAAGCGGGAATACGCCGACCTGCTGCGCCAGGCGGATGCCATCTTCATCGAAGAACTGCGCGCGACGGCGGACGAACACGGCACCTCGTGGTACGACCTCACCAGCCAGGCCTTTGCCGTCTTCCTGCCGGTGAAATCGGTGGGGGTGATGGGCGATGGCCGCACCTACGATTACGTCGTGGCACTGCGCGCCGTCATCACCAGCGATTTCATGACCGCGCACTGGGCGGAGTTGCCCTATGCGCTGCTCGGCAAAGTATCAAACCGTATCATCAACGAAGTGCGCGGCATCAACCGCGTGGTCTATGACGTGAGCGGCAAACCGCCGGCGACAATTGAGTGGGAATAAGCGGCAAAAAGCGGCAGGGCAGGGCGGTTAAAACCGCCCTGTTTTTTTGTGCGCTCTTCGTACACGACAACCCCGTAACCGCTTGGCGCAAGCCCAGCATTTTCGCCGCTTGGCAAGGACGCAGTGTTTACGCCGCTTGGCGGATCCAGTGTTTGCGCCGCTTGGCGAGAACCCAGTGTTTGCGCCGCTTGGTGGGTCCAGTGTTTATACCGCTTGGCGAGCCCAGTGTTTATCTCGCTTGCGTGGGCTCAGGGTTTGTTAGCACCTTCGGGGTGCAGGCCGATGCCACGGTGCCGTTCGTGCAGGCGGGCGAGGACAGCGGGCCAGTCTAGGCCGCGCGCGTGCAGCAGCACGGTGAGGTGGTAGAGCAGATCGGCGATTTCGCCGCTGAGTTCGTCATCTTCGCCGGCAACCGCTGCCAGCGCGGTTTCCACGCCTTCTTCGCCGACTTTTTGCGCGATTTTTGTGAGGCCGCGCGCGTGCAGGCGGGCGGTGTAGGAGGTGGCCGGGTCGGCGTTTTTGCGGGCGGCGAGTTCGTCCGCCAGTTGTGCGAACCACGGCCAGCCCGGCGGCGGTTCGCGGTCGTAGGTGTGAAAGCAGCTCGTCGCACCGGTGTGGCAGGTGGGGCCCTGCGGTTCGGCGAGGATGAGCAGGGTGTCGTTGTCGCAGTCGAGGCTCATGGCACAGACGCCGAGGTAATGGCCTGAGGTTTCGCCTTTGGTCCACAGGCGCTGTTTGCTGCGCGAATAGAAGGTGACGCGGCCTTCGGCCTGTGTTTTTGCCAGCGCGGCGGGGTTCATGTAGCCGAGCATGAGGACGGTGCCGCGCGTGGCGTCCTGCACGATAACGGGTAACAGGCCGTTGATTTTTGCCCAGTTGATGTGTTTCTCCATGTGTTCTCCGGTATTGGGTGTCTGGTGATGGGCCTACGGGCTTAGGTGCCCGCCAAGCGGCGTAGTTACGCGCTCAGCGCCGCACTTCGATGCCTTCTGCCGCGAGGTAGGTTTTCAGTTCGCCGATGTGGATGCTGCGTTTGTGGAAGACGCTGGCGGCGAGCGCACCATCGACGTTGGCGTCCAAAAAGGCGTCGCGGAAGTGTTCTTTGGCACCGGCGCCGCCTGAGGCGATGAGCGGCACGCGACAAGCGGCGCGCACGTATTTGAGTTGGTCAAGGTCGTAGCCCTGGCGCACGCCGTCGCGGTTCATCATGTTGAGGACGATTTCCCCGGCGCCGCGCTGCTGCACCTCTTCCACCCAGTCGAGCAGCAGGCGGCCGCTGCTGCGGCTGTGGGCGGCGTCGCCGGTGTATTGATATACGCGGTATTCGCCGCTTTCCGCGTCGTGCCAGCTGTCGATGCCGACGACGACGGCCTGCACGCCGAAGCGTTCGGCGAGTTCGTTGATGAGTTTCGGTCGCGCCAGCGCCGGGCTGTTCACCGAGATTTTGTCGGCACCGTCGGCGAAGAGGGCGGCAGCGGTGGCGACGCTGTCGATGCCGCCGGCGACGCAGAAGGGGATGTCGAGGGTTTCGCTGACGCGGCGCACCCAGTGTTTGTCGACGCTGCGGCGCTGGGTGGAGGCGGTGATGTCGTAGAAGACGAGTTCGTCGGCGCCTTCGGCGGCGTAGCGCGCGGCCAGCGGCAGGATGTCGCCGATGGTTTCGTGGTCGCGGAATTGCACGCCTTTGACGACTTGGCCGTCGCGGACGTCCAGGCAGGGGATTATGCGTTTGGCCAGCATGTGAGTGCCTCCTTCAGGGTGATGCGGCCGTCGAGCAGGGCGCGGCCAGTGATGATGCCGCTAACGCCGCTGCCGTCGAGGGCGCGGATGTGGTCGAGGTTGCCGATGCCGCCTGAGGCCTGGATGTTGAGCTCTGGGTAGGCGGTGTGCAGTTCGCGGTAGAGCGCGGTGTTCGCGCCTTGCAGGGTGCCGTCGCGGCTGATGTCGGTGCAGAGGATGTGGCGCAGGCCATGCGGCTGGTAGGCGGTGATGAGGTCGGAGAGGGTTTGCTGGCCGCCCTCCTGCCAGGCGTTGTGGGCGACGTAGTAGTGGCCGTCGGCGCCGGGATGGACGTCAAGGGCGAGGACGAGGCGGTCGCCGCCGTAGGTTGCGAGCCAGTTTTGCACGGTGGCGGGCGCTTTGACGGCGAGCGAACCGATGACGATGCGCGCCGCGCCTGCCGCCAGCAGGGCGTCGATGTCGGCGCTGCTGCGGATGCCGCCGCCGATTTGTACTGGCAGCGGGCAGGCGGCGATGAGGCGGGTAATCAGCGCGGTTTGTCGCGCCGCCGGGTCGCGTGCGCCGCTGAGGTCAACGAGGTGCAGGCGTTCGGCACCTTCGGCGGCGTATTGTTGGGCGCGGGCGATGGGGTCGGCGCCGTAGTCGGTCTGGCGGTTGTAGTCGCCCTGGTAGAGACGGACGATTTGTCCGTCGATGAGGTCGAGGGCGGGGATGATGGGGGTGGTGTTCATGGGTTTTCCGGTTGTGGGGTGAGTAGTGTGCTGACGGTAACCAGGGTGTAACCCTGGGCGCGCAGACCGTCGATGATGTGCGGCAGTGCTTCGCGCTCGGCGCGGCAGGCATCAGGGCAAAACGGGTGCAGCAGGATGATGGCGCCGTTGTGCGCCTGGGCGAGGGCGGCAGCGGTGATGGCTTCGGCGCTGGGTGGCTGGTGGCGGGCGGGTTCGCTGTCCCACATCACGGTGGTGATGTGGTGGCGGGCGAGGTACCACGGCAGGCCGAGCAGTTTTTTGCCGTAGGGCGGGCGGAAGTGGATGGGGCCGTGGTAGCCGGCGGCGCGGATCAGGGCGTTGGTGTCTTCGATTTCGCGCGCGATGAAGGCCGGCGAACGCAGCAGGAAGCGCCGGTGGCTGTAGGAGTGGTTGCCCAGTTCGTGTCCGGCGGCGGCAATGCGCTGCGCCGCCTGCGGGTAGCGCGCCATGTTTTCGCCGATCATGAAGAAGGTGGCCTGCACGTTTTTTTCGGCCAGCACTGCCAGCACGGCGTCGCTGGTGCTTTCGCTTGGCGCATCATCGAAGGTGAGGGCGATGTGTTTGTGATCATTCGCGCCGTGGCAGACGAGGTCGCCGAGGAGCTGGTAGCAGCGGGCGTTCATCAGCAGGTAGAGGCCGACGGCGGCGACCAGGGTCAGGGTTATGGTCAGCAGGATTTTGTTTTTCATTGTTTCTCGCTTGATGGGGGATGGCTGGGGCTATGTGGGGTTGTCCCGCTTGGCGCCGGCCTCAGGTGTTGTGGATGAAGTTATGGAGCAGGCGGGCACCGGCGCTGCCGCTGCGTTCGGGGTGGAATTGCACGCCGTAGTAGTTGTCCCGGGCGAGGGCTGCGGCGAAGGGGATGCCGTAGTCGCAGGTGGCGATGGTGGCGGGGCTTTCGAGGACGGCGTAGCTGTGCACGAAGTAGTAGTGGCTGTCCGGCGGGATGTCGGCAAAGAGCGGGTGGCCGGGCGTGGCGTGGACGCGGTTCCAGCCCATATGCGGCAGCGGCAGGTCATGCGCGGGCAGGCGCGTGGTCTGGCCGGGGATGAGGCCGAGGGTGGCGAGGTCGCCTTCGGCGGAATGCGCAGTGAGGAGTTGCATGCCGAGGCAGATGCCGAGCAGCGGCTGGGTCGCGTGCTGGATAACGGGGATGAGGCCGCGCGCGGTGAGGCTGGCCATGGCGGCGCTCGCCGTGCCGACGCCGGGCAGGAGCAGTTTGTCGGCAGCGGCGATGGCGGCGGGTTCGGCGCTGATGTCGGCGTGGATGCCCAAGCGTTTTAAGGCATGGTGCAGGGAGGCGAGGTTGGCGCAGCCGGTGTCGATGATGAGGGTGTTCATAGGGTTCCTTTGCTGCTGGGCAGGCGGTCGTCTTCGATGCGCAGTGCCTGACGCAGGCAGCGGCCAAAGGCTTTGTAGAGGCTTTCGGTTTTGTGGTGGTCGTTGCGGCCGGTGGTTTCGAGGTGCAGGGTCGCGCCGAGGCTTTGCGCCAGCGAGTAGAAGAAGTGTTCGGTCATTTCGGTGCTGTAAGCGCCGAGCATGGGTCGCTTGAAGCGGGCGCGGAAGTGCAGGTAGGGGCGGGCGGAGAGGTCGAGGGCGCAGCGGGCGCGGCTTTCGTCCATGGGCAGGATGAAGCCGAAGCGGGCGAGGCCGCGTTTGTCACCGAGGGCTTCGCGCAGGGCCTGGCCGAGGGCGAGGGCGCTGTCTTCGATGGTGTGGTGGTCGTCGATGTGCAGGTCGCCGTGGCAGGTGAGGTGCAGGCGGAAGCCGCCGTGGGTGGCGATTTGATCGAGCATGTGGTCGAAGTAGCCGATGCCGGTGTGGATGTCGCTGAGGCCCGCTTCGTCCAGCCATACTTCGGCGCGGATGTCGGTTTCGCGCGTTTTGCGTTCGACGACGGCATGGCGCGGCGCGCGCCCGGCGGGGTTTCCGGTGATGTTTTTGTGCAGGAGTTTTTCGGCGATGTGCGTCCAGTTCATGTTGCTGCGGTGGTAGTGGATGCCACGGATACCGAGGTTGCGCGCGAGTTCGAGGTCGGTTTCGCGGTCGCCGATGGTGTAGCTGTCCGCCGGATCGAAGCGTTGGGCGGCGATGTCGTCGGCGAGCAGGCCGGTCTGCGGTTTGCGGCAGGTGCAGCCGTCTTCGGGGCGGTGCGGGCAGATGTAGATGGCAGCGAAGTGGATACCCTGGCTGGCGAGGATGTCGAGCAGTTTTTGCTGGGGTTTGTCGAAGTCGGCGCGGGGGAAGCTCTCCGTGCCGAGGCCGTCCTGGTTGCTGACCATGACGAGGCGGTAGTGTTTTTGTAGTTGGATGAGGGCGGGGATGACGCCGGGTTCGAGGGCGAGTTTTTCCAGGGTGTCGATTTGCCGGCTGGGCAGGGGTTCGTCGATGAGGGTGCCGTCACGGTCGATGTAGAGGGTGGGTTGCATGGTGGGTTCCTGGTTTGGGTTTTGGGAAAGCGCGTGGTTATCCCGCTTGGCGGCGGTTTAGCATTGTTTCAGCACGGTCAGGGTTTCTGTCATTTCAGTGGCGCTGCCGATGGTGATGCGGATGTGGTCGGCGAGACCGAGGGCGTTCTGCTGGCTGCGGGTGATGATGCCGGCGGCGCTGAGGGCGGCGAAGGTGCGCGGGCCGTCGTGGCAGTGGATGAGCAGGAAGTTGGCACCGCTGGGTTCGACGTGCTTGACGGCGGGCAGGGCGCGCAGGGCGGCAGCGAAGTGTTCCCGCTCGGCGAGGGTGGCAGCGACGCGTGCGCGCATGAGCCTGAGGCCGTCCGCTTGCAGGGCCTGGGCGGCGAGGTCGGCCACCGGGCCGGGCAGCGGGTAGGGGGCGATGGTTTTTTGCAGCAGGGCGATGAGTTCGGGGTTGGCGAGGGTGAAGCCGCAGCGCAGGCCGGCGAGGGCGAAGGCTTTGGACAGGGTACGGATGATGGCGAGGTGCGGGTAGTGGGGCAGGACGTCAACGAGGCTCTCGACCGGGCTGTATTCGATGTAGGCTTCGTCCACGGCGACGATGGCGCGTCCAGCGGTCATTTTTAGCAGGGCGAGCAGGTCGGCGCGGTGCAGCAGGGTGCCGGTGGGGTTGTTGGGGTTGCAGATGTAGAGGATTTTTACGCCGGGCAGTGCTTTTTCGATGGCGGGCAGGTCGAGCTGCCAAGCGGCGGTGAGCGGCACGGTTTTTTGCGGCAGGCCGAGGGTGGCGGCGCTGACGGCGTACATGCCGTAGGTGGGCGGGCAGTGCAGCACCGCGTCGCCGGGTTCGCAGAAGGTTTTGAGCAGCAGTTCGATGGCTTCGTCGCCGCCCCGGCTGACCAGCACGTTCTTTGGTGTCAGGCCGGCATAGGCGGCGTAGGCGTTAATGACGGCGGCGGGCTGCGGTTCGGGGTAGCGGTTGTAGTCGCTTTTGCTGAGGTGCAGGGCGGGCGCGTCCGGTGCTTCGTTGGCGTTCAGCCAGGTGTGGCCGGCACCGCCGAGGCGGCGGGCGGATTGGTAGGGGCTGAGGGCGCGGATGTTGGCGCGGGCGAGGTCGGCGATGGTCATGGTTGGTCTCCGGTGGTTTCGAGGCGGATGCGCACGGCTTCGCGGTGCGCGTCCAGTTGTTCGGCGGCGGCGAGGGTCATCACGGCGGGGGCGAGGGCGCGGAAGCCGCCGTCGCTGAGTTCTTGTACGGTCATGCGTTTCATAAAGTCGGCGATGCCGAGGCTGGAGCTGCTGCGGCTGTGGCCGTAGGTGGGCAGGACGTGGTTGGTGCCGCTGGCGTAGTCGCCCATGCTTTCCGGGCTGTAGGCGCCGAGGAAGATGGAGCCGGCGTTCTCGATAGTGGGCAGGAGGGCGCGCGGGTCGGCGGTCTGCACGATAAGGTGTTCCGGCGCGTAGGCGTTGCTGATGGCGACGGCCTGTTGCAGGTCAGCGGCGAGGATGGCGCGGCTGTGGGCGAGTGCTGCGGCAGCGGTATCACGGCGCGGCAGACGGGCGAGCTGGCGGGCAAGTGCGGCGTCGGTGCGGACGATGAGTTCGGCGCTGGGGCTGACAAGGATGACCTGGCTGTCGGCGCCGTGTTCAGCCTGGGAGAGCAGGTCGCTGGCGATGTAGTCCGGGTTGGCAGTATCGTCGGCGATGACCAGCACTTCCGAGGGGCCCGCTTCCATGTCAATGGCGGTGCCGAGGGCGCGGGCGCGGCGTTTGGCGGCGGTCACGTAGGCGTTGCCGGGGCCGTAGATTTTGTCCACCGGCGCGATGCTTTCGGTGCCCAGGGTTAGGGCGGCGATGGCTTGCGCGCCGCCGACGGCGTAGAGGTGTTCGACGCCGCAGAGGCGGGCGGCATAGAGGGTGGCATAGGCGACGGGCGGCGGGGTGCAGAGGATGATGTCGCGGCAGCCCGCGAGGCGGGCGGGGATGGCGAGCATGAGCACGGTGGAGAAAAGCGGCGCGCTGCCGCCGGGGATGTAGAGGCCGATGCGTTCCAGCGGGCGGTTGAGGAGGGCGCAGCGCACGCCGGGCTGGGTTTCGATTTCCAGCATGGGTGGCGGCAGTTGCGCGCGGTGGAAGGTTTCGATGTTGGCTTTGGCGGTGGCGAGTGCCTGTTTGAGTTCGGCAGGGACGCGCGCGGCGGCGGCATCAATTTCCGTAGCGCTGATGCGCAGCTCGTCGCGCTGCACGTGGTCGTATTTGGCGGTAAGGGTGCGCAGAGCAGCGTCGCCTGCGGCTTCAACTTCGGCGAAGATGGCAGCGACGGCGGCATCAATGTCGGCGGCGATGGTTTGCGCCGGGCGGCGCAGGGCGGCGCGGCGGGCGGTGGGATCGAGTGCGTTCCAGTTCAGGGTTTGCATGGGGCCTCCTCAGGCAAGCATTTTTTCGATGGGCAGGACGAGGATGGAGCTCGCGCCTTCGCCGCGCAGGGCTTCCATGGTTTCCCAAAAGAGGGTTTCCTGGCTGACGGCGTGCACCGCCACTTTGTCGTCCGCACCGGCGAGCGGCAGGATGGTGGGGTTTTCCACGCCGGGCAGCAGGCGGGTGATGGCGGTGAGGCGGTCGCGTGGCGCGTGCAGCATGATGTATTTGGATTCGGCAGCTTGTTGCACGCCGCGAATGCGGGTGAGGATTTTGTCCACCAGCGCCTGTTTTTCCGGAACAAGCGGCTCGGCGCGCTGGATGAGGCAGGCTTGCGAGCGGTAGATGACTTCGACTTCGCGCAGGCCATTCGCTTCCAGGGTTGCCCCGCTGGAAACAAGGTCGCAGATGGCGTCGGCCAGTCCGGCACGCGGCGCGACTTCTACCGAACCGTTGAGCAGGATGGTGCGGCAGGCGACGCCGCGCGTTTGCAGTGCCTGTTTCAAGAGGTGCGGGTAGGAAGTGGCGATGGTGCGGCCATTGAGTGCAGCTAGGCCGTCGAAAGGGGCATCTTGCGGCACGGCCAGCGACAGGCGGCAGTGGCCGAAGTCGAGGCGGCAGAGGCGGGTGTAGTCGCAGGCTTCGCCTTCGCTGCGCCGCGCCAGTTCTTCTTCTTCGAGGACGTTTTCGCCGACGATGCCGAGGTCAACGACACCGGCGAAAACGAGGCCGGGAATGTCGTCATCGCGCACGCGCAGCAGGTCGATGGGCAGGTTCTCGGCGCAGGCGATCAGTTTCTGTTCGGCGAGGTGGATTTTCACGCCGCAGCGGCGCAGCAGTTCTGCGGAATCAGCGCTTAGTCGTCCTTTTTTCTGCAAGGCGATGCGCAGGCGGGGTTGGGTCATGGGGTCTCCTCTGTTTGCCATTGGGGGATAAAAAAAACCTCCCGGAAGCGGACTTCCGGGAGGTTGGAGGAAAGAGAGGGGAATCTCGCACCGGCCCGGAAGCGTTTCTTCCGGACGACAGCACATCAGCCCGAAAGACTTTCAGGATGATGATGGTGATGCTGACGATTGATGCGGTTCAT
>ERZ772874.1611-NODE-1611-length-11608-cov-11.926686_pt1 | contig 11608 bp, 6 predicted proteins | sample MGYA00580586_ERZ772874 | MGnify/ENA primary metagenome ERZ772874 (study PRJEB29015, sample SAMEA2737952) | human oral metagenome | biome: human oral; feature: human-associated habitat; material: dental | place: China | collected 2154 ... | reverse complement strand
CGCCTGCCGCGGCTGGCAGCCCTGGTCGGCCGAGCGCTTTGCGGCGGCCCGTCAGGCCGGCGTGCCGGTGTTCGTCGATTTCACGGCCGCCTGGTGCCTGAGCTGTCAGGTGAACCAGAAGGTGGCGCTGGATCGCGACGAGGTGCAGGCTGCCTTCCGCGAGCGCAACGTTCTGCTGCTCAAGGCCGACTGGACGAAGCGTGATCCGGCCATCTCGGCCGAGCTGGCCCGTTATGGCCGCAACAGCGTGCCGCTCTACCTGTACTTCGAGGGGCGTGACCCCAACGCCGCCCCCCGCCGGCTGCCTGAACTGCTGACGGTGGATACGGTGCTGACGGCCATCGGGGCACAGAAGGGCTGACGGGGGTCAGCCGGCAGTCCGGCTGCCGGGCAGGCCCAGCACGGCCCGCATGTCGAACAGGCCGTGGGCCTGGCCGGCCAGGAAGCGGCAGGCACGCAGGCTGCCGTCGGCATAGTGGGCGCGGCTGGTGGCGCGGTGGCGGATCTCGATCTGCTCGCCGGTGCCGGCAAACAGCACGGTGTGGTCACCCACGATGTCGCCACCGCGAATGGTGGAAAACCCGATGGAACCGGGCTGGCGCGGGCCGGTATGGCCCTCGCGGGCAAACACGCCGATTTCCTTCAGTGGCTGGCCCAGCTGGGTGGCAATGGCCTCGCCGATGGCCAGGGCGGTGCCGGACGGGGCGTCCACCTTGTGTTTGTGGTGGGCCTCGATCACCTCGATGTCGGTGTCTGCCAGCATCTGCGTGGCCAGTTCGATCAGGCGGATGGCGATGTTGACGCCCGGGCTCATGTTGGCGGCCTGCACGATGGCAATGTGCCGGGCGGCCGTCTGCAGGCGTGCCTTCTCGTCATCCGAAAACCCGGTGGTGCCGATCACCATCTTCACGCCCAGCCGGGTGCAGATGTCCAGATAGCCCAGCGTGGCTTCGGGGCGGGTGAAGTCGATCAGCACGTCGGCACCCTTCAGCGCCTCTTCGGCCTGGTCGGTGATGGTCACGCCGGTGGCCTGGCCCATGAAGGCGCCGGCATCCGCGTCCAGCGACGGGCTTCCGGGTCGGTCCAGGGCAGCGGCCAGTTCCATGTCGGGGGCGGCCAGCACCGCCTCGATCAGCATGCGCCCCATGCGGCCGGAGGCGCCGGCAACGGCAATCTTCATGATTTTTCAGTCTCCTTCGGCTGGTAGCCGGGCAGGGCGGGGTCGTTCGGGTCGTCACGGGCCGGCAGCGGGTCATGCTTTATGTCGGTGACCCGGTTGTCGGCAAAGAACACCGTCACCCGGCGCAGTTCGGATTCGCCGTTGGGGTACTGGAAGCGGAACACGTATTCCCAGCGGTTGGGATGGAACACGTCGGCCAGCAGCGGCGTGCCGATGCGCAGGCGCACCTCGTCGGGGCTCATGCCGGTGCGCACCTCGTCCAGCATCTGCTGGTTGATGTAGTTGCCCTGCGGAATGGCAAAGCGGTAGGGCTCCAGAAAGCCGCTGCGCGAGCGGTCGGAGGCGCAGCCGGCCAGTGCCGTGACGGCGGCCAGCGCCAGCAGGGGGACGGAATGGCGAATGAGTCGGTGAGGCATTCGGGGGTCTGGCTGGGTTGGAGGAAATGCAGGGCCACACGCGTGTTGGTCCCGCGAAACGCACGCGGCCCCTGCATGTAAAGTTCCTGCAAAGTTGCCGGTGCCGATGGTTTCGGGCCGGGGATACCCCCGTATGATAAGGGCTTCCTGTTTCATGCTGTTTCAGCTTCATGTCAGCTTCGTTCCGCGCGGCGTCGGGCCGCCGTACTGTTCTGGTGGTCACGGTGGTGGTGCTGCTGGCCATCGGGGCCGGTCTCTGGTTCTGGGTCATCAAACCCTCGTCCGGCACAGCCCCGGTGGCGGACATGCCGCCGGGTCCGCCCGGCGCGCCCGGAGGCCCCGGCGGGCCCGGTGGCGGGCAGCCGGTCACCGTCAGTGTTTCCCCGGTGCTGAAGGGGGCTTTCCCGGTGCTGGTGCGGGCCGTGGGCAATGTCACGCCCTACAACACGGTGACGGTGGTGCCGCAGGTGGAAGGGCGGCTGCTGCGTGTGCACTTCCGGGAGGGTGACCGGGTGAAGGCCGGCGACCTGCTGGCCGAGCTGGATGCCCGGGCGCTGGAGGCCAGCCTGGCCGAGGCCCGGGCCACCCAGGCACAGAACCAGGCCGAACTGAAGAACGCGCAGGCCGATCTGGCCCGCTACCAGCGGCTGTTCAGGCAGGATTCGGTGGCCCGCCAGCAGCTCGACACCCAGCAGGCGCTGGTGCGGCAGCTGCAGGCACGCTCTGCGGCCGACCAGGCCAAGGTGGACAGTGCTCGCGTACAGCTGGGCTATACGAAGATCCACGCGCCGGTGAGCGGCCGGCTGGGTCTCATCAAGACCAACGTGAGCGCCATGATCGGCCCCAGTACCACCGACGGGCTGGTGAGCATCGTGCAGGTCGATCCGATTTCCGTGGTGTTCGGCGTGCCCGAGGTGCAGCTGCAGTCGCTGCGCGACGCGATGGCGCAGACTCGGGAACCGGGCCCCGATCAGGGAGAGGGCGCTCATCAGGAACAGGGCAGGAGCCAGCGTGACCCGGGGGCGGATATCCAGCGCCAGCAGAACATGTCAGAGGGCCTGGAAGTGCAGGCGTGGGACCGCACCGAATCCCGCCTGCTGGCCACCGGCCGGCTGACCACGCTGGACAACCAGATCGACACCACCACGGGAGCACTGCGGGTGCGGGCGCGCTTCGACAATCCGGGTGAACAGCTCTTTCCCAACCAGTTCGTCAATGTGCGGCTGACCCTGCAGACGCTGCCCGGGGCGCTGAGTGTGCCGGTGGATGTGGTGCAGTTCGGCAACCAGGGCAACTATGTGTACGTGGTGCGCGACGGCAAGGCCCATATCCAGACGGTGAAGCTGGGTGCCAGTGCCTCGGATCGTGTGCAGGTCGTCGACGGGCTGCAGGCCGGCGAACAGGTGGTGCTGGAGGGCATGGACAGCCTGCGCGATGGCAGCCGGGTGAAGATCGTCGCGCCGGTGGAGGGCGACCCCGATGCGCTGCTCGGTGGCCTGCAGGATGAGGGGGCGGGCAAACCGGCACCCGTGGCTGGTCATGCGGCACCCGCGGGCGGGAATGCGGAATCTGCAGGCGGGAATGTGGGACCCACAGGCGAGGATGCCCAGTCTGCCGGGAATGCCCAGCCTGCCGGGGATGCCGGCCCGGGTGGCGACGCACCGCCTGAACCCTGAGCGGGGCAGACGCCATGAACATCTCCCGTCCGTTCATCCTCCGGCCCATTGCCACCTCGCTGCTGATGCTGGCGCTGCTGGTGGCGGGGCTGCTGGCCTGGCGGCTGCTGCCGGTGGCGGCGCTGCCGCAGGTGGAATATCCGGTCATCCAGGTGCAGGGCGAGCTGCCCGGGGCCGGACCCGACACGGTGGCGCGGATGATCACCGCGCCGCTGGAGCGCAACCTCGGCCAGATCTCGGGGCTCAAGCAGATGTCGTCGGCCAGTGGTGCCGGCGTGTCGGTGATCACGCTGCAGTTTGCGCTCGACACGCGCATGGACGTGGCCGAGCAGGACGTGCAGTCGGCGCTGGACAATACCAGCGGGGTGCTGCCGCAGGGCATGCCGTCACCCCCGCGCTACCGCAAGGTCAATCCGGCCGATACCCCCATTCTGACGCTGGCGGTCAGCTCGAAGACGCTGCCGCTGCCCCAGGTGCATGACCTGATCGACACCCGCATGGCGCAGAAGCTCGCCCAGGTGCAGGGGGTGGGGCAGGTGAGCCTGGCCGGCGGCCAGCGGCCGGCCATCCGCGTGCAGGCCGACAGTGCCGCGCTGAAATCGGCGGGCCTGACGCTGGCCGACCTGCAGAAGGTGATTGCCTCGGCCAATGCCAACCTGCCCAAGGGCAGCTTCGATGGTCCGGTGCGCAGCACCATTCTGGATGCCAACGACCAGATCACTACGGTCAGCCAGTACGACGATCTGGTGGTGACCTGGAAGAACGGGGTGCCGCTGCGCCTGAAGGATGTGGCAAAGGTGGTGCAGGGGCCGGAGGACCGCTTTCTGGCCGCCTGGGCCGATGCCGAGCGCGCCATCCTGATCAGCGTGCAGCGTCAGCCCGATGCCAACGTGATCGAGGTGGCGGACCGGGTGCGCGAGCTGCTGCCGCGGCTGACCGCCACGCTGCCGGCCAGCGTCGATGTGCGCATCCTCACCGACCGGATGGAGAGCATCCGCAGCTCGGTGCGCGACGTGCAGACCGAGCTGGTGCTGGCCGTGGGGCTGGTGGTGCTGGTGACGCTGCTCTTCCTGCGTTCGGGGCGGATGACGCTGATTCCGGCCGTGGCGGTGCCGCTGTCGCTGGTGGGCACCTTTGCCGTGATGTATCTGGCCGGTTATTCGCTCAACAACCTCAGCCTGATGGCACTGACCATCGCCACCGGTTTCGTGGTGGACGATGCCATCGTGATGATGGAGAACATCGCCCGGCACCGCGAGGCCGGCAAGCCGCCCCTGCAGGCCGCACTCGACGGGGCCCGCGAGATCGGCTTCACGCTGGTGTCGCTGACCGTGTCGCTGATTGCCGTGCTGATTCCGCTGCTGTTCATGGGGGACGTGGTGGGGCGGCTGTTCCATGAGTTTGCCGTCACGCTGGCCGTGTCGATTGCCCTGTCGCTGGTGGTGTCTCTGACGCTGACGCCGATGATGTCGGCGCGGATGCTGAAGGGGCATGACGGTAGGACGAAAGAGCAGACCGTAGGGCATCCTGTTCATGACGACAGGGCAAACGGGCGGCAGGGAGCGGATGCGCGCCATGAGCAGCATGATTTGTCATCAAACCATGCCGTTTCCATCACTTCGTCCGGAAATGCGGATCCTGGCGGAAATGCCGGTTCTGCCGGACACGCAGGTTTTCTCGATCGCCTCATCGCCGCCTATGGCCGCAGCCTGCATCGCGTGCTCGATCACCAGCCGTTGATGCTGGGGGTGATGCTGGCAACGCTCGCAGCCACGGTGCTGCTCTATCTGGCCGTGCCCAAGGGATTTTTCCCGGTGCAGGACAGTGGCGTGATCCAGGTGGTGACGCAGGCGCCCGGCACCATCTCCTTCGAGGCGATGAAGCGCCAGCAGGAAACCGTGGCCGCGCAGCTGCTGGCCGATCCGGACGTGCAGAGCCTGTCGTCGTTCATCGGCGTGGATGGCAGCAACACGGCGCTCAGCACCGGCCGCATGCTGCTCAATCTCAAGCCGCATGAAGATCGCAGCGATGACGTGCAGGCCATCATCGCGCGCCTGCGCCGGAAAATGGCCGACCGTCCGGTCGCCGAACGCCAGGCCATGGGCGTGTGGTTCCAGCCGGTGCAGGAGCTGTCCATCGAGGACCGCATCAGCCGCGCCCAGTACCAGATGACGCTGAGCACCCCCGACAGCAGCCTGCTGGCCGAATGGGTGCCGAAACTGCAGCGGGCGCTGGCCGCCCGCCCCGAGCTGGCCGACATCGGCAGCGACCTGCAGAACGATGGCTGGCAGGCGTACATCGACATCGACCGCACCGCCGCCGCCCGGCTGGGCGTGCAGGTGGAGACGGTGGCCACGGCACTGCAGAATGCCTTTGCCCAGCGCCAGATCGCCACGCTGTTTACCCAGTCCAACCAGTACCGGGTGGTGCTGGAACAGAACCCGGAACGCGCGCAGGGCGTGGCGGCGCTGGATCACGTGTACGTGGCGGCCACGGATGGCACGCCGGTGGCGCTGTCGGCGCTGGCGCACTGGCGCAGCCGCAAGGCGCCGGTGGTGGTGAACCATCAGTCGCAGTTCCCGGCGGCCACGCTGTCGTTCAATCTGGGCGAGGGCCACTCGCTGGGGCAGGCCGTGGCGGCCGTGGAAGAAGTGCAGCAGCAGCTGGGCTGGCCGCTGGCCATCGAGAGCCGCTTCCTGGGGGCGGCCGAAGCCTTCCGCGCCTCGCTGTCCAATACGCTGTGGCTGGTGCTGGCGGCCGTGGTGGTGATGTATCTGGTGCTGGGCATCCTGTACGAGAGCGCCATCCATCCCATCACCATCCTGTCCACGCTGCCCTCGGCCACGGTGGGGGCGCTGCTGGCGCTGCTGCTCAGTGGCCGGGTGCTGGACATGGTGGCGGTGATCGGCATCGTGCTGCTGATCGGGCTGGTCAAGAAGAACGGCATCATGATGGTGGACTTTGCGCTGGAGGCCGAACGGCACGGGCACCTGACACCCCGTGAGGCCATCCACCGGGCGGCCGTGCTGCGTTTCCGGCCCATTCTGATGACCACGCTGGCCGCACTGCTGGGGGCCGTGCCGCTGATGCTGGCCCACGGCTCGGGGGCGGAACTGCGCCAGCCGCTGGGCTGGGTGATGGTGGGGGGGCTGCTGGTCAGCCAGGTGCTGACGCTCTACACCACGCCGGTGGTGTATCTGTTCTTCGAGCGGCTGGGGCGCAGGACATGAACCTGTCGCGCCCCTTCATCCGCCGCCCCATCGGCAGCACCATGCTGGCGCTGGCCATCCTGCTGGCGGGCCTGCTGGCCTGGCGGATGCTGCCGGTCTCGCCCCTGCCGCAGATCGACACGCCGATGGTGGTGGTCTCGGCCAGCCTGCCGGGCGCCAGCCCGGTCAGCATGGCGGCCACGGTTGCCGGGCCACTGGAGCGGGCGCTGGGTTCCATTCCGGGGCTGACCAGCATTTCGTCGTCCAGCAGCACGGGCAGCACCGAGGTGCGGATGTTCTTCGACCTCGACCGCGATCTGAACGACGCGGCGCGTGACGTGCAGGCGGCCATCAACGGCGTCATCGACCAGCTGCCGCCCGGCATGCCCAGCCGGCCCACCTTCCGCAAGCTCAATCCGTCCACCTCGCCCATTCTGGCGCTGGCGCTGTCGTCCCGCACGCTCACGCCCAGCCAGCTCTACGACATTGCCGCCAACACGCTGCAGCAGAAGCTCGCGCAGGTGAAGGGGGTGGGGGAGGTGTCGCTGGGCGGTGCCTCGCTGCCGGCCGTGCGCATCCGCTTCGAACCGTCGGCGCTGGCGGCCATGGGCCTGTCGCTGGAGGCGGCCCGTCAGGCCGTGGCGGCGGCCAATCCGGACGTTGCCCAGGGCTTTCTGGAAGATGGCGAGCACCGCTGGCTGGTGGCCACGGGTCGCACGCTGAAGAATGCAGCGGATTTTTCCGCGCTGGTGCTGCGCTGGCAGAACGGCCAGGCCGTGCGGCTGGCCGACGTGGCGGAGGTGACCGATTCGGTCGAGAACCGCTACAGCAGCGGTTTCCACAACGACAAACCGGCCATCATCACCCTGGTCAGCCGTCAGCCCGATGCCAACGTGGTGGCCACCATCGATGCGCTGAAGGCCACGCTGCCGCAGCTGCAGGCGCTGCTGCCGCCACAGGCCGAACTGACGGTGGTGATGGACCGTTCACTGGGCATCCGTGGCAGCCTGGCCGAGGCACAGTGGACGCTGGTGTTTTCCTGCCTGATCGTGGCCGCCGTGGTGTGGCTGTTCGTGGCCCGCGTGCGTGAGGCGCTGATTCCGGTGGCCGTCATTCCGGTGTCGCTGATCGGCACCTTTGCGGTGATCTGGCTGGCCGGGTTCTCGCTCAACAACCTGAGCATCATGGCGCTGGTGGTGGCGGCCGGGCTGGTGGTGGACGACGCCATCGTCGTGCTCGAGAACATCACCCGCCATGCCGAACAGGGGCTGTCGCCATACCGGGCCGCGCTGCGCGGGGCGGGGGAAGTCAGCTTCACGCTGCTGGCGCTGAACGTGGCGCTGGTGGTGGTGTTCGTGGCCGTGCTGCTGATGGGCGGCATCATCGAGCGGCTGTTTCGCGAATTCTCCCTCACGCTGGCCGCTGCCATCGTCATCTCGCTGGTGGTGTCGGTCAGCCTCACGCCGGCGCTGTGTGCGCATGTGCTGCCTCGGCGTGTGCGGCGTGCAGCTCCGGCCGGCTGGCATGCTGCGTATTTTCATCACCTGCAGACGCTCTACGAACATTCGCTGGCCCGGATGCTGCGCCATGCCTGGCTGGGCCTGGTGCTGCTGCTGGCCCTGATCGGCCTGAGCGGCTGGCTGTTTGCCAAACTGCCGCGTGCCGACCTGCCCGAGCAGGATACCGGCGTGATCGGTGCCTTCATCCGCGGGGATGACGGCTTTTCCTTCCAGGTCATGCAGCCGCGCATCGAGGCCTACCGGCGCTGGATCCTGTCCGATCCGGCCGTGCAGGACGTGGTGGGCACCAGCGGTGGCAATGGCGGGCTGACCAATGCCCATCTGGTCATCACGCTCAAGCCGCTGGCAGAACGCAGGGTGTCGGCCCGGCAGGTCATCGACCGGCTGCGCCGCAACGCCCCCGAGATGGCCGGCACGATGTTCTTCGGCCGCGTGGAGCAGGATCTGGAGCTGTCGCCCCCCCGTTTCGGTGACGATGCCGATCACACCATCGTGCTCAAGGCGGGTGACGTGAACCTGCTGCTCGACTGGAACCAGCGGCTGGGCAAGGCATTGTCGGCCCGCCCCGAGCTGAACAACGTACGCTACAGCCGGGGCGGCGATACCCGCCAGATCGTGCTCGACATCGACCGCGAGGCAGCCAGCCGGCTGGGCGTGTCGATGAGCGACATTTCGGCCGTGCTCAGCAATGCCTTTGCACAGCGGCAGGTGGCCACCCTGTACGAGGACGACAACCAGTACCACGTGGTGATGGAGGTGTCCGAACGCTTCACCGAGAACCCGCTGGCGCTGGACCGGGTGCAGATCATCACCTCCGAAGGCAAGCAGGTGGCACTGGCCGAGCTGGCCACCTGGCGCTTCGACATGGTGCGTGACCGCGAGCGCCATGTGGACCAGTTCTCGGCCACGCTGATCAGCTTCTCGGTGGCGCCGGGCGTGACCGATGCCCAGGCGCTCGAGGCCGTGCGCCAGACGCTGGATGCCGAACGCATGCCTGCCACCGTCATCGCCGACATCGACGGTGATGATGGCCGCCCGAAGTCACTGGTCAGCACCGACGGGCAGGGCTGGCTCATTCTGGGTGTGTTGCTGGCCGTGTACATGGTGCTGGGCATCCTGTACGAGAACCTGCTGCATCCGCTCACCGTGCTGTCCACCCTGCCTTCGGCCGGCGTGGGGGCGCTGCTGGCGCTGTGGGCCAGCAGCACGCCGTTCAGCCTGATTGCGCTGCTGGGGCTGTTCCTGCTCATCGGCGTGGTGATGAAGAACGGCATCCTGATGATTGACGTGGCCTTGAAAAAACAGCGCGACAATGGCCTGCCGGCGGCGCAGGCCATCCTGCAGGCGGCCAGCCAGCGGCTGCGGCCCATCCTGATGACCAACCTGGCGGCCCTGGCCGGTGCCATCCCGCTGGCCATGGGGCTGGGCGATGGCGGTGAGCTGCGCCGGCCGATGGGTCTGGTCATCATCGGCGGTCTGGCCGTCAGCCAGCTGATCACCCTCTACACCACGCCGGCGCTGTACCTGCTGCTGGCAAGGTTGCAGCGCAGGAAGGGTGGGGATGAAGGATCAGGGCGGGGGCACACGGGAAGTGGGCCGAAAGGGTCGTGACATAATGCGTTACGTTTGCATCCTGTGATGAAGCAACCCGTCATCATGCCCTCAACGGCCGGTCCTTTCGCGGTTTCCTGCCGGCCCATTTTCCTTCCTGCCGACATCTGCCTTCATGGATACCCTGCTCAAAATCGTCCGCTTCACCAACAAGACCTTCGCCCTGTGGGTGCTGGTGTTTGGCCTGCTGGGCTTCTGGTTTCCCGAAACCTTCAAAAGCCTCGGCCCCTGGATTCCGTACCTGCTGGCGCTGGTCATGCTGGGCATGGGCCTGACCCTGTCGGTGAAGGACTTCACTGGCGTACTGCGCTACCCGAAGGCCGTGCTGGTGGGCGTCTGCGCCCAGTTCCTGGTCATGCCGGGGCTGGCCTGGCTGCTGTGCAGGGTGTTCGACCTGCCGCCCGATCTGGCCGTGGGCGTGATTCTGGTGGGCGCCTGCCCGGGCGGCACGGCGTCCAACGTGATGACCTATCTGGCCAGGGGCAACACCGCGCTGTCGGTGGCCTGCACCACCGTGGCCACGCTGCTCGCGCCGGTGTTGACCCCGTTCGTGTTCTGGCTGTTTGCCTCGCAGTGGCTGCAGGTCGATGCCTCGGCCATGTTCATCTCGGTGCTGCAGGTGGTGCTGCTGCCGATCATCGTCGGACTGATCCTGAAGGCCCTGCTGGGGCACCGCGTCGATCATGTGGCCGAGAGCATGCCGCTGGTCTCGGTCATCGCCATCGTGCTGATCGTGGCCGCCGTGGTGGGCGGCAGCAAGGATCGCATCATCGATTCCGGCCTGCTGATCTTCGGTGTGGTGGTACTGCACAACGGTCTGGGCTATCTGGGCGGCCTGCTGGCGGCCCGGCTCTTCAGGCTGCCGTTCTACGATGCCAAGGCCATCGCCATCGAAGTGGGCATGCAGAACTCGGGGCTGGGCGCCACGCTGGCCGGCCTGCACTTTGCCGCCTCACCCATCGTGGCCGTACCCAGCGCCGTGTTCAGCTTCTGGCACAACGTCTCCGGCCCCATCCTTGCCACCTGGTTTGCCAGCCGGCCCAATGGCATCGAGGGGGAGGGCGACGAGGTGGCGTCCTGATGCCCATGGGAGGTTCTCTGCCGCCTGCCTGTTTCCGGGGAGGTTTCCTGTTGTCTGTCCGTTTCCGGGGAGGCTTCAGATCGCCTGTCCGTGCCGCTCCCGTCCGAAAGGGGGGTAACCTACCAACATCGTTGGGGCAGGGGACGCTTCGGGGCGCTTACACTGAAGCGCCCGCATGTGTGATGGTGCCATCATGTGATGGTTCCACCCCCCCGGGAGCGTGTCAGAACCCGTTTTCCCCCGTCTGGCGCGTGTCATGAACTCATGCGTTCCTGCGCTGGCCCCTGAAAACGCGTGCTGACAGGGGGCGATGCGCCGGAAAGACCGGCCACCTTGCCAGACTGGGCAACGCCGGCCGCACGCCGATTGGGTGTCGGTTCAAAGGGCATGCCCCGACGGGCACGCCTCCCGGGGCTGGTCCTTTCCAGGGGCGCCTCCGTCATCGAAACTCACATCCGGACGTTTGTTTTCTGGGCCGGATGTCTTTTGCATTCATTTCCGATCAGACTCATTCCAGACCGTCATGATTCCTCTGTTCCGCCGTTCCCTGCTGGCTGCCAGCATCGCCCTGATTCTCAGCGGCTGCAATGTGATCGCCCCCTATCAGCAGCCGAAGGCTGATCTGGATGCCCCGCTGGAGCAGAACACGGGCTGGCACCTGGTGTCGTCGGCCGGGCAGACCGCTGCGCAGCAGGGGGGGGCAGCCGCGTCCGGCCGGGGTGGCCAACCGGGGGGTGCAGCACCATCCGGTCGGGCGGGCCAGGCCGCAACCGGTCAGGACGGCGCACGTGGTACGGATTCCGGGCGCAACGGCGAGAGCAACGCCGGGCAGGGGGCTTCTTCTTTAGCGATGCTGACGCTGGGTGCCGGAGTGGGTGGAGCGCTGCTCATGGCCGGCCGGTTTCTGCTGCGGGG
>ERZ772874.1606-NODE-1606-length-11631-cov-22.067899_pt1 | contig 11631 bp, 9 predicted proteins | sample MGYA00580586_ERZ772874 | MGnify/ENA primary metagenome ERZ772874 (study PRJEB29015, sample SAMEA2737952) | human oral metagenome | biome: human oral; feature: human-associated habitat; material: dental | place: China | collected 2154 ... | reverse complement strand
ACACCCTCCTCCCGGATGGCGCGGACAAGGCAAGTTAGTTGCTGGACGTTATACTAGCGACCGCAAGTCCTAGGCAAGCGACCGCAAGTCGCACGACACGTTCTGCGAGCGAAAGCCGCACAGACAGTCATGTCTGGGCGGCCCACCTCAGGCGTCCTGCCGATGTGAATGCCACCAGCTTAAGTTAATGACATTGGGGTGCCCCCCCGCGCTTGCGTGTCGCGTCACGACGCGACGCCCGCGCGGGAGGCCGTGCGCGGCGAGCTCGGCATGGTGAACACTATGCACGCGAGGCCCGAGGGCTTCCTGGCGCGCCTCGGGGGGTCCCGCTGGGGAGGCCCGGCCACCACCCCGGCTGGTTCCTGTGGGACGAGCAGACGAGGGGGTCGGACGCCGACAGGGCGGACACCCTGTCGGGCCAGGCGGCGACGGGGAGCTACGACAACACGCGGTTCGCCCTCGCGAGGGAGCCGCAGCCCCTCTGGTCCTACTGGGGGGATAAGCTGGCCATGCCGACGGTGGTCTAACAGAGAGGCGGGAAAAGAGACGAGCAGGCAGCGGATGCGGGCATCGAGAGGATACGACCGCAACCCCTGCTGTCATCCACTAGCCTTGCCGCAATCTCGCGGATTACCTTGCCTTGGCGACGTCCACCGGCCGTCTCCTCTCGCCCTGTGTCAGCATGCACGGCTTGCCGAGCGCGTGTGATGGCGTCCCATCCTCTTCCCGCAGCGCCCCACGCCCGTGCACTCCCTCATGTAACAGAGGGGGCGGAACACCGATGCCTCTCGAGTCACCTCAGTCGCAGCATAGAGAAAGGGAGAGGTCTGGCCCCTACGCTGTGTAACGGCAAGGCCGGCAGCCTATGCCTGCGAGGATGCCTGTAGGATGGCATCTTTATTAGACTTGATTTCAGCTTTAAGCTCGTCCATCTTCTGCTCCACCACTTGGGGGTAACTAGGCCTGGTCTTTTGGAGCCATAGCAGCGAGCCATAGCTACCAAGCACATCGGCTTCGCTCAGATCAGTATTCGCCGCTTTGAACTGCTTGTATGCCTCGTCCTCCTGATAGCCTGGAGCATGCTGAGCTAGCCACGACTTCATGCCGTCGACGTTGCCATCCATAAAGTAACCGAATTCCTCTAGCTGTTTGTCCGACAACCCATCCGTCAGCTCCTCGCCCACACGGGCCCACAGGGTGTCGTGCATAAATTCCTTGAAATCCTCTCGTTCTTGCCCTCTCAGGCTATCTAACCCCAATTCCTTTAGTAGGCCATCGTCAATCTGAAACATCTTTACCTACTCTCCTATATAAGCCTTCATAACATATATGGTACTTCTTTGTCATCGTGTTCCCGGCAGGCCTCACAGGTATGGAATGCAAGACCCTCCCCTCCCCCAGCCGACCCCAGTCGGACGAGATCGAAGGCCGTAGAAGAGCACCCCCTCACGAACACAACGACCTTGCGTCCCCTGCCGCCCTACCGACGCGACGCCTGACCCGGGCCACCAGTCCCCGACTCTCTCGAGTCGCTCGGAGGCGCCAAAACTAGGCCATCGATCTGTCGATGACACCCAACCGCAGCAAGTCACGGGGAACGTCGTGGGCACCGACCTCTTGACGGGACGGCAGCCCCACCGAGAGCAGGCGACCGGCCATGCACCGAGCTCATGGCCGGTGGTGGCCCTTGGTCCACAAAGCGCTGCCACCCCAGGCCGACCGGCCGGGGACACGCGGAACTGGAAACCTACCAAACCCTAGCGAAAGACTGGTCGGAACTTGACTAGGATGTAGCCGGAGTATTCAAGACAGCCGGGGATACGACCATCCATCTGTCGGTAACCTAGTAGAGCACCATTACCGCTACCTTGGGTAGTATAGAGCTCTCGACCTAGGTCAAAACCACTAGTGGCTTCGGTCCGAATGTTGTTGTAGTACTTAGCACTGAGGACTTCAATATGGAACTCCTTGTTACTACGTAGGAGGATATTGTCCCAGATCTCATTCGGCTTGGCATTATCCGCCCAGAGATAACCATTGATCTCGTACCATGTCTTCCACTGGTTGGCGCCGGTCGGCAGGTCTAACTGAGCTCGGGTGTTGGTTGAGACTAGGTTGAGTCGAGCCTTGGCGTTGTTATGGACATACATGTAGATGTAGTAGGTCTTGCCGTCTTCCATGGTCATAGAATCGCTATAGCCTTCATTGTTGCCGCGACTGACCTTAAGGAAATTAGGCTCGGCACCCACTCGGGGGTTATCCGTAATAGAGTTAAAGGTAATATAGTCGGCAGGATTCTGCATGGTGAAGAGCTGCCTCTTACCTGGACCCATATCCTCTCCCTTCATGCATGGTGCAGATACTGTACATATCATATACCTGATCTTAGCATTCATTATCAGTATCCTTTGGGATTCCCGATATGAATCCTCCGTAAGAGAGGCGCCATGAGCATGCAGCATAGCCGCTCGGTGCCGATAAGATAAGTATGGCGTCGCAAGAACGAGGACGGCTGCGGAAAGTCCCCACCAACTCCGCCATCTTCCGCGCAGGGGTCACCCCGAGCATCCGCATCCCAAGCTCAGCGCCTGCGGATGCCGGTGTGCAAGTGGTCATCGTCCCGGGTGGCCACCAGTGCGGGGATAGGCGCCGCACACGGTCATGGGACCCTTTTCCTGTCGCCGTGACACTGTTCTGCGACAACGGGACCACCTTGGCTCAAGAGAAGCCCCCTTCAAAGCTTCGGTCAGAAACGGATTTCGTTTCTTCGGTTCGGGCCATATCGTCTGGATGACTACCCGATGGGAGCGCCTACCAAGCAAAGGGTCGGGTAGACCAAAGATACCCTCTCCCTGCTTTGCGACAATAGATTACCAGATGGGGGCGGCCATGCGGCGGCAAGGACCGCGTCACCCGACTGGCTGCAGAGATCCCAAGGACACCCACGCCCATGCGAGCGCCCATCGATCCATGGCATACACGACACGCGTGAAGACCCGATCGGAACGCTCGATCCTGACAATGGCCTTAGCGTCGAGGCAGAGACCTTACCGCATTGATATACAATGGAGCGCGTAGCTCACGCTCTTTTGCCTTAGGTACACGTGGGGAGGACTACCATGGATGCAAGTGCTGACGAGGTCATGGATGTCGCCCGAGAGGGGCATCGCGCATATGAGAGGGGAGACTACGACGAGGCACGCCGTCTGTTCCAGACGGCAGCCGACCGGGGCGACGCTTGGGCGCAGAGCTGGCTCGGCTTCATGTACGAGGAGGGGCGCGGCGTGGAGAAGGACCACGCGGAGGCTTGCCGCCTGTACCGGCTCGCCGCCGACCAGGGCTACGCCTGGGCGCAGTGCAGCCTGGGCCTCATGTATAGGGAAGGGCGCGGAGTGGAGCAGGACTACAACGAGGCCTGTCGTCTGTTCCGGATGGCGGCCGACCAAGGGGATCCTCGGGCGCAGTGCAGCCTGGGCCTCATGTATAGGGAAGGGCGCGGAGTGGAACAGGACTACAACGAGGCCTGTCGTCTGTTCCGGATGGCGGCCGACCGGGGCAACGCTTGGGCGCAGAGCTGGCTCGGCTTCATGCACGAGGAGGGTCGGGGCGTGGAGAAGAGCGATGCCGAGGCCTACCGCTGGTACCAGAGAGCTGCCGACCAGGGCTACGCTTGGGCGAAGCGCAAGCTGCGGGGCAGCGTTAAGGAGCTACGACAGCTTGGCATCGGGTACGAGTTTGGCCACGGCGTTGAGAAAAACACCCTTAAGGCTCGCTTTTTTTACGAGCTGGCCGCCAGCCAGGGAGATACGTTCTCTCAGGACGCCCTACGCCTCATGGGGACGGAGTAGGGACTCTCGAGGCGGCAAACTGAGCCGGCCGGCCTCGCATTTACACCGATCGTCTCGAGACCCTATGTTACGAAGGGTGCAGGCAATCGCATCAAAGCTGCCGAGAGGTGAGTGTCTTGCGCAAGATCGGCGCATGACTCCACGCTTGCGGAGTTGGCATGTCGCTTCACAGCATGTCGCCGCGCGCTGGCTCGCTAATCCTCCCTCTTGTCCCCTGCCAGGCCTTCTCCGTCCAGGGTTGATCACGGGAAATGCAACGGACGCCCCTATGGCCATCGTGGGAAGGGAAGGCCATGTTCCGCCTATCCAGGCGGCGTTGACGTCCCTGCGGAATGCGCGGCCCCACGCGAGGTCCTCGCCCCCATCGTGAGCGCCCACGCATGCCGTCGAGACGAGAGGTGCTCCTGGGACCATCGGTCTCGATGAGCATACAGCCAGCTGCGACGACGCAGCCCTTCGACTCGCCGAGCTGCTTCTGAGGGGCGTCCCTGCCCCAGCGCAGACTTGCCAAGCCCCAAGGACTATCCCGAGCTTTGGGTTACCTGACTGTCAAATCACTCTTTACTTTCATTTCTGCTTATGAGTAAAATGAAATAGAAATGATTGGGGTGATGTATTGTAATGCTAAATGTGCCGGTGGGCGGGGTCAACCTGCCCCTGAGGACCAGTGAAGACCCCATTGCCCAAAAGCTGCCGAGAATGTACCTCGAGCTCTTCGACGTGCTCGCCGCCCAGCTCGGGGAAAGCGAGCAGGGCCGCTTCACCTTGGCCGTAGCCAAGGAGCCCCCGACCGTCATTGACGCGCGCAACTTGGCCTATGCCGTCGGGCGCGTGAGCGCGAGGCCCATGGTCATACGCTGGGAGGGCATGGATCGTGGCATGATGCGGGCGCTCGAGTCGGAGGGTATCGCCTACATCCGCGACGCAGCTGACGCGTACCTGCCCTTCATGGGCATCAAGGTCTCCTCAGGGCTTGATGCGCCCGAGCCGCGCCTGCTCTCCGCGCAGGCACAGCGCATCGTGCTCAACCTGATCTCCGGGCGCTGGGACGGACTCACGGCTGGGGAGCTCGCCACGCTCTGCGGAAGGAGCCGCCCCAGCGTGAGCAAGTACCTCTCCGAGATCCAGGCGATCGCGCCCGGCCTCGTGAGGAGCCGGGGGAAGAGCCGTGTGCTGCGCAATCCCGGCCATCCGGTCGAGGACCTGCTGGACGGGTTCGAGGGGTACCTCTCCAGCCCGGTTGAGCGCAGGGTCAGGATGGCCATCCGGCCCGACGTGGCAACCCTCGGCGACGCCGGCGCGCTGCTCGCGGGAAAGACCGCCCTCGCGTTCTTCTCGGACCTCGCGCACGATGATGGGAGGACGACCGTCGCTATGGACAAGGTCGGCCTGGAGAGGCTTCGCGACGCCTTGGGGGACTCCTGGGTCGAAGCCCCCTGGTACGAGCCTTGCCCGCTCGAGGTCGAGCTGTGGGCGTACCCCGTAGATGCGCCGTCTGACGTCTCCGTCGTCGCGAGCGGCCTGAGGAGCGTAGACGCGCTCAGTCTCTACGTCGAGTGTTCGAAAAGGGACACCGACGACATCCGGCTCCTGGATGCCGTCGACCAGCTGAGGGAGAGGATATGCCGGTCGTGAGGGGAGTTGAGAGGTTCGCGCGGGCCATGTCGGCCCACGCGGACGACTACGTGCTGATCGGAGGCGGCGCCTGCAGCGTCCTCATCGACGAGGCGGGGCAGAGCTTCAGGGCCACCGATGACCTCGACGTGGTCGTCGTCGCCGACGGCTCAAACGCCGGCTTCGCCCGCGCCCTGTGGGCATTCGTCGCCGAGGGTGGCTACGAGGCCGGGACTCGCCCGACCGGGAGGAGCACCTACTACCGCTTCCGGCTGCCGGAGGGTAGCCGGAACATCGCCAGCTACCCGGCGCAGATTGAGCTCTTCGCACGGCACCCGGACTTCCCGCTCTCGAGCGAGGCGAGCGAGGTCGCGCCTCTGCCCTTCGACGAGACGGTGTCGAGCCTCTCGGCCATCATCCTGGACGATGAGTGCTACGAGTTCATTCGCGACAACGCAATTTCCAAGGCAGGCGTGACGATGCTGGATGCCATTCACATCATTCCGCTCAAGATGCGCGCGCATATCAACCTGAACCGCAGGCACGATGAGGGCCTACGCGTCAACGACAGGGATCTGCGTAAGTACCGTGCCGATGTGGCCAAGCTCGCTGGCCTGCTCACACCAGATGCCAGGCTGGGACTCCGCAGGCAGATGAGACGAGACGCCGAGGACTTCCTGGACGACTTCGAGAGATACGCGGCTCGGCATACCCAGCGCAAGCACCGGGGCCGGCTGCAGGAGACGCTCGTGTTCCTACGGGGCGTATATTTGTAGACTGGAGACCCGGATGCCGCGTGGCATCTGGCAAGCCGTCTTCGAGAAGAGGCCCTCGACCAGGTCCGGCCGAGAGCCATGCCCGGGCGCGGGCGCAAAGGCCGGTGCCTGATCCAAGACCGATATTCACTGGCGTGGGCTATGGTGGCAGGCGTGGCTATCGGCCCCGCTCGCCGGTCTTCTGTCCATGATAAGATGTAGCAAGTAATTATGTTAGATCGCATTATGCAGACAAGCATTATAACAGGGAAGGAAAGCATGTTCGTAGGACGGGAGAAGGAGCTCGGGAAGCTCGAGGAGCTGTACGCCAAGGGCGACTTTCAGATGGTGGTACTTTACGGCAGGAGGCGCGTGGGCAAGACCACGCTGGTAAAGGAGTTCGCCTGCGGCAAGAATGCGCTCTACTTCACGGCACTCGAGCAGAGTGACCACGACAACCTGGCGGACTTTACGCGCAAGCTCATGGGGTTCTTTGACCTGCCCACCCTCTCCGGCTCGTTCTCCGGCTGGGCCGAGGCCTTGGGATTCTTCGCCGATCGCGCGGGAGAAGGGCATGCCGTCCTGGTGTTCGACGAGTTCCCGTACGCCGCCGAGCGCAACAGGTCGCTCCCCTCGATACTGCAGATGGTCATAGACCATAGGCTCAAGGACACGAACGCCTTCGTCATTCTGTGCGGCTCGAACCAGGGATTCATGGAGGGTGAGGTACTTGGCAACAAGAGCCCGCTCTACGGCAGGAGGACCGCCCAGATGAGACTGGCACCCCTGGGGTACCGTGAGGCGGCGCTCATGCTACCCGGTCTGGGCGCCCAGGAGGCGTTTCGCTACTACGCGTGCTTCGGCGGCGTCCCGTACTACCTCTCGCTTATCGACCCTGCGCTACCGCTGCGTGAGAACCTATCGCAGCTTTACTTTGACACGGCGGGCTTCCTCTACGACGAGCCCTTCGCACTGCTGCGCCAAGAGCTCTTTGAGCCCGCCTCATACAACTCCATATTGCGTGCCATCGCCGGAGGCGCGAACAGGCAGGCTCGTATCGCCGACCGCACCGGGATTCCCACGACGAGTCTACCCAGGTACCTGACAACGCTCTGTACCCTCGGGATGATTCGCAGGGCCGTGCCCTTCGGGGAGAGCGCCCGGACCTCAAGACGCGGCATATACGTCATCGACGACGCGTGCTATGCGTTCTGGTACCGGTTCGTGATGCCTCGCGTGTCGGACATCGAGGCAGGCCTCGGCGAGGTCGCCGCTCGCTCCATTCCCGATCAGCAGCTTGATGGCTACTGCGGGCACAGGTTCGAGGGGATGTGCGCGGAGTGGATGTCAGAACAGATGCTGAGGGGCTCACTCCCGATCAGCGCAACGAGCGTGGGCTCTTGGTGGGGCACTGACCCCAAGGCGCGCGAGCAGACTGACATCGACGTCCTTGCGGCCGACCGCAGCGCAAAGACGCTCATCCTGGGTGAGTGCAAGTACCGGGGGAGCTTCGACGAGGTGGCCGAGGTCGAGGACCTCAGGTCAAAGCGCCAGCTTGTGCCCGGATACACGGCCGAAGGCTACTTCCTCTTCACCGGGCACGCGGTTGCGGCGTCCGCCGTGAGGAAGTACGCGGGCGAGGGCGCGGTCCGGTTCGTGACGCTCGACGAGATGTACGCTCACCGGTGAGCTCACCGGCCGCTCTTGGCAGACGGCCCGTATGATGTTAAAGGCTGTGACGCCAGAGGTGACGGCGCAGCCCTACGCCTCAGAGTTGATGAGGATCTTGTCCCTTACGACAGCGGTGGTCTTGGACATCTCGAGGGCGTCGGCTATGTCGCAAGCCTCGGGTACCCAGCGGCCTCGGCCTCCCTCCCGGCGTGGGCCCAGGGCAGATCACTCGTCCTGAGCTCAGCGACGTGGCCCAGGTCGGCGGGGCGCCGGCATATGAGGCCCGCCACGAGGGCGCGGTCGGCGCCGCCGGCCTCGTATGGCCACCCATTACGGGCGCCGTCGCTCAGTGGCCTCTCGGCTGCGCGTGGTGTTTCGCGCCGATGCCATCGACGCGGTGGGCGACAAGACCAAGGTCGCGCCCGGGCGAGATCACGAGCTCCGAAACATCGACAACCCCAGGGCCCTCGTGACGCCCGGGCGTTCGGACCTGAGGCCCACACTGCCGGGGAGTGACATGACCACCTACCCACATGAACTCACGAGGTCTCAAGGACACCCACGCCCATGCGAGCGCCCATCGATCCATGGCATACACGACACGCGTGAAGACCCGATCGGAACTCTCAATCCTGACAATGACCTTAGCGTCGAAGCAGAAACCTTACCACATTGATATACAATGGAGCGCGTAGCGCACGCTCTTTTGCCTTAGACGCAAGTGGGGAGGACTACCATGGACGCAAACGCCGACGAGGCCACGGATATCGCCCGAGAGGGACATCGCGCATATGAGAGGGGAGACTACACCAAGGCCTGCCGCCTGTTCCGGCTCGCGGCCGACCAAGGCGACGCGGAGTCGCAGAACAAGCTGGGCCTCATGTACGAGAGGGGCTGCGGCGTGGGGCAGGACTACGCCGAGGCCTGCCGCCTGTACCGGCTTGCGGCCGACCAAGGCCACGCCCGGGCTCAGTGCAACCTAGGCCTCATGTACGAGAGGGGCCATGGAGTGGGGCAGGACTACGTCGAGGCCTGCCGTTGGTACCAGAAGGCGGCAAACCAGGGCTATGCCCGGGCGCAGTGCAACCTGGGATTCATGTACGAGAAGGGCTGCGGGGTGGGGCAGGACCACACAGAGGCCTACCGCCTGTTCCGGAAAGCAGCTGACCAAGGCCACGTCGGTGCACAGTGCAACCTGGGCACCATGTACGAGGGGGGACGTGGCGTGGAACGGGACTACGTCGAGGCCTGCCGCTGGTACCGAAGGGCGGCCGACCAGGGCTTTGCGAGAGCGCAGTTCAACTTAGGCCTCATGTACGAGGGGGGACGTGGCGTGGGGCGGGACTACGTCGAGGCCTGCCGCTGGTACCGAAGGGCAGCAGTCCAGGGCAACGCCGATGCTCAGTGTAACCTGGGCCTCATGTACGAGGAGGGCTGCGGCGTGAAGCAGAGCGACGTCGAGGCCTGCCGCTGGTACCGCAGGGCGGCAGTCCAGGGCAACGCCGATGCTCAGTGTAACCTGGGCCTCATGTACGAGGGGGGACGTGGCGTGGGGCAGAGCGACGCCGAGGCCTGTCGCCTGTTCCGGCTCGCGGCCGACCAGGACAACGCTCTGGCGCAGCTCAACTTAGGCACCATGTATGGGGAGGGCCGCGGCGTGGAGCAGGACCACAGGGAGGCCTACCGATGGTACCGGAGGGCGGCCGACCAGGGCGACGCCGATGCGCAGTGCGCCCTGGGCCTCATGTACAAGATGGGCCTCGGAGTGGAACGGAGCGACGCAGAGGCCTGCCGCCTGTTCCGGCTCGCGGCCAACCAGGGCAACGCTCTGGCGCAGCTCAACTTAGGCGCCATGTATGGGGAGGGCCGCGGCGTGGAGTAGGACCACAGGGAGGCTTGCCGATGGTACCGGAGGGCGGCCGACCAGGGCGACGCCGATGCGCAGCGACGACTTGGCAGCATGTACGAGTCTGGCAAAGGTGTTGAGAAGAACATCCCCATGGCTCGTCATTGGTACGGATTAGCCACCAGTCAGGGGAACGCGCGAGCCCAGGGCGCCTTGCGCTCAATGAGACCGAAATCGGGACGCTCGCCTCGAGCGCCCCCTAATCGTCCGCCTCTATGTCCACGTTCCCGGCAATGTCGGCCATGGCCGAAAGGTCGGAGTCGTCCTTATCGTGGACTCACCGCTCCTCGAGTAGCTGAGGTTCTCCTCGCGGAAGGGGTTCCCCTCCCCGGGCACGACCTCGTCCGCCCTGACGTCCCCCTCGACCTTGAGCCGCAGCATAATCCGCAGGAAGTCGGCGTAGATCTCCCTCACGAGGTTACCAAAGGAGTCGAGCGCCTCCCTCTTGTACTCAACGAGCGGGTCGCGCCGGGCCAGGCCGCGAAGGCCCATGCCCTGCCTGAGGTGGTCCATGTCCACGAGGTGGTCCACCCAGTGCTGGTCGAGCGAGCGCAGCAGCGCCCGGCGGTAGAGCTCGCCGAAGGCCTCCCCGCCCATCGCCCCCTTCTGGGCGTCCCAGCGCTCGGCGAAGGCTGCCTCGATGCCGTCGGCCAGCCCGCCAGCGCCCGCGCCCTCTCCGAGCCCCAACGCGTCGAAGGATTCGTCGCCGATCATGTCGCCCACCCAAGCATCGAGGACCTTGAGATCCCACTCCCCTTGGAGCGCGCCCCGCAGGTCTTCTCGATGATGGCACCTATGGTATCGCAGGCATGCCCGGCACAACACGACCACACCCGATGGCGCACCCCTCAGCTGGAGCGACGGACCAGGTGGTACCGCCGCCCCCCGTCGCGTCTCCCGCGCTCGCTCACGGCACCCAGCGCGCTGGCGACGTAACCTACACAGAGGGCCTATAATGGTCCCGACGGCGGTGGCGGCCACGGACGAGGAGGGCGATCACATGGCCCACACGAGCGGGGTCAGGGAGGCCGTTGCCTCCCTGAGGCCCATAGACGACCTGATGTTTCGGGTGATGGCGAGGGACCTCGCCTTCTGCCGGGAGCTCCTGGGGGTGCTGCTCCAGGACCCGGGGCTCGAGGTGGTGAAGAGCACGCCACAGTCCGCCGTCACGAACACGCGGGGGCGCTCGGCGGTGCTCGACGCCCTCTGCGAGCTCTCCGACGGCAGGCTCGTGGACGTCGAGGTGCAGCGCGCCGACAAGGGCGACCTCCAGAGGCGGGCGCGCTACTACGCCTCGCTCGTGACGGCCGACAGGACGAGGCCGGGCACACCCTTCGAGGACGTCCCGGACGTCTGCGTCGTGCTCGTCTGCGAGTTCGACCCCCTCAAGGGCGGCCGGCCGCTGTATCATGTGGACAGGGTCGTGAGGGAGACCGGCGAGTCGGCCGAGAACGGCCTCGAGGAGGTGTACGTGAACGCCCTGGCGAGGGACGGAGACAAGGTCTCCGCCCTCATGAGGCTTTTCGTCGAGGCCGAGGCGTACGACGAGGCGCGCTTCCCGGAGACGTCGAGGGTGAAGCGAAGGCTCAGGGAGACGGAGGAGGGGCGAGAGGACATGGGAAGCGTCATTGAGGAGATCTGCGCAAAGAACAGGCTCGAGGGCAAGGCCGAGGGCATCGCCGAGGGCATCGCCGAGGGTGAGGCCAGGGGGACGCTCAAGACGCTCGGCAGGCTCGTGCGCGACGGGCTCGTGAGCGTGCAGGACGCCGCCGCCTCGGCGGGGGTGGACGCAGACGAGATCAGGCGCGCCCTCGCGGCGGAGGGGTGAGGCCGGCCG